>Ga0208300_100264_pt1 | contig 46277 bp, 40 predicted proteins | sample 23_taG_FD_184096 | JGI IMG/M metagenome (GOLD analysis project Ga0208300, IMG submission 184096) | Marine viral communities from Cariaco Basin, Caribbean Sea - 23_WHOI_OMZ (SPAdes) (version 2) | ecosystem: Environmental > Aquatic > Marine > Oceanic | place: Caribbean Sea: Cariaco Basin...
AATGTGCAGAACTTCGACGACGGGCGCCAGTACATCAGCGACCGGATCGGTCAAAGCACTGCGGGTACTTACAACACACGCAGTGCCGGTGCCAGCATCCGTTTTACTGATCAGGCGGCCACCAATGCCCAGCTGGCCCTCAACGACCGCGAGTGGCGGTACCAGACTCTCGACTGGCGCTATGTTCCGAAGACAACAAGTGAAAGCAGCCTGGATGAAAAGGTCTACCGCACCATCCAATACATCGCGCGTAGCGTCGATGCGGCCCAACAAGATCAACAGCCGGAATTGCTAAGCCTGCTTGCCGGGGCACGTTTCAGCGCAACCCATTTCAGCGCTTCCGGTTATAACACGCCAGAGCTGGCCACGGCTGATTTTGTCAGTCGCAGTCATGGCGGGATCGAATTGCGTCAGGAATTCATAGGGGAAGAAAAAGACACGTTGTTCATCAAAAACAGCGATCAGCCGGTCATCGATTACAGCAGTCACGGCGTGGTACTTACGGAAACCAACCCGGACTGTCAGCGTGTCGAGTTGAATTACACCATGAGCGAGGTGCAGATTTACACCTCACACAACGAGCCGGCCAGAATAGAAGATCCGGAAGCCAATCCGGACGATTACGAAAATTCAGAGGATGTACCAACCGTTCCCAACCCGGACTACTGCGTCAACCAAAGCAAAAATGACGCTAAAGTCGTTTGGAATACGGTGCCTACGGCTCACCGCCAATAGGCATTACATGTCCCAATTTTGCAAAAAGCCTCGTTTTCGCTCGATCATCCGCTCATAGGCTGAGATGATGATCTCGGCGTGCGGGGCCTGGGTCAGCTTCAGGGTATCAATCCGGCGTTCCAGTTTCCGGACTTCATCGCATACCTGTTGGCGCACGTGCGTTCGGACACTGTCGTACTGCCCCAGCTCAACGCGCGAGGCATCAGGTATCGGTATATTTGATCGGTTCATGCAGCGGCACCTCATCCATTGAGATCATTGGCAATCCTAAACCTGTTTGCCATCTTGCCAAACTGTCAGACAAAAAACAATAAAATGAAAAAGGTTTCATTTTATGCCGGAGTTAGCCGTCTCTCTTGCTCCGGCAATATCGGAAACTGCTTGGTAACAGTGTAGACAAACCGGGCAAGCGATGGGATGTGATGACCCACGATCGGGAACCCGGTATTCAGCAGACTGACCGAGATATCCCTGGCGGAATCCGCCCAACACATTTTGTTAATCAGACCGATATGGCCAAACGCATGGCGACTTTGCGGCCCCCAAAGACCAACCGGATTGCCTCCCAGCATCATCCCGGCACTAAAGCGCATGGGCACCAACATGGTACGGTCCAGCTGCATGGAACCGAATTGCTGGATAGCACGGCGGATGGTTAACTCGCTACAAATACGCTTGCCTTGCCAAATACCGCCATCCAGCATCATCTGGAAAAAGCGATTCATTTCCTCGGCCGTACCGCACAGATTACCCGCCGGGATGACCGCTTCCTGAAAACGCGGGTCATTGGTTACCTGTTCAACGGTTTTGATATCGCCACCCAAGGCTCGATTCACCACCCAGGATACCGGGAAGCGAGGCGTTGGGCCGGTGGCGTAGTTTGATGCCAATTCATGCAGGTGGTCCTGAGCCACGCCGTAGGTGAACCACTTCATCCCCATGGGCTTGCGCAAATACTTATCCAGATAATTCTCGATGGTGTCGCCGGTGACTCTCTCCAGCACCCGTTGCAGCACAAAGCCACCGGTAATCGCATGGTAGGCCACTTTGGCACCATCCACTTCTACCGGCCTGGCCTCGCACAGCAAACGCCACACTTCGTCCCTGTTCCACAACACATCGATGGGGGTATCTTTTGCAATCGCGGGAATGCCGCCCCGGTGCGACAAAATCTGATGCACCGTGATGGTGCGCTTGCCGTTCTTTGCAAACTCCGGACAGTAGTACGACACCGGGTCCGTCAGGTTAACCAGACCTTGCTCCGCTAACATATGCATTAGCAATGCGGTTACGGCCTTGGAGGCCGAGAAATAGCAAATCGGGGTTTCTGTGCTCATCAGAGTTTTCGGCACACGCGAGTCATCGTTCGGGCCGTTGCCGTGAACATGGCCGATGGCCCGATGCAGCACCTGTTCGCCGCGATACCTCAACGAAAGCTGTATGCCCGGATGCACCCCGGTGCGATACAACGACTCGACACTCTGCCAGATAGATTCGACCGCGCCTTGAGACAGGTTCACTCGCTCTGGGCGCTCACCTGCGCTGTCGCGAAAGGTGACGGAGGAGAGGTCCTGAGGAACCTTGAAGGTGTGCAAAGCACGGCGGGCGAGTGAATGCATAACAAGCGCCTTTATTTTCAGAGTGACGGGTTTCGCTTCCTCCGGGAGCTGCTTACCCCTGAAGTACGGTTTTATGTCACTTCATTATGTACGGGCTGTGCCGGCTGCGCTATGGCCACACAGTCACGACCCTGCATTTTGGCCCGATACATCGCTTTATCGGCCTCTGCTGACAACTCTTCAACCGTGGTTCCGTGTACCGGGTACACGGCGACACCAATACTTGCGGTGACCGAAACACAGTCACCCGTCGTCAGACTAACCGGTTTTTCACGCACAGCCAGTCGCAATCTTTCAGCGGTATCCATAGCTTCGGTTTGCCCCATTTCCGGCAAGACAACCACGAACTCCTCACCCCCGAACCGGCCTACAGAATCTACGCCACGCACGCTGCTATCCAGAATCTGGCTGGCGGTGGATAACACAAGGTCGCCGGCGGCATGGCCGTAACTGTCGTTCACTTTTTTAAAATGATCGAAATCGATCCACAGCACCGCCAAGGACCGGTGATAGCGGTGCGCACGCTCTAATTCTTCGGCCAGAACCCGGCTCAACTCGCGACGGCTCAATAGCCCGGTCAGCGAGTCTTTTGTCGCCAGCTCCTCCAACTCTTGCTCAAGCGCCTTTCGTTTGGAAACATCCAGAACAATCCCTTCAAACAAACGGGTGCCATCATCGCCAGTTAAACCGGTCCCTCTGGCCCAAACCCAAATGTCCCGGCCACCTTTACAGGTGATCGGAAATTCGATGGAAAAGAACCCGCTCTGGCGAATCGAATTTTCGGCTTCTGTAGCTATGGCCCGACGACGGTTGTCGTCCATCAGGCCGGATTCACTGAGAGAACCTTTTGCCATCAATTCGCCGGCACTGTAACCGGTCAGCTCTTCACAGCCATCAGAAATGAAAAGAAAGCTGCCGGCATGATCATTTCTGAAGCGAAACGCCATACCCGGCAAATTATTCAGCAGAACCGTCAACTGCCGTTCATGTTCACGCATTACCTTGCGCTGGCGAATCTGCAGCAAAAGCAGCAAGCGGTCTTTGTGGAGCTGGCGAAACATGACGAAAAACAAGGTGAAGCCCGTCACCCCAACAAATAAAAAGCCCTTCCAGGTTTGGACCTTCGACAGCGTACGGGCATCCGGGAACCAGACCTCCGCCAGCTGATCGGAGAATTGGATCCAAGCCAGCCCCACCAGCAAATACACAAAGGCCGCCCACAGCGCACGTCGCAATGGGCTGCGATTCGCCTGCAGCGGCTCTGTGCTGCTGTCCTCGGGTGGACCCTGACGCATGGAAATACCTTGTCTGACATTCTTATCCTTACTTCAAAGGTAGCCACTGTCAGGATCAGAGTCGAGTCTGACTTGCTTTTAACGCCAAGTTAGTCAAAAATAAACGTGACACTCAATTACGTTTACTGATCATGATGCGATTTAACTGTTCATTAACATCCGCTCTTTGGGCTATTTTTGCGTTACTGGCCATCACCCTGTCAACCGCCTGTACCAATACCTCCCCCCCTTCAGAAGACGTCATCGAGTACGCCCGCTCGGCTACCCCCGACAACCCGGAAACGGCGGAAATCTATCAACGTTCCTGCATGGCTTGCCACGGCAACGGCACCTCCGATGCGCCACTGACCGGTGATCAAACCGCGTGGCAACCCCGCATGGAGAAAGGCATGGATACACTGCTGAATAACGTTGTATCGGGCATGGGCGGCATGCCCCCTTATGGCCTTTGCATGGATTGTAACGCCGCCGACTTTCAGGCGCTGATCACTTTTATGGCAACACCAGCGCAGAATTAGGAGCAGAATATGCAACGACGGCATTTTTTGAATTTGCTGGTAGGCAGCGCCATTGCCAGTCAAATGGGATGGCCCGAGATTGGCCATGCCCAAACGTCCTCCGGGCAGCAACCGAGCACCGCCGGCCCGATGACCTGGCGCAACTGGTCTGGCTCGCAGAGTTCCAACCCGAGCCACCGGCTGGCACCGCGGTCGGTCAACGAGTTGCTGGACATTCTGAGCGACCCCGCTTATCGAGGTCGCAACATTCGCCCCGTCGGCTCAGGGCACTCGTTTTCACCGCTGGTGCCGACCAACGATGTACTGGTGTCACTGGCCCGCTTGAATGGCATTCTGGATCACGACGATGATCAGTGCCGTGCCCGCATCGCTACCGGTACACTGCTCGGCCAGCTAGGCCAACCTCTCGAGAACATCAACCAGGCGCTGTTCAACATGCCAGACATTGACCAGCAATCTCTGGGCGGTTTGCTGGCAACGGCAACCCATGGCACCGGAGCGGAACTGATGAGTTTGTCGGGCTATATAGAAGGCCTGACGCTGGTCACCGCGCAAGGGGATGTACTGGAATGCAGCCGGGACCAGAACCCCGACATTTTCCAGGCGGCACGAGTGGGGCTGGGCAGTTTGGGTTTTGTAACCGATGTCACGCTGCAGAACCGTCGCCCATACCGGCTGAGGAAAACCACCGAATGGTTAGCCATCGACGACATTCTCAATAACGCTGACGCTCGCGCCAAGGCGCACCGCAACTACGAATTCTTCTATATCCCGTTCTCGGGCATGGGCTTCACCAGCACCCACGACATCACCGATGAGCCGGTATCTGAAACCGAGGCCGTCGATCAGAACGACGGTGCCCGGGATCTCCAACAAGCCCGCGACTACCTGTCGTGGTCGCCCCGTCTGCGCCGGCTCATACTCGGGGGCTACATGCGCACCCTCAACACTGAGGTCAAGGTAGCCTCGTCCTGGCAGAACTACACCAGCGCCCGGAACGTGCGTTTCAATGAGATGGAATACCATCTGCCGAGAGACAATTGGAAGGCGGCGCTGAGTGAGGTGATCGATACCATCGAAACCCAGTTCCCCGAGGTGTTTTTCCCAATTGAGGTAAGGTTCGTAAAAGCAGACGATGCCTGGCTCAGCCCTTTCTATCAAAGGGATTCGGTTTCCATCGCAGTTCATCGTTTCTTCGAAGAAGACCACACACCGTTGTTTGAAGCCGTGGAACCGATTCTGAAACGCTACGGGGGAAGACCACACTGGGGCAAACTGAACACGCTCACCGGGGCCGATTTCGAGGCCCTTTATCCGAAATGGCAGGCGTTTAGCGAAGTGAGGGAAGCACTCGACCCGAACGGCCGCTTCCTGAACCCTTACCTGGCCCGGCTGTTCAACCAACCAACGAGCACGGGATAGGCAGACATGGCTCACAGCGAAGCGTTTCGCAAACAACGCCGCAAACTGCTGCTGGCCGGAGTTGCGGTGGGAGGGCTGGGCGTTGCCGGCTTCCTGAAGCCGGAAGCGCAAACCACCGGGCACTCCCGTTACTTTCTAACTCTGCAAAAGGCCCTGCGCGAAAAAGGCCTGGCAACGCCGACGCTGGTGATCGACCGCCAGCGTCTGAATCACAACATCGCCGTTATAAAACGTTGCATGGGCGAGGATTTCAGTTATCGGATCGTCGCCAAGTCCCTGCCGTCCGTGCCTTTGCTGCAGCACGTCATGGCGGCCGCGGGCACCCGCAAGCTGATGTTGTTTCATCAACCAAGCCTGAATCAGGTTACGCGCGCTCTGCCCGATTCTGACATCCTGCTGGGGAAACCGCTTCCGGTAGCCTGTGCCGGGCGTTTCTATAGACAGTTCGAAACGGCCCCAAGCGGGTTCAAACCCGATCGGCAACTGCAATGGCTGGTGGATTCGCCGGCGCGGCTGGCCGAGTACCGGCAACTGGCCGAGCAACGCCAACAACCGATGCGGGTAAACCTTGAAATCGATATTGGCCTGCACCGGGGCGGATTTGCCAGTCAGGACGCGTTAGTCTGGGCACTTACGATCATCGAACGCTCACCGCTGCTGACGTTTAGCGGATTTATGGGGTACGAGCCCCACGTTCTGAAAGCACCGGGGCCGACGAACTGGCTGCGTGACCAGGCTATGGTCCGTTATCAACAATTTGTAGACACCGCCGAACGCACCTTGGGCCGCAGCATTTCTGACCTGACGCTGAACACGGGTGGTTCAACAACCTATCAGTTGTACCAAGGCATGGCCGGCCAGATCCCCGCTAACGAGCTGGCGGCAGGCTCTGCGCTGGTTATGCCCACCGATTTCGATGTGTCAACACTGGCCGACCATCAACGGGCGGCCTTCATTGCCACACCGGTACTGAAGCTTTTGGATCGCACCCGTATTCCCGGCGCACCCGGGTTGGGCCGACTGCAAACGCTGTGGAACCCCAATCACGCGCGTACCGCGTTTATCTATGGGGGCTATTGGAAGGCCAGCCCGGTTTCTCCTCCGGGTTTGGTGAACAACAGCATTTATGGCCGCTCAACCAATCAGGAAATGCTAAATTTCGCGGAAGGGGTTCCGCTCAAGGTAGGCGACCGTGTGTTCCTGCGACCTCACCAAAGCGAGTCGGTGTTGCTGCAATTCGGCGATCTGGCCGTTTTCGACGGGGCCAAAGGCGAAATCACCGAGCACTGGCCGGTGTTCGGCCGGGGGTGAACTCGGCCACCGTCCGTGCTTTAATTCCGGCAAACCGTTCAGGCAACAGGACTGCTCATGACTCCCGGAATTCTCGCCGCTAAAAAAGCGAAGGTCAGCTACACCGTACACGAATACGAACACGATCCGTCCGCCGAAAGCTACGGCAACGAGGCCGCGGACAAAATGGGCGTAGACCCGAACCGGGTGTTTAAAACCCTGGTGGTGGCGCTCGACAACAAAGAGCTGGCGGTTGGTCTGGTGCCCGTCACCAGCATGCTTAGCCTAAAGCTGATCGCAAAAGCGGCGAAGGCGAAAAAAGCCGGTATGGCGGATAAACAGGAGGTTCAGCGGAGCACGGGCTATGTGCTGGGCGGAGTGAGCCCGCTGGGTCAGAAAAAACGTTTGAAGACGTTCATTGATGCAACTGCCGAGCAGTACGACACCGTATTTGTCAGTGCGGGTAAGCGGGGACTGGAAATCGAATTGGCTCCGGCCGATTTGGCTACGCTGACCGGTGCGGGTTTCGCAGATTTACAGCAAGACTAAAACAAAACAGGCCGGGGTTTTACCCCCGGCCTGAGTTCGAGCCTCAGTTCACGGAAGCAGCGGCTTCCTCAAGGATCTTGTTGAAGGTCGCGCTTGGGCGCATTACTTCAGACACTTTTTCAGCCGGTGCGTAGTAGTATCCGCCGATGTCGGCCGGATGACCCTGTACGACTGTCATTTCTTCCAGAATCTTGTCCTTGTTGGCTTCCAGCTGCTCAGACAACTTGGCAAAGAACTCTTTCAGCTCCTTGTCGTCGTCCTGCTTGGACAATTCCTCGGCCCAGTAACGAGCCAGATGGAAGTGGGAACCACGGTTGTCCAGCTCGCCGGTCACGCGGGACGGAGACTGGTTGTTCTCCAGCAGGCGCTCGGTTGCTTTGTCCATAGTCTGACCCAGCAGACGGGCGCGGGCGTTGTCGTGTTTCTCACCCAACTCGTCCAGAGACACAGCTGTGGCCAAGAATTCACCCAGTGAGTCCCAGCGCAGGTGGTTTTCCTGAACCAGCTGCTGCACGTGCTTGGGTGCCGAACCGCCAGCGCCGGTCTCGTACAAGCCACCGCCGTTCAGCAGAGGTACGATCGACAGCATCTTGGCACTGGTGCCCAGCTCAAGAATCGGGAACAGGTCGGTCAGGTAGTCACGCAGAACGTTACCGGTGACAGAAATGGTGTCCAGACCACGAATCAGACGCTCCATGGTCCAGCGAATGGCACGCACGGGCGATTCGATACGGATGTGCAGACCTTCGGTGTCGTGATCTTTCAGGTAGGTGTTCACCTTCTTGATCAGTTCGGCGTCGTGGGCACGTTCATCGTCCAGCCAGAATACCGCCGGCATGCCGGTGGCACGGGCACGGTTAACGGCCAGCTTGACCCAATCGCGAATCGGCAGGTCTTTGGTCTGGCAGGCACGCCAGATATCGCCTTCTTCCACGTTGTGTTCGGTCAGCACGGTACCGTCTTCGGTAACGATGCGAACGATACCTTCTTCTTCAATTTCGAAGGTTTTGTCGTGCGAACCGTATTCTTCGGCTTTCTGCGCCATCAGGCCAACGTTCGGTACTGTACCCATGGTGGTGGGATCGAAGGCACCGTGAGTTTTACAGAAGTTGATGGTTTCCTGATAAATCGTCGCGTACGTGGACTCCGGCATAACCGCCTTGGTGTCCTTGAGCTTGCCGTCACGAGCCCACATTTTACCGGAGTTACGGATCATGGCCGGCATGGAAGCATCAACGATCACGTCACTGGGCACGTGCAGGTTGGTGATGCCTTTCACCGAATCGACCATGGCGATTTCCGGGCGGTGCTCGTAGGTCTTGTGCAGGGCTTCCTGGATTTCTTCCTGCTTGGACTCTGGCAGCTGCTTGATCTTGTCGAGTACGGAAGACAGACCGTTGTTCGGGTTCACACCGATTTCTTTAAACAGGTCGCCGTACTGGTCAAACAACTCTTTGTAGTAAATCTTCACCGCGTGACCGAATACGATCGGGTGAGAGATTTTCATCATGGTTGCTTTGACGTGCAGGGAGAACATCACGCCGGTCTTTTCGCAATCGGCGATCGCATCTTCGAAAAATTGGCAGAGCGCTTTCTTGCTCATGAACATGCCGTCAACAACTTCGCCTTCCTGCAGCGGCAGGTCAGCTTTCAGTACGGTTTGTTCGCCTTTTTTGTTTTCGAACACGATGCGGGCGTTAGTCGCCTTGTCCAGCGTGACGGACTGCTCGCTGGAGTAGAAATCGCCGCCACGCATGTGCGCTACGTGAGTGCGCGAGGCCGGGCTCCACTCGCCCATGGTGTGCGGGTATTTACGGGCAAAGGCTTTCACTGCAGCTGGCGCACGACGATCAGAGTTGCCTTCACGCAGAACCGGGTTTACGGCACTGCCCAGCACTTTGGAGTAGCGGGCGTGGATGTCTTTTTCTTCGTCAGTCTCTGGGTGTTCTTTGTACTCAGGGACGTTGTAGCCTTTTTCGTTCAGCTCTTTGATGGCTGCACGCAACTGCGGGATGGAGGCAGAGATGTTCGGCAGTTTGATGATGTTGGCATCAGGGTCTTTGGTGTATTCACCCAATTCGGCCAAGTCATCGGTGACCCGCTGGTTTTCTTCGAGATAGTCAGGGAAACCGGCCAGAATACGGGCCGCCAGGGAGATGTCGCTGGTTTCGAATTCAATACCAGCCGGCTTGGCGAAGGATTCCAGGATGGGTAGCAGTGACCGGGTGGCTAGCGCGGGGGCTTCGTCGGTCAGGGTGTAGATGATCTTGGACTTGGATTTGGTCATTTTCGTCCTCTGGCTAAGGGGTGGGTTCAGGACGGTCATGGCGAGGCCGGTCGTCTTGTGAACGTCTGGCCGGGGCGATGACTGATTCGGAACTTTTGATAGACCTAATAAGATAGCATTTTTTACGGCTTGTGGATTACGATCTTAGTATAAGAACGTACGAACAATGCCGGATCTTTCGCTACAACATGATGAAACGGCGGGAATTTACGAAACTTTCTAACATTTCTTGGAATTGGAGTGGTCGCAGTGTGGGGTAAGGCTGCCCAAAACACGCTCCTTCGGCACATCCATGTGACGCTTGGGCTCCGCCATCCATGGCTGCGCACAGTTTTGGGCAGCCTTACCCCACACCGCTGATCAAACTCCGAGCTGTTTTCCGCTCAAATAACCGACCTTTATTTTCGTTTATTCAGGCAGCAAGCCGACTTCCAGCAGGCGTTCACGCATTTGATCCAACGCCTCGGGGTTGCCCAAAGCATCCCGGTTATCCGCTTTCTTTGAGCCGTTGATCAAACGAGCCACCGCGAGTTCCACTTTTTTTCCACTACGGGTGTAGGGAATGTCGGGCACTTCGACGATGTGCTTGGGCACGTGTCTTGGGCTGGCGCCTTCGCGGATTTTGGTTCTCAGGGTTTTCATTAACTCGTCGGTGACGCTCTGGCCGTCTGCTGACACTACGAACAGGACGACTTCTACGTCGCCTTCGATTTGGCGGCCAACCACCAGGCTGTCTTTGACTTCTGCGACGGTTTCAACCTGTCGGTAGATTTCGGCGGTGCCGATTCTTACGCCGCCGGGGTTGAGGGTGGCGTCGGAGCGGCCGTAGATGATGGCGCCGCCGTGTTCGGTGAATTCGATGAAGTCGCCGTGGGCCCAGACACCGGGGAAGGTGTTGAAGTAGGCGTCTTGGTAGCGTTCGTTGTTCGGGTCTTGCCAGAAGCTGACGGGCATACAAGGCAGCGGTTGGCGGCAGACGAGTTCGCCGCGGCCGTCGCTGACCGCTTGGCCTTCGTCGTCATAAGCTACGGCATCCACACCGAGGAAGCGGCACTGGATTTCGCCACGGCGTACTGGCAACAACGGCGTTGCGCCGACGAAGCAGCCGCAGATGTCGGTGCCGCCGGCGATGGAACCCAGCAATGCGTTGGGTGCGCCGTGGCTGTAGATCCAGTCGTAGTCTTCCGGCAGCAACGGCGAGCCGGTGGAGAAGACCACGCGCAAGGCACTTTGATCGTGTTTTTTTGCCGGTTCCAGCCCGGTTTTCCGGCAACCGGCGATGAAGCGGGCACTGGTGCCGTAGTGGGTAACACGTTCGTTGGCCACGGTTTCCCAAAGGTAGTCGAGGCTGGGGTAGCCGGGTGAGCCGTCTACGGTGATCACGGCGGCACCCGTCATCAGGGCCGAGGCTTGCCAGTTCCACATCATCCAGCCACAGGTGGTGAAGTACAGGAAGCGGTCTTCCGGGCCGACATCGCCGTGTAGCATCAATTCTTTGGCATGGTTGATCAGCAGGCCAGCGGTGCCGTGTACGATGCACTTGGGTTTGCCGGTGGTGCCTGAGGAATACAGGATGTACACGGGGTGATCCGGGTCTACCGGGGTGTACGAAGGTGCCTGCCCGGCACCGGCTTCAAGGGCCTGCTCCCAGGTAGTTACCCGGTCGCCGGCTACCGGCGCTTCGTCCGGTAATTGCTGAACGCTGACCACCGCTTTCAGTGAAGGCAGGCCACCAATAAGCTCGGCGAAATCCTGCTGGCGAGCAAAGGTTTTGCCGCCATAACCATATCCGTTCACCACGATCAGCGCAGCGGGTTCAATTTGGCCGAAGCGGTCGTTAATGGCGCCAATGCCGAAATCCGGTGACGCGGAGCTCCAGATCGCCCCCATGCTGGTGGCGGCCAGCATACCCACCAAGGCTTCGTAGCCATTGGTGACAACTCCTGCAACCCGATCTCCTTTTTCAATGCCTTTACTGCACAGAAACGCTTCCAGCGCACCGGCATCGGCTTTCAGTTCGCGGTAGCTTTTACGCAGCACCGGCCGGGTTTCGCAGTAGGCAACCACCGCTTCTTTGTCTGCATGGTCATTGTCTGCCCAACGCAGCAAATTGGCGGCGAAGTTCAGTTTCATACCCGGGAACCATTCGGCACCCGGCATATCGCGGCTACCCAGCACCCGCGTGGCCGGGGTATCACAGACCAACCCACAGTAGTCCCAGACTTTCTGCCAGAAGGTTTCAAGTTCGTCGATCGACCACTGGTGCAGCGCATGGTAATCCGCGAAGGGGCCGTAACCTTCAAGTTCAAGCCAGCTTTTAAACTGACCCATCCGGGATTGGGCCAAGGTGTTTTCTGTCGGAGCCCATACCACCGTTGATTGTTCTGTTGTGCTCATCGGTCTCTCCAGGTAATTACTGCATATGCCAACCGTGGCTGACCACCATAGATTGCCCGGTCAGGGCGTTGGAGGGGAAGGCCGCCAGATGGACTGCCAGTTCCGAGACATCCTCCACGGTTGTAAATTCGCCATCCACGGTGTTCTTCAGCATAACCTTACTGATGACGTCTTGTTCCGAGATTCCCAATTCTTTGGCTTGTTCGGGAATCTGTTTGTCCACCAACGGCGTGCGCACAAAGCCGGGGCAGATGATGTTGCTGCGCACGCCAAATTCCGCGCCTTCTTTCGCCACCGCGCGGCACAATCCGAGCATGCCGTGCTTGGCGGCCACATAGGGCGCTTTCAGGGGCGATGCTTCAAGCGAATGCACCGAACCCATGTATAGCATAGTGCCACGGTTTTGCTCATACATCTGCTTCAGAGCGGCTCGGGTCACCAGAAACGCGCCATCCAGATGCACATGCATCACCTTACTCCAGTCGGCATATGCCAGTTTATGTACCGGATCAATGTGTTGGATACCGGCATTGGCGAGGGCAATGTCCAGCCGCCCCCACTTTTCCACAATCGCCGCAACCCCCTGGCTGACGGCCTGTTCATCGGTCACGTCCATGGCCAGAGCCATCGCCGTGCCGCCCGCCTGCTCAATGGCGGCAACGGTGTCTGCCACGCTGTCCAGCGTAAGATCAGCGACGGCTACGCAGGCACCCTCGCGGGCAAAATGTTCCGCAATGGCGCGACCAATACCGCGTCCCGCTCCGGTTACTAATGCAGCTTGCTGTTGAAGACGCTTCATCACAGTCCCCTTATTGTTGTTTCGTTATAGTCGGTTGTTAACACTGCAAACGGGCTCAAGAGCCGCCGTAGACTTCATTTGGCAGCCAGGTCGCCAACGGCTCAAACCAAAACACCAACGCCAACGCCAGTATTTGCAATGCGATAAAGGGCAAGACGCCCAGATAGATGTCCCGGGTGGTGATTTCCGGCGGGCACACGCCCTTGATGTAAAACAGCGAGAAGCCGACCGGCGGAGTCAGGAACGAGGTCTGCAGGCAGATGGCAAACATGATCGCAAACCAAACCGGCTCCACGCCCATCTTGAACAGCACCGGCGCCACCAGCGGCAGCACGATCAGGGTGATCTCGACCCAATCCAGGAAGAAGCCCAGCAGGAAGGTGATCAGCAGCACCGTCAACAACACACCCGTGGTGCCAAACGGCAGGCCGGTAATGGCCCCTTCGATGACCTCATCGCCACCCAGGCCCCGCAGCACCGACGCGAACACCGTGGCACCAATGAAGATGCCGAAGATGAACGCCGACGTGCGGCTGGTCTGGTACAACGACTCTTTCAAGGTTTCCATGTTCAGGCGCTTGCTGACAAAAGCCATCAACAACGCGCCCCCGGCACCCACGGCGGAGGCTTCGGTGGTGGTCGCGATGCCAAAGAAAATGGACCCGAGCACCGCGATGATCAGCACCATCGGTGGCAAGACCGCCTGAACCACACCAAGAATGGCCCTGGCATCCAGCGGCTCACGATTCTCCGGCGCAGGCGCCAGATCCTTTTTGATGAAGGAGGCAATCAGAATGTACAAAATGTACATGGCACCAAGCATCACGCCGGGAATCAGTGCGCCCATGAACAGCTTGCCGACAGACGCATCCGACGTGCCGAGCCGATCGGCCATCAGCACCAGCATGATGCTGGGCGGTACCAGAATCCCAAGCGTGCCCACCGAGCAGGCGGTGCCCACGGCCAGCGATTTGTTGTACTTGGCCTGCATCATCGGCCCCAGCGACAACATGCCCAGCAGCACCACCGATGCACCGACGATGCCGGTGGAGGCCGCCAGCAACACGCCAACGATAACCACCGTGACGGCATAGCCACCGCGCAAGGGCCCTAACACCCGCACCAGGCTGTGCATCAGTTTCTCGGCGATGCCGGAGCGGTCCAGCATAATGCCCATGAAGATAAACATCGGCAGCGCCACCATCAGCTCATTGGCGACAATGCCGTAGATTCTGGCGTCCAGCACACCGATGGTGCCTTGCCAGGTAAACCAGATCGGGGAGTCAAAATACTCCACCAGCACGTGCCCGACGATGCCGAACACCAAACCAATACCGGCCAGCGACCAGGCCACCGGGAAGCCCAGCAACAGCAAAAACATGAAGCTGGCAAACATGGCGATTACTAGAATTGCTTCTACACCCATAGCGTTTGTCTCGTTCTCAAGGATTGGGATGGCCGGTGGAACGGCGATCATCGTGGGTAGGCGCTATGGCTCTCGGAAAACCAAACAGCAAGGTGGTGCACCGGGTCGCCCGGGAAAACAACGCCACCATGACCAAAGCCAGACCCAGAGGCAGCATGCTCTTGAAAATAAATCGGTACGGCAGGCCGCTGGGTGCCTGCGATCGCTCCTGATAGATCCAGGCTTTCCAGGCGTAGGGCACCAGAGCATCGATCATCAGATAAATGATTGGCAGCGCCAGTACGATGATGCCCAGCAATTCGATCCAGGCTTGGGCTTTGAGCGGAAATTTTTCTTTCAACACGTCTACACGTACATGGTCATCCCGAACCACGGCGTAGCCCAGCGTGAGCATGGTGGCGATCCCGAACAGGTGCCAGGAAAGCTCTTCCAGTGCAATCGACCCTTGCTCCAGCACATAGCGCGAGAACACGTTGGTCAGCACCACCAGCAACACGCCAATCCACAGCCAGGAGCTGAGCCGGCCGACGGCAACGACCAGGCAATCCAGCCGCGATGAGAGTGCGTTGGAGGGCAAACCTTCTTTAGAATGGGGCAGGGTTGGATCACCCACCGGTGTCTTGGAGTCCGTCACGATAACCTCGATTCTTTTGGATGCAGGAGAGAGCGACAGGCAGCGCACATTTGCTGCCTGTCATGATCATCATCCAGTGATCAGTCGTACTGGTAGAAATCCCGGGGCAGGTAGCCCTTGGAGTGCCAGATGGAGTGGTGTTCCATAAAGTTGCGCTGGCTGGTCAGAACCCGCTTGAACATCGGGTCTTTGGCCGCAATCTCGTCCAGCACTTCGGTGGTGACCTTTTGCAGTTCACGCAGCACTGGCTCTGGCAGGGTTTGCGCGGTTACGCCCTCCTTTTCATAGTCACGCAGGGCGGTGGGTTGTGCCCACTCACTTTGGGCAAAGCCTTTCAACGTGGCGGCTTCACAGCCCATCTCGATCAACGCGCGCGACTCAGGTTCCAGATCTTCCCAGGTGTCTTTGTTCACCAGCAGATGCGATGTGGTCAGTGTCTGGTGCCAGCCGGGCATGATGTAGTTCTTGATGATCTGATCAAGCCCCAGCATCTTGTCGATCGCGGGCTGCGAGAACTCGGTTGCGTCAATGGTCTTGCGCTCCAGCGCCTGATAGATTTCGCCGCCGGGAACCATGGTCACTGAAGCGCCGAGCTTCTCCAGAACCTTACCGCCGATGCCGGCAAAGCGAATTTTCAGGCCGTCGTAATCTTCCACGCCTTTGATGGGTTCCGCGAACCAGCCCGCACCCTCGGGGCCAATAATGGAACATAACATGGGGTGAATGTTGCGCTCGGCGTAGATTTCTTCCAGCAGTTCACGGCCGTCACCCTCGTAATACCAAGCCAGATAGGCAGGCGGTTCCATATTGAAGGGCGCACCGGAATAAAGCGGCAAGGAGGGAATGGTGCCTTGATCGTATCCGACCCAGGTATAACCGGCCGGGTATTTTCCGCTGCCCACGGCATCCATGATTTCAAACGGTGGAACCAGTTCCCCGGGCTCGTAGTAACGCAGCTGAATGTCACCACCGGAAATCGCCTTGAGGTTTTCACTCAGATGCTTAACCGGCGTGGTCAGGCCAATCAGATGCGAGGGGAAGGCCAGAGGTACTTGCCAGCGTACTTTCTCGGCTGCAAGCACATCACTGCTGGCGAGGCCGCCACTGATCACTGCCGCGGCGGTGATGCCATAGGTAAGACGAGAGAGCTTCTGCTTGATCGACATGTATTGGATCCTTCTTGTTGTTGTCGTCCGCCATCCGGTCATTCCGCCGGTAGGCTTTTTATAGGATCAGACAACGCTGGAAATCCAACTGGCGCGGTTATGTGGTCCAACAGTGTTGCGTCAGTTGTTATTCAAGCGTTGTTCTGACGTACTACGCCCTGAAAAACAGCAACGCTGATGCCAAACAATGTAATCAACTGAATTTTAAGTATTTTTATGAAAAATAACGTTGAACACCTGGAGCAATCGTCCGATAATCCGGACAACAATCACTAAAAGTCTTAGTTGAGTGTCTGAAAATCCGGACAACCGTCCTAGTTTCCGGACAATTTCGCCAATTTTTCATACAGAACCGATCGCGAAATTCCCAGCAACTTGGCCGCTCGCGTGCGGTTACCGCGACATGCTGCCAACGCTTCTTCAATCGCCTGAGCTTCTGCCATCGCAACTACCCGGGCCAGCGGTCGCACCGGGCGGAACGGCGTTTTCGGGATCGCCTCCGCATCGCCACCGGGCAACACTTTCAGAATAGCATCTGCATCCAAAAGCTCACCTTCTTCGCTCATGGTCAGGGCCCGCTCAAGCACGTTTCGTAATTCCCGGATGTTTCCTGGCCAGTGGTAGGCGCCCAAAGCCGCAATCCCGGCATCGGTGATTTCACCGCGCAGGCCCTGACTTTCACAGATTTCACCCAACAGCACCTCAGATAAAATACCGAGATCCACCAATCGCTCGCGCAGCGGGGGTATCCAGATTTCCAGTACGTTCAAGCGGTAATACAAATCGGAACGGAAACTGCCTTCAGCCATCATCTCGCCAAGATTTCGGCTGGTGGCGGCAATGACCCGAACATCCACCGGAATGAGCTTGTTCGACCCCAACGGCTCGATTTCGCCCTCCTGCAATACCCGCAACAACTTCGCTTGCAACGGCAGGGGCATATCACCCACTTCGTCCAGAAACAGCGTGCCGCCGTTGGCCAGCTGGAACTTGCCGTCGCGTGTGCGCTTGTCCGCGCCGGTATAAGCTCCGGGGGCAACGCCAAAGAATTCCGCCTCCAACAGGTTTTCCGGCACCGCTGCCAGATTAACCCCGACAAACGGTTTTTCCGCCCGTTCCGAGGCCGAGTGAATGGCCTGCGCCAACACCTCTTTACCGGTGCCGGTTTCACCCAGCAGCAGCACCGGCACATCCCGACCGGAGGCTAATCGGGCTCTACGCTTTACTTCCAACGCCTGGGGGCTGGCACCGACAAAATCGGTCAGACTATAGCGCGTGCCCCGGGTCTTTTTCGCCAGCGCTTTTCGGGCGGCAGCCAAATCCTGGTGCAAACGCCGAAACTTGGAAACCAGCGGGGTCAGCGGCTGGACATCGTCGTAAAGCACGAACGCCACCGCGCCAACCACGTCGCCGTTATCGTCATAAAAGGGCAATCGGGAAACCACCAACTGCTGTTCATTGTGCTCCATGATATCCAGCAGCATGGGCTTTCCGGTCGCCACCACTTCCGGCATTCGGGTATGCGGAATCACCCGCCAAATTTCTTTGCCGATGACCGACGAGGGCGATGGTAATTGCAGCAAATCTGCATAACATTGATTGATCCAGGTGATGCGACTCTGCACATCAATAGCGATGGCACCGGCGCTGGCTTGCTCAAACAGGGGCGCCATTGCGTCGATCAGCTCACGGGTTAACCCGGTTTTGTTTTTATCGGGAAAAATCTGCTTCATGAAAGGCTCGTCATCGTCACTACAGACGAATGTAAGGTAGCAAGGTCAAACTCAGAATCGCGGCAATCGCAATGATTGCCGCAAGGAAGGTGACCGGCCGGGAACGGAACTGGTGCCAAAGGCCCGTTTCACCGCGCTGACAACGGGCATCGTATTCCTCGCGCTGCCGGGCCACACGTTGCGCTTGGTAGTCGTCCAACAAAGCTCTTGCCCGGGCCGCTTCGTCATCATCGTGCACCCAGAAACCGCCCATACTGATGCCCCACCGGCTCGGTGGTGTTTCGTAGTAACGGACCTCGTGCTCTTCGAACAGCGCGCGGATGTCATCGGCCTCATCGTCCGGTACGTTGCGAAGATTCATCAAGTGGTGGGGCATAGGGTTTCCGGCTGGCTTCGTTAGCGTCGTTAGCTATATCCTAGCAGGAAAGCAAACCCGATCGAATTTATCAGGACGCTGCATGAGCCAGAACACCCTCCGTCTGTTGCTGGACGTAGACAGCCGCTTCCAGCGGGACAGGGATCAGTCCCCGGCGTTTCTTCACCGCCGGGACCGCCGCTTTGCACTCGATTGTGAGCAACAGGGAGTCAGCCCGACGCCAGAGCGTTGGCTCGATCATATGCGGCGACTCAGCGGCCCCGGCAGCGAACAGCAAACCGGCCGCAAAGTGCAGCAACAGTGGCAGCGTATCAACCGCGGTTTTGCCGCCGCTGGTGCCGTATTCGGTGTGCTCACGATGGCCGGCCTGCTTTTCTACGACGGCGGCCAACGCATCAACATCACCGTGTTTCTGGCCTTCGTTGTGTTACAGCTACTTCTGGCGCTGGCAACCACTGCCCAAGCTCTGATGGGTTGGCAGCCATGGCGCTGGCTTGCCAAACGCCTCGGTCTGCACGCGCCGGAAAGCGCGCTGGCACCTCTGCAACCCACACTGATGGCGCGCGCCGGGCACACAGGCGGTGTGGCCTTTGCCCTGAGCGGCTTGCTCACTTTGTTTGTATTACTGGTCATTCAGGATTTGGCATTTGGCTGGAGTACCACGCTCGATGCCGCCGCCGCCAGCTACCACCGTTTAGTTCACGCCATCGCCACACCCTGGTCGTTGTTGTGGCCGGCGGCCGTGCCGTCGCTTGAGCTTGTGGAAGCAACCCGGTTCTTCCGGGCGGCCCCCACCAGTCAGGGCGTAGCGCCGGAGCAATGGGGCAACTGGTGGCCATTTGTGGTCATGCTTTGGGTCACCTGGGTGATGCTCCCCAGACTGCTGTTATTGGCGTTCAGCCACTGGTTTACCGCTCGTAAAGCACGGCTGCAGCTGCACGGCCACCCGGGCATGCAAGCACTGTTGTACCGAATGGAAACCCCGACACTCGACACCGGCAACCAACATAACGATGCCGACGATCTGCCGGATGTTCGCACTCAAGCCACCACCGGCGATCTGTGCGACACCCCTCACATGATTTGCTGGGCAGGTGCCGGCGAACCGGAGCTGCCCCGGCAATTAACCAGGCGCGACAGCCAGATTCGGAAAGCCGGTGGCCGAGCTTCGTTAGCCGAAGACGATCACGTTCTGGCCACCTTGGCCAAGGATCTTGCCCGGGAACACTCACCCGCCGTTATTCTGGTCACCCGCAGCTGGGAGCCGCCAACCGGCGAGTTACACGATTTTCTGGAACAGGCCCGGGCGCAATGGCCTGCAGAGACTCGAGTCATGATTGTGCCGCTGGCCAACGATGCCAACCAGCGTCCGAAGAATCTTCTCATTCAGCCGTGGCTGCGCTTTACCGAAAGGCTTCCCGAGGGTTTTGCCAGCGTTGCCCTGTTGCCACCTCCGCCGGATAGCCCCTACCAGGTTGCGGGAGCCTCCACGCTATGACCCAAACGCCCGTATTTGCGGTTGTCGGCCATCCGAATAAAGGCAAATCCAGCGTCGTCGCGACTTTGTCCCAGAACGATGCCATCGCCATCGCACTGGAACCTGGTACCACCCGGGCCAGCCAGCGTTACCCGCTGACGGTGGATGGCCGGCAGCTCTACACGCTGACCGACACCCCCGGCTTTCAGCGCCCGAGACGCGTATTGCAATGGCTGGAAGCCCACAGCTTATCGGCATCGGACCACCCCGATACCGTCCGCGCCTTCGTGCTTCAGCACAAAGGCGACGAGCGCTACATAGACGAATGCGAGTTACTAAACCCCATCATTGAAGGTGCCGGGATTATTTACGTGGTCGATGGTTCGGTGCCGTACAGCGCCGAGCACGAAGCGGAAATGACCATCCTGCGCTGGACCGGCCGCCCGAGCCTGGCTTTGATCAACAGCATTGGGGATGATGACTACAGCGATGTGTGGCAGGCGGCGCTTGGTCAGTTCTTTCAGGTTGTACGCAAATTCGACGCCGTTCGCGCCCCGTTTGAACAACATCTCAGCCTTTTACGAACCTTCGGCCAACTGGAATCCGATTGGGAACAGCCCCTGGAGGAAGCCACGCAGCTACTGGCCGAGCAACGCCGCCAGCGCCAGCGTCTGGCCGCCAGCATCATCGCCCGGGCGCTGGAAGATTTAATGGGCTATCAGGAGAAACGCACGCTCACGCTCGATCAGGTGGCCAGCACCAGCGAAGCGACACTGGCCGACACGCTGCGCGACCGCTGGTATAAGCGTCAACGCCGGCGGGAGCAATCCCTGCGCATCGACATCGAGCACCTGTATCAGCACCAACGCATTACCCGTCAGGAAGCCGAGCTGGAATGGGCCAACCAGCACGATTTGTTTTCTGAAGATACCCGCCAACATTGGGCGGTCAGCAAGAAGTATCTGGCAACCGCCGGGTTCGGGGCCGGTGCCATGGGCGGCGCCGGTGTCGATGCGCTCACCTTCGGCTCGTCACTGGGCACCGGGGCTCTCGTGGGTGGACTGATTGGCGCAGCAGGGAGTTATTTCTACGGCGATCGCTTGGTGCTGCCAGCGCTCAATATCGGCCCTTTACAGAACGGGCTGCAGTCCGCCACCTTCGGCCCGGTGCAGGACAGCCAGTTTGGCTATGTCATTCTCGGGCGCGCCGTCGACCACTGGTGGCACATCAGCCACCGAAACCACGCCGGGCGCGACTTGCTGGCGCTGGAGCCAGCCGATCAACATTGGCTGGAGCTGCTCGATAAAACCAGCCGACGGGAGATTCAACGCGCACTCGACCGATGCCGAAAACAACGTCCGCTCAGCCAGTCTCAGCGGCAAAATCTGGCGCAAGCGATTGGTCAGGCCATGGCCGCCTACGACAACTGGCGGTTGAATCGCGGCTGACGGGCATGTTTATACTGTAAGGCTATTCCATCACCAAATGAGGAATGCGAATGAAAATCGTACGAGTGCAAGACATCATCGGTACCGAGCGCGAAGTCAGCGCCCAGCAATGGACCAGCCGCCGCCTGCTGCTGAAAAAGGATGGTATGGGTTTCTCTTTCCACGAAACCATCATCCCGGCCGGCACCGAGCACACCTTCTGGTACAAGCACCACCTGGAAGCGGTTTACTGCGTAGCCGGTAACGGCCGCATCAAGGATCTTGCCACCGGTGAAGTGCACGAAATTACCGACGGCACCCTGTACGCCCTCGACAAGCACGACCGTCACACCCTGTACGGTGGCACCGAAGACATGCGCCTGATCTGCGCCTTCAACCCGCCTGTGACCGGCCAGGAAGTCCACGACGAAGACGGCGCCTACCTGCCCGACACCAGCGAAGACTGATTCGCACGCCGTGGCAAACAATATCGCCGCAAACACATCGCCATCGCCAGCCAAGCTGCTGCCGGTGGCGGTGTTGCTTTGGTTAGCCGGTGTTTACTTACGAATTCCTGTGCTGGTGGCACCGCCGCTTGCACCGTTCATCAGTGACGAGTTGGGCCTGACTCAAGTGCTCACCGGTGCACTGACGACTCTACCTATTCTGATGCTCGCCATTGGCGCTATGCCCGGCTCGCTCGCCATTTCTCGAATAGGCCCCCGCAACACTCTGGCGTTAGCCATGTTGATCATGGTGATTGGTTCGGCTGGCCGAGGTTTAGTGCCCGATACCCTGACGCTGATGATCGCCAGCGCGATCATGGGGCTGGGTGTGGCCATGATGCAGCCGGCCTTACCGGCACTGTTGCCGCGCTGGCTTGAGCCTCATCATCTGGCCATCGGCTCCGCTATTTATATGAATGGCATGCTGATGGGCGAGTTTATCGGGGCCGGCATTACTCTGCCGGTACTGATGCCTTTGCTGGAGAACAGCTGGCGCGCCACCCTGCTGGCTTGGTCGTTACCGGCGCTGTTAATCGCGGCTGCGTTGTTTCTTCCCAAGCGGGATTTGGCTCGCCCTGTCCGGAAAACAGCCTGGCTTCCCGACTGGAAGAATCCGTTAACGCTTCGATTGGGCCTGTTGCTGGGGCTGTCCGGCTCGTCCTTTTTCGGACTGAACGCATACATGGGCAACCTGCTGGAACAGCAAGGCAACTTGGATCTGCTCCCGGATGCCTTGTTCTGGTACAACTTCGCGCAGGTGTTCGCTTCTCTGCTCATGCTGAAAATGGCCCGGCGCTGGGTAGGGGTTCGCAGCTTGATTATCATCATGGGCGTTCTGAGCATCAGCGGCACCCTCGGCGCACTTCTGCTTTCCGGCTGGGCATCGATCATCAGCGCCACCTTCATGAGCTTTTTTGCGGGTATCTTGCTGATTCTTATGGTGGCTTTGCCACCGCTTCTGGTGTCGTCCGAAGAAACCGGGCGGCTCTCGGCGGGCACGTTTCTGGTCGGTTACACACTGGCGTTCTCTGTGCCAATGCTGGGCGGGGTTCTGGCGGACTGGACGGGGGATATTCGTCACGCGATTGGGGTGATTATCGCCTACGGCGTTCTGGTGCTGCCCATTGCCTTCCGGTTAAAACTGAACCGCCACTGATTCCTGATGATACCGCCTGAGCCGAGGTCGCCGTGACAGCGAACCTCGGCCAGACAGCCACATTGTTTAGATGTAGTAATCCTTCAACGGAGGAAATCCGTTGAACTCTACCGCACTGTATGTGGTGGTGTAGGCACCTGTGGACAACCAATACATCCGGTCCCCAATGGCCAGATTTAACGGCAACGGGTACTTGTGGTGCTCGTACATGATGTCGGCACTGTCACAGGTTGGACCGGCAATTACGCAGTCTTCACCAACGCCTTCCTTTTCCGTCCAGATCGGAAACTTGATCGCTTCATCCAATGTTTCGATCAAACCCGAAAATTTACCCACATCAGTAAACACCCATCGGTGGAGCGCTGTGCGTGATTTGCGGGAAATCAGCACCACTTCGCTGACCAACACACCGGCATTGGAAATCAGTGACCGGCCCGGCTCAATGATGATTTCCGGTAGGTCGGCACCGAAGTCTTCCTCAAGGAAACGGGCAATTTCCTGGGCATAAACACTCAGCTCGTTGGTACGGCTGATGTAATTGGCCGGAAAACCACCGCCCATGTTGATCATTTTCAGCTCAATGCCATCTTCTTCTTTCAGGCGCTCAAAGATCACCTTCACTTTGCTCAACGCGGCATCCCAGGCACCGATTTCACGCTGCTGAGAGCCCACGTGGAACGACACACCATAAGGCACCAAGCCCAGATCACGGGCCAGAATCAAAAGGTCCATGGCCATGTCGGTCTGGCAGCCAAACTTGCGAGACAAAGGCCAGTCTGCCGTAAGCGTACCTTCGGTCAGAATGCGTACGTACACCTTCGAGCCGGGCGCGGCTTTCGCAATGTTGCGTAGGTCCGCCTCGGAATCCGTGGCAAACAAGCGCACACCTTTTTCGTAAAAGGTCCGCACGTCTTTGGCCTTTTTGATGGTATTGCCGTAACTGATGCGGTCGCCGGTAACACCCAACGCCATCACTTTTTCCAGCTCATACACCGATGCGATATCGAAGCTGGCACCTTTGTCTTTCAGCAGCGTCAAAATCTGCGGGGCCGGGTTCGCTTTTACCGCGTAATAAACCTTTGCGTAGGGAAAGCCTTCCACCAATTCGTCGTACTGACGGTTAATGGTGGCGGTATCAATCACCACAAAGGGCGTTTCCTTGGTTTCCGAGAACGCCTTGATACGCTGAAAGGTGTCGGTGTCGTAGTAATCCGCAATCGTTGCGTTGGCTGCGTCGATCATCAGTGGTGCGTCCCTCCATAGGGAAAGCAGACCTAAAAAAAGGCACCGCAGCTTGGCTGCAGCACCCCCTTGATTGCGCGATCATCGGGCTTTTTCTGAGGCACTACAAATGCGCAGATATACCCATAATAAACCCCCTTTTTTCAGGCACCTCAAACAGCCTGTCGCAGCATGCTGTGCTGGAATATTCCGGGCAGACAGAAAACTTAACTTATCTCAAAGACAGACCAAACGATATCGTTAATCATTCTCATTACACCCATTTGGTAAAAGGAATCTATCATGGCACTATCACTGAAGCTGGCCACCGCCGCTGCCACCCTGCTGTTTGTGTTTCCGGCGTTTGCCGATGAAGACTACGACCATTTCAAAGGCGAGCCCGCGGAAACTCTGACCCAGGCCGTTGTGAATTTGTCCGACTACAACAACAAGCTGGAACAGGTGCTTTCCGGTGAGTTAACCCCCGACTCGATGCACGAAGTCCATCAGCTGACTTACACTTTGGAAAACGCCTTGGGCAAACTGGATGACGAGCTGGAAGACATCGCCGAACGGCTCGAGAAAGTCCACAAGGCCTCAGAGCACGCGGACCCGGACACCGTACAAAAACAAGGTCAGATTTACCTGAGCAAAACCCGCACGATTATTAAATAGCGAGCCGCTTTACTTGGCCGGGCGTTTTTTGGTGCCTTGCTGAGCTTGCGCGGTCAACGGATCTTCCGGCCAGGGATGCTTGGGGTATCGACCGCGAGTGTCTTTGCGCACCTCGGGGTAGGCGTTGCGCCAGAAACTGGCCAAATCTGCGGTGACCGCCAATGGCCTCTGGGCGGGTGATAGCAGATGAATAACCACCGGCACCCGCCCCCCGGCGACTTTCGGGGTTTCCGTCCAGCCAAATAACGCCTGCAGTTTGGCCGCCAGCACGGGACCGTTGTCAGCGCTGTAATCCAGGGTCACGTTCTGGCCGGTGGGAATGGTCAGTGCGCGCGGAGCAAGTTCTTCCAACCGCTGCTGTTGCGGATAATCCAGCAGGGTATTCAGCGCCTGAACCAGATTGAGGCCGGACAAATCGGACCAGCGTTTCATGCCTGATAGATAAGGGGCCAGCCAGATTTCCACGGTGTCCAGCAACGCAGCATCGCTGACCTCTGGCCATTCACCGAGATACTCCTCTGCCAACAACCGCACTCGCGCACACCATTGCCGCGCTGCCGGAGTCCAGGGCAGGCTATCCAAGCCTTTACGACGCACCGCGTCCAACAACCCTTGCTGAAGCATCTCCGGCGCGACCTGAGCCAGCGACTTCTCAGCCAACACCAGAGAACCCAGTTTACGCACGTGTCGCGCCACGACGGTGCCCCGTTTATCATCCCACAGGGCTTCTTCCCGATCCTCGATGTGAGCCGCGAGATCCTGCTCCAGGTCAGCAAGATCGACCGGTGCCGCCAGGTATATGGTGGCTTCCCGAGCTTTGCCGTCCAGATCGGCAGCGACCAGCCATTCTTGCCGCGCCAAGGCGTCGTCTTCCCGTAATATCGCACCTTTGCCGTTGCTCAGCTGGTAACGGGGCGTGCTGCCCGGCCGGCGGCGGGCAATGCGATCCGGGTAGGCCTGAGCCAACACCCGGCCAACATCAGTTTCGGATGGCAATCCGGTTGTGTTTTCTCCTCGACAAAGGCGTTTTACGGCTTGTTTGATCGCGTTTAACCGCGCCACATCTAGCCCGCGATGACCGCTTTCGCCGTGTAATACCCGAATGCGTTCATGCAGGTCAGCCCCTGAACCGGGGCCCAGCAAATCCCGCTCTTCCAGCAGCGCAGCCAATTCAGCCGCCAATTGCCCCAGCCCGAGATCGCGCCCCCTGAGCACCATGTGCGCCAAACGCGGGTGCATACCCAGTTCCCGAGCTGCCTTGCCGTGATCGGTAATGGCACCTCCGGCATCCAGCAAATCCAGCCACTGCAACAACGTAACCGCTTGCTGCCAGTGAGCGACGGGTGGTGCGTCGATCCACGCCACCTGATCCGGCGAACGGGCTCCCCACTGGGCCAGTTCCAGCACCAACGGGGCCAAGTCGGCTTCTTGAATCTCCGGCGGGGTAAAATCCGCCAGCCCGAACTGTTCGGATTCGCTCCACAGCCGGTAGCACACACCGGGCTCGATACGACCGGCCCGGCCTTTACGTTGTTCCGCTGACGCTTTCGAGACCCGGCCAGTCACTAAGCGCGTCATGCCGCTGTTCGGGTTAAAAACCGCCCGGCGCTGCTGGCCAGCATCGATCACCACCCGCACGCCTTCGATGGTCAGACTGGTTTCGGCAATGGCGGTGGCCAACACAATCTTGCGCGAGCCCTCGGGGGCAGGCGATATGGCGCGGTCCTGTTCCTCGGATTTCAAATTGCCGTAGAGCGGAGCAAGCAAAACATTAGCGGGCAATTGCCCCTGCAATTGCTGTGCGGCCCGCCGAATTTCACCGGCTCCCGGTAAAAACACCAGCACCGAACCGGTCTGATCTGCCAACGCTTCCTGCACCACCGCCACCACCTGATCCACCACCCGACCATTGCGAGGCAGAGGTCGGTACATCACCTCCACCGGAAACGCCCGGCCTTCGCTGCTGATCACCGGCACATCGCCCAGCACTTTGGCGATTGGCGCGGTATCCAGAGTCGCCGACATCACCAGTATCCGAAGATCTTCCCGCAACGCCTGCTGGGTTTCCCGCACCAATGCCAAACCCAGATCGGCTTGCAGGGAACGCTCATGAAATTCATCAAACAACACAGCGGCGTAGTCTTCCAGCATGGGGTCGTTCTGAATCAGGCGCGTCAGAATGCCTTCGGTGACCACTTCAATCTTGGTGTTCGCAGAAACCTTGGTATCCAGCCGGGTCCGGTAGCCGACCGTTTGCCCCGGGGCTTCTCCCAACTGTTTCGCCATAAACCGTGCCGCCGATCTGGCCGCCAACCGCCGGGGTTCCAGCATCAGGATTTTCCGGTCATCCCGCCATGGTGCATCCAACAGAGCCAAGGGCACTCGGGTGGTTTTACCGGCTCCAGGGGGGGCTTGTAGCAGAGCTGTGGTGCTTTGGTTCAGGGATTGGGTTAGCTCTGGGAGTATGGCTTCTATTGGGGGCATGGGGGGTTGTTGGGTTTAGCCTTCTTGGTTTTTGGGGTGGCGCGGGAGGGGTTTTGAATTTTGGGCCGAAAAAGAACTCGCTTCGCTCAGACACCTTTGTTCGACCCAAAATTCAAAACCCCTCCCACACCCTTCAGAACGATGAGATATGTCTAAAGATTACCATGGTTGAACAACGGTTGAGTTGGCTAAGCCAGACTCAAGACCGTGAATGCCAAACCTCCGGGCGAGGCACAAAGAACGCAAACACCAAGCCAAAGGCCAACGCCGCCACACCAATACCGAATGCCGACAACAACGTGCCACCAGCATCCAGCCACTGTTTGGTTAACCATGGGCCGACCATTTGGGTAAAGCCATAGAGCGCCACCATCGCCGCCGACAGCCTTGGGCCTTGGTGCGGGTGCAACGCACGGCCGGTTCTTTGGGTGAGCAGAACTGTACCGACAAACGTGCTGCCGACCAGCACCGCACACAACACCAAACCAACGGCGCCCGGCCAGACAACGGCCGCCAGAACACCCGCCAACTGAACGATGAAATTCAATCTTAACGCTCGGAGATCACCCATAACGGCACCGAGTTTGTTCCAAATCCACGGCGAGGGAATGGTCACGATCGCCACCAGCATCCAGGTGCCGTCTTGCAGGAAATGGTCAGCCGGCAATTCAAGGTTCGCCAGCAACGGCAAAAAAGTCATGGGCAGGATGTATCCCAATCCCGCGCCAGCGTAACTCAGGAACAGCGGCACACTGGCGCGATCCAGCAACGGCGTGGTGGTGATCGTTTTACCGGAGTCATCTTGTTCACGAACAGGCACATCGAGCTTTCGCAGCTGCATCACGCCCCACCAGCCCAGCGGGATAGATACCAGCAGGGCAGGCCACCAGCGCTGGGCGCCCTCAAGAAAGTCGGCGGGACCGGTCACCAAACCGCTGGATACCAAAAGTCCTGTTCCTACACCGATGTACACCAGCCCGCTCAATGAAGCGCGGTTTCGCAAAACCAGCCATTCCAGGATCAGGGCCGGGGCCTGTACGAAGATCACACCATTGGCCACGCCATTAAGCCAACGAACCACCGACATCACCGTAAGATTGTCGGTTTGGGTCATGATCAGGGTAGTGACAACATGCACGAACATGAACAGGGGAAGCAGGAAGCGGATCTGGTCAATCCGGTGCCAGCGGATCGCCAACATGGCGCCCACCAGGTAACCGAGGTAGTTCCATGTCGCGACCGCAGCCCCTTGGGAGGCATTTATCTGGTCGTCCGCCACCAGATAAGGCATCAGCGGCGTGTAGATAAATCGGCCCAGGGTGTGCACCACCAGCAACACGAGCCCACCGGCCAACAAAACGGTGAACAACTGTCTGGAAGAAACGCTCGATGGTGAGGTCATATTTACTGCCCGGTTATGCATGAACATGATACAGCCGGGCAGTGTATGGCAGACGGTGGAGTTTGTCAGTCAGACCTTGGGCACACGGAATCAGGTGCCTGCGGCTCTGGGGTGATTTTCCTTGGCCCAGCTATAAATCCGTGCAAACGCTTCGGCTAACTCTTGCGGGTTATGCGGGGGCTGAATCAAAGCCTGAAGTTTGCCTTCAGGATTCAGCAGCGCGAAATGTCCGCTGTGATCCACCAGCAGTTGGCCGTCCACCTCGCGGTGCACAAAGACCGCACTCAGGCTTTGGGCCAGCTCCCTGAGTGTGTCCAGCTCACCGGTCAGGCCGTGAAAATGCTCACCGAAGAACCCGGTGTAGGCTTTCAGTTTGTCCGGTGTGTCGTGCTCCGGGTCTGCGGTCACCAGCAAATAATCCGGCTGCGGCAATTCGGCCGGCAGCAATTTGTCGGTTTGGCGCAGGTTCGCCATGGCCGCCGGGCAGATGTCCGGGCAGTTGGTGTAGCCTACAAATACGAAGCTCCACCGGCCTTTCAAATCTTCCCGCGTTACGGTTTCCCCTTGCTCATTGGTCAGCGTGAATTCCGTCAACTCACGCGGCTGGTCATACACATAGGTGTTGTATTCGCTCAGATCTGGTGCCGGTGCCGGCTCGCTATTCGCCAGAAACACCTGCCGCCCTATGGTTAAGCCGAAAACAAGCGCAATGATCAGAAACAACGCGATCAGCGTGATGCGTAGCGAACGCCCCATAGGGCCTCCCTGTCAGATAAGTGTCATGGCCACTGTTCAGAAAAAGACGAAATGATCCACCAGCAGCACCACAAACAACGCCATCAGATAAACGATGGAATATTTGAACGTGTCCATGGCGACCCGACGGTCATCGCCTTTCAGCAAACGAATGGCATATTGCAGGAACCGTAAGCCTAAAACCAGTGCGCCCACCAAGTAGATGCCGCCCGACATGCCGGTGGCAAACGGCAGCAAGCTGACCACCAACAGCATCACGGTATACAACACGATGTGCAGCTCGGTGTATTTGTTGCCGTGGGTGACCGGCAACATCGGGATGCCGGCTTTGGCGTATTCTTCTTTGCGGTGAATGGCTAACGCCCAGAAGTGCGGAGGGGTCCAGGCGAAAATAATCAACACCAGCAGCAACGCATGACCTTCTACTTGCCCGGTGACCGCGGTCCAGCCCAGCAACGGCGGCATGGCTCCGGCAAGGCCGCCAATGGTTATGTTCTGCGGTGTGGCCCGTTTCAGGAACAAGGTATAAATACCGGCGTAGCCCACCAGCGAAGCCAGCGTGAGCCAGGCGGTAAGCTCATTCACCTGCCACATGAGCACAATCATTCCCACCGCCGCCAACACCACAGCAAACAGTATCGCGTCGAAGGGGGCGATCCGGCCTGTGGCTACAGGGCGCTTGCGGGTGCGCGCCATAACGGTATCGATTTTCTGATCCACCACATGATTCACTACCGCCGCCGCACCGGCCAATAAAGCAATGCCGAGGTTACCAAACAGCAAAACACTCCAGCCCGGTATGCCCGGGGCCGCCAACAACATGCCGATCAGAGAGGTCAGAATCATCAATGCCACTACCCGTGGCTTGGTGAGTTCCAGATAATCGCGCCACGAGATGTGTGCTACTGAGCCCGTCGATTCTTGCACCGGCAGTGCTTTCACTTGCTCGCTCATGCCGTTACCTCCCGCGTTATGGTTGTTGTGTGGGGTGCTGTCGCTGTTTTCGAATGCGGTAATTGGGAATGCCGCCAGATCAGGTTGATCATCGACAACAGTAGCCCGGCACCCATGGCGTTATGTGCCACGGCAATGCCGAGCGGAATATGGAACCAGACGTTGGCCAGTCCCAGACTGAACTGGAGCGCCAGAACGCAGGCCACCAGTACGATGCTGCGGTCCAGACCACTGCTGCCCCGTTGCCGCCAGAGCCGAACCAGCAACAGGCCCAGGTAAAGCAGCACAATCATGGCCCCTAACCGATGGGTCACATGAATGGCAACGCGGCCATCATCGGTCAGTTGTCCGCCCAGATAATTCGGCCCCACCTGCTGCGCAATATCGAACCCATGCTGGAAATCCATGCCATCGGGCCACCACTGGCCTTGGCAGGTGGGCAGATCGGTGCAGGCCACCGCCGCGTAATTAGCGGCGGTCCAGGCGCCAAGTGCAATCTGTAACACAACCAGAAGCAAGCCACCGTATAACCACGGGCGCAGTTTGGTGAGGTTGGCCGCCACTCGCCCCGCTGACAGGCTCTGGATACCCGCGCTCTTGCGTAGCCTTAAGGTCAAAAGGAGCAACAGACTAAGCGTGGTAAACCCGCCTAACAAATGCAGCGCCACCACCTGCGGCCACAGCTTCAGGGTAACCGTCCACATTCCAAAGGCGCCTTGCAGCACAATGAAGCCCGCAATGAACAACGGCAAACGCAATGGTAAAGGTTCGCGACGATGGCGAATGGCTGCAATGGCCAGGCCGAACACCACCAACCCCAAGGTTCCCGCGGCGTATCGGTGAATCATTTCCGGCCAGCCTTTGGCAACGTCCACAGGCGTATCGGGGAAGCGGGCGTTAGCGATGGCGATATTGGTTTCGCCTTGAGGCACGGTCAGAAAACCGTAACAGCCGGGCCAGTCCGGACAGCCAAGACCGGCATGGACCAAGCGCGTCCAGGCCCCCAGCATGATCACCACCACCGCCAGTGCGCAGGCCAATGTGGACCAAGCCGCCAGCTTTCTGGCCAAAGCTTCTGTTGAAGTCTGGTTCACCGCATCGCCCTCCCGGTTAGCCAATCTGCGATAACTTCAGCAGTTGCTTGATGTCTTTGAGCATCTGTTTGCCGGTGTGTTCGGTGCCGTAATGCATCATGACATTGCCAAAGGGATCAACAAGCAGAATACGGGGCTCGGTATCGGGGTTAACGCCTTCCGGCCAGGCCGGTGTGGCGCCAGGCATTAGCGTCAGCCGCTCCATACGCTGGTATTCCTGCTCCCAACGCGCATCCAAAGCTGCCGGCGTTGCACCCAACCAAGCGGCACGGCTGACGCGAGGCGCCTCTTTGCCAAGTGCGATATTCACTTGTCGGGCCAAGTACAGCAATTGCTCACAATCGTCGGTGCATGTACCTGCAGCCACCAGCATTAACCACTCAGCGTTCGCCTTGTCGGCACCGAATCGATCGGCCAACGGCTCACCGGTATGGGTTTCAAGATTTAAGGCCTGTATCGGCACTACCGGCTGCAACAACTCGCCGTTGTTGGTGTGCCCTGCCGGATTGAGCCAGCCGGTGTAAAACATGATGGTGGCCAACACCATAGGGCCAAAACCCACAGCAAACAGCAGAATCGCCGTGCGGCGGCCTCGTCGAATTTGTTCCGGGCTCGGGCTTTCTCGACCACTCATGGAATCAGCCGTTGTTGTTGTCATGATCGCTTCCTGCCTTTCCGTCTTTCTTTATTTTTATGTCTCGCTACGCCTATAACTCGCTACTACAGTCAATATAGTCAGCACTGCGGCAAGCGCAAACCATTGCACCGCATATCCATAATGAGTTTGTGGCCCCATCACATCCGGAACCCGGTCGGCGCGATAGGCTCCGGGTTGTTTTGGGTCAGACAACATGACCGTCATTGGAGCCGGTTCAGACACAAATTCGGCAACCTTGGTTTTCGGTAAGGCCTGCACCCGTTTGGGCCAACCTGCGTCTGCCGCATTGGTGTCAGCCAACACCGGCGGCTCCGGGTAGTCCGCCAACCGACCTTCCAGAGTGAGGAGCTGATCGGGGGTTTCAATCACTGGCAAGCTATCGCGGGTTCGCGTGCCCGGCACCCAGCCCCGATTGACCACCACGGCGGGCCCTTCAAGCGGCCGAAACAGCGTCAGCACCTCGTATCCGGGTACGCCGTCTCGGGTACGGTTATCCAACAACCAGCTTTGCTCATCGTAAAAGCCCGTCACATAGACCGGCAAACCGGCCTGCAACTCACCGGTTACAACCTCCGCCCAAGGCGTATCGTTGGCTCGTTGTTGCCAGGCCTGCAACAGGGTTTGCTTTTCCTCAGCCCGGTCCAATTGCCAGATACCAAGGCTCAACAGGAGTGGCAGGAGTAACCCGCTGAAAACAAGCAAGCGCCAATCAAAATGCCATCGGCGATCCATCAAAACGGTCTACCCATGCTTTGCTATAGTGAAGTTAAGATGAGGAATTAAATCTCTTCGGCCAGCGCAAAAACGATCAATAACAACAGGACCTTCCATGCTTAAAATCGCCATCGTCATACTGCTGCTTGCCGTCATCGTGAGCTTATTCAGCGGTCTGTTTTTCTTGATCCACGATGGCGGCAAAACCCGGCGCGTGGTGAACACACTCGCAGTCCGGGTTGCCTTGAGTGTGCTTTTGATCGCACTGCTGTTAATCGCACTCTGGTCCGGGTCGATTACTCTCAACCCGACCCCATAAATACCGACAACGCTCAAAGCACGTAGACAAATACGAACAGCCCCAGCCACACCACATCGACAAAGTGCCAATACCAAGAGGCCGCTTCGAAGCCGAAATGATTGTCTTCCGTAAAGTGGCCTTTGGTGATCCGTATCAGCATGACCGTCAGCATGATGGTGCCCAACAACACGTGAGCCCCGTGAAACCCGGTCAACATGAAGAAGGTACTGCCGTAAATGCCGGATTGCAGGGTCAGGTCCAGGTCACTGTATGCGTGAGCGTATTCGTAACCCTGAACAAACAGAAACACCACGGCCAATGCCAGCGTCAGCCCAAGCCACAACTTTACCTTGGCGCGATTACCGGCTTTCAGAGCGTGGTGGGCAATGGTCACCGTAACGGACGACGTAACCAGCAAAAGGGTGTTCACCAACGGAAGCCCCCAAGGACCAACGACTTCTTTAGGCCCCCGATAGGCCTCAGGGTCCGGGTTATTTACCAAAGGCCAACTGGCCTGAAAGCCTTCCCACAGCATATTGGTACTGCCTTTGTCGCCCTCGCCACCCAGCCAGGGCACCACAAACACCCGAACGTAGAAGAGCGCGCCGAAGAAGGCGGCAAAAAACATCACCTCTGAAAAAATGAACCAACTCATGCCCCAACGGAACGAACGGTCCATCTGATCGCTGTACAAGCCGGCCCGGCTTTCACGAATCACACTGCCGAACCAACCGAACAACATGTAGGCCATAATCAGTGCGCCAATCCAGAACATCACCCATGATCCGGTGGTGCTTTCACCTTGATTGCCATTGACCATGATGGATGCGGCACCGTAGAGGGTGACCCCAAGGCCAACGGTGGCGACAATGGGCCACTTACTCTGTTCGGGAACGTAGTAGGTCTGGTGATCCGCCATAGTTCTCTCCGATGGCTTAGCCGTTATTGTTGGTTATTGTGTCTGCCGTTGCAGGGCCAGAAACTTCCACGGGCTTACCCTGATCGTACAGGGTGTATGACAACGTCAGCTTGGTAATGTGTTCAGGCAACTCCGGGTCCACGATGAAGACCAGCGGCATCTCCACGCTTTCGCCCGCCTCCAGCGGTTGCTGGTTGAAGCAAAAGCATTCGGTTTTGTGGAAATACAGGGTGCCCTCTGAAGGTGACAGGCTGGGCACTGCTTGGCCCACCATGTTGCTGTCCGTCGGATTAGAAGCAAAGAAATTCACGGTCATCGGTTCACCAGGGTGCACCGTCACGCTGCGTACAACAGGGCGGAATTCCCACGTCATTCCCGGGCCATTGCTGGCCAGAAACTGCACCGTGACCGTCCGGTTCTCATCCACCTGTTCACCCGTGCCCGCTTCATAGCGGCCACTGGTTTTGCCGTTTATTCCGGTGATGTCACAAAACACGTCGTACAAGGGAACCAGGGCAAATCCAAACGCGAACATGCCCACCACGCCGGCCATGCACCAGGCAATGACCCGGCTGTTACTGCGCTTGCCTTGCTGCTGATCAGCCATGACAAAACTCCCGGTTACTTCACTTCAGGGGGTGTTGTGAAGGTGTGATAAGGCGCAGGGGATGGAACCGTCCACTCCAGACCTTCTGCGCCATCCCACGGTTTTGCCGGTGCTTTCTCACCGCCACGGGCACACTTCACCACGATGAACAGGAACAACAGTTGCGTAACGCCAAACATGAAGGCGCCAATGCTCGACACCATGTTGAAATCGGCGAACTGCAGCGCGTAATCCGGAATCCGCCGTGGCATGCCCGCCAAACCGAGGAAATGCATGGGGAAGAAGGCCAGGTTCATGCCCACAAACGACAACCAGAAGTGGGTTTTGGCGAGCGTTTCGTCGTACATGTTGCCGGTCCACTTCGGCAACCAGAAGTATGCGGAGGCGAAGATACCGAAGATGGCGCCCGGCACCAGCACATAGTGGAAGTGCGCCACCACGAAGTAGGTGTCGTGATACTGGAAGTCAGCCGGAGCAATGGCCAGCATCAGACCGGAAAAGCCGCCGATCGAGAACAGGATAATAAAGGCCACGGCAAACAACATGGGCGCTTCAAAACTCAGCGAACCGCGGAACATCGTGGTTACCCAGTTGAACACTTTCACCCCGGTAGGCACCGCAATCAGCAAGGTTGCGTACATAAAGAACAGTTGCCCCGCCAGCGGAATGCCAACGGTAAACATATGGTGCGCCCAAACCAGGAATGAGAGCAGGGCGATGGCGCCCGTGGCGTACACCATCGAGGGATAGCCAAACAGCGGTTTGCGGGAAAACGCCGGTACAATGTGGGAGATGGCCCCGAACGCCGGCAAGATCATGATGTACACCTCGGGGTGCCCGAAGAACCAGAACACATGCTGGAACAAAACAGGGTCGCCGCCGCCCGAAGCATCAAAGAAACTGGTGCCGAAGTTAATGTCCATCAGCATCATGGTGACCGCACCGGCCAGGACCGGCATCACCGCAATCAGCAGAAACGCCGTAATCAGCCAAGTCCAGACAAACAGCGGCATTTTCATCAACGTCATGCCCGGTGCCCGAAGGTTCAGAATGGTGGCAATCACGTTGATGGCCCCCATGATGGACGACACACCCATGATGTGGATGGCGAAAATGAAGAAGGTGGTGCTGGGTGGCCCGTAAGTCGTGGACAAAGGCGCATAGAAGGTCCAACCGAAGTTTGGCGCGCCGCCTTCCATAAACAAGGTGGACACCAGGATCAGGAAGGCACAGGGCAGCAGCCAGAAACTCCAGTTATTCATCCGTGGCAACGCCATGTCGGGCGCACCAATCATCAGCGGCAACATCCAGTTGGCCAACCCCACGAACGCGGGCATGACTGCGCCGAACACCATGATCAGCCCGTGCATGGTGGTCATCTGGTTAAAAAATTCGGGCTGAACAATCTGCAAACCCGGCTGGAATAATTCCGCCCGTATGACCATCGCCATGCTGCCGCCCAGCAGGAACATAGCGAAGCTGAAGATCAGGTACATAGACCCGATGTCTTTATGATTAGTGGTCAACAACCAACGGCTGATGCCTTTGGCCGGGCCGTGGTGATGTTCCTGGTTGTGGGTATCTGCAACCGCACTCATGAAAACCCCCGTTACCGCCGTTTTGTTATGGCTGGTGATTGTTGTTATCTGGCGTCAACTACTCTTTATTATTGAAGTCGAAGATCTCTTTCGGTGTGACCATTTCACCGGTGTTATTACCCCACGCGTTCCGCTCGTAGGTAATCACCGCGGCCAGGTCTACCTCGCTCAACTGCCCGCCAAAGGCCTGCATCGCGGTGCCGGAAACCCCGTTCACCACAATGTCAATGTGTGCCGCCATATCGCCGGTGGCAATCGGGCTACCCTTAAGCGCCGGGAAGGCCGGGGGCATACCCGCACCGTTCGGCTGGTGACAGCTTGCACAAGCACTGGCATAAGCCTTCTCGCCACGCTCTATCAACTCATCCAACGTCCAGTCTTTTTGGGTAAGCTGACGCTCTGCTTCGGCAGCTTCTTTTTGCTCTGCCACCCAAGCGACATATTCCTCTTCAGGCACAGCTTCAACGACCACTGGCATAAAGCCATGATCTTTGCCGCAAAGTTCTGTGCACTGGCCACGATAAATGCCGGGCTCATCAACACGGGTCCAGGTTTCGTTGATAAAGCCCGGAATGGCATCTTTCTTCACGCCAAACTCCGGCACCCACCAAGAGTGGATGACATCATTCGCCGTTAACAGAAAACGGACTTTCTTACCGACCGGGATCACCAGTGGCTTATCCACCTCCAGCAGATAGTTTTCACCCTTCGCCTGACGGTTCTCGATCTGATCACGCGGGGTCGATAAACTGGAGAAATAACCGAAGCCATCGTTGATATACTCGTACTGCCAGCGCCACTGGTACCCGGTGATCTTGATATCGACCTCGGATTCTGTGGTGTCGTACATTTCGATGAGGGTGGCCGTGGCTGGCACTGCCATCGCGACCAGAATCGCAAACGGTATGGCGGTCCAGAGTACTTCCACCAGGGTATTCTCATGGAAGTTGGCCGCTTTATGGCCCTGGGACTTGCGGTGGGCAAAAATCGACCAAAACATGACCCCGAACACCACCACACCGATGGCAACGCAGATCCATAAAATGGTCATGTGAAGGCTGAATATCTGATTGCTGGTACCGGTTACGCCCGGCGTCATGTTCATGGTCCAGTCCGCCATGACCACAGCCGGAAGCAACAGACCAGTAACTAGGGCAAGTGCCCGCTTGGCATGCACACGCATACTGTGTCTCCACAGAGTGTTATTCTTGTCGGATTTTGCGTCATCCCTCTGCGGTTCGTTCTGATGCTCGCAACACCGGAACAACCGCGAGTGAAAGCCTGCTTATGGATACATCATTGCTCAGTGTAGCCAGTGATTAGCAAAACACTAAAAATCCAGTTAAACCTAAATGAGATAAACGGCCCGTTTTAATGAGTAATTCGCATAAAGCAATCTTCAGCCCCACAGACCAGCGCCTGTGGCTGCTTGCCTGGCCGCTGATGTTGACGAACCTCACGGTGCCGCTTTTGGGGTTGGTAGATACCGCCGTGCTGGGCCATCTGGATAATCCGGAGTATCTCGGTGCGGTTGCCGTTGGCGCTAACCTGTTCAGCATTTTGTACTGGACCTTCGGTTTTATGCGCATGGGGACCACCGGTCTGGCCGCTCAAGCTTGGGGACAGCAGGACTCCTTCGCTCAGGTTGCTCTGTTGTTACGCTCATTGATGCTTGCTGTGGGCATCGGCCTGTTGTTGATCCTGTTTCATAAGCCGCTGATCACCCTCGGTTTGCATTTAATGAACCCGAGCCCGACGGTGGCTGAACTGGCAGCTGAGTACGCCTCGATTCGTATCTGGAGCGCGCCCGCGGTTTTATGCCAATACACCTTGGTGGGATGGCTGATTGGCACCCAGTATCCCCGGGGTCCGATGGTGATGCTGATCATTGCCAACGGTATCAACATAGCACTGGATATCTTCTTCGTGACCGTGCTGGGCTGGAACAGCCGAGGGGTTGCCATGGCCACGGTGCTGGCCGAATACGGCGCTACCGCGATCGGTTTCGCCATCGTGCTCAGGCGCATGCCCGAGGGCCAGACGCTGACCAAAGAGCTGTTCGGACGCATTTCGGATTATTTGCGTATTTTGCAGGTCAACCGGTTCATCATGGTGCGCACCATCGCGCTGTTGCTGGTGCTTGCCTTTTTCACGGCCCAGGGCGCCCGCCAAGGCGACATCATTCTGGCCGCCAACGCAGTTTTGATCACCTTCCTGCTGGTTATTTCCAACGCGCTCGACGGCTTTGCCAACGCGGCGGAGGCCTTGATCGGCGAAGCCATTGGCAAAGGCAGCAAAGACCAGTTTAAAACGGTGTTCAGCAGCGCCCTGCGTTGGTCAATCTGGGGTGCCCTGCTGCTGACCGTCGCTTTCGTGCTGGGCGGGCGTTGGTTGATCAGCTTGCTGACCGACATCGAGGGGGTGCAGTTCACAGCCTGGCAGTATCTGCCCTGGCTGTGGTTGCTGCCTTTCGCCGCGGTCTGGGGGTTCCTGCTGGATGGCGTTTTCATCGGCGCAACCCGCACCCGGGAAATGCAGAACACCATGTGGTTTTCTGCGCTCGTGGTGTTTCTTCCGGTGTGGTGGCTGACAACCGGCTGGGGCAACCATGGTTTGTGGTTCTCACTGATCAGCCTGATGCTGGCCCGGGCCGCCAGTATGGGCTGGCTATGCTGGCAATACACCCGCCACGACCGCTGGTTTCAATCTCACTAAACCGAAATCGAACGTCTGCAGCTGTAACGATATTTAACACTTGGCCGCAGCAGTCTCGCGAATTTTGGCTACAATAACGAGAAATGGCAGGCATATCGTGGTGGCCAGCCACCCTATGACCTGCTTCCGGTTGCTCTTGGTTGAACCAAGGAGGGGCCTTGCGACCTCAACTCGTACACAAAGTGGCATCTCCTGCAATGACACCACAAGCAGTCCTTGAGATTATTGATCAGGCTCGGCGTAAAGAAGCTCGCTCCGGCAGGTTTCTGCGTCAGATGAAGGAAAAGGTGGACCGGTTGCCCGCGTCTATTGTGGTGGGTGGCTCGAACCCTGCGACCAGCCTGTTCCAGTTCGCCATCGAATACATCGAAATGGCTCCCCGCCTGATCGAATGCGTTGACGCATGCGCTCAGGAAGCCGGCATCCGAGAATTATTCAAACCGTTTATCGACGGGGCGGCCCAATACTTCACCCAACCCTCGGTTTTACTGGTTCAATACGACGGTTTGGACGGGCTGCTCATCCGTGCCTACATGTGCCACCGCCTGATGGAAGAAATGCACGACAACAACCGCTCTATCCGTGCCAGCGAGCTCATCGATCTGGAGGCCACCCGGGCCAACTTATTGGTGCATGAGCTGATTGGCGAGCCCTTTGCGAATGAACTCGACGATGCCATCACCATCACGGTACTTCAGATTGCCGGAACCCCCGACTACTACAGCCTGGATCTCGAACCCTTCGTGAATCAGGTCAACAACCGCGCCTGGGACTGGATGCGCCAGTTTTGGGAGCATCTGCTGGATCGCAATCACATTCAGTTTTCACTGAGGCCGGGCTTGCTCTAACCCTGCCGACCATGCGCTGCTCAGCGCGCGACGCACGCCTTTCCGACTACCCGGCAACCCGCTAAACTGATCGCCGCAACTCACCTTACTGGTTGAAATAATTAAGGAGATACACTCTCGTGCTGGACAATGCAGACTTGGGAAAACTGATTATTCGACTCACGCTTGGCGGCCTTCTGTTGTTCCACGGGGTGTCCAAGTTGCTCAACGGCGTTGGCTTTATTGAAGGCCAGTTGGCCAACCACAATCTGCCAACCATTCTGGCGTACGGCGTTTACATCGGCGAAATCCTTGCGCCTCTGATGATTATTCTGGGCTACCAGACTCGTATTGGTGCGCTCATCATTGTCTTTAATATGATTGTGGCCATCGCACTGGTGCACAGCCATCAGCTGCTCTCGCTCAGCAGCAACGGCGGTTGGTCACTGGAGCTGCAGGGCTTCTTCTTGTTCACGGCTTTAACCGTCATCTTCCTCGGCCCGGGCCGATACAAATTGAAAAACTGAGCATTAATTAACGGTGGTTGTCTGATTATCGCGCCAGACAACCACCCGGTTACGACCTGTATTTTTGGCTCGGTACAGCGCTTCATCCGCGCGCCGTATCAACTCTTGCGGGTCGGTGTTTGGGCATGCCACAAGGGTGGCCACCCCCAGACTGATGGTAAGGGTTACCGCAGCTCTGCCGTCACCCAAATCCATCTCAGAGCGTTCAACCGCCACCCTCAGACGCTCCGCAACAATCGCAGCGCCCTCGCGATCGGTGGATGGCAGCAGCACTGCAAACTCTTCGCCACCCAAGCGGGCAAGTAGATCAATCGAGCGCTGCACTTCATTGTCAATGGCGTGGGCGACCGCTATCAGACAATCGTCTCCGGTTAGATGGCCCAAGGTGTCGTTCACCTTTTTGAAGTGATCGATATCCACCATGATCAGGCTCAGCGCCTGATCGTGGCGCACGGCCCGTTGCCATTCCTCCTTTAATTTCTCGTCAAACCGACGGCGATTGGCAACACCGGTCAGGCCATCGGTCAAGCTCGCCGCTTTAAGCAATTCATTGGCCTTTTGCAGCTCTTCGGTCCGGGCCTGAACCCGACTCTCCAGGGTCAGATTCGCGTCTCGCTGCACCGCCAACGCATGATCTTGTGCTTCCTGGCGCTTCTGGCGTTCAATATTGATTCGGTAGGCCAAGGCAAAGGACAGTAATACCGCTTCAATCGCCACCCCGGCTTGCGGAGCCATTTCGGTAAACAAACTTCGGGGAATTAACCCCAGCTTGCTCGTGGCTAACGCTAGATGCCCCACTAAAAGAGGCGTCCACGCCAAAACATAATAACCCGCCAATGCCTGCCCCCGACGCCAGAGCCTCAACGCCAATAGCCAAATCATCGGTGTGCCGATAGCGGCCAAGGCGCTCACCAAAGCAATCCCTGTGTGATACGACACAAAAATGCTGTACCCAAGTAACAGAATCGCCAGTAATCGAAACAGCCAAAGCAGGCGATAGCTGGCTGGGCTGAACTGCCTTAAAGACAAAAACTTGATCGTGAACGTCACACCGAAAAGTAAAGCGGCTCCAACTAACGGAGCGGTTACGAATTCATTCAGCCACGGGATGTTTGGCCACAACCACTGAAACAGCAAGCCATTAAAGTTAAGCTGAACCAAGCTCGTGGTGAACACGGTCGCCACGTACCACAAGTAGGTTGTGTCACGCACCATCACGAACAAAAAGAAGTTATACAAAACCAGCGCTAAAACGACGCCGACAAACATGGCTTGCCAGCCAAAAGACGCTTGCTCCTTCGCCAGAAACTCCGCAGAGGGTGTCACTGAGACCGGTATCTGAGCCGAGCCATTTGTGTGCACACGTACCCAAGCGGTTAAGGGTTCAGGAGAGGTTGGCACTAAAAAAACAAAGTTCCGGTGAACAATTGGGCGACTATTGAATGGAAGGGTGTCACCGGTGTGGTGGGTTTCGATCACTTGCCCGCCAACGGTCCAATAGACAGACACTTCATCAAGCAGCGGATAGCCGATATCCAGAAGCCGGTTGCGCTTAACCACAGGCAATGAGACTTTCAACCAATAATCGCTGTCGCTGAAGCCTTGATTCAAAGTCTCGTCAGCAGATACGGATTGCCACTGACTCGAGGGTACGGATCGCACTTCATCCAGAGTCAGTTCACCATACGGCACTTCCAACCATTGGAACGCCATGTTGCCCGACAGAGCCACTGGGCTGATCAGATACAGCAAAATAAATAGAATAGCTCTCACAAGACGTCTACCATTGCTCATCGGCCGGCTGCAAATTCTGGTTCGACTGGCTGAACGTTACGCACACACTGAGCATAGCTCACTTCGCACGGGGCACCACTATGAGCCGATCGCCACAAACTATTTCACCGGGCCGCTACCGGCACTATAAAGGCCGCGATTACGAGGTCATTGGCGTGGCCCGGCACAGCGAAACCGAAGAGTCGCTTGTGGTCTACCGTTGCTTATACGGCGACCACAGTTTGTGGGTTCGGCCGCTCAGTATGTTTCGAGAAACCGTTCAGGTTGCTGGAGAAGACGTACCCCGGTTTGCCCGGGTAGACGCCAACGATTAGTTACATAAGCACTTTGACTGACACGGTCATTTCCTGCACATTAGCCCACTTTTCGTACCGCTGGTGCCCTGAAGGTGCCAGCTCACCTTCAGTTTTCAGCCGGAGTTTGCCATGAATGCCGTTGTTGCCGCGGTACTGATCATGCTCGTACTGAGCTTGTGCCGTATCCACGTTGTTGTTGCCCTGATTGTCGGCGCCATATCTGGCGGCCTTGTCGCAGGGATGTCTCTAGAATCCACCATTGATGCCTTTAACGCCGGTTTGGGCGGCGGCGCAACTGTCGCTTTATCATACGCTACTTTAGGTGCCTTCGCCGTTGCCATTGGTAAATCCGGGCTGGCCCACGCACTGGCTGATAAGGCGTTGGCGCTGGTCGGTAAACAAGACGAAGGCGGCGCAGCCACCGGCATCCGTTTCATGATTATCGGCCTGCTGGTCGCGGTGGCAATGTCTTCCCAGAACATCCTGCCGATCCACATTGCCTTTATCCCGCTGGTTGTCCCGCCGCTGCTGTACGTAATGGCCAAACTCCACATGGACCGCCGCCTGGTAGCCTGTGCACTGACCTTCGGTTTGATCACCCCGTACATGTTCCTGCCGGTGGGCTTCGGCGGTATTTACCTGAATGAAATCCTGCTCGCTAACGTTGCAGACAACGGTGTCGATGCCAGTGAATTGAATGTCATGTCCGCCATGGCGCTGCCCGCGTTAGGCATGTTGGTGGGCCTGTTGATTGCCATTTTCTTCAGCTATCGCGGCGGCCGTGGCTACGACCTGAAGCTGATCAGTCAAACCGAGCGGGTGGATGTGAAATACAGCCCGAAAACTCTGGTTATGGCACTGGTCGCCATCGTTGTAGCTTTCGTGGTGCAGCTGTGGCTAGGCTCCATGATTTTGGGTGCACTGGCTGGTTTCGTGCTGTTCAACCTGTCGGGCGTTGTTAAATGGCAGGAAGCGGATGACCTGTTCACCGAAGGTATGAAAATGCTGGCGATGATCGGCTTCATCATGATCGCGGCCAATGGCTTTGCCGAAGTGATGCGCGAAACCGGCGACATCGCCAATCTGGTCGAAGGTTCGGTGGCCGCCATTGGCGAGAACAAGCCACTCGCGGCCTTGTTGATGCTGGTGGTGGGCTTGCTGATTACCATGGGTATTGGCTCGTCGTTCTCCACCATTCCCATCATCGCAGCGTTGTACGTTCCGCTGGCCCTGCAAATGGGCTTCAGCCCACTGGCCATTGTTGCCTTGGTAGGCACCGCCGGTGCTTTGGGTGATGCCGGCTCCCCGGCTTCTGACTCTACCCTTGGGCCAACGGCTGGTTTGAACGTAGACGGCCAGCACAACCACATTTGGGATACGGTTGTTCCAACCTTCCTGCACTACAACCTGCCATTGCTTGGCTTTGGGTGGTTGGCGGCTATGGTTCTTTAGCTTTGGCGGTAGCCTGCTTTTTGTAGCCTTCTCTTTTGGGGGATTGTTCGGAGTTGGTGGGGGGTGTCAAAACGGAAAACGTGGTTTCCCTGATAGTTTTGACACCCCCCACCAACCCCGAACGTTAATCTTTAGTGAAATATCTGGGAAAGACTAAAGATAACTAAAAAGCACTGTTTGGCGGTTTAATGAAAATCTTTCAAGCACCCAAGCGTTTGTAAAAAGGCCAAAAAAAGGGGTTCGGGAGAGGGGGCCAAAACTATCAGGAAAACCACGTTTTCCGTTTTGGCCCCCTCTCCCGAACCCCGACCATCTCCCAAACCAACAGGCTACAGAGCCATACTCCAAGACAAGTCAGTCCTCAGTCAGAACCAGCCTTAAAAAACACCACCTGCTTAACCGTATGGTCGTCCTCATTGCCCCGCGTATTCACCCGGGTTTCAATTTCAGGAGCCGCAGGCTGCTCAACCTCAGACAACGCATCGGTATAACCACAGGCCACGCACTCACGCACCTGATCGCCTTTGTCATCCGTGAACATTGTAATCTTGTCCATCTCCGCACAGCGCGGACAGATCGCACCGGCGATAAAACGTTTTGGACTCGGCATAACTCAACTCCAGATCGATCTGCTGACCGCATCAGCACGGCCAGCGCTCATTGTATCAGGCTACTTCGCCGGTAATGCCAGATTGCTCCAACAACGCATCCACCTGAGGCTCACGGCCGCGGAAGGCTTTGAACAACTCCATGGGCTCCTGCGAACCGCCTTTTTCCAGAATGTTCTGCAAGAACGCCTTGCCGGTTTCCGGATCGAAGATGCCTTTTTCCTCGAACAACGAGAAAGCGTCTGCGGCCAACACTTCAGCCCACTTGTAGCTGTAGTAGCCCGCTGCGTAGCCGCCTGCGAAGATGTGGGAGAACCCGTTCGGAAAGCGGTTGAACTCCGGCGATTGCACCACGGCAATGTCATCCCGCACCTTGCGGTGCATGTCGAGCGGGTTGGTGGGGGCTTCGTCGGTGAATTCCGCGTGCAGGCGGAAATCGAACAATGAGAACTCCAATTGACGCACCATGCCCATACCAGACTGGAAGTTCTTCGCCGCCAGCAGTTTCTGCAGCAGATCGTCCGGCAGCGGTTCTCCGGTTTCGTGATGGCTGGCGATCAACGCCAGAGATTCCGGGTTCCAGCACCAGTTTTCCAGGAACTGAGACGGCAGCTCAACGGCATCCCACGCCACACCGTTGATGCCGGATACATCCATAACCTCAACTTGCGTGAGCATATGGTGCAATCCGTGGCCGAACTCGTGGAAGAGGGTGGTCACTTCGTCGTGGGTCAGCAACGATGGTTTGCCATCCACCGGCGGCGTGAAGTTACAGGTCAGGAAGGCAACCGGCAGCTGCAGCTGGCCGCGCATGTTGCGCCAGCGTACCCGGCAATCGGCCATCCAGGCGCCACCGCGTTTGCCTTGACGGGCGAATAGGTCCAGATAGAACCAGGCAATGGGTTCGCCGTTACGGCTGATGCAATAAGCCGTGGCGTCTTCGTGCCAGGTTTCAAGGTCCGGTTTTTCTTCAATCTGAACACCGAACAGCTTCTCCGCCACCCGGAAAAGGCCCGGCACCACTTTATCCACAGGGAACCAGGGGCGCAGGGTTTCCGGGGAAATGTCGTAGCGTTTCTGGCGCAGCTTCTCGCTGTAATAGCCCACGTCCCAAGCTTGTAGATCGTCTACACCGTGCTCGTCTTTGGCAAACGCCTTCAGCTCGGCAAATTCCTTCTCGGCTTGCGGCTTGGACTTCTCCGCCAGCTGGTTCAAAAATTCCAGCACCTCATCCACGCTGCGGGCCATTTTGGTGGCCAATGAACGCTCGGCGTAGTTGTTAAAACCCAACAACTGCGCCAGGGCATGACGGCGTTTCAGAATTTCTGCCATCACCGGCGTGTTGTCCCAGGTACCGGCATCCGGACCTTGGTCAGATGCGCGGGTAACAAAGGCTTCGTACACTTCCCGGCGCAGTTTTCGGTTATCGCAATAAGTCATGATCGGGTAGAAGCTGGGGAAATCCAGCGTGATCACATAGCCCTCCAGCTCTTTTTGCCGTGCAGCCTGCTTGGCCCCGTCAATAGCGGTTTCCGGCACCCCCGACAGTTCACTGGCATCGGTAATCTGCTTGAACCAGCTTTGAGTGGCATCCAATACGTTGTCGCTGAATTTATTGGACAACTCCGCCAGTTCTCGGGACAAGTCGGCGTAGCGCTTCTTGTCGTCCGCTGGCAAATCAACACCGCCCAAATGGAAATCGCGCAAGGTATTCTCGATGGACTTGCGCTGGGCTTCGCTGAGGTCTTTAAAATCGTCCCTTGCCGCCAGCTTCTTGTAGGCATTGCACAGAGTTTCGTTCTGGCTGATTTCGGTGCTGTATTCGGTCAGCTTTTCCAGGCAGTTCTTGTACACCGTGCGCAG
>Ga0208300_100265_pt1 | contig 46181 bp, 28 predicted proteins | sample 23_taG_FD_184096 | JGI IMG/M metagenome (GOLD analysis project Ga0208300, IMG submission 184096) | Marine viral communities from Cariaco Basin, Caribbean Sea - 23_WHOI_OMZ (SPAdes) (version 2) | ecosystem: Environmental > Aquatic > Marine > Oceanic | place: Caribbean Sea: Cariaco Basin...
GCGGCTGTTCTAGCAGTCACTTCAGCCGTAAAAAACTCTAACAGCCTTCGCTGTATTTTTTTACTTAGTTTACAATGGGTTATCTTCATAAAAGTAGTCTAGCATAGTGCTTATCTACTACAGCCCCTAAAATTATTTAGGATAGCACTATGAGAAAGAGTAAACTAAGTTGGTATAAACAAAGCAGACTCATCGAGTTATTTGTTGCCGGTTCTACCGCGAGAACAGCAGCAAGCTTAGTTGGTGTTAATAAAACCACAGCCAGTTATTACTTTCATAGGCTAAGACTGCTTATTTACGAGAATAGGGGCTGTATAGAATTGAGGAACCATTGAAAAAAATAAGCAACGCCTTACTCTACTGTTTACCACAACAAAGAAACAAGGCGTCACTTATGGCTCGCACCAAGCTCAACGATGAATATTGGCACAAGCTATTTATTATATTGCGACAAATTAACGTATATAACAAGCCCAATCTAAGACGTACCGTTGAAGGCATGTTGTACCGCATACGAGTAGGCTGTCCATGGCGAGACTTACCTTCTTATTTTGGTCATTGGTCTAGCATATATCATCAATACCGTTACTGGCGTAAAACCGGTAAATGGCAAAAGCTCATGAAAATAATCACAGCAAACTATGATAGTGAATGGTTATTTATAGACGGTAGCGTGGTCAAAGCTCATCAGCATAGTACAGGCGCAGCCAGTCATCTTGATGAGGCCATTGGTAAAAGCGTTGCAGGTAATAGCAGCAAACTGCACTTAGTGGTCGATGCTTGTGGCAACCCTATACATGTTGAGCTGTCAGGTGGGCAAGTACATGACGCTAAGATGGCAAAGGCGTTGATATTTAGCACGATTAATAACCAGACTAAAGCGGTGATTGCAGACAGGGGCTACGATAGTAGCGATATTAGAGAGTGTATCTTCACGCACTGTGCTCAGTCAGTCATACCCGTTAAGTCGAACTCTAAAAACAGCAACAATGACACACTAGACTGGTATTTGTATCGTTGCCGTCACTTGGTAGAAAACGCTTTTGCTAGGTTGAAACATTTTAGGGGCATTGCCAGGCGATATGATAAGCTCAAAGATAGCTATGCAGCGGCGGTAATGCTCGCTTGTGTCTTTATCTGGTTGCCACTCATTTGAATTCTATACACACCCTAGTATAATTTTTGATAAAAATACACCGATTAATCAGAGTACACGACAGCTGCTGTCGTTAAGTTTAGTCAGCCTGAGTTTTGATACTATCTTGTCATAGTTGTTAAGATTAGAATTCACCTCTTACGACATTAGATGACGCATAGTATCTCCTCTGCTCTAAAAATCCTTCTCATTTAGTCGCACTAACTCTACACTAGACTCGATAATTATTAGCCGTTTAAGTCAGGCTATACAGTAAGCAAACAAGCAGTAATGTGCTACCATTCTTCGATATTTTTTCATTCAATAAAGCATTCTCTAAACATAAGATTTATAACTATGGCACTTAAGAAAACCGAGATTTATTCTACCCTTTGGGCAAGTTGCAATGAGCTACGCGGTGGCATGGATGCCAGCCAATACAAAGACTACGTATTGACCATGCTATTTATGAAATACGTGTCTGATAAATATAAAGACGACGCTTTTGGCGATATCGTAGTACCAGAAGGCGGCAGCTTCGATGACATGGTGGCGCTAAAAGGTGACAAAGAGATCGGCGAAAAGGTCGATAAGATTATCGCTAAGCTGGCTGAAGCTAACGGTTTACGCGGTGTCATTGACGTTGCTGACTTTAACGATGAAGAAAAACTGGGTAAAGGCAAAGAGCATATCGACCGCTTATCGAAGCTAATCGGTATCTTTGAGGGATTAGATCTATCGGGCAACCGTGCTGATGGTGATGACTTACTAGGTGATGCTTACGAATTTCTAATGCGTCATTTCGCTACAGAATCTGGTAAATCTAAGGGTCAGTTTTATACGCCATCGGAAGTGTCACGTATTCTAGCGAAGATTATCGGCGTTGACGACAATACGCCACAAGACGCGACCGTATACGACCCTGCCTGTGGTTCAGGTTCTCTGCTACTAAAAGTCAGTGATGAAGCACCACGTGGCTTGACGATCTATGGTCAAGAGATGGACTTTGCCACGACCGCACTTGCGAAAATGAACATGATCTTGCATGGGGCGACGGGTGCAGATATCTACAAAGGCAACACCCTATCTTCCCCGCACTTTGTAGAAGGCAGTCAGCTTAAGACCTTTGATTTTATCGTGGCAAACCCGCCCTTTAGTAATAAAAACTGGACCAGTGGCTTAAATCCAGAGTCGGATGAGTTTAACCGTTTTACTTGGGGTATTCCACCTGAGAAAAATGGCGATTATGCTTTCCTTTTACATATTATCAAAAGCTTAAAAAGCACGGGCGTTGGCGCAGTGATCTTGCCACATGGCGTGCTGTTCCGAGGCAATGCCGAAGCGCATATCCGCCAGAACCTTATCAAACAAGGCTATATCAAAGGCATTATCGGCTTGCCAGCCAACCTCTTCTACGGTACGGGCATACCTGCTTGTGTCATCGTGATAGATAAAAACACTGCTGAGAGCCGAGCCAAAGGGGATGCGGGTCTATTTATGATAGATGCCAGCCGCGGCTACATGAAAGATGGTAATAAAAACCGCTTACGCAGCCAAGATATTCACAAAATCGTCGATGTCTTTAACTCTCAAATTGCTCTAGAAGGCTATAGCCGAATGGTGGAGCTGGATGAAATCATTGAAAACGACTATAACTTAAACATTCCTCGCTATATCGATGCCAGTATCGATGAGGATCAGCATGATCTGACCGCACATTTAAAAGGCGGTATCCCTGTTGCCGATATCGACTCTTTAGAGTCTTATTGGCAAGTACTACCTACCTTACGCCAGACGCTATTTTCTGAAATGGCGCATAGCCGTGATGGTTATAGTGAGTGTCTCGTGGCATCGACCGAGGTCAAAGCAGCGGTATTGGCTCATCCTGAATTTATCGCCTTTGCTGAGCAAAGCTTAACGCCATTTAATGACTGGTGGCAAGATATTGATCTTGCTAGCATTCAGCAGGGTGCTCGGCCCAAAGCCATTATTCATAAGATCAGTGAAGACCTGCTAGCACGCTACGCTCATGCCCCACTGTTAGATAAATACGACATTTATCAAATCCTGATGGACTACTGGAGTGAGCGCTTGCAGGACGATATCTATGCTATTAGCCAAGATGGCTGGAGTATCGGCAGTCAGCTACGCAAGCTAGTCGTGGCTAAGGGTGAAAAGCTGAAAGAAGAGCCTGATCTGATTATTAATAAGGTCAAATACAAAGCCGAGCTGATCCCGCCTGCGCTGATCATCGACCGTTATTATAATGATGAGCAAGCCCATATCGATACGTTACAGGCTGAGCTAGATACTGCTTCAAGTACCATAGCGGACTATACGGAAGAACACGGTGATGAAGAAGGATTACTAGCAGATGCTGCCACTGACAAAGGCAGCTTTACTAAGTCTAGTGTCAACGCGCGTCTAAAGCTCGCCAGCGATAGTGATGAAAAAGACGTGCTCCATCAGTTGCTTTCTTATTTCGATACTGAGACCAAAGCCAAAAAAGCACTAAAAGAAGCGCAAGATGCCTTAGATAAAGCAGTATTTGAGCACTACCCGACTTTGGATGACGCAGCCATCAAAACGCTATTAATAGAAGATAAATGGCACGCCACGTTACAAGGGCGTATCGAAGATGAGATTGGGCGCATCACCGCCCAGCTTGCCAATCGTATCAAGGAGCTGGATGAGCGTTATGCTGAGCCGCTATCGCAAATCGTCGATGAGGTGGAGACGTTAAGCCAAAAAGTACAAGCGCATCTGCAAGCGATGGGAGTGGCGTAATGAGTGAGGTTAGAATACCTGAGGGTTATAAACAGACTGAGGTTGGCGTTATTCCTCAGAATTGGGAAACAAAAAATATCGGTAAGGATGCCACCCTAAAAGCTCGTATTGGCTGGCAAGCATTAACAACAAATGAATATCAAAGTACTGGTAATTATTATTTAGTGACAGGTACTGACTTCAATGCAGGAGAGGTTCAATGGGATACTTGTTGGTATGTTGACGAATGGAGATACAAGCAAGATTTAAATATTCAGCTAAGAATAGATGATGTTCTAGTCACTAAAGACGGCACTATTGGTAAAGTCGGATATGTAGATGAGTTACCTAAACCTGCTACTTTAAATAGTGGGGTCTTTGTTATCAGACCTAAATACAATAGCTTTGTACCTAAATACTTTTTTTATGTATTAACATCAAGTTTATTCAAAGAGTTCATTAGGAATATTACAGCTGGCTCTACTATTACGCACTTATACCAAAAGGACTTTGTAACCTTCAATTTCCCAGTACCACCAAAAAAAGAACAAACCGCCATCGCCACTGCCCTATCCGATGTCGATAATTTAATCGGCTCTCTAGAAAAGCTGATTGCGAAAAAAGAAGCTATTAAAACGGGCATGATGCAGCAGCTACTCACTGGCAAAACTCGCCTGCCTGAGTTTGCTACTCGTGAGGATGGTAATCCAAAAGGGTTTAAACAGACTGAATTGGGGCGGATTCCTGAGGATTGGGATTTAGTAGAGCTTAGGGATTTATTATCTTATGAGCAGCCTACTAAATATATTATTGATGGCAATGAATTTCTTGAAGATGGTACTACACCTGTCTTAACAGCTGGAAAGTCTTTCATCCTTGGTTACACTGAAGAAGCACATGGAATCTATAGAAGTCTTCCAACAATCATATTTGATGATTTTACAACTGCCACACAGTTTGTAAACTTTCCGTTCAAAGTTAAATCATCTGCAATGAAAATTCTAAAACCAAAGTCTACTTCTGTACCAATTCAGTTAATTTACTTATTGTTATCGAATATCGACTATAAAGTAGGTGATCATAAACGACACTGGATCAGTGAATTTAGTTCGTTGAAAGTTAGATTGCCTAATAGCTCAATTGAACAAAACGCCATTGCCACTATTCTCTCCGATATGGATGCCGAGATACAGGCATTGCAGCAGCGCTTAGAAAAAACCCGTGATATTAAACAAGGCATGATGCAGCAGCTGTTGACAGGCAAAGTGCGGTTGGCGCATTAAATTATATCGAACCTCATCCCGATTAGATGAATAAAAAACAAATACAATGAATAAGAAGGACTCTTCAAGCAATGACTACTTTTGACTCCACCAAAATACTCCTTAGCCAACTACTAAACGATATCAAGCTTGGAAAAGTTCAACTCCCAGACTTTCAGCGTGGCTGGGTATGGGATGATGATCATGTAAAAGACTTGCTAGTTAGTATTGCCCGCTCCTTCCCAGTAGGTGCCGTCATGCTCTTAGAGACTGGTGGTGAGGTCAGATTTCAAACTCGCCCTGTCGAAGGTGTCGAAAACTTAATAGATAAAAGCATAGAGCCGCAAAAGCTCATACTCGACGGCCAACAACGTCTCACCACTCTTACCCAAGCGATAGGGCTAACGACACCAGTACAAACCCGCACTAGTAAAGGTAAAAAAATTCAGCGCCATTATTATTTTGATATTCGTAAGGCTATCGAGTCCGAGGACTATATCGAAGACGCTATCGTCGCCGTCGATGAAAACAAGCAAATCAAAAGCAACTTTGGACGTGATATCGATATAGATTTATCCACTATTGAAAAAGAATGCGAGCACATGATGTTCCCTTGTGATCAGATATTCAACTCCAATGTGTGGCAGATTGAGCTGAGTAAATACTTGACTATGAACACTGACAAGCAAAGCGATATGTTTGTATTCATGGAGTTTTTGACCAAGATCATTCACCCATTTACTACCTATCAGTTGCCCGTTATTGAGCTAAAAAAAGAATCTACAAAAGAAGCGGTATGCTTAGTTTTTGAAAAAGTAAATACAGGCGGCGTTCAGCTGTCGGTGTTTGAGCTGATCACTGCAAGCTATGCCGCTGAGGGTTATAACCTGCGTGATGACTGGCTTGGATCAAAAGATCGCAATGTAGAGTCGCGTAAAGCTCGCATTGGCACGCAGTTATTGCTAAAAGGCACTGAGGCCACTGAAGTACTACAAGCTGTGACTATCTTGCATACCTTTGATTTGCGAAATGCTGATATCGACGCAGGTAAAACGGGCAAGCAACTACGCCCTGTGAGTGCCAAGCGCACCGATATGCTTAAGTTACCATTATCTGCATGGCAGCAGTACGCCGATAGTGTCGAGCAAGGCTTTAGACAAGCAGCCCAATTTTTACGCAAAGAGTATTTTTATGCTCGTAGTGAGCTGCCATATAGCACGCAAGTCGTTCCTCTAGCAGCAGTGATGACCAAGCTAGGTAATCGCTGGCTTGAGCCGAGAATCTATGAAAAGCTGGCTCGCTGGTATTGGTCAGGCGTGCTTGGTGAGCTATACGGGGGCGCTGTCGAAACTCGTATCGCTAATGACTTTGAAGAACTGCTACAGTGGTTTGAGGATGATAGCAAACTACCACGCACAGTGAGCGATGCTTTTTTTCAACCAGAAAGGTTACATAGCTTGCGCTCGCGTAATAGTGCAGCTTATAAAGCCATCAATATCCTGATATTACGTGAAGGTGCCAAAGACTGGTTTTGGAATGCCACTATCCAAGAGCTAGATGCCCAGCAGGAGCTCGCGCTCGATATTCATCATATTTTCCCAAGAAAATGGTGTGATGAGCGTAATCTAAATAGAGATATTTATGACAGTATTCTAAATAAAACCAGCATCTCGTATAAAGCCAATCGTAAAATTGGTGGCGATGCCCCTTCCGTATATTTACCTAAAATTCAAAATGAAAAACAAGTTGGCTTAGCAGATGAAGAGATGGATAAGCTACTTGCCAGCCACTCATTATCACCTGAGCTCCTACGTGCGGATGACTTTGACGGTTTTATAGCAGATAGACGCAATCAACTGATTGGACTGATCACTAAAGCGATGGGCAAAGAAGTTGAAGAGCAAGGTGAGTATGAGTAACTCTATGGAAGAGTCCCAAAAAGAGTGTCAGTACAAAAGTGAATCGCCTCACAAATTACATCAACAGATTATATCTGTAGCGAAACTGTTGAATGAGGACTCACTTACTATCCCTGAGTATCAGCGCCCTTATAAGTGGAATCAGCAAAATATTGCCAGTCTATTCAACGATATCAAAACCCAAAGTGACAAGCCTGCCTATCGACTGGGTACTATCGTACTGCATAGTTCTGAAAACGATGAGGGCAACATTGTTCTTAATATCGTCGATGGTCAGCAGCGCACCTTAACGCTTATGCTGACGGTCATGGCGATTATCAAATATTATAATCTTGATGACTCAAGTCAGCCTGAATCTGAGCAAACGATTCGCGAGGTATTAGGTAACCTTACTCAGAGCGTGCCAAAGCTGGCTGAACATCAAAAGTTTGCCAGTGATATCTCTGTCTATAATCTGCATACAAACTTTCAAGAGATACTACGCGTTATCAGCCGTGGTGAGCTGAGTATCGACCATATCGACTTTTTGCTACATAAGTGTCAAGTCGTCATCTTTATCTTAGAAGATGAGTCAGAAGCGTTTCAGTTTTTTGACTCACAGAACTCCCGCGGCAAAGAGCTTTATCCGCATGACTTGCTTAAGGCGTTTCACTTGCGTGAGTTTAGCGCTTATGATGAACAGCTTAATCCAAATATTAAAGCGCAAACGGTCGCTCATTGGGAAGGCCTAGCAGATGAAGATTTACATAGGCTATTTGGTCAGCATTTATTTCGAATTAAGCACTGGATAGATCATAAGCCTGCTCACAAATTTACTAGCCGTTATGTCGATAGCTTTAAAGGCGTATCATTACATAAACAAGATTTACCACATTATGCTAAAGCTATGATGATCACTCATCATTTCATCGATGACTATAATAGCAATATGCACCGTCATATCGATGCTCAGGAGATGAGCTACCCTTTTCAATTAGATCAAAAGATAGTCAACGGTCGGCGCTTCTTTGAGATGATTGAATACTACGATACGCTTATCACGCAAGCTAAAACGATTCATATAGGTCGCATCTCAGATGACGAGGAAAGCGCTATTATCGCAACTATAAAAGAGCAAAAGTTAAATGACCGAGCTTCTAAAATTATTCACTTATTAGAAAATTATAGCGATAAAGGACGACAAGGAGATAAATATGCCCGTAACTTGTTTGATAATGCGCTGATTTATTATATCGACAAATTCGGTATGCAAGATTTATCACAGATTATAGAAATTGTGTTTATTTGGGCGTTCAAAATACGCCTAGAGCGCTATGCAGTAAAACTTGCAACGATGGACAACCGTGCGGTGAACGGTATGTTATTTAAACGTATTAAAGACGCCACCTTGCCTAAACAAGTCTGGCTTAGTGGTATTAGCCCATTGAAAGATAAAGATATACAACAGTCTAATAAAAAATCTGATAATAAGATTTACCAGTTGTTCAAGAATCTTAACTATTTGACAGATATTTAGAGAAAAAAATATAAATATGACAAACCATAATCAAAGCACAACTGAGCAAGTGACAGCACTCACGCCAAAACAGATGCTAGACGGTACAGCGCACTACCTTATTCCTATGTATCAGCGTAATTACGCTTGGGGTAATGAAGAGATTGAACAACTTATTGTCGATATCATTGATGCTCAAATTAACTCACAAACCTCAAGTAATCATAAAAACTATTACTTAGGTACTTTAGTAGTCTTCGAAAGATTACAACCGTCCTCAAAGCATAAATTATTTGAAGTCATTGACGGTCAACAGCGCTTTACTACTTTAAGCTTACTGGTTATATATCTGAAAAATCATTTTGAAGCTTTGGATAGCGACTATGATATGACATGGTATAAAGACAAAAATATCGAGTTTGAAAGCCGTCCAAAATCTACTGAGACTTTGGACTTGCTACTAAGCGACAACCTACAGAATTTTGGGCACCTCCGAGAGGATAAACTAAACCCTGCTATTATCAATGGCTATAACTCTATTAAAGAGGTGATGGAAAATAAATTTAATACCACTTCTTTTAACGAAAATCAAAAACCTAAAATCAGTATCCAAGAATTTTGTGATTATTTATTTGAATATGTGCAGATCGCTCGGGTCCCTGTACCTGATGAAACAGATTTAAATCATTATTTTGAAGTCATGAATAACCGAGGTGAGCAGTTAGAGAAGCATGAAATTATCAAAGCGCGCTTATTATCAGTAGTCGAAAAAGCAAATACAAATGAGATAGATGCTGTAGACAAGCAACCTATGAAAACCTTAATTCATGATACTTGGGAAGCTTGTGCCAACATGAATAAGTATGTGCAGTACGGATTTAGCCCTACCTTACGCGCTGAGATATTTACAAATAATTTGAACGTTTTAAAAACTAATAATTTCGAGGAATTACTAGATGTCTATAAGAAGTCTGCAAGTCAAATAGAGGATTTATCAAATACTGAGGAATCTTCTGAAGACTCGGAAAACAATCTAAATGTTAAGCCGAAGCTTCCCTCTCTTTTTGACATCCTTAAGGATAGCTTCTCCAATCCACCAAATCCTAATGATACTGCTGATAAAGATGATGATGACGGCAATAGCGAGACTTACTATAGCTTGGTCAACTTCTCAAGCTTCCTTCTACATACGTTAAGAATCATGATTAATATGCAATCATCAAGCCAACAAGATATTGCGCTTGATGATAAACAGCTGCTCACTCAGTTTGAAACCTTTATTATAAAACCATCAGTTTTACAAACTAATCAGAGCTTAGATGCTAATCAAGTTCTACATATTGATCAAAGTCTACAGAACAATAATAAGATAACGCCTTTGTCACAAGTAAAGACTTTTATATATGCTTTGCTGAAAGGTAAATTTATCTTTGATCACTTTATAATCAAGCGCAATATGCAGGACAGCAAAGGTCAGTGGACACTTAACAAAATGACCAAGCGTGATGATAAAAATAATGGTTACTATATAAATAGCTTTGAAAAAGAGAATAATGGCAAACTAGTCATGCTACAAAGTGCTTTTCATGTCTCAACGCCTACTACAAACTATAAGCACTGGCTCAATGCTGTTTTATATTATGCTTATGAAAATTATAAGCACAATGAGATTGGACTCAATAGCTTAGACTATTTGCATCATATAGAAACAATAGCTCGCGCCTTTATGTTAAGACGTTATTTAACAGATGAACCAGATGATTATCATCAAATCATTTATCAAACCTCAGACTTTAGCCAAATTTCGCTAAAAAATGATGAAAGTGACTTGTATCTTGATAGTCCAGTTATACAAATTAAGCGATACCTTAGATATGGCAGTATTCGGAATATTTTCGTATTCAATTATTTAGATTATCTACTTTGGAAAAAGGGTAACGGGCCTAAGTTTATATTTACTGCTCGAAGCTCTATAGAGCACTTTTATCCTCAAAATAAACGAGATGATAAAGTTTTTATAAATGACAAAAATACAGAGGATACGCTGCTCCACTCATTCGGTAATTTATGTTTGATTAGCCATAGCCTTAACTCACGTGTCAGCAATGATATGCCTGATGTTAAAGTAAAATATTTTTCGGATGGTAGAGATATTAAAACTGGAAATATCGATAGCTTAAAACTACTCAAAATGATTCAGCGCATTGATAACAAAAAAGAAATTTGGGATAAAACAATGATCAAAAATCATGAAGATGAAATGTTAGAGGTTTTGATGCAAGGTCTTAATCTAATTTCAGAGGACGCTGAATCATGAGTAACGTCAGCGACATAGAAAGACTCACACAAAACCGTGTCGTACGATTCTTTACCGACACACTCGGCTACCGTTATCTAGGCGACTTCAAAGACCGACCTAATAACAAAAACATTGAGTCCGAGATTTTAGCGGCGTGGCTAAGCTCACGTAACGTCAGCCGTACGCTGCAAAATAGAGCCATAAAAGCTCTAGAAAAAGCAGCCGCTATAGGCAGTGGCGTTAAATTATACGATGCCAATAAAAAGGTCTATGAACTACTGCGCTATGGCATTAAGGAAAAAGAAGGTACTGGTGATCATAAAGAGACCGTCTGGTTGATTGATTGGGACAACATAGAGGTCAATGACTTTGCCATTGCCGAAGAAGTCTCCATCAATGGCGAAAATAAAAAACGTCCCGATATTGTCCTTTATGTCAACGGTATTGCACTGGGCGTGATCGAGCTTAAACGCTCAACCATCAACGTCACCGAAGGCATTCATCAGAACCTAGACAACCAAAAGAAAGAATTTATTCGCAGCTTCTTTAGCACTATTCAATTGGTTATGGCAGGTAATGATACCCAAGGTTTACGCTATGGCACGATCGAAACGCCTGAGAAGTATTATTTAGAATGGAAAGAAGCCAACCCCAATCATACGCCCCAGTCTGATTCTAGCGTACCGACGCATCTTACTTTAGCAAACGCTAACTTCACCGATCAGCCCTTAGACTTCTATCTATATCATATGTGCAATAAGCACCGATTTTTAGACATCATCAATAACTTCATTGTTTTTGATTCGGGTGTCAAAAAGACTTGCCGACACAATCAGTATTTCGGGATACAGGCGGCAAAAAAACACATTGCTCAGCGCAAGGATGGGATTGTTTGGCATACCCAAGGCTCAGGCAAAAGCTTGACCATGGTTTGGCTGGCTAAATGGATACGGGAGAATGTTACCAATAGCCGTGTACTCATTATTACTGACCGTACCGAGCTTGATGAACAAATTGAGAAGGTCTTTTTTGGTGTCGATGAATCAATATATCGCACCAAGAGCGGTGCTGATCTTATTAGCCAGTTAAATCAGCCTAACCCTTGGTTGCTCTGCTCCTTAGTTCATAAATTTGGTCGCGGCGGTGATGATGATAGCCATGACAGTAAAGACACAGACGACTTTATAAAGGAAATTCAAGCCAGCTTACCGTCAGACTTTAGCCCTAAGGGCGATTTATTTGTCTTTGTTGATGAGTGTCACCGCACTCAGTCTGGCAAGCTGCACAGCGCTATGAAGGCATTATTGCCAGAAGCGATGTTTGTCGGTTTTACCGGCACGCCACTACTCAAAAAAGATAAGAAGAAATCTATCGAAGTATTTGGACCCTTTATTCACACCTACAAGTTCGATGAAGCAGTTGCTGACGGTGTGGTATTGGACCTCCTGTATGAAGCACGTGATATCGATCAACAGCTTACCTCCTCTAAGAAAGTCGATGAATGGTTCGATGCTCATACTCGTGGCTTAACCAATATTGCTAAAAGCCAGCTTAAGCAAAAATGGGGAACCATGCAGCGGGTTCTGTCTAGCCAGTCGCGCATAGAGTGCATCGTCAATGACATCTTGCTCGATATGCAGAAAAAGCCAAGGCTTATGGATGGTCATGGCAATGCCATGCTTGTGTGCAATAGTATTTATCAAGCCTGTAAATCTTATGAGGCCTTTGAGAACTCTTTCTTGAAAGGCAAAGTGGCAATTGTGACCAGTTACTTACCGACTGCAGATAGCATCAAAGGTGAAGAAACTGGCGAAGGCATGACAGAGAAGCTTTTTAAATATCGAATCTATCGCAGAATGATTGCTGATTATTATGATATTAGCGAACAAGAAGCAGGCTCTAAGGCCGAGGACTTTGAAAAGTCAGTTAAAAAACGCTTCATCGAAGAACCAGGTCAAATGCGACTGTTGATAGTTGTAGATAAACTACTGACAGGATTCGATGCACCTTCTGCTACTTATCTATATATTGATAAAAAGATGGCTGATCACAATCTTTTTCAGGCCATTTGCCGTGTTAACAGACTCGATGGTGCAGAAAAAGACTATGGCTATATCATTGATTATCAGGATCTATTTCAGTCTTTAAACAGTACTATCTCTGACTATACGCAAGGCGCATTTTCGGAGTACGAAGATGAAGATATTGATGGGCTGTTAAAGAACCGCTTAACTGCGGCAAAACAAAACCTAGATGATGCCCTAGAGATGGTCAGAGGACTGTGTGAGCCTGTTAAATACCCCAGAAATACACAAGATTATGGCGCTTACTTTTGTTCTAGTGATGCCACGACTGAGGCTGAAAAAATAGAAAAGGAACAACTGCGCCTCACTTTATACAAAAGCGTCTCCAAGCTAATACGTGCTTATGGCAATATTGCTAATGAAATGGCGGAAGCGGGATATAGCGATCAGGAGATAAAACGCATTAAAGATGATGTAAAGCACTTTGAGTCCGTGCGTAATAACATCAAGCTTATGAGTGGCGACCATATCGATATGAAAAGCTATGAGCCGACCATGCGTAGGATGCTAGACACTTATATTCATGCCACACCTAGTGAGACGGTTATCGACTTTGAAGATTTAGGACTTATTGAGCTTATTGTCAATCAAGGGCCAGAAGCTTTAATCAAAGCCATACCTGAAGATATAGCGAGCAACCCTGAAAACGTCGCAGAGACCATTGAAAACAACGTTCGCAAAACGATTGTCGATGAAAACCCCGTCAACCCAAAGTACTACGAGCATATGTCTGCCCTACTCGATGAGCTCATTGAGCTACGCCGACAAAAAGCCATTGCTTACGCTGAGTACTTACAAAAAATACGCCAGCTAGCCTCTAAAGTAATTAGCCCGACTGGGAGTGCAGGTGGTGACGTATACCCTGAGACCATTAACACCCCTGCTAAACGCGCGCTATATGACAACTTGGATCAAAATGAAGAATTAGTAGATAAAGTAGACGCTGCTATCCGTCTCCATAAGCAGGCTGATTGGCAAGGTCATCTAATTAAAGAGCGCAAGATTACAAATGCGGTGCATCAGGTCATCAAAGAATACGAAGTTGATACTGACATAGAGGAGCTGATTAATTTGGTGAAAGCACAACAGGAGTATCAGTGATTGTTAAGTCAGCGCTTATTAAAATTGGCGAGTTAGATATACATTTAACTCGCAAGGATATTAAAAACCTACATATCAGCGTGATGCCACCTGATGGACAGGTCAGAGTATCTGCGCCTGATGCTATGACCGATACGGCCATTCGGATGGCTGTCATCCACCGTATACCTTGGATTCGGCGTCAGCAGGATGCCTTTGCCAAGCAAGAGCGCCAATCTACAAGGGAGATGGTAAATGGAGAGACGCACTATCTATGGGGCAGACGCTACCGACTTAAAGTGATTGAGAGCGATACCCTAAAGTCTCAAACCGTCAAACTAAAAAGCGGTAAGCTTACCCTAACCGTAAATAAAGGAGCATCTGATGAAGTAAGACTTAAGCTATTGACTGAATACTATCGGGGCCGACTAAAAGCTAGAGCTCCCGATCTTATCGATAAATGGTCGAAGAAAACTGGCGTCACTATCAGGGATTGGCAGATCCAAAAAATGAAAACCAAATGGGGTAGCTGTAATATAGAAGAAGGTAACATACGGCTTAACTTAGACCTGGCCAAAAAACCACTGCTTTGTTTGGAGTACATTATCTTGCATGAACTGCTACACTTCAAAGAACGGCAGCACAACGATAGATTTAAGGCCTTACTCGACACTCACATGCCTGATTGGCAATCTAGACGAGATTTACTCAACCAAATGCCATTAAACCAAGAAAACTGGAAACATCAAGAGTAGTGCTTCAATTATAGACTAACGCTTAGGTCTGAGCTTCTACTTACTCCTCAGCATATATTGCTTTTAAATGAAAAGAGTTAGGCTCATTAGTCATGCTTGAGCGGTAATATATATTTTCACTGATATTAGGTAACAATTCTTCAAAAGCATCTGCTATGTAAGCAAAAACTTCTATTGGTAAGCTTTGAACGCTTTCCATTCCAATAAACAACCCTTTAGTATGGCGTGCTTTTGATAATTGATTCACAAGCTCATATGTTGTTACTTTTATTAAATCTGATTCAGAGTCACCTGTGGCACTTGCTTGAATGAACTGGAATAAATTACCACATTTAAATAGGCTTTTGATATCTACAACATCTATACCGATGATGGTACTTGCAGCGTTCACATTGAGTAGCTCGGTAACAGCTTTTACTTCATCAGGCTGACATTTAACAATACCCTCTATAATATCTAAGCGATCAAAATCCATATCATTTATATGCAATCCCACTAAAAACCAAGCCTCTGACTTCTCTTTTAGCTCTAGTAGCGCCTGCTCATCCCAATCCTCACTGATAATAAAGCAACCAATAGCAGACCTAGGGTAACGATCCATAGTTCGTTGATATAAGAATGCATTAGGTGTTTCATCTATATATGATTCGTCCAGATGGTATTTCATCGCTATACTCACTGATAATTAATGTTTCTTGGTATGGTTAGAAGTATCAAACTTTAGTGCGAGTTAAATCATATTCGGTTTTATTTACTTATATTGCTGGTTATTGATTTGCTTTAGCATCTTGATAGTGTTTGTATCGTAACTGCCTGCGTAGAACTGGTATAAAAGCTGCTCAAATACACACTTATTACCAGCGGCAAAGGTAAATAACGTTAGCGAAGATTGCAGCTTCAAGTGATCCGGTGAACCAAAGACATCTAAAGCGCTTTTGTCAGGATGCAACAGTAATAATTCAGCACATTCTAGCAACCGTGCTCCAAGCACCTCATGCTGCAAATACGCTTTCGCTTGCTCCAGACTCTCTATTGCAAATCGTCGAGACATTTTGCTATGCCCTAACCCTTTCACCTGTGGAAAGATAAACCACATCCAATGCGTGCGCTTACGACCTTGGGTCAGCTCTTCAATCACTTGTGAATAGATAGTATCTTGAGCTTGGATAAAATCATCAAATAAATCTTTATCTATCTTTGTCATTTTCTGCACTCCTTGCACTTTAATTAATGAGCGTTTGCCTACCTGCCACGCTAACCAGCCACATATATCGCCCCCATCCAGCAATGTTCAGGTTTATCAATTATCCTATTGCCGTAAAACACTTCTGAATCATCAGCAATTCGGTTTTCAACCGCAGTTGTGACGCTAAAAAACTCATCAAGAGATAATTTATTATCACTTTCAATATCAAGCATCATATACTGGATACTAAGATCTTCAGGAATTTGATTGAGCAGATGATTAACGGCACTTTTTACTTGTTCTGAATCTGGCATGCCCGTTATTCTAGTATGTATAAATTTAGCAGTCTTTTCAGATCCGCAGGATCTTTTGATATCATTAACATCTATACCAACCTTATCCCGATCATATAGTACCGATTCAAATACGCTTATCACCTGCTCGACTTCATCCGCTTTGCAAATAATGATCCCGTCTATTACCTCGAATCTATCAATATGCTTATCTGTGGTTTGTAGAGCAAACAATGTGCAACCGACTTGTTGTTGTAGATTTAGCAGTGACTGTTCATCCCAGCCATCTTCGATAACGATAAACCCAACCTCAGACAAACGATAACGATCTGCCTGCGGCTTGTACAATGTGGTGAAGGCTACTGGCTTTGTCTGAAGCTCATCATAATGTTCTTCGTTGATGTCGTTTTTTAGAGTCTGTTTATCTTTATAAATACTATCTACTGTCATACTCAGCTCCTTTCTAAAGTAAAATCACTAATTACTATTATAAAACTGCATCCCACTCTCTAGACGCTTGAGAATAGCTGCCTTTAGCTCTAATGGTTCAATGACAACGGACAATTGCGACATACTTACCAACCAATCTTGCAGACGAGTAGTATTAGCAACCGTAGCGCTAACTTGATTCCAATTGTCATCAATAATAGTAATCTTCTGATCTATCGATAATGGACGCTCGTATAAATGCTGACAGGCATACTTTTGTACTTTTAAAACCAGTTTAATCCGGATATTATCAGTCGGCTCTAACCTACCCAGTTTATGCAAACTCTTTAACGAAAAAGTGTCTCGCCCTACCCAGTCAGGTACTGGCTTATTCATGACTACTACCTCGATAATACGATTGACCGCAAAATTACGATGCTCCTTTAGTAACATATCATCATCGATATGATCATCAGCAGAATTAAAACCTGTGAGATAGATCATATTGTCAATAAAGATCAGTCCTAGTGTCTGGGAGACACTTGCCCGAAGCGCAAGACGTAAGGCTATGGCTATGGCTATGGCTATAGTGGAATATGATTTTATCATCAAGGCCTAAGATACAACTTTGATGCTTACGCACTAATGCAGGCTCAAAGCTGCTATCGCGGTCTCTTGGGGCGGATATCTCAAAATCGCCTGTGTCACTACGGCCAGTTTTTTCAGTGTGTCCATTGCGCTTATTAGACTTGTCTGTTTTCTCATGCTTGGGGTAGCCGAGATGGTCTTCCATCTCAGCTTCAAGGGCAGTGTTGATAAAATATTGCATGAGCTGCTTCTGGAAGTCTTTGATATCATTGAAGCTGCTCATGCTGCCAGCCATTTGCGCGGCCAGTTTTTTAAGGTCAGATTGGTTAGTCATTGCTTATTCTCCTGTTAGTGGATTATAAGCAGTTACACAGTTTTTAGGAAAAGCTCTATTGTTTTTTCCTTAACTTAGCACTAATGAGTTTACGCCGATGCTCTTGCGCAGCGTTATAGCGCTGAGCTTTAGCCAGCTCAATCTCTTCATGAGTTTGGATTAGTTCAGACGGCATCATCAGCGCCTCATCCATATTGATCGTATCGACAGTCATAGCATTACCTGTGAGAATTGAGCGCAATACTTTATTGGCATTAGTTTCATGAAGACTTTCAATCACAGCAATGCCTCTATCAACGTCTGCTAGCTGTAGCTTAATCATCATTTGGGCATCGTAATAAGACTTATAGTGGCCATTACTTGCTGCCGAACACCATAGAGCCACTAATATTTCAGGGCTAGCGACAGGTACATCAGCCATACCAAATATCTCTTTAGATATAGGCTGATTAAATGTAAGACCTTTAGGGATGATTTGGAATGAAAGTGCGAGAGGATATTTTTTAGTCTCATCACTATCATCTTTGACAGCAATGATTAACTGTTGGTAGGCATTCCATATAAAATCAATTCCATGCTCTTTAAGGACGCTTTCAAGTTTACAGCAGTCATTTTCAGAGATCATGAAATTAATATTGGTGGTCGCACGAGGCGGTGCGTACTCTGAGTATGCCACTGTGCCAATAATCACATACTCAATTTCTTCTTCTGACAGAACATGGATGAGCTGTTTAAATAAATTTTGGTATTTATTCATTCGGCCATTTGACTCGAACAACCTTAAAAGTTCCATTGACTCACTCATATCTACCCGCCAAGCTTTATATCAGTTATTGTCAGTTGTTAGTCATCATTTTACAGAACTTCTAATAGGATTATTTTCTCGTTTGATCATCACATTAAACCATGCATCTTTACAGTCGGCTCTTTTATCGGCCGACAACCAGATATCATATTCAATCACTTGCGGTATGTTAGCAACAATGGTTGTCCAGCGTGATTCATTCACATTACAAAAGAAGCGCTCATTATCTATTCGCTCCCCTTCCCCATATTTAAATGACAAGTACATTACTCCATCATCAGTCAACGTTTCTAACAATGACTCTATAATGCAAGGTAGCTCGAGAAAAGGTACGTGTAGCAATGAGGCACAAGCCCAAATGCCAGTGAACTTATTTTCCCAAGCCTGCTTTTCAATACTGCTAAAATCTAAGTGAACCCAAGTAATTCTGCTCGACATATGATGTTGCCGAGCCCACTGAATTAACTCGGCGCTGGCATCTATCGCTGTTACTTCATAACCTTGTTTAGCAAAGTAATTTGCATCCCTACCTGAGCCACAGCCCACGTCTAAAATACATTGCGTGTCTCTTTGAGGGAGCTGATTAATAAATAGCTCGTATAAATCATGCATATCTATGCTTAACGTTTGGCAAACAAACTCAACGGCATTTTCATCATAATAGTTAAGGGTGCCTTTAGATGCTTGTTTGGTCATAAGGTGACATATCTATTTATCAGGCTCTAAGCTGTGGTAGCAAGCTAGGGTTAATAGTACGGAGCTTTATACTTGGTTCTGGTGACCAGACCAAATCCTCATGTTCCACCGCTATTTGATAAGCCCACTGGCTAATCGTCTCTGAGCGTTGCTGATTGGTTATAAAACCTATGGTTTTTGCTTGCTGTTCAATCGTATGACCGTGTTTTTGATTGCGCTCTAACCACTTCTCATAAAATAGCTCTTCAGCAAGATAGTCACTTTTGCTATTGTTGCAGCGATGATCAGTGAGTACGAAATTGTGAGTGGTATCAATCGGATATTTCGACCAAGGAATAAAATGATCCACTTCAATATTGTTTTTTAAAGCTTTATGACAATAGAAGCACTGCCCTTGTTGGGTGTCAATTAATATGGATTCTAAGACTTTTAAACTTTGTCTTGATTGATGAAACAGAAATTGTTGTAGGTCAATGTCATCGCTAAAGTAAGGTTGATTGTGACGGTTTTTACGCACAAACTCAGTCCAGTATCGCTGGCAAAGCTTATGAATCATCTGACTGAAACGGGTAAAGCAATATGCGATTCCAGGCATCAATACTATCGCGTTTGCTTTAGGATTATAAACATATAAAAATTCGCGACTGACCTTATCTTGGGCACTTTGTAAATACTTTGCAGGATTGTTCTTAATGGTCTGAGCAACCTCTTTAATCGTTGACTGCCACTTTTTAATACTACGTTTTCGAGCTACACGTATGCTGGTAGTTTTAGTCTCTTGTTGCAACTTCAGTATGCTAGTAATAACCTTAGCTTGACCCCCTACATTACTCTGTTTCAATACAGAGTCATCATCTTGATGTGAAAACGGCAGCGTTTGTGTCCAGTAAAGCTGAACAAACTGCTCAGCTAACTCTTCATATGACATACTGCGCTCGCTATTATCACTAATAGCTGATTCTATAGAAAGGTTTGTCATCGCCATTAATAAAGCGAATTTATAAGTAGAGGTGTAAGAGCTAGACTCAAGTAACCATTGAATGCGTCTTAGAAAGTTAAGCTGAAAATCGGCTGTAGGCACTATGAGTATCCTTTAAAACATATCAGTATAATATAATTTTGCAAAGCCTTCATAGGCACGGCGACTGGCACTTTATAGAATCTTATAAAGCTATTCATCTTACTAAAAATTAAATTGGACGGTAACTATCCTGAGTATGTCGAAAACATTTTTACTTGAGTCAGGCAGCTTAATTCTATTGATTAGGTGTTTTAAATTTGGGGGTATTTCCCCACGCCTAGCGCCAGATAGATAGCCTTGTTGATGATCTGCTTGTCTTGACGTACTTTAACGACAATGCAGTCCAAATAGACGATAGGTTAGACACTGCTCAGCGACCGGTTCTGCCAAGCGGTGATGTCCTCTAATATGTTGTCAGTGACTCTTGAAACCAAGCTGCTTGAGATGTCGACATCGTAGAGCTCTTTAATGCTCTCTACAATCTCGGTGGTGGTTTGACCCTTGGCGTATGAGCGAGGATAAGCAAGTGTGTGGGGCACACTTGCCCGAAGCGCAAGACGGAAGGCTATGCCTGTAGTGAAATATGATTTTATCATCGAGACCTGAGATACGGGTTTGATGCTTACTGACCAGCACAGGCTCAAAGCTGCTATTGCGGTCTCTTGGGGTGGATATCTCAAGATCGCCTGTGTCACTGCGGACGGTCTTTTTAGTGTGCGCGTTACGCTTATTAGATTTATCCGCCTTTTCATATTTGGGGTAGCCGGGATGATCTTCCATCTCAGCTTCAAGGGCAGTGTCGATAAAAGATTGCATAAGCTGCTTCTGGAAGTCTTTGATGTCATCGAAGCTGCTCATACTGCTGGCCATTTGTTCAGCCAGTTTCTTAATGTCAGATTGAGTAGTCATTGCTTATTCTCCGGTCAATGGATTATAAGCAATTACACAGTTTTTAGGAAACCCTCGGCTAGGCAACGACTTAGACAAGAAACCTATTTATAGAATCTTTTTATATCAAATCAATCTTTCTCATTGAGACCTAACATTTTCAATAGCACTCATTAATCTGCGATTCGTTTCAAAGGTATCAATGAACATTATAGAATAGCTAGAATCTAAAGAATCGATAGTTTGCTTTAGCTCTGTACTCATATTTATTACATCCCAAAAGGGATGGATAATAACAAATGCTTCAGAGCTAGCCGTGCTAGAGTTATGTAATACAACCGGAAGGTTTAATGGGCCTATGCTGACAATTTCTCTTTTATATGGATCTAATCGTTGAATATCCTGTGCAGCATTTTTTGCAAGTTCAGGCCAGTCTTCAAGCTCAGGATAATTAGTAAAATCCCCATCCAAGCCTACTCGATGTGTACGATCAAATAAGCATCTTAGGAAACTAAGCCCTAACCGCCAATCTAGTAGGCCATGATACCCCCTATTACCATAGCGTTGAATACAACGATAGCAGGAGCGATGACATTCTTCACGATGTGTACTTTCAAAAAAACTACCAACCATTGGGTCGGATAGATTGCTTAGCATCGAGTCTATAAGCTCTACAATTAGCGGAGATCTTCCCTCTATATTTTTTGTTAATCTTTGACAGAAGCCCGCACCATTTACCAACATATCAGCTATCTGCAACATGGGCTTCTCTTCACGAAGTCTAGGCTCAAGAGGTTCGAACTCATCTGGTGATATATCTAAAGCTAGAGAAGCCCTCTGAACTATAAGCTGTGTTGCACTAATGGCTGCTGCTCTCAAGCTTGTCCCTGAGCGTTCTGATTGAGATCCAAGTCTATCCATAGATAAACCATTTGAAATAGACAACATGCTAAGATTTAGAGCATCTGTACGCTTTCTTGAAAACAACTTTACTTCTTGTACTTCAGGTAATTCAGGTTGTATCTGCCAATATGCAGGATGTTTTTGAGCTTTATCCAATAATATTGCTTGATTCGGAATCCCATTAATAGTTAGTTTAGAGACCCCTTGGCAATACACCTTATTTTGAACTCTTTGGACAACCTCATAGCTTTTGGGACTTCCATCTACATCTAAAACACCTCTATTTCTTCTGATAATATAAGCTTCCTTACCACTGGCAAGCGACAAGTTTGTTCCTCCAACCTTGTGCATTTGCATAGGTGCAATAATTGCTCCTGTTTCCCGACGTATCATAGGTCGGGGTGGCTCGGTGCCGTCAGATACCTTCGGTTGAAAATCTGTTCTAAAAGCTCTCGGTGAATAGTAGACGCTAAAAGCTTCTTGTGGAATTATTTGTTTGCAATCGTCACATTCGATTTTATTATCATTTTGCTTAAGCAGTTTTAGGGCTCCACAAGCGGGACAGTCGGCAATGCTAACTTTATCATTCCACCACTCTTTTTGAGGCTCAGGAATAAGTTTAGCTCCGCCGCGCCCTGGTTGAACAAAACCTAATTGATCAGTAAAGCCAATGCTCTCATGAACTTTTTTATCTCGGATTACTGTTTGTCCTGGAGAGAACTCATAAATAGCCATATCAATTTCGCGATCAACAGAATCCCACTCACACTGATTATCACTAACTGACTCTAAATTTAGATATAAGTTTCTGACTCTGGTGGGCATGCCAAACATTGGTAACAAGCCATTCTCAGCTAAGAACTGTGCTAAACCCATTTCACGGGTACTACCCTCTTTCGCCAAATCATCGATTTCATCAATAAGTTTATCAGTTGTTAAATAAATTAGAAGATCCTGCTCGCGACTTGCCACTCCTTGACCTAAAGTATGGGCTAATTTCTTAGCGATTGACTGCGTCTGTCTAAGTGCAACCATTAAACGTTGTTTCCAATCTTTGGCTTTGTCATAATATTCAGTCGTTAAGATAAACTCTCCGTGTATATCAGATGGCATACTGTCACCTGGATAACTGCTATTATCTTCTTCTCTTAGTTGTTTAAAGGCTTCTGTCAACCAAGCCTTTCTCAATAAGCGCAAGCTAATATCAATGTGTTCCACTGTTAAAAAAGGTGGTGGTGGCGCATCTCCTGTGATTGCGTCAGGATGTCGAAAATAGTGAAGATCATGACTACGACCACGGCATAGTGTCATTGCTAGAGAGAATGCTTGTTTACGCCGTCCGGCACGCCCTACACGCTGTTGATAGTTAAAACGTTGCGGCGGCATATTAGCTTGATATACAGCTTGTAAGGCACCAATATCAATACCAACTTCCATTGTTGTGGTAACGGACAGCAAATCGATTTCTTGAGCTTTTTCTTTGATAGGATTGCTATTATCATCAATTAAAATACCTCGAAAACGCCTTAATCGCTCTGCAGATGATTTTGTTTGACCCGTTAACTCTTCACAGTGCAATCTAAATACAGAGTGATCATCTGAAAATGTTTTATCTAATCGTTTAGATATATAGTTACGTTCTCTAAGCTGTTTTGCATTGAGATTTGGCTGGGCAGGCAAGGGTTGATGACAGCGCGTGCATACTCCCGTACCGCGATGTAGATGAGCTCTACTACATGTGGTACATTCATAAACTGGATCATCAGGTTCAGTAAGTTGAATATATAAACGCTCAATTCGTATAACACCACCTGAATGTCCAAGCTTTTCCATTTTTCTTAAAGTATCAGTCATTTTATCTTCACTGATATTAGAAGACTGTATAAAGCCCTTTACTCTTTTACTACTTATAGAGCCACCGTTTACCCACTCTTTAATTGAGTCCGGTTTAACCCATTTGTTAGCTAATACACGATAGTTATCGGCAAAAACTCTTAAGATCGCATTAAGTTCATCTGAGTTTTGCGTATGCTGAGCCTCAAAACAAGGATAACCAATCCCAGTTTCTTCCAAAGCAAAATAGTTACGAGCAAAAATAACATCTTCAATCAAGGTTTGCTGTGCTTTTGCCACAGCATTTTTTGCATCAGTAACTTTTGTACCTTCAATTTTATCATTCCAATAAATTGTTCCGTCTTGCCTCTCTTCAAAATAACTATACCATTCGTTATAATTAATTTTTTCGACGCCTGTATCATCTGTAGGATGTACGCCGATAGTCGCCATTCCTGCTAATAGAGGCTGAGCTTTGAAGTCCGATTCAATAATCCCTTTTTCGTTCGCTTCTAGAATTGTTGCCAGAGCTATACGATTTGAGTGTCCAAATTTATCTGCCTCTTCTTTTAAAGAGTTTAACTTTAAGATACTAGCTAAATCACGTTCCTGTAATGCCTTATTCATTTGCTCCTCAATACTTTCAAGGCTCATAAGCGGCTTTCTATTTATTAAGGCATCGACTAAAATTCTACGTCGTGTGTCATTATGGTGATGGCGTTCGATGTCAACGGCTGCCTTAGCTGCATCTTGTCGACTATCAGAAAATGCAACTGCCTTAGGGCTATTACCAGCTTGTTTGAGTATTTCAAGAACTTCAGTGGCAAGTAGTTGTGATGTCTTAGCAAAACCTGTACGAAAACTACGAATAGGTGACTGACGATATTGTTCACTGCGACGTGAGTAATCTGCTCCACACGCAGGGCAGCAATTGGGCGCTGCAGTCTTTTTCCGTTGCTTGTCTTTAACAGATACATTAATCAAAGTAAAAACTTGTCCTGGAATAAAACCTTCAGGGGTAGCGTTTACTGAGCGTAACTGACCGTTGTATGGGTCTAGCGACATAGGAATCCATGACTCTTTGTTATTATCGCCTTGCTTTACAGGTGCTCTGGAAGGCCAAAATAGAACGAATTCTTCGTGACTAAGATCTTCAATCCCAGCACCAACGCCAAACTCTGGAAGCTTTTCAAGATCTTGGGTTTGGGGGAGGATTTCGATTGGTGAGTTTGATGTATTACGAGAAGCCTTTCCCCGTAATCCGCCAATAAACTCTGTATTACACCCCTCGCATAAAAATAATTCAAATAGCCGCTGAGAACCTTGAAAAGTATTGATATGACTAGTACCGCTTTCAACCGAAACACCTTTATAGACAAGCTGATCTTGTTGAATTACGGGAGTGGCAAATAAACCTTCTAAGCTTCTTAGAAATAAGTGCTCCCTAAAAGAAATAGCCTCTGAACCGTCTATATCCCCTAACCCCCTGAGGATCATTAAACCACGCAATGCTTTATGATTTTGACGGTCCCCAAAAATCTTTTCTGCCAAAGTTGATATTGATCGAGCTTTAGTTTTTCCCTCTTCATCTGTACAACTAATTGCTAGTCTTTCCGCAACCTTATTCACCATGCCACTAGTTGTGCAAGATTGAGGTAGACCTAAGGCTATTTTGCAAGCACTTAGTAGTTCCTCTAAACGTTCATCTTCATCTAACTTATTTTTTAGCTGACCTAGATAACGACCATCTGGGGCTAGATAATCTACCACTGCCGTAAATGGTCTAGCATCTATATGCTGTTGAGTAATTGGTTTAGGTATATCAGTGATGCCTGAAATAACTGCCTCTACCCAATCCTCAGGTTTTTTGGCTCCTTCACTGTGACTATCTACATAAGTTCCAAACGGCCCAAAGAAATCATAAAGATAGCTCAAGCTTTGATCGCCTTCAGTACCATCTAAGGGCAATGAAGCACTAGACGCTAGTATGCGCAGCTTATGGCGATATTCTGTACGATCTAATCCTAATCGATTGATCAAAACACGAATGAGAGCCGCCATTTCAGTTCCTGTTGAGCCGCGTATCAAATGTAACTCATCTAAAACTAAGAAGAAATAAGCTTCAGGATCTGTTTCAAGCCACTGTCTGGTTTTATCGAAGATTTGAGCATCAACCTCTCGCGATAGCATAGCATTCAGCATTGAGACATTAGTAATTAGCAAGTCTGGTGGCGTTTCTTGCATATCCCATCGCGTAATGAGTTCTGACCCTATAGGAGATGGAAATAAATAACGTGTTGCATCAGTCTCAGGGTTATTTCTGTCATACTCCAATGCTTTTCCTTGATCATTAGCCAATGTCGTTAGCATGGTCTTAGTACGTTTCAGACGGCGTTTAGCAGCATTTGTCTCTTTTACATCTCCTTGTTTTCTTGGGTGGTTCAAATAACCAGGAACAGGGCTAGCACTGGTATAACGTCCAAAAAATATTCGATTACCATTTGCTCTTTTATCTAATATCTCTATAGCCTCTGGCGAGTCTAACATTGTGCGTAAGCGTACCATCTGGTCTTCTACTAACGCATTCATTGGATACAAAATTAATGCGCGCACTGCTTGTGGTCGATTACTGGCCTCACCTTTGCGGTGGTACTCAAACCTATTGCTCTCACGCCACCATTGGTATTGTAAGTAATCTGCTGCTGGGGGTGCCCACTGCGTTGCTTCTGCAGTCAACTCAGCTAAAATAGGTAATAAAAATGACTCTGTCTTGCCAGAACCCGTACCAGATGTAACGATACCAGGGTGACCATTCTTTAATCCACGTTGCAGCATTTGCATTTGGTGAGAATAGGGTGAAAACACACTTTGTCGTAACAATCCGCCTGCAGCTGGCTTGCCAGGAAAAAGTCCAGAAAATACCATTTCAATGATAGCTCGGCGCTGCTCACGATTAAATTTCTTTAACGGGTTGTGCTCACACTCGTCGTCTAAACAATTTTCTAATGCAATACCGGCTGTTTGGTAGCGCAGAATAGGTTCGATAAAAGGCTCTGGCATTAAACTGCCTGGCTGCCGCAATAAACGCTGTCTTTCTTGACTTAAATCTTCACGACGCAATCGATAAACCGTATCTAAGTAAGAAAGATAAAGTTCTAAAATGTTATAGTAAGCCCCTATTGGATCTAGCATATTATTCTCTTATATATTTAATAAATCTTTTAGCCACTCTTGACCTTTTTCAAGCACTTGGGAGCAGTCCTCGCCAGCTACCGCTACCTTTTGATAAGCAAGCTGGGTACAGCTTTTAGGAACAATTGAAAGCTGTCGTGATGACTCTTTGTTATATTCAATCTGACTATTAAGCTTAATGGGGGTACTAAACCTTGATAATTCTAGCCACGTCCGCCCATGATCAATAAAATTATCATCGATAGTAGCTACAACGAGTAGATTGCTTGGTCTTTCAGAGCTATATAAAACGCTTATTAGGCTTGGCAACCATAAGTCTATGGCAGTTCGTTGTAAACCATCAAGCCAAACTAAATAATATTGATTTAAGTTTGCTGCTGCCATTGTCCACGCTTTTGCAAAACTGGTTTTGGCTCCTTGGTTTGGTTGCACCCATAAATCATCTAAGTTTAAAATATTTGGACCTAAGGGAAGCCGAAAAACCTCACTACCTGTCACAATTTCTGCGTATTTAGGCATGAGAACTTCTGCAGATATCGGTGGCAAAAGAACCAAATCACCTGAACGTAAAGCGCTATCAAATGTAATGAGCTCTAATAATGATATGGCTGTTTTCTTTTCAACTTCTTGTAGTTTAATATAGAACTCAGAGTCACCCACATATGGCACACCATCTCTTGCCAACCCTCTCGACCATGGTGGTGACATAGAATCTATAGGTTTAACCAACTTTCCTTGACGATCTAAAGCTTTTTTGAAACGCTCTACGAGAGATGTATTTTCTTGGTTATCTAACTCTTTAATGTCACCAAGTGTTTGATTCAGATTATTAATTTCTGTCAGTAACTGTTGGCTCAGATCTGAAATCTTCTTCTGTAGCTCATCTTTAGCTATTTTCTGATGTTCTAATACGTCATAGTTTTCTTGGATGCTCTTTTCTAAAGCCTCTTGTTGTGATACCAAGTCTGCTAAATCAGCTCTAACCTCTTGTTCAATAATAGGTTGTATCTTTTGGCGGTAGGCATTACTTGCCGCTTGTTGAGCTATCTCCAACTTCTCCTGAAAAGGTTGCATATTTGATAAAGTATCAACTACTTGTTCTGGCTCTATTAACGACCTTGTAACCCTTCGCTTATACCCTTCCAACCATTGACGTGTGTCAGCCCAGTCTTCTTGTTCTACAATGTTTAGCGCCCGATCTAATAAGCTAACTAGATCCGCCCGTTGCTTTCTAGTGGTAGTTTTTAGATACTCATCATAATCCCTTAGTTTAGCCAATAAGTCATGTAATATATCGACGTCTAGCTTCCATGTTATTTCGCGAATGAAATCGCCAACAGTCACATCCGGTATTTTTATAAACTGCCCTTCAAAAGTATCTCCATCAAAGATTGCACTGTTAAAAGAATAAACCTCCACGTTTCTTGTTTTAGCCACATAACGACCATTACGAGGATGTGATATGACTTCAACAAGGGCACATTCTGTGTCAGATAGTGCAACAATAACTTCACTTGGCTCTGCATCAATGGCATCAATACTTCCTAAGCCAAACTCTACTAACTTATAGCGTATTTCTTCTGAATCCATATGCCTGCAATCAATAACGACTACAGGCTTCTCCCATTCCTCACTAATATAATGATCATGCTCTTTATCAGAGGGATAATTGTTGTGCTCACTGATTTTTGGATTCAATTTAGCCGTAAAAGTAATGAGTTGACCTTTAGCCACAGCCACATCATGCAATGCCGGAACGAATACCTTACCTACGGGCGCTAAATCACTGGTTAAGATCTGTTTTTCCCACTTACCATCTACTGCCTTTGCAATACCAATGATTCGTGTGTGAGGTCGAGGAGTATAGTCAATTTGACCAAGGTACCGTTGTTCTGACATATTTTTTCCTATTTTTAAGTGTAGCTTATGCGGCTACCGCGATGGCGCTGCTTAGCAATTGTGAGAATAAGGTTTTTCGACTCAACTTGACAGTTACTTTGAATAGCCGCACCAAATATTATTTGTAATTGACTCAACTGCTCCTCCATCACGGCATATTGATACTGTGAATATTTGGATACAATAGCAGGTCCAGACTGTAGACCAGTTAATCGCCGTAACCACTTAGCGATAGGCAACGGTAAGTGGCCATTCAAACTTTGCCGTTTTAACAACCCATCATTGTAAATAAACACTGACTTTTTTATTCGTCGTGCGTACTCCAAAATCGCAGTATTGCGTTGTGTTGTAATAAAACTCCGCCCCTCATCAATCGCATACACATCTCTATCATCATCACGTACAAACCTCACTAGCCTTTTATCAGTAGAGATACTTTTTTTTAACGGAACAAACAGTCCTGGCTCAGCTTTCCAAATGCTAGACAACTGACGTCCCATAACGGACCTATTTTCTACTGGCCAACACTTTGGAGCTGGTTTTGCGACAATATTTCTACCAATTTCAATGCTCCAATTAAGCTCTTTTGCTAGTTTCTCAATGTTATCACCATACAAGCTTATAATAGGAGCTGCCCACTCTAACTGAGCATTAATATGTATCTCAACATTCTGTCTTATAGCTTCAACTTTAAGTATTTCTAGCTCTCTATTGGCAATAGCACCTTCAACGATTGCGGTCAAACCGCCTGTTAATACAATTTTTGGCGCTTGTACACGCCAAACACGTCCCCGCCATCGTCGATTCAGATCTTGCTCAAGCCAACCTGCTTCCTCTAAAGACCGTAGCACATCCCAGACCATATATTTAATCTCAGATCTTTTAGGTAGAGCTGTCTGCAAGATAGCAATAACCTCTGACTCTGACCGAGGAGCTTGTGCACGAGCGTATAGAGCCTCCAATGCGTCGCACAAGCGATTCGGAAATACGCCCGTCGAAACCATATGTTGAGTTTCAATTATTGGTGTGCCTGATTGATAATCAAATTCTACCGACGCTTCAAATCCATCTTTTCTTTGCGACCATAAATCATTGAGTGGGGCACTATCAAAAAACTGAATTCTTTTTGATGTGACTTCGTCATAGCCACTTGTTTGTGTTAAGTGCCATTCTTTGTTTATTAAGTCATCATCGATAATCGTAACGATGTTGTCCTCAATTTGAACTTTTAATGTTGGGTTTGTGCTAAATTCACTATTGGGTTTAATTTTGACAAGTGGTAAGTATCCTAAACGTGCCAGCCATTTACCACGTCCTAATGGGATTCCTCCTTCAAAACTTAACCCCTTCTCTGATGTGTTTTTCCCCGCTACACCTTGATTATAGGTTAACTCTAATACAGCTTGTAGCGGCATACTTTCAGAAAAACACCACTCTCTAGTAATATGACTAGGATGTTGGAACTGCTCAATGATTTCTGTGCGATTGGTTAGAATAATAGCTGTGTCTTCTGAATCAGGTTGTCTGTCATCCTGTGTCCATAGTCCACCATGGCGTTCTAATAGGACAATACATCCATTATCTAGTAAGGTCTTAACTTGCTTTGGTATCCGATACAGTTCTAAAAACTCTACAAAGCTCCCTTGCCAAAAAGTCTCTTCTAAATCTTGGCGGCGATTTCCTTTTGCTAAAACCACCTCTTCTAACTCATCACCATCCCACCCACCAAACCTGACCGATACCGACCATAGTAAAGTATGGCTTTTTGAATCTTCTCGACTGATTTCAGACAAAATACTTAGTATTAATTGCCAGAAGTAGTGGCTTCCTATAGATTGATCGCTTTCATAAAGTATTTTTAGCGCAGATAAGTCTTTTTGTATTAACGCTGGTAGCTCCCAATAATAATCTTCATTTAGCTCAATTAACAAAGATACCGGGCTTTCAAATGCCCTATAACTTAGTTTTTTTAATACATCTTTGAGTCGTTTTCGATCATCACGAGAAGGGTATGCCAACTTCACGGCATAGCCGATAACGGTCATATTTCCTATATCTTTAGGTAAAATAATTCTTCTATAACTCTTACCTTGCTGGATTTGACTATCTATCCATTTCGTTAAAGCCAGCCATAAACTATTAATGCCGCTTACACCTTGCTCAGCACCTTGATTGTCAGCAAGTAAAGCGCCTAATCTTTCTCGATATTGATTGCTATCCCCTGCATTGGTCGTCGTAGCAGCGATTAAACAAGATAATATTAAAAAATGAAAATGATGATATGCTCTTACTCCTTGAACCTTGTTTACTTTTTCTCCTAGAAAGCTCCTTACTGATTTTCTAGTAAAGATTGACATGAATGCATTTTGAATTTCTTCATCGGAGTATCCATTCATACCTATTGCATCTGCTAAGCCCGCTGGAGTTACATCCAAATTAATTATCTCTGAATCGCCATATGGCCCTTCTGTACTTAAATAGTGGTGCTGTAGAGATGTGATCCACTCTTTCTCTGTCAAACTAGCCAGAGTCTTTTGTATTGGCTTTAGCACCATGACTTATCCTTACATGTTGTTTGATAAATTCGCAACGTCCACTTACATGCTACTGTATTTACGACATATCTCTTTGGCAGGTAATCCTAAATCTGCTTCTTTTAAGACTGATACTAAATCGATTCATCCTCGCACTCGCGGTGAACAGGAATATAGTGATAAATTTGTACAGCTAGCAAACTACCGAAAATCCTTTTGAATTATCTAGACTGAAAGCGTTTCAAATCAGGATATAGTCGCCTAGTAAGCTCATAAATCTCATTCTCTGCCTTCATCCCTCGCTTATCAGGGTTTGGATAAGCCGCAGCAGTAAGTATCAATCGGGGTAGCTCTAAGTGATGAGAAAACACCCTTGCAAGCTCTTTTCTTAAAAACTCAAGCCAAAATGACACCGTCTGTGCAGGCGTGTGTGGATCTGGCGTACTATAAGTAAATAAATCTGCATTAAGACAATATTCCATACGAAACGCTGCTGCCATACAGTCATACAGTCATGCAGCCACTGCAAAGTTCTATGATCAAAACTATTCAGCTCATCACGTAAATCACTCAACTCTGTACGAACATTAACCACGGCTTCAGCTTCACGATGCTTAGCACTAGCAAAGTCAACGATGATTCGTAATGCTTCTCCATAGCAATCATGCTGGATCATTCCTATACGAATAGAATCTCCGTGAAAATAGTCACTAACTATCATTACTAGATCTCATTAATAAAATTCTAGTCTTATTATTGCAATTGATAAGACAACCTATCACCACATTCAGAGCAACTAAACCTTTCAATCTTCTAAGATAGCGCTATAATTGCACATTAGCCTGCTAATTTACACCCGTAATTCATCGAAAGAGACTTCCATGGCATTTAACCAAACCCAATTTTTTGAAGATTTAGAAAAAGGGGCTGTCGCACCCATCACGGGTGCGTGCTAAGCAGTGTAAAAACTTGAATGTCAATTCATACTCCGAATATAGCTCTACGCCTCGCGCTTAGAGTGACTGTCCTCGAACACTTACTTATCCTAACTAATAGAATTTATGCCCACTACATTTCTAACACCGCAACCGTGAACCGTGGACCGTCATTAGATGTATTTGACCTTCTATAGTTAGGATTGAACAATTCATCTAACTCTTCTACTTGCTAAGTTTTGCGTACAAAAATAGTATTGTCATATGAGAATCAGAAACACCTTAAGATTATAGATTAATTCAATAGCTTAGATTACTTTCTAATGCTAATATCCCTATAAATAACAGCCAACTATATACTATCGTCTAGTTTTTTATTCATTATTCAGAAGCTAAAAGCATGTCAGACCTACTAGATTTTATTCAACCTACCCCTCCTTTGTCTTCACCATCTAAACCTAGCAGCTTGCCTGAATACTTGCGTCTCAATGCAAAAAAGAACATTGAGCAATTGCAAGCCGTTGATCACCCTGCGCTTTTACTATCAAAATTAGATCAGGTTCAAACTCTTTGGCTGGATCTCGAGATCAATCCTAAAAGCAATGCGCTCATTGATGGTGCTTTTTTAGTTGACAACCTCTACTGGCACTTTAACGCTCAAGAATTCCAGCAGTATGCTGATTTTATTTATAATCTACTACAAAAAGCTAAATTTTTAGGGGGTCATCACCTTATTGAATTTGATGTGCCGCATTTGTCTACACTATTAATGGACGCTTTAGCGACTACTGACAATAAGTATTGGCGCTCAACTAATTCGTTCACTACTCCTGTTACTGACTTTGATATTACTCATAAAACACTACAAAGCTGGCAAGCCAAATCTTGGGATACCTTGATACTAAGCTGCCTGTTTATTCCGCATCAGCCCAGCCATGCTTTAGCCAAAATTTATAAAGCCAATGCCGATTATAACAATCCTGTTCTTGACTGCTTAGAGAGTCGCTGTGTATTTGAGCTTTGCGCGCAGGCGTGGCAGATTGTACCCGCTAATATGCAAATACTCTTTCATAAGCTATTACCGCAGCTTCAGCATTTAAACCAGCTTAGCAGTCAAAATCACGATCAAAATGCTAACCAAGGCTACTTTGCTATCGATAAAGACAATATCTTTGATATAGATACTATCTTTAACGAGCTGTCTGCTAACTTGCCCGCTGGTAATCAGACGGCGCTTATCACCCTATTAGAGCAATGCATTACCGATGCTCATTCAGCTAATGGGGGCTATAAGACTCACGATAATAAGGAGCACTTAATACTATGGCAAAATATGGGTATCGCTACTTTTATAAATTGGCTACGCTATTTTGATAAGCCGCAAGCACGCCGTCCCGTATGGCTGACCAAGCATCCGATTCACGGCCGTAGTTTTAATCAAGCTGAGCAGGCTTTTTGGCATTTGCAGGCGCCAAGTACCGACTGGATCAACCAGCAATGCCAGCATTTTTTCGGCTTTGAGCGTTTGCGAGAAGGACAGCTATCCATCGTCAAAGCAGTACTGATGAATAAAGATATCCCCCTTGGCATATTGCCCACAGGCGGCGGTAAAAGCTTAACCTTTCAGTTACCTGCTCTGATACTCAGTAAATATAAGCGTCAGTTAACGGTAGTCATCTCTCCGCTAAAGGCATTAATCGAAGATCAGGTGGTTAACCTACATACCGATTTGCCTGATTACGCCAGCCGTATTGCTTATTTGACCTCAGGTCAATCAATAGACACCCAAAAAGAGATTTTAGATGGTATTTGGCAAGGCGATATCGATATCATTTATATGAGTCCCGAGCGCCTACGTACTCACAGTATTCGGCAAATTTTGAAGAACCGCCCGCCAGCATTTTGGGTATTAGATGAGGCGCATACGCTTAGCCAATGGGGTACTGATTTTCGCCCCGACTTTTTGCGCATCGCCGATCATATGATGGCTTGTTATAGCGATGAGCTACAAAAACGCTTTACACAGCAGCTTGAGCAGCAAAGTACCAATAAAGACAAACCCCAGCTGGACATGTTAAGTAATTTGTCTAATCAGCATAATCCTGATTCATCTAAAACCCCTAGTAGCAACTTGTCAGAATTTGTGCCGCCAACTATTAGCTTGGTAACTGCCACCGCCTCCGCGCGCGTAAAAGATGATTTAGAAAGTGAGCTGGTAGATAAGCTTACCACTTTGACCGCTAACAAAGACTTGGTGCAGTATGGCACGGCTATCGAAAACTTAAAGATTTGGCGTGATGATATCAGCGCTCATTTTATAGAAATCAGCAAGGATGAGCGCGAAGCGCATAGTTATAAAATAATTAATGAGCGCAAAGCTTGGTATGAGGAACAATATCCTGAGCATCCCGAAAAAGGCGTGACTATTGTCTATTTGCGTAACCGTAAAGCCTGCGACCAATACGCTGATGATTTTGCCCAGCAAGGCTTAGTGGCAGCGGCTTATCATTCAAAATTAAGCGATGTTCAGAAAAAAAGCGTACTTGAGAAGTTCAAAAATGATGAGCTGGACGTGGTGGTATGTACCAATGCTTTTGGCATGGGTATCGATAAAGAAGGCATTCATACCGTCATTCATAGTGGCCCACCAAATAATTTAGAATCGTATATTCAAGAGATTGGCCGGGCGGCGCGTAAGTCTTATGAGGTCGGTAGCGCCTATATGCTTTGGGATCAAAAGGACATCGAAGCCCTGTTCTTTCAGGAGCGACAGTCGCGCATACCTAATACCAACACCTTGCGAGATTGCTGGACCGCTATACGTCCAGCGCTCACTAAACCCATGCAAGACCAATGGTTCCCAAGCAGTGTGCTTGCGCCGATACTTACGCCAGACGGTGAGGACGAACAGCTGAACACTCAAGTTAGAGTAGCGCTACTTGCCCTTGAGCGTTATGGCTTACTGACTGAAAAAGATCAGCAACCGGCTTGGATTAGCATTAAACTCTCAAGCCAAGCGCCTTCTAGCGAGCACACCAGTATGGCTAAGCTCTATAGGCAGTTACAGCAGCTTACCGATGACTCTTTAAATACAGCAGCACAGTCAAATAGTAATCAAAACACAAACAGCAAAGCTAAAAGTTCCAATAGTAATAGTGACGGTAATAACGATACTGGCCTGACCCGCTACCATTTACCGGAATTAGCACTAGCGCTTGGTTATTCAGTCAAGTCGCTGTTAAAAGGCCTGCGCGAATTGGTTAATCAAGGTCACGCTCAGTGGCAGGTGATAGCGCGCGTGCGACTAAAATATACTCATCGCTATCTAAAAGGCGAATTTAATCGGTTAGGCCGAATTATTGCTGCTATGGAGGAGTGTCTTAATAGCAATTATGGGGCACTCGGTGGCACTGAAGCGATAGAAGCGTTAGAGACGCAAGGCATGGCCCAACTCAATACCAAAGCGCTTGACAATTGGCTAGTTCAGCAGCGTCACAATCTATCGACTAAACGTCATATCCTACCAATGTTTCGGGCATTAGGGATCCTAAAAACGCGCAATCATGGCACAACGCAAGTTTTTGTGTCCTCCACCAATAGCACTAAATTATGGCAAATCGATGCAGAGCTAACCGATGATTGGCTGAGCTGGACTCGTTATGCCAAAGTGCTGATAGCCGAGTTGACACCTTTGTTTGAAGAGCAATTGCTACCTGCCCTACCGGACAAAAAAGACGGCGATGGTAAAGACTTTAACTTAGACATTCTTGCCAAAACGCTACAGCGCGATCCTGACACTATCTTAACCCAACTTGAACAATTACAGCGCTTGGAGCTGATTGAGCTTAGCCGTTTGGACGACAGCCAAGATGCTATTTTCTTTATCGGGAAACATCGAAAGCCCACTACCAAATACCATGAAAACGCCTATCAGTATTTGCAAACCCACTATCAGGACCGCTGTGCCCGTATACATATGCTCAGCTTTTGGCTACAAGCAGAGGCAAGCGTTCAGCAAGCGCTTATTGAGGACTACTTTACTCAGCCACTCGCTCAAGTGATTAAAACCTATATCGATAACGGCGTTGATGTACATAAACCTTATATTAAGGACTATGCAAAAGAAATCCTACCTGATTATTTTAGCGCTACTCAAAAACAAATTATCAAAGAAACCAGCCGCGCCGCTATGGTCCTCGCCGGCCCTGGCTCTGGTAAAACCACGGTTGTGGTACACAGAGTGGCATACTTACTCATGCTAGAGGAGATCAAGCCTGAAAAGATTTTGATCTTGGCATATAACCGTTTGGCAGTAGCTGAGCTTAGATCGCGCCTACTCACTTTAATCGGTTACCATGCGATCAATGTCACGATCGAGACCTTTCATGGGCTGGCGCGCCAAATTACTGGACTTAGTGAAAAAGACGCTCCCGATACGGCGCTCGATGAGATTGCCGCGCGTATTGAGCATCTAGGTCAGGAGAAAAATCAACAAAAACGTCGTGATAATGCACGCTATCAGTGGATGATTGAGCAAGCTATCAGTCAGTTGCAGGAGCGGCCACAGCATTTTCAATACATCATGGTCGATGAGTTCCAAGATATTGATGAGTATCAGTATGAAATGATCGGGCTACTAGCGGATCTTCAATCACAAGACGACCATAGTAATGACGCAGAAGATAGCTATATTGCTATAGACGCTGATAGTGATACTGATGATGACAAGTTTGAGCAGCGAGGTTATCTCATGGTGGTCGGTGATGATGACCAAAACTTATATGCCTTTCGCGGTGCCAGTATCCAATATATTCAGCAGTTTGCCGATAACTACCACGTTAACACTGAGCAAAAATTTTATTTATTAGACAATTATCGAAGCGCCGATAACATCGTCGATCTTGCCAATGCGTTTATCGCGTCTAGCTTACCAAGCAATGAGCGTCTGAAACAAGCTGAGCATAGTATCAAGGCCACACAGCCTTATCCAGACAGGCCCATTCGCTATGGCTATTATAAGCAAACCCAAGGGGTTGATATGGCCGCTTGGATAGCCTTTGATATTGAGCAGCGTCTAGCTATTACTGAACAAGGCAGCACTAAGACTCAACCGCAATCACAAACCATAGCTGTGCTTGCCCCCAAATGGTCACATTTTGATGCCATACAGCATTATCTTGAAGCGTTGGGTATTAGTAGTCAGCGCTACAATGAAAACGAGCAAGTAACCCCTATCAATAGCTTTATAGGACAAGCGCTGTTTACTCATTTGAGCGCCAAACGGTTAGATGTGATAGAAGGTAACGTAGCGACATTTTTAGAGCGCTGGCGTGCCGAGCAAAAGCTAAACCCATTAGATAAAGCATGGGATGCGATTATCAGTCGTACTCAAGAGATGGCAGGTGTGACTTATGAGCAGGTGCTACAAGCACTCGAAGCGACTTTATATGATGATAAAACCCAAGTTATATTGATCACTTATCATAGCGCCAAAGGCATGGAGTTTGATCACGTCTATGTCATTGATGAGCAGTCGTCTACTGCAACCGATCATAGTCATGATAGACCCCTTTATGTAGCACTAACGCGAGCTAAGCAAACCCTGAGCCTCATTTTACAGTATAAAGCACATCATCCTACCCTTGCCAAAATTCTATCTACCCATGGCGAACGAATTGACTTACCTATGGTCAATCCGCCTACCATGTTAACCTTTCATCGCTTTATGCGCTTGGATGAACTCATGCTAACGCCGCGTGACCTAGTAAATAACGCAGGACGAGCGTTTGTCGAGGAGATGTTTTGCAGTAATAGCTGGACAAAAACACGAAATGATATAACAGGGTTATTTTGCGTCGCTTGCTATAAAGAAAATAAAAAAAGCGATGGCTTTTACTCATCTAAAGGTCAACAGATTGCCCAATTTTCTACCACTTTTGCTAAGGAATATTCATCTCAAGGCCAAGGTAATCAGCACTTAGCTATGACAGGATTTACCACTACCCTATTTTATCAGCAAGATGTTTCTTGGTACGAAAAGGCCGGGTATCAAGGCAGTGAGAACAGTCATTATCTGATTGTGCCGTATGTTCGCTTTAGTGTGCGCTGTGTTTGATTGACTAAAACAATAAACCTTTTTTCTATTATAGAAACGCTTTAGAGCTATTTAAATAAATCAAGTCTAATACAATTATAACCACGAGCGCGCAAACATGTGCAATATGCGGGCATACTTCTTGGCGAACAAGTAAATATGCCTCTTGCAAAATTCATAGGTTAAGCTCGGAATTAACGATACCAGCAAACAGCTTCATTCTAAGATCATAACGCTGACAACGGTTACGATATTTATGAGCCACGCTTTTGAACAACTTGATTAAGACTATTTTGTGCTCAACCACAATACGGAACTTTGCCAGATAGTGATTGGCCTGTTTGCATATCTCCAATAACTGACCACCACGAGGTTTCTCAAATGGTATGAAAGTTTGGTTATGTAGCTTTGCTAACCCTTGATAACCACTGTCTGCTAGATGGTTAGTATTCTCAGGTAACCAATCAGGACAAGTATCTTTATACAGCTTAAAATCGTGGATTGAGCTATGCTGAAGAAACCGTACATTCAAACTTGGTACATATCAATCACTCAAACCCTCAACTATAAGCAAAAAATGCAACACATAACTCATCAAAGCCGAAGACAGCTTTGCCTTGCCCTTTTGCTTAAGTGGACTAATAACCGTTAGCGCATAACCATTATAGGTGCCTATGCTTGTAACCTTGCCTTCAAAACTAGGGACTTTTTGTCTAAACTCTTCTATACGTTTGAGCTCAGCAGCCTTATTGACAACAGGATGATACGCTTTTTTATTCTTCTCATTAATATAAGGCTCAGACTCAATACAGCTGATACTTACCCGCCAATTCTTGCTAGATAGAATTTGACACATAGTCTTTAGATAGCTATAAAACAGCTTTTTTTGCTTAAAGGTAAAACGAATCTCACTCTTTGAGGTATTGGTTTTCTCGTAAAACACCTCCAGTATTTGCTTTACTTCACGTCTGCTTGTTTTAGATGTATAAAGCGCCTCAAGGTTATCAAAGCATTGATACACCAGCGCTTGCTCTTCACGATAATGCAGCGGTGTTGGCGAGATTAAAACATGATCAGAGAGTTGTTTACGTCTTTTAGAGATGAGCTTATGATTAAGCGTTCCATCGTCATTTTTTACCAAGCTCAATGCACGCTCATAAATCATCAACGCATCATCATACCTAAAGTTTAAGCTACTAGCTTCTCCTAGCGTTTGCCCACCTTCTATGTCGCATAACAGCTTTTCTATCACCTCACGGCTATAGCTACCAAATACGGCTGAAGGCTGTTTTTTGACAATGTTGCTATTATGGCTAGTTGGATAAGGCGCTTTTACCTTGTGAGTAAAGGCTAATTCTTTACACTCAATTTTACGATTCACGTATGGTCTGATTTGATTGAGATGAACCTTGTCATCTCTACTCTCTAAAGCAAGTGGATTATGCTGCTTTAGATCCATACGACTGGTGCCAATCAACTTGTTAACTACATCTAAAGGTAAAGTCAATTTAGCCTGCTGTAATTGGTGGCTTGCAACAAGATCAGCAACATGTATATAAGAGCTAAAAGTAGTGCTAAGGTCAGCATGACCTGCAAACTCCATCAGTGCATCCCAGTGATTGGTCGAGACACGACGCTTTTTACCTAAAAAGTGGGTTTTGATATTCTCGATTTGTGCCTCATCATAATCTGTAAACTGCTGAGCAAACATAGGATCGCATCTGAGTATAAACGCCATATTAGATAGTGCATTATGGCGAAAGCTGTGCAGGGTTAGATCATGATAAGCGGTATTTTCTAATATGCATTTTAACGGCTGCTCTATACCATAACGAGATATGACAGCGGCTTGATATGCTAGCGTAAATAAGTAGCGAGACGACTGACTCTCTTTTAGATGAAAGAGTTTTCTAAATTCTTCTAGCTCTTCTGGCAAAAGCAATACTGACAAATGAATTCGCCGCGTACCGTCATCTGATTTCAAATCACGATGCGCGTTAGAGCGCACAATAACGTTATACTCCTTAAATCCTTGATTGTCGTACTCGATGTCTTTAACCTGTAATCCTAAAATCTCGCTGATGCGCATGCCAGTACGGTATAGCAATATTATGATGATACTAAGGACTTGTTTGTAGTATTCACTCAGCGTCTCTTGCTCAGCAATACAGTTAAGAATCACGTGGTAAAGTGGATTAGGTATAAGGTAACTGGATACAATTTGCGGATCGCCGCCACCTCTGATATCAATATCAGGCGCTTGGTAATGTTTCTTTAAAGAGTAATGCAGTGAGCAAATGACTGTCTTGGTAAACCCTAATTTATTTGGGTTCTTCTCAGCAATGATTTCGTTATATAGATAGTGGTAGTCATGTTTCGACAATTGTGAAAAATCAGTTGTACGAGTTCCTGCGATAAAACCATTACCGACCTCAGATAAATACCGCTTTAAGGTATTGATTTTATTACCGCTGGTGAGTAAGTCTATCATCCATCTCACCAGTCGTTCTTGATTGGGATATAGGTTTTGGGTCAATAAATCTAATAGCTGTAGTTTAACTTGTTTTTTGTCACTGTTAAGTATGCTGCGTATCTCTTTAACTGCATCAAATCTAAAGCGTGCGACTTTGATAGTATCAAGTGAGTCCTCAGCGCTATTACTAGATTCAATCACTAATTTACTGACGTGTTCATCTGATAGCACTGCCTTGGGTATTTTAATACTCTGAAAATATCTCAGCCACTGCGCTATTGGTAGTGAAGTTTGCTTTTGCTGGCCTGTTAGCACTTGTACTAATTGAATGTCTAGATGCACGTCTGGCATCGTTTGCCAATAGATGGCAATGTGCCGTAAGTAGTTAGACTTCTGGATAGATCTAACTGAGAAGTCCTCTCCAATATACTCCCCTAGCCTTCTTATCACTTGATGGTATTTAGGAAACTCGTTTTGCGCTTGATACTGGCGCTGTAGTTTGAGCAGCCATAAACGGCTGATGTCATCTACGCTAATAAGGCGTGTGAGATATACCTCATCTAAATCGTTTTCTGTAGGCACTACCTCATTGCCATACTCAGGTGATAATAGTCTAACCGGCATGATAAGCAGGTCATCAGCCATCTGATAAATAGGCTTTTTTTGTTCTAAATGGTCGTAAACCTCTTTGAGTATTTTTTCATCGTTATAGCCTGCAAAACTAATGAGCGAGAACAAAAACCAGCTGACGCTCTCAAGCAATGAAAAGCTATTTTTCTGCTGCCATCTATCAAAGGCATGTGCAACAATGCTTTGGGCTTTAGTTAGATATAAGAACGTCTCAAAATCATTGGTATTTTTAGGGCGCTGAGGACGTACAGCAATAATGGGTTTTGGCAGTAACGGCAGGTGTCTTTTTTTACGCGTATCATTAATTTTATCAAAAAAGCGCATGCGCTCGAAGAGTGCAAATGGTAGTAGATGCGCTGACACAGTTTGCTCAATCTCTTTGTAGAGAGATTCGTATAAATCGTAAATCTGCTCATCCGTTATCGCATCTGCTGATTGGTTTTCCTCAATAAAGGTATCCCAAGCGTTTTGACAAAGCTCTTTTGTATGCTGCAGTGCTTGTTTGCGTCGATCTTTCGCTTGTTCTGAGCGTCTTAAGTGTCCATATTGACTATCCGGCTGTATCCTTGTCATAGTTTTGCCTGCTCTAATTCTAGCTCTACTGCCAATTGCTGGTAAGATTTTTTAGCGTCTATTATATGCCCTATAGACAGTGTTGAGCTTTTTCGCCACGCTTCTTGACCCATCATTTCATGACCAAAAATCGCCAGTATGACTGCTTCATCTACTCCCTGCTCGTGTAAGAACCGTTGTCCTACATGGCGGGGCCAATCTGGCTTAAAGCGAAAATGACTATCTAACTCTTGAATAATGATAGCTGGTCTGAGCGCGTGGAATTTACCTTTCTTATCTATAAAGTTGAGTAGCGGCTTTTGGTACTCAAAGATCTTATTCACTTCGATACCGATGTTAGTATCTAAACGTCCATAACGCTGAGCAAAGCTTTTCAAGTAACTTAAAAAACTTTGGATAGCCTCATACAGAAATGAGCAAATAGGCACTAAGCGCTGACTACTCGCTGTCGCCCGCTCCTCCTTATCAGAGATCCAAACGATACCTGCCTCAAGGTTCATTTGGTTAAGATAACCTGGTGCGCCTTCTACTGCTCTTATTGAAGTTAATAAAAGAGACACATGCCATAACCACAAATTATAGAAATTGAATTTTTCTCTATAGTTATGAGACGTTACTACCTTTTGCTGTAGATGACGCATAAACTGTTTCACTATTGGATAGTCAGGACTGTTTTGACTACCTATAGCCTCATCACTTGGTGCGACCTTGGATAGATAATCAGCCACGCTAGTTTTGTTTTTATAACAGCGGTCAGTGAGAACTTTAATCGCACTATAGTAAACCTCTTTTACCTCTTCAATCGCATGCGAGCTATACCAAATATCTGCTCTTTTTTTGCTATTTCGTGAGGTAATAATAGTGGCCAGTTGAATGCTACTGACTTCATAAATTAGAATGGTGTAGAGCGACTTTTCAATCCTGCCTAAGCTAATCAATGGAAGCCTTAATGTTGTTCTTAAATCAGCAATGACTTCATTGATGTGTGCTGAATCTGGGTATCCTTTATAGGTCAAAAAAATGCCTAATGTCTCAGGTAATGGTAGTTTGAACTGCGTTAACCGATTAGAAATGACAGACTCTATTCCAGCTGTTCTAATGCGTAGCGGGGTAATATCTAAATCAATAATGAACTCATACTTTGACTTACGAGCGCTGATATCAATGATTTCTTTGTCATTGCTATTTATATCTTCAGCGAGTCGAGCGACTGAATGACCTGTGTATAAAGACAACAGTAAATAAGCAATCGCGCGCTTTTTATCCCTATCGCTTTCACCATCACTATCTTCATCAAACCACTGCCACAATCTAGACACCATGTTCTGAATGGCTGTTATCGGTAGTTGTCGAATATTACTACTTACAAATCGCTCGTTTTTATTTGCATGCGCGAATTTTGCGTGTGTCCTTCGGTAAATCTGATTTGTTGAGAATTTCTCAGTTTCTTTTAGCGTTGTCTGCTCAATATAGTTAAAATCAGGAATTGGGTTGTCTAATCGCTCACGATTAATGTCGTTATTATTTTTTGTCGGCTCAAAACCTATAACCGATACTAACTCATCTGTATCACCATCCACATCCGTTTGTGTGATGTGCTCTATTTTTGGCGCATCAATTTTACTCTGCTTAGTCTGTTTTCTGCAGGAGGAGGTCCGCGTTATGCTATCTCTATTATTAAACGCAAAATCAATGGTTCGATATATTTTACTAAAAGCCTTGAGTTCAACATTGTTTTTACTCTCAAGCTCATCTCGATAACTCTCAAAATTTCTGTACATGGCCTGCAAAGTATCAGCCTGCAGTGTTAAGTAACATTGTTGCCAGATCTCATGGTTACTACTTGTTGGATTCATCCACTTCCGAGCTTCAGCAGTAGTCTCACTAATGCGGTTAGGTAATTCATTTTGAGAAAAATAGATAAGTAGATGACATAATTTTGCAATCCACAGCCATTCCTTACTTGGGTTATTGATATCAAGATTTGGTAAATGATAGGTACTGGCGATAAATGCTCGAGTTAGATTTTCGGGCTTAGTCAACTTACGATCATAGGATTGGTATATTTTTTTAAGATACGCTGAAGTCAAAGCTTTTGACTGTTCCGCTTCTACGTTGATGTCCATAAATTCTCTTGGCACTAAACTGGCTACAGTTATGAGAAAGTTACGAATATCGGCGGTATAGATGTCCTCAGTATCTGGTATCAGCATCTCTACGTTAGTTATTATTGTCATAGCGAACCTCAGCAATTAGCTCAGAGAAAGGTGGTATCTTAGTGTGCTGCTGATTGCGATATAGACCTATCTGGTAATCGTAGTGATGACGCTTGAGACCTTTAATATCTAAAATGTACTGTATGGTCAGAGGTTTATTAAATAGCGCTTGTTGCACTTGAGTAGGCATACCACTTTTTATAGCCTCAAATATTTTTGGGTCAATAGGATCTACATTGGTAAACTCGTTCATCAGACAAGACCAAGCACGTCGCTCAATTTCTGCTTTAGAAGGGTTTACTCTTCTAATTGAGATTTCAGTGCCGTCCATTAGCAAACCTACTTCTCTAAAACCTTCAAAAAAATAATACCGCTCGTCTATCTCAACGACTTCTAATAATAGTGTTCTATCTGAGAAAAACGCATTAACCTCAGCTTCGAACAATTCGCAGAATATCTGATAAGGTTTACCGGCACATTCGTGCACTACCAAATTGTTTTTTATGGCAATGCTTTTGACGCTTCGCCTCACTACTTTTTTGGTACTCTTCGCCATGATCAATGACCTATATGTCAGAGGTATATCCCATACAAAATTATTCACCCACGATAGGGTAGGCATGCTAAAATATCTTTGGTTGGTGTCATAATACCACACTAAACTAGTGACCAAAAATATGTTTAATACACCAATCTACTTATTATTTGAAAATAATTAAGTATAATAAAAATCTGTAAACCTTTTAGAATAAAGGTTTACAGACTAATACAATCTAATGTCATTTTGGTCTACGCCCTTGCCAAGGTTGGGGTGTCTCCGCTTCACGCAAATCATTGGTAAAGACGCATGATGATAGGCCTTGTGGCACATCGTTTTGCATCTCGATCGCTTCATCAAAGTCTTGGTAGGTCATGACATACAGAATCGGCGCAAACGTTTCACTTTTGGCGACATCGTTTTGCTCGTCAAACTCGACAATGGCAGGCGTTACGTAATAGGCATCAGGGTATTTGTCTGCAAGGACGCGCTCGCCGCCCGTAACCGTGCCGCCTGCTTCTCGCGCCTTTTTTAACGCTGCTTGCATATTATTAAAGCTGTCTTCATCGATCAGCGGACCGACCAGATTGCCCTCTAGTGGATGACCAATGCTGACGGTTTCATAAGCAGACTTGATGCGCGGTAAGATATCGTCTTTGATAGATTCATGGACAAATAGGCGACGTAATGTCGTACAGCGCTGGCCTGCCGTCCCAACCGCGGAAAATAAAATACCGCGTAACGCTAAATCTAAATCGGCACTTGGTGCCAAAATCATGGCGTTGTTACCGCCAAGCTCAAGCAAACATTTACCAAAACGGTTGGCAACTTTTGGCCCGACTTCTCGGCCCATACGCGTACTACCGGTGGCGCTCACCAAAGCCACGTCTTTATGCTCCACCAAGGCGTTACCGACATCGGTTTTGCCGAGTAAGACTTGTGATAGATGCTCTGGCGCATCGCCAAATTTGGTCAAGGCTTTTTCAAACAGTGCCTGACAGGCCAAAGCGACAAGCGGGGTCTTTTCTGAGGGTTTCCAAATCACCGGGTTACCGCAGACGATGGCCAGCGCAGTATTCCACGACCACACCGCAACGGGAAAGTTAAAGGCTGAGATGACACCAATCACCCCGAGCGGATGCCATGTCTCACGCATGTGATGGCCTGGACGCTCTGACGCAATCGTCAAACCATAAAGCTGACGCGACACCCCGACGGCAAAGTCGCAAATATCAATCATTTCTTGCACTTCGCCTAGGCCTTCTTCTTTAATCTTGCCGGCTTCAAATGACACCAGCATGCCTAAGTCTTCTTTATGCTCGCGCA
>Ga0208300_100267_pt1 | contig 46021 bp, 52 predicted proteins | sample 23_taG_FD_184096 | JGI IMG/M metagenome (GOLD analysis project Ga0208300, IMG submission 184096) | Marine viral communities from Cariaco Basin, Caribbean Sea - 23_WHOI_OMZ (SPAdes) (version 2) | ecosystem: Environmental > Aquatic > Marine > Oceanic | place: Caribbean Sea: Cariaco Basin...
TGCGGTTTACGCCACCAGTAAATTTGCCGTGCGCGGTTTTAGCATTGCCGCGGCTGGTGACCTTCGTCGTCACGGTATTGCGGTGTCACTGGTCGGCCCTGGCCCGGTCAAAACCGCCATGCTGGAACAGCAGCGTGGCGACGAAAATTCCGCACTGACCTTCGCCAGCAGCCGCGCGCTAACGCCTGAAGACGTCGCCCAAGCCGTACTCGGGCCGGTTCTGAAAAAACAACCTTTGGAATACTTCCTGCCCTGGCAAGACAAGCTGCTGGGCCGGCTTTCCAATGCGGTGCCAACCTTTTTTCTGCGCATGACGCGACGCGCCATGGAACGTGGCCGCAAAAACTTTGAATCCGACAGCTTCCGCTGAGAACAACAAGAGATAACCGATGACACTTTTCAAACAGATCACCGACTTTGACAGTTCACGCAGTGCCTACGGCCAGCAAGCTCGCGTTGAAGACACCCGCGCCGCCGCAGAAGGTTTCCGGAAGACCATGCTGGCAGGCCCCAAAGCGCGCTACTTCCGGTCGTTTGATCTCGTGAAGGTGCCTTACCCCGCCCGTTATGGGTTGCGCAACGCTTTCTCTCGCGAACGGCTCGTAGAGTACGTGCATATCCAGAACCGCGTTTTTGTGGTGCAGTTTGATACTGAGGAAGGCGTAAAGACCATGCTGGTGTCGCCATCCGACTACGAGCGCAACGGCGAAACGCCGTTTTTCCGGCGCCTGCAGGACAACACGCCAAGTCTTTTCACCAACATGGTTGTGGACCGGCAAACCACCGCGCCGGCGGTTGTTGCCAGCCTAGGCCTGAAGCCGGAGGACATCGACTACATCACCTACGACCACCTGCATACTCAGGATGTGCGCCGCTGGCTGGGCACCGATCAGGAGCAGGCGGTATTCCCCAATGCCAAGTTGCTGGTGCACTGGCGGGAGTGGGAATCCACTCTAGACCTGAACCCGTATCAAGCCGACTGGTATTGCCCGTCCGGCATCGCCGGGGTCCCGGAAGACAAGGTCATTAAATTTGATGGTTCAATCATGCTGGGTGATGGCGTCGCGCTGGTGCACACACCGGGCCACACCGAAGGCAACCACTCCATCGTGGTGCACACCGATGAGGGCATCTGGGTGACCAGTGAAAACGGCATCAGCGTCGATTCCTACGCTCCGCATCTGTCGACCGCCAGCGGGGTAGCAAACTACGCCAAAACCATCGGCACCGAAGTCATCATCAACGGCAATACCCTCGAAAATTCCATTGACCAGTACATTTCCATGGTTCAGGAAAAAACCATCGCCGGCCCGTCCCGGCGCGACCCCCGTTTCCCGAACGTGTTCCCCTCATCCGAGATGACGCCATTCTGGGCCTTCCCGGGCGCCAAGCCAGCGTTTTATGTGGGCGAAGCACGGCACGGAAAGCTGCACATTCCCGGCTAATGCAGCGATCACTGCAGATCTGTTCTAGCAAGTGTCTGATAACTAACTACGCTAAAAACAGCCAAAAGCTGCCTCAGGTAGCTTTTAGCCTTCGCATCATGCGTATAGAGAAAGTACGGATGGGTATTGGTATTCGCCGGGCATTTATGGCACTGTCCCGCGCCAAGTTTTTAAGATGCATTAAAAAAGGTTTATGTTATGGCTCAGGGTAACCAAAAATCAGGTGGAGACTATTCGATAGCTCAACTTGGTGACCCGGTAGTACTTACGCTCAGTGTTGGCTTTATTGCGCTGTTTGTAGGCTTTTCTTTGTTTGACCTCAAAGGCGTTGCCGACGCGATTGGTAGCGGCTTCACCTGGACCGCCAAATTCTTTGGTACCTACTTCCAGATGTTGCTATTGGCAACCTTCTTTATTGCGATAGGCTTGGCTTGCACACCTGCTGCAAAAGCAAAAATCGGTAATCTGGACCGCCCGGAAATGAGCACCTTCCGGTGGCTATCCATCATCATGTGCACACTGCTGGCCGGCGGTGGCGTGTTCTTTGCGGCCGGCGAGCCTGTATACCACTTCGTCGTGACACCGCCAGCGTTCACAACCGAACCCGGAACCGCCGAAGCGGTGGCCGGTGCAATGGCGCAATCCTTTATGCACTGGGGCTTTTTAGCTTGGGCAGTACTCGGCACTCTAGCCGCCATTATTCTTGCCCATGCTCATTACGTGCAAGACAAACCCCTGCAGCCTCGCACTCTGCTCTATCCTGTGTTCGGTGAGCGCATCATGAGTGGCTGGGTAGGCAGTGTCGTCGATGCTTGCTGTGTCATCGCCATCGTGGCCGGTACCGTTGGCCCGATCGGGTTTCTTGCCACTCAAATGAGCTTTGGCCTGAGCGAACTGTTTGGTCTGACCGACGGGCTTGGCACGAAAATGGTGATTCTGGCCGTTCTCGCACTTATCTACGTGACCTCGGCAGTCACTGGCGTGCATCGCGGTATCCAGTTCCTGAGCCGGATGAACGTCTTTCTGGCTTTGGCCATCGCGGCCATTATTTTTGTATTCGGCCCCACTCTTTATTTGACCAATACTTACTTCCAAAGCATGGGTGAATACGTTTCCTCCTTCATGGAAATGGCTACGATGACGGCCGACACCGCCCCGGGCTGGTGGATGAAGTGGTGGACAGTGTTCTTCTTTGCCTGGTTTATCGGCTATGCACCGCTGATGGCCATCTTCGTTGCCCGCATTTCGCGCGGCCGCAGTATTCGTGAAATGATCCTTGCGGTAGCGGTTATGGCGCCGATTGCGACCACCTTGTGGTTCACGCTACTCGGTGGCTCAGGCATCTACTATCAGCTGACCGGCGTCATCGACCTCGCCGAAGCGCTCAATAACTTCCGGTTTGACGTAGCAACACTGACCGTTGCTCAAGCGCTACCGGGCGGTGGTTTTATGGCTCTTGCCATCCTGATCCTGACGACCGTTTTCGTGGCGACCACAGGTGACTCTATGAGTTACTCAATCGCCGTTGTAAGCTCTGGCCACGATCAGCCTAAAACCTTTGTTCGCGCTTTCTGGGGTGTCGCAATGGCCGCCATGGCTGGCATTTTGCTGTACATGGGCTCGGGTCAAATCGGCGTGCTGCAACAGTTTATCGTCATCACAGCAATTCCCGTGTCGTTCATTCTGCTGCCGTCACTGTGGCTTGGGCCTAAAGCCGCTTACGCCATGGCTCGTGAGCAGAAGATCATTGATTGATTACTGTGTTGCAGCCTAGCTAAGCACAGGTCCTAAGCGCCCTTGGCCAACTCTCATTGAGATTGGCCAAGGGCGCTTTTTTTATGTTGCTTTACCCTGCAAGCTCTCCAGCAAAAACGTTTCCATAATTTGCGCCGCCGGGGCCAAGGTACAGTTCCTGGCTTTTACCAACCCGATCCTACGCACCACATCCGGTTCCTGTAACGGTATAAAACGCAGATTCGCATTGTGTTCCGGAAAATCAACGAACTGCAGGGACTGTCCCGAAAAGCCTTCATCGCCATTGGTTTTGACGAAGGCGACGCCAACGATGCCGCGGATATGGTGGCCTGGATGGAAGCTCATGGGCTAGATGGTGTCACCTCCCTGCGCAAGGGCCTGGATTTTCTGCTCAGAACCTGAAGCACACTCTGGAAAGTGCCGGCAGCAAGGTTTCTGATCTCACTCAGGTAGTGATCTACGTGACCAACCGTGACGACCTTGCCACGGTTAACCGTGTGTACGCCGATTTCGTGTCCGAGCCCTACCTGAACCGGGCCGCCATCATTGTCTCCGGCTTTGCCCGGGAAGAAATGCTGGTCGAGATTCTTGCATATGCGGTCGTTCCCTGACCGTCAGCCTGACGAGTCTTCGCGCACTCGAGACATGGCGTAAATGCGCTTCAGCCCAGCTGAAGCGTCTTCAGAGTCCGCTCACGAACGGTGTTCAGGAGTTCTTCGTTTTCCACCAATGACTGACCGTATGACGGCACCAGCGTTCTCATGCGCTCCTGCCACTCTTGGGTCTGCATTTTTTCAGGGAAGCAGCGCTCCAGCACGTTCAACATCGCGTTAGCCGCGGTGGACGCACCCGGAGATGCGCCCAGCAAGGCTGCCAAAGAACCGTCTTTTGCGGCCACAATCTCCGTACCGAACTCGAGCTTGCCACCGCCTTCTTTAGTTTGCTTGATGATCTGCACGCGCTGACCGGCCATCTGCAAGGTCCAATCCTCTTCCTTCGCATCCGGGAAGAAGTTGCGCAACGCTTCCACACGGTCAGCGTGAGACTGGAACACTTCCCCAATCAAATAGCGGGTCAGGTCCATGTTGCTCTTACCAACCGACAGCATCGGGCGCAGGTTGGTGGCCCGAACCGAGCCGAACAAATCAAACATGGAGCCCTGTTTGAGGAAGCGCGTGGTAAAGCCTGCAAAAGGCCCGAAAAGCAAAGCGGGCTCACCGTTGATAATGCGGGTGTCCAAGTGCGGAACCGACATGGGGGGCGCACCAATCGGTGCTTTGCCATACACCTTGGAATGGTGCTGGTTAACAATTTCAGGTTTCTGACACACCAGCCACTGGCCACTTACCGGGAAGCCGCCGTAACCGCGTGCTTCATCAATGCCGGACTTCTGCAACAGCGGCAAAGCACCACCACCGGCACCCAGGAAGACAAATCCCGCTTCCAGCTTGGTGGTTTCGCCGGTTTTCTGGTTTTTGACACGCAGTTTCCAACGGCCGTTGTCGCGCTGATCGATGTAGTAAACCGGTGAGTTGACCATCAACTCAAAGTTAGGCTGGGCTTCCAGCCACTTGACCATGCTCCGGGTCAGGGAACCAAAATCCACATCCGAGCCATGCTTGATGCGGGTGGCCGCCACTTTTTCCATCGGATTGCGGTTGCCAACCACCAACGGCATCCACTCTTCCAGCTCTTTCGGGCTCTCGGTGTACTCCATTTCCCGGAACAAATGATGTTCTTTCAGGCGCTCAAACCGGCGTTTCAGAAAAGCCACGTTCTCTTCGCCCCAGACAAAGCTCTGGTGCGGCGTGCGATTAATGAAGGAGGTTGGTTCAGGCAGAATGCCTTGTTCAACAAGGTAAGACCAAAGCTGCAGCGACACTTCGAACTGGGCGTTAATTTGTAGGGCTCGTGCTATTGCTACGTCGCCATCGGCCGTTTCAGGTGTGTAGTTCAGTTCACAGTAACCCGCATGGCCCGTGCCTGCGTTGTTCCACCCATCGGTACTCTCGTGAGCAACGTGATCCAAACGCTCCAGCATGACAATATCCAGAGACGGATCAAGCTGCTTGAGCATCACGCCGAGGGTTGCGCTCATGACGCCTCCACCGACCAGCACTACATCTGCCTGTCTAACGGCCATTGATTCCCACCTTAGCTAGTGTTGAGCTTGGTACCGCTCCACGATCAGCAAAGCGGCCTGTCGAAAGCTGGCACTGCGCGAGGTAAAGGGCGCAGCCTTGTGCTTTCTGTCGAAATTGCGCGCATTATCCCGTTTTTTGCCGGAATAATAAATTGCGATTGCCAACTGCATGCAAATTGGTTTGGAACATGCCAGCTGGGCTGAAGATTGCTACGAGGCGCGATTCTCTCGCCTTTTGTTAACAATATCAGCGCAACTTTAGTCTGATACAGCGTTCCTGTTAATGCGGATCATTGCTTATATCCGAAAATCCTGCACTTCCGGGGCTGACCTGAAATGCAGACTTGCTGTATCTTGTGCGCCATCCATACTTTGCCCGCAGTACGCGCGCAGTGATCTGACATTTGAATCGAGGTTTTTCTATGTTAATGGCTATTGGCGCCATTATTCTGGGGCTGGTTCTGCTGGTTTGGAGTGCCGACAAATTTGTTGAAGGCGCAGCCGCCACGGCCAAACATCTAGGCATGCCGACCTTACTGATTGGCATGGTGATCATCGGCTTTGGCACCTCGGCACCTGAGCTTGCCGTTTCAGCCATGGCCGCGTCTGACGGCAATCCGGGGCTGGCGCTCGGTAACGGTTACGGCTCTAACATCACCAACATTGCCCTGATTGTGGGCCTCACCGCCCTGATTGCCCCCATAGCGGTGCACTCTCAGGTCATCCGCAAAGAGCTTCCTTTGCTGGTGGTGCTGACACTGATCGCGGGCGTTCAGTTATTGGATGGCGAGCTGTCGCGGCTGGATGGCTGGGTCTTACTGGCGGTGTTCGCAGCAGTCATGGGCTGGTCAATTTATCAGGGCTACCAAGGCAAAGAGGACCCGCTTGCAGAAGGCCTTGACTCGGAGCTGGTCACCCACCCGATGCCGATGAAAAACGCCGTTATCTGGCTGGTGGTCGGGCTGATTTTACTCGTCGCAAGCTCCCGTATGCTGGTCTGGGGTGCGGTCAGCATCGCACAGGCTCTGGGCATCAGTGATCTGGTGATCGGCCTGACCATTGTCGCCATTGGCACCTCGCTGCCCGAGCTGGCTTCTGCCATCGCCGCGGTGAAAAAGAACGAGCATGACCTCATTCTCGGCAACATTCTGGGCTCCGGCATCTTCAACACCTTGGCAGTGGTGGGCCTGGCAGCCGCTATTCAACCTCTGTCGGTTGACCCCGAAGTGCTGTATCGGGACTGGACCCTGATGCTCGGTTTGACCCTCGCATTGCTGGTGATGGGCTTCGGCTTTACGGGGTGGCGCAAGCTGATTTCTCGGGTCGATGGTGCGCTGCTGTTAACCGCTTATGTCGCATATACCGGCTACCTGTTTTCCACTGTGGTTGCCGCCGCCTGATCAGTATTTATGGTGAGCCTGAGAATTACTCCGGCTCACCATCGCCCAGCAATTCCAGCATGCGCGCTCGCACTTCTTCCATCACGTCTGGCAGCTCGTCTTTGCTCTTGCCCGCCGTATCGAGTGTGGCGCCTACACGGACATCCACCGGCTGCCCCAGATTGATCTGAACGCTGCGAGCCGGCAGCACCTTATGCACCCCGCGAATGGCAACTGGCACAATGACCGCCTCGGTGTCGAACGCCAAATGGAAACACCCTTTCTTGAACGGCAAAAGCTGGCCATCCGGGGAACGGGTACCTTCGGGCGCGGCCCAGAGCACTATGCCGCTTTCCATCATGGCTTTGGCTTTTTGCAAATCCCTGACTGCCTCGGCGCGGTTAGAGCGATTGATCCACGGAAACTCTGCCGCCGCCATGGCCTGCCCGAGCAACGGAATGCGAGACAGTTCCTGTTTGGACAGCATTCGAATGGAACCAGGCAAAGAGACAAAACTGATGGGGATGTCGTAGTGGCTGGCATGAGTGCACATGATGATATAACGCCGGCCATCGTTAAAATCCGGCACCTCGCCCCGAACGGTGAGGCTGGCCCTGACCAGTTTAAGCAACGTGGCCGACCATTCCCGGCAATACTTATCCACAATCGGCCGATTCAGTTTTCCGACCAAAGCCCGCAGCAAGATCAACAGCGAGTAGATGGCAGTCAAACCCACCGATCCCAACACCACCGCGATGCGACGCAACACAGTTGCCGACTCAGTGAGCGGACTTATATTCAGTCGATTCATCCAAAACACCCTTTACCGTAGATCAATGCGCTGACTATGGGTGGCAAGTATATCGTGCCTGTAACCGGCTGAATAACACACCAAAGTAGTGGTCTATCCCAAACAACATCGACATCGGCTTACGGGAACTCATCAGAAGTCCGGTTTAACCGGTAGCCGCAACTTCCAATCCATACCTCCGGAAGCATTTTGTGCCGATAGCAACCCGCCGCCGTACTGGCTGACCACCATTTCGACAATCGCCAGTCCAAGGCCATGACTTTCCGGACCCGCTCGCCCGGCATGCGCATCATTTACACCGCCCTGATCACTCACTTGTAACTGCAACCGCGCGGCCCCGGTGTTTTCTACAAATGGCGCAAGTGTAAGCTGGCAGGAGCCGCTGGAATATTTCAGGGCGTTTTCCAGCAGGTTGCGCAAAGCCACTACCCCAAGGGCCAGGGGTACGGCCAGCCGAGTTTCGGGAGTGGACACGGGTAACCGAATTCGCTCCTGCTGCGACAAGTCTTCCAGCGCGCCGGCAATCATGTCCTCGATCTTGCAACCGACGTCAGCGCCTTTACCCTGGGGGTCTATTCGCGACAACATCAACAGCTGTTCGGTCACCGATTGCAAGCGGGCGACGCCTCTCTCTGCATTGAGTAACGCCTGATGCTGGCGCTCACCCTCTACCCTTTGTGCCACCTGCAGATGGGTTTTGATGCCCGTTAGCGGCGTGCGGAATTCATGGGCGGCGCTGTTGGCGAAACGCTGCTCCCAGGCGACAGTTTCGGCAACACGCGCGAACAGGCCGTTCAATGTGTCGACTACCGGCGTCAGCTCGGCGGGCGCACGCTGTACTTTCACCGGCTCGAGGTTTTCGGGTGTTCGTCGACGCAACTCATCGCGCAAAGCCTGTAATGGCCGCAACCCGCCCCGGACACCCCACCAGAGCACGGCCAGCCCGCCCAGCAGCGCCAGGGTGAAAGGCACAACCATCACCAGAATGATGCCGTTGGCCAAGGCCACCCGCTCCGACATACGGTCAGCCGTGGTAATCAAAGTGCCGTTCTGATCCAGCGTGTACAGCCGCCATTGTTGGTCGCCGATCGCCCGGGTGCTAAACCCCGGGCGTGTCTGTTCGGCAAACTGCGCCCGGGCTCCACTAGTCTGCAGCAGCACTTCGCCGGCAGCCGATCGGATCTGGCAGGCGACTCCCTCGACTTCCGGATGTACCAGTAACGGGCTGCTGCGCTGAGACAGCAGCATCTCAGGCTGCCGGGCGATCAGCCCGGCCACCATGGTGGCGGACGACGCGAGGCGCTGATCCAGAGTATGTGATACCTGTTTGTCCAGGTGCATATACATCAGCGCGGCCACCGACAACCAGAGCACCAGAAAAGCACTGCCGAGTGACCAGATCAGCCGGCTCTGCAAACTCATGACCGGACCTCCGGCGGCGGCCCCAGCCGGTACCCTAGTCCTCGCTCGGTAATCACGACATCACGGTAAAGCTTGCGGCGCAAATGGTAGATGTGGACGTTCAGGGCGTTACTCTCGACGCTCGAATCCATGCCGTACAGGCCATCCTTGAGCTGATCTTCACTGAGCACAGCACCACGGGCATTGATCAGCTTTTCCAGTAAGGCCAGCTCACGACGCGACAAAGCCACAGACTGGCCGTGCAGAAACACCTGGCCGGCATCCGGCAGCACTTTCAGCTCACCGTGACAGACTTCCGACACCGCCCGCCCTGCGGCCCGGCGTACGAGAGCGTTCAGGCGTGCCGCCAACTCATCCAGCTCAAAAGGCTTGAGTACGTAATCGTCGGCCCCGGCTTCCAAACCCCGTACCCGGTCCGGCACCGCATCCCGAGCGGTAAGAATCAGCACCGGTGCGGTAATGCCCTGCTGGCGCCAATGATGCAGCAGGCCCATGCCGTCGCCATCAGGCAACCCGAGGTCGAGAATAACCACATCGCAACCAAATTGAGCCATGGCGGCGCGGGCTTCGCGGGTGGTTCGCACCCGGTCAACAGTGCAGTGGTGCAGCTCCAGACCGGCTTCCAGGCCGGAAGCTACCAGATCATCATCTTCTACCAGTAAAACGTGCATGGGCGCGAGGTTCCTCGGGTCAGTGGATTCACTCTGGGTGCTGTTAATGCTGTCTTAATCCGGCCGCCGCAGACTTCGGTCACTCGATTCGTAGATGTTTACCAGAACCAACAGGAGCAGCGTGTGCGAGCAATCCGACTCTGGATACCGATCTTATCCGCTCTGATGGCATTAGCAACCAGCTGGCCGGCGGCGAGCCAGTCAGTGTTTGGTGGCGGAGATAATTTTCTGCCTGTACAGGAAGCTTTCCAGTACCAGGTGGAAGACAACGGCGATGGCACCCTGACACTGAGCTGGGACATAGCGCCGGACTACTACCTGTACAAGAAACGTATGAGTATCGAAGGCGTCGATGGCGCATTGGGGGAAATCCAGTTTCCCTCGGGCACGCTGATCCACGATGAGTTTTTTGGCGAGTCGGAGGTGTTCTACAACAACGTAGAATTGCTGATCGACGCCGGCGATGCGTCCGGCCTGGACCTTACATGGCAGGGCTGTGCCGAAGCCGGGCTATGCTACCCGCCGCAATCAGCCACGGTGGATTTCAATGGTGAGCCGCAGTCAGCGTCGGGCACAACTGCGGGTTCCGGACCTTCCGTTGACTCGAGCAACGAGACCACGGCCAGTGCCGCGCCGGCTACCCAGGGCGACACGGCGGTGGCCGAAGATGAGGCTCTGACCCGCCAGCTGGCGTCGAGCGGGCTGCTCTGGAATCTGGTCGTATTCTTTGGCCTTGGCTTGTTGCTGGTATTCACCCCTTGTGTGCTGCCGATGATCCCGATTCTGTCGACGGTCATTGTCGGCAACGAGGCCGGGCGGGGTCGCGCGTTTGCACTGTCCGGCGTGTACGTGATGACCATGGCCGTCACCTACGCGCTGCTCGGTGTGGCCGCGGCCCTGGCCGGAGCCAATTTACAGGCCATGTTGCAGGCGCCTGTCTTTATCATCTCCATCGCCGTGGTGTTCATCCTGCTGGCTCTGTCGATGTTTGGTCTTTACGAGCTGCAGTTGCCGGCGTTCATTCGCGATCGTCTGAACCGGGTCAGCAACAATCAGCACGGCGGCAGCCTGGTCAGTGCAGTCGGGATGGGCGTGGTGGCAGCCTTGCTGGCCAGCCCTTGCATGACAGCACCGCTGGCCGGCGCGCTGATTTATATTGCCGACACCGGTGATGCCATGCTCGGCGGCCTCGCGCTATTGGCGCTGGGGCTGGGTATGGGTGCCCCACTGATCGCGCTGGCCACTTTCGGTGCCGGTTTACTGCCGAAACCCGGCGCCTGGATGGACGGCGTGAAAGCCGTATTCGGGTTTATTCTGCTGGGTACCACGGTGTATTTCCTGGAGCGTATTCTGGACGATGCCTTGGTGCTGGGCCTGTGGGGTGCACTCACTATCGCGCTGGGGCTGTCGCTCTGGCATCTGGCCCGGGCGGTAACCCGCAGTGCTCCCCTGCGCACGCTCTCCAGCAGCGCCGGGGCGGTGATCACGCTCTGGGGCGCATTAATGATGATCGGCGCTGCCGCCGGCGGCAGCCAGATCTGGCAACCGCTGAACGGGCTGGCGCTGGCGGGTTCTGCCCCAACTCAGGCCGGGCCACAACACGCGCAATTTGACGCTTTTAAATCGATAGCGGACCTGGACGACGCTGTGGCGGAAGCCGGCAATGACGGTCAATGGACGCTGGTCGACTTTTACGCCGACTGGTGCGTGTCCTGCAAGGTGATCGAAGAAGAGGTCTTTGGCAACGACAATGTGATTGCCGAATTGGCCGATATGCAGCTGCTGCGCGCGGACGTCACAGACAACGACAAACTGGATCAGGAACTGATGAAGCATTTGCGCGTTATTGGCCCCCCTACCATTCTGATCATCGGTCCGGACGGCACCGAGTATCGCGCCCAACGCACCACCGGTGAAGTGTCGGCGGAGGTGTTTCTGAACCGTCTGGAGCAGGCCCGCCAATCCTGAAGGAGATTGCATGCTGAGCGTTAATATCGGGCCGTTGGCCCTGTCATTGGGGCAAGCGCTGTTAATGGGTGCTTTCCTGATCGCCCTGATTGTCGGAGCGATTATGGGCCGCAAAGAGCGAATACCCATTGCCGGGCCATTGTCGGACATTTTCTTGGCGGCCATGGCGGCTGCACGAATTGGCTTTGTGATCCGCTACTCCGAGCATTATCAGGACGATCTGGTGGGCATCATCGACATCCGTGACGGCGGCTTTGACATGGTTGCAGGCATCGTTGGCGCTCTGGCCATGCTGGCTTGGAAACTCTGGCGCCACCCGCCCATCCGGCGAGCTTTGGGCAGTGCTGCCGCGGCGGGTCTGCTGGCCTGGGGTTCGGTGACGCTGCTGGTCAACTTGATGGAGAGCCAGGCCCGAGCCGTGCCGGACGTCGCATTGGCACACCTGAACAACCGGCCGGCCAGTCTCGCGGAAATTGCGGATAACAAGCCCATGGTGGTCAACCTCTGGGCCAGCTGGTGCCCGCCCTGTATTCGGGAAATGCCTATCTTGCAGAAAGCACAGCAGAACAACCCGGACATCACCTTTGTGTTTGTGAATCAGGGTGAGCAACCGGAAACGATCCAGCAGTTTCTCCAGCAATATGAGCTGTCGCTGGACAATGTGTTAACTGACACCTCAGCCATGATGGGCCGCACCACCGGCAGCCATGCTCTGCCCACCACCCTGTTTTACGATGCCCAAGGCCGGCAGGTAGACGCCCACCTTGGCGAGCTGTCTGCCGCCTCGCTGGCCCACAACCTTGAACGTTTTGATCGATAGTAACTGGAGTCATTTATGAAGCGCATGAACACTTTGCTTAAACCTGCGCTGATCAGCGCCTCGCTGATGAGCCCGAGCCTGCCGGTGCTGGCAGACAATTACCCGGCCGCTGTGCAGCATTTGATTGATCGCGGAGTATCAATCGATGCCCGTTTTGAGGCACCTGATGGCATGACCGGTTACGTCGGCAATATGCAGGGCCGACCGGTGGCTTTTTACCTGACCCCTAACAAGGAGCATGTGGTGGTAGGCCCGATGCTGGCGGCCAATGGCGAGAACCTGACCGAACCGAAGATTCAGGAATTGGTGCTCGGCCCCCAGAATGACAAAGCATGGGCCCAGCTAGAAGACGCCGACTGGGTGCTCGACGGCGACCCGGACGCACCGGTGATCGTGTACACCTTTACAGACCCCAATTGCCCGTTTTGTCATCGTTTCCGCCAATCCGCTGAGCCTTGGGTAGAAGCCGGCCGTGTGCAACTGCGCCATATCATGGTGGGTATTCTCAAAGACGACAGCCTGCCCAAAGCAGCAACGATCATCGGTTCCAGCAACCCGAGCGACACACTTACTGAAAACCAGGACAGCTATTCAGATGGTGGCATTCAGATTGATCGTGAGTTGGTCAGCGCTAACGCCAAACGGGTACAAGCTAATAACCAGCTGATGGGCAATCTCGGCCTGAGCGCCACCCCAAGCACATATTTCCGCGACAGCAACGGTAACGTGCAGATGAAGCAGGGTGCCCCCCGCCCCAACGAGCTGCCGGAAATAATGGGCAGCGAAAAACCCTAATCCCGGAAAACCATAGAAATGGAATTCAGACAGTAACGCTGACCCGTAGGCGGCGGCCCATCCGGGAACACGTGACCTTGATGGCTGTCGCAGCGGGCACAACGAATTTCCGTGCGGGTCATGCCCAAACTGGTGTCTTCGATATAACGAAGGTGCTCGGGATCAAACGGTTGAAAGAAGCTGGGCCAACCGGTTCCGGAATCAAATTTGGCATCAGAGCCGAATAACGGCAGGTCACACAGACGGCAGTGATAGACACCGGTCTTCTTGTTGTCCAGCAAGGTACCGCAAAACGGATGTTCCGTTCCGTGGTCCAGCAAGACCCGCTTTTCGTCATCGGTCAGCCCAGCGGCTTTTTCTTCCACCTGTGCTTTGCTCAGGGGCGTTATGTCATAGCCCGCAGCAGACATACTCATAGAATTCTCCTCATGCCAGGTCAGGGTCGTCCTGACTGATTTCAGGTTTTAGCCGGTCTGGCCAGGCGGCGGCCAGTTTTTCCATTTTCGGCGCGGCAACAGCCATAATGTAGGGCTGCCAAGGGTTGCGGGCCGCGAAGTTCTGATGGTGAGCTTCTGCCGGGTAGAATGCTTCCAGAGGCTCAACCGTTGTCACGATCGGCGCAGAATAGACGCCTGACTCATTCAATTGCTGAATGTACGCGTCTGTTAGCGCTTTTTGCGCTTCGGTTTCATAGAACACAGCAGACCGATACTGGGTGCCTACGTCGTTACCCTGCCGGTTCAGCTGCGTCGGGTCATGAGCGACTGAGAAAAACACCCTCAACAACTCTCCAAATCCAACTTTTGCGGGGTCGTAGTGCACATCAATCACTTCGGCATGCCCGGTTGAGCCGGTACAGACAGCTTCGTAATTGGCCGTTTCGGCCGAACCACCTGCGTAGCCGGATTCCACCCGGGTTACGCCGTCGATGGCCAGAAAAACAGCCTCGACACACCAGAAGCAGCCCCCGGCCAGAACAACATGAGCGCTGCCTTCGCGTTCCTGTAATTCACGTTCCGGCGTTGGAAACCGGCTACGGGGCACATTAAGCCCCGGGATATTGCACGCTTCGCTCATAATTTTATCCACCCTTCAAAACAACATGATGCCCAGTATGGCACTTACCGGGGCAAGCCCCCAAACGGGCCAGCGCAGAACCGCTAGTGCCAACCACAGCAACAAAGCGATGGCGAAATCCATCGAACCTTGCACCGCGGAGGTCCACACCGGGTCGTAAAGCGCAGCCAGAAGCAAACCAACCACGCCGGCATTGACGCCTGCCAGAGCAGCACGTGCCTTGGGATGTTTTCGGACCCAGCGCCATAATGGCAGACCGGCAAACACCAAAAGGGTTCCGGGCAGAAACACGGCCAACAGGGCAATCACCGCGCCGGGAACACCTACCTCAATGCCACCCAGAAACGCCGAGAAGGTGAACAGAGGGCCGGGCACCGCCTGGGCCGCACCGTAACCCGCCAAGAAGGTATCGGCGGGCATTTGCCCGGACTCGACAAAGCCTTCCTGCAACCAAGGCAACACCACATGGCCACCACCAAACACCAGCGCTCCGGCCTTGTAGAGTTCTGCCCCGACCCAAGCCAGAGAACCCGGCGCCAACGGCATTAACGAAAGCACCAACAGGCAGACAAATACCACCGCAAACATCCATGGCTTGCGAACCTGCCACCCTATTGTCATCGGTTCAACCGGGCTGCCCGCAGACAAGCTCAAACCGATCCCGGCCATCGCCGCCAGCGCCAACAACAAAAGTTGCATCCAGGCCGCGCCTGCTATCAGCAACGCACTTGCCACCAACAGCGCGAGCACGCGCCGGGACATATCCGGGCATAACGCCCGCCCCATTTGCCAGACAGCCTGTGCCACCACAGCAACCACAAACAGTTTCAACCCGTGCACCCACCCGCCAGAGCCGGCTTCCGGCCAGAACGTAAGTCCGAACGCAAACAAGGTCATCAACACCGCTGACGGCAGAGTAAATCCCAGCCAAGCCGCAAAGGCGCCCCGGTAGCGTCCGCGCAGCAAACCAATGGTCAGTCCTACCTGACTGGAAGCCGGCCCCGGCAATAACTGGCACAGCGCCACGACTTCAGCAAAGGCTTCTGAGGACAGCCACTTTCGACGGGTCACAAACTCATCGTGAAAGAAGCCCAGATGCGCAGCCGGGCCGCCGAACGAGGTCAGCCCCAAGCGTAAAAATATCTTGAAAATGTGCCAGCCAGACACCGAATCGGACGGGTCAGTTTCTGTCATCATCCATCTCCCGATGGCTCCCTAACATTCCCACAGTAAACATGAACATTGTATCGCTACGGTTGCAGATGCCCAGTGACCAACCATAATGACAACAGGGGTCAGCATAAGGCCCCACTCGGCATCAGGGAATCAGCATGACAGCGAAGGTTCGCGAACCCAAGAATCAGGAAGAGCTATTACTCTACCGACTGAGCCTGCGCTTGGGCCCGGTTCATGCCCGCCAGCGCCTGGGCATTGAGGAAGAGTCGGAAGCGTTGCTGCTGGGCCGGGATAAGCGCTCTTTCCATCTGGAAAACCTCACCAACGCGCCGCGATTAATCCGTTTTTGCCTTAAAGCCCTTGGCCTGTTTGGTCGGGCCCAGGCCAACAGCCGAAAACTCAGAACCGCGACCAATACATTCACGGTGCATAACTTGCCCCCGGCGTTCGAAGGCTATCGCATACTGCACCTGACCGATCTACATGTGGACATGGACGAGCAAAACCTGCAAGCGGTTATCCGGCAGATCCAACCTCTGGATTACGATGTGTGCGTGCTGACGGGTGATTATCGCCAGCTCACCTGGGGGCCGATGGAGGCCTCTCTGGAGGGCATGGCCAGGCTGAGGGAAGCCATCCGGGGCGACGCCTACGCGGTGCTTGGCAACCACGACAGCATACGCATGGTGCCGGCTCTGGAGGATATGGGCTACCGGCTGTTATTGAACGAGATGACGCCGCTGGAACGCTCCGGCGAAAAAATCTATCTGGCGGGCATCGACGACGCCCACTACTACAAAGCCCACAACTTGCACAAAGCCGGTGATGACATTCCTGTCGGCGGCGTGAGCCTGTTGCTCAGCCACACCCCCGAGGTCTGGCGCGAGGCCGCCCATGCCGGTTACGACCTGTTCCTGTGCGGGCACACCCACGGCGGCCAGCTCTGTTTACCCGGCGGTATCCCTGTGACACTGGATTCCGATTGCCCCCGCCATCTCGGGCGGGGATTCTGGCGCGTGAACGGCATGCAGGGGTATACCTCGCCGGGTGCGGGCACATCGGTGCTGAACGTACGCCTGAACTGCCCACCGGAAGTGACTCTGCATACGCTGACACGCGGCCCGTCGTGATGATTAGTGAGGCTGTTTGCGAATACCCAAACGGTATAACAAAGGGGAGAACAGCATATTCGACAAAGCAAAAAGTATGGCAATCGCCGCGATTTCCCAAAACGGCAAAGGAAACCAGAACCAGGCCATTAGCATCGGCAACGCGGCTTCAGGCAGTTGATCAAGCCAGACGGCCCGAGCACTGGAAGTCAGCCCCATTCGGCGTTTAATAAAGCTGCTGAGCAGATCACCGAGCAAAGAGAGTGCGCCAAAACCTGCGCCGAACAACCAACCCAGATCCAGCCAAAGCGCAAACACTGAACACGCTACGGTACCCGACAGCAGGCCACGCCAGGTTTTGCTCGGCCCGAACAGTGGCCGGCCGTCTGACCACGTCCGGCCGGCATCCACCGGCCAGTTCGTGCTGTTCGGCAACAACCGGGCCACAACCACCGGAACACCGTTGGCCAACACCAACAACACAAAGAGTTCCAGCGATAACAACAAGCACTCACCTCCGGCTATGTATGCTTAGGCAAGACCTCCACGGGTCAGTTTCAGTGGGTCCATGAGCTCTTCCAGCCGCGCACGACTCAACCCACTCCGCTCTTCGGCCACGTCGATCACCGGGCGCCCGGTGCTGTAGGCTTCTTTAGCAATCTCGGATGCCAACGCATAACCAATTTCCGGATTAAGTGCCGTCACAAGTACGGGGTTGCGATTGACACCATCACTCAAATGATCGGCATTGACGGTGAAGCCCTGGATCGATTTATCCGCCAAAATCCCGGCTGCGCCCGACATCAGTTGAATCATATCCAGCAAATTACCGGCAACCAGTGGCAACATCACGTTAAGTTGAAAGTTACCGGACTGGCCGGCAATCGCGACAGCCGCGTCTAGCCCCATAACCTGAGCCGAGGCCATCGCCACCGATTCCGGAATCACCGGATTCACCTTACCCGGCATGATGCTGCTACCCGGTTGCAACGCCGGCAGGCTGATTTCAGCCAGACCATGAATAGGGCCGCTGTTCATCCAGCGCAAATCGTTGGCGATTTTTGTGAGCACCACCGCCACGCCCCGCAGCTGAGCCGACAGCGACAAAGGCGCATCCACTGCGCTGATGCCGACAAACTTATGCTCGAGGGACTTAAACGAAAACCCGGTGTTCATTTTCAGGAATTTGACGAACTGCTTGGCAAACTCGGAAGCCGCATTTACGCCGGTACCCACCGCCGTTCCGCCTTGAGGCAAATACGCCAAATCATCAAGCACCGTTTCCAAACGCTTTTCGGACGCCGCCAGTTGTTCACGCCAGGTTCTTAGCTCCTGCCCAAGCGTCACCGGCATGGCATCCATCAGGTGCGTTCTGCCGGTTTTCACTTGTTTGCTGAACTCTGCTTCGCGTTCGTAAATCATACCCTGCAGGTGTGACAGCGCTGGCATCAACTGCCCCTTGACCGCTAGCAGTGAACTCACGTGAATGGCCGTGGGAATGACATCGTTTGAGCTTTGGCTCATGTTCACGTGATCGTTCGGATGAACGTCATGGCCCTGCTTGGCCGCAATCGAGGCGATAACCTCGTTCAGATTCATGTTGGTACTCGTACCCGAGCCCGTCTGGTAGCGGTCAATCGGAAACTGATCGGCGTATTCACCCAGAATCAGCTTTTCGCAGGCATCGGCAATCGCATCCCGGCGCTGGCCGTCTAACAAACCCAACGACGCATTCGCCTGAGCCGCCGCACGCTTCACCTGTGCCATAGCCTTGATGAAATTGTCGGGCATGGGCTGGCCGCTCACGGGAAAGTTATCAATGGCCCGCTGGGTCTGTGCCCCCCAAAGCGCCTTGGCGGGCACCATCACCTCGCCCAAGCTGTCCTTTTCCACTCGATAATCGCTCATCACACCCTCCCTAATCTTGCCTTGTCATGCGTAACAGCACACAAACTTGCACCTAGCCTGCCCGCGCCGGGGACTTTAATCGGACATGGTCGCAAATACCGGTGACTTGCTCAAAGTTGAGGATCAAGGTGTGCACGGTCAAGGTGTAAGTATCGTGCAGATGGAATTTGAAACGCCGCTGTTTCTCCCCTTGGAGAAACGCATCGTACTCACGCACCAGCTCCCGCACGTCACCGCCTTCATTCTGGCTCCAGGTGGCGTTGTACGGGCCCAGCACGGCACCGCCTGCCAGGCAGACGGTGACTTCGTGGTTGGTGAGTGCTTGATCTTGGGTAACCATACAGGCCTCCTGATGCGCTACGTTGCTTACAACAAGTGTAGTCGCTCAGGAGGCTCCCGGTGCACCCAGAGCAAGCCGGGAGATCAGCGAAGACGGAAATCAACCAGCCACAGGAATCACGATCCGACCGCGAATCTTGCCGTCGAGCAGGCCGCTGGCCGCCTCAATAGCTCCATCAAACGGTACTTCGGTCATCATACTGTCCAGCAGCTCAGGAGACAGATCCTGTGCTAGCCGCTGCCATGCGTAAAGACGGTCGGCTTTCGGTGCCATAACACTGTCAACACCGCACAAGGTTACGCCGCGCAAAATGAAGGGCGCGACCGTGGCCGGGAAATCCATACCTGCCGCCAATCCGCAGGCTGCGACAACACCGCGGTATTTCATGCCGGCACACACATTGGCCAGAACCTGACCGCCGGCGACATCGATAGCACCCGCCCAGGTCTCTCGAGCCAGTGGTTTACCCGGCTCGTTCAACTCAGCTCGGTCCAGTATTGCTTTTGCGCCCAACGACCTCAAATAACTCTCTTCCTCAGGCCGCCCGGTTACAGCGGTGACCGAATAACCCAGCTTGGCCAGAATCGCGACGGCCACGCTTCCGACACCACCGGTGGCACCTGTGACCAGAATATCGCCTGAGTCTGGCGTCACACCGTGCTTTTCCAAGGCAATCACGCACAACATGGCGGTGTAACCCGCAGTGCCAATCGCCATGGCCTGACGTGCCGTGAACGGGGCCTGCAACGGGATCAGCCAGTCGCCAGATAACCGCGCTTTCTCGGCGAGCCCTCCCCAGTGCTTTTCACCCACGCCCCAGCCGTTCAATACCACTTCATCGCCGGTTTTGAACTCAGGATTAGAAGACTCTGTGACAATTCCGGCGAGATCAATGCCCGGAACCATGGGGTAACTTTTCGCGATGGGCGCGCGGCCCGTAATCGCCAGCGCATCTTTATAGTTCAGCGTACTGTAGGTCACGTCAACGCTGACATCACCTTCCGGCAACCAGGTGTCGTCGATGGATTTCAGGGACACTTGCTGGTCGCTACGATCACCTTCGATCAAGATACCTTTAAACATGTTGCCTCCGCTGTTTTATGAGATGATCCTCTGGATTGCAGCAGAACACTGAAGCCATCGCTATGCGACTTTTGATTTACAAATCCCGGGCGCCGTCCCCCCACGGATTGGCGAGCTGCTCCAATTCAGACAGGCAATCGTCTAAAAACTCATCAGGCGCAGCCAGAACCGCTTCATCGGCCACCACACCAAACTGAACCTGCCCGGCATAACTGACCACGCTCACCCCCAAGCCGATATCGCCAGCCTGAGGTACCCAAAACATCTGTTCTTTAATCGCGCAGCCAGCGAGGTAGCGTGTTTCAGGTGTGCCTCGAACGTTGGACACTACGGCAGACGCTTTACGAAAAAACAAATCCGCCAGCGGCTTTCTGCCCACTTCCGGCAACAATGGCGCGCAAGTCGTTAGCCCCCAGGCGAGGCCCGGTTGAATGCTTTTTTTGAGTTTCCGGGTTTCATGCTTCACCCGGAACAAGCGCTCCAACGCGCTTTCGCCATCAACGGGCAAAGGTACGAAGACCGTGCCAAAGCAATTGCCCAGTTCACCATCCTCCGGTTTGATACCTTTGGGCATCTGAACGCGAATATCCACCGGCACCGCCGCGTGCATCACCGCATCGGTCAGTTGTTCCGGTGTCAGCCCGAGCTTCGGGCGAACAGCGGCGGCCACGCAGGCCAGCAGCACGTCATTAATGGTTGTATGGGTGTTTTTCGCGATCTTTCGGAAGCGTTCCAGCTCCACCGGTGTCGACCAACTGCAGCTTCGCCGTCCGAGCAAAGGTTGCTTGAGGTCAGACGGTGAATCTTCTTCCTCGATCAGAAACTCACTGATCTTGTGCACCAGGCGCGCACCGCTTTGTACGGTTTTACCCATCTGCTTTTGCGCCGCACCTGCGTTCGCCGCTGCGCGAGGGCCCCCTGTAGCACCCAGCTGGGTCAACATCGAGGTCAACCAGTGCTGGGCGGTTTCTGTCCACTGCCCCAGCTTAGGCACTTCCGGCGCACCGTACAAAGCCGGATACTGTCGGGGAGATGACGGGCACAATTGGTCGAAAACGCCCAGCAGTGATAAGCCATCTGCGTAACAGTGATGGATCCTCAACACCAGCGCTGCCCCACCCTCGGCGTTGGGCGCCAGCCAAAACTTCCAGAGCGGACGATAAAAAGGTAAAGGATCGTTTAAACGTTCGGCCACCCAGTGCCTTAACTGGGCCGGATCGAACGGGTCCTGAACAATGTCCAGATGGCGAGCAGGATTGAACGTGCGGTCTTCCTGCCAATACCAAGCGGGGGTTCGCCACACCGGGCGGTATCGAAAACGCTCCCAAGCGACCCAATAAACGTTCAGAAACTCCCGAAAGCGGGCTGCCGTCAGGCCTTCAACCCGAAGCATGACAGTGATGGTCATGGGGTTATCCGGCTGTTCCAAAGCCAGCCAGGCCGAATCCGAAGGCAGCATTAGATGCGATTGCTCTTGGCTCAAACCTGAAGTTCCCCGATGGCTGTCTTATTATTGAGTGTCCTGCATTGTGCCAGAGTCAGGGTATCGTCTCCATATACTAACCACCCCTCATAATTACAAAAAGTTACGTTACTCTTCGGTTTGACTCTATACTGAAGATATCGCTTAGTGCGATTGTTATACAAACGACAACCGAGCAATTGCTTGGCCTAAAATCGTTATTTGTGCGGGCAACCGTGCCACTCCACAAATAGAACAATCGCGATACAACTGGAACACAAGCTACGAATCCCCCAATAACAAGTAGCTGTGCCGGGAGAAGCAAACTATGAAAGCCAGTCACATCCGCAAGCTGATCAAGCCGATCGACATCGCCTACTCCGAGATGTTCTCGGGCCGGGTCTACACCGTCGGTAAAGGTGCGGTATCCACTCGCAACCACAGCGGTGCGGCAGAGCACACGGTTATCGGCGTGCACGGCTTTCTGGAAAACCATTGTTACTTCACCCAGACCTACGATGCCCCCACAACGGAGCTGATTCTGCTCACCTGCAGCAATTACCACATCCCGGTCAACGGCGTGACACCTGAGCAGGCGGAGTGGGAAGTTCCGATCAAATACTTGGAAGGCACCATCGAATACGATGCCTGCATTCTGAACCAGGCTCTGCAGAATCTGCCTTCTACCCGAAATGTTCGAGTGCATGGCCATTCCCGGGGTGGCGCAGTCATTCTGGAAGCCATTCGCCAGTGGCCCGAACTGTACGAAGATGTGGAAGTCGTTCTGGAAGCCCCGGTTCTACCACAAGGCAAACTGCACGCGCTCGTTACAACCCTGCTCGAACCTGTCAGCCACGGCATGTGGCCCTGGATCATTCGATTGATCAACAGCGCTCCGCAGTCGGCCTACGGCCAGACGTTTTTTGGCAAGATGAACCCACGAAAACGCCAACTCCTGAGCAAACTGTTCTGCGCCACCAAAGATCACCTGACCATCGTGCGCAACATTGAAGACATCATGGAATGGATGGAACGTACCGATTGCTCGGTGTATCAGCACATTCGTTATGGAACCTTCCTGATCCCGGCCACCGACCGCGTTCTCGACCGCACGGCTATGCTGGCCAGCGCAAAAACCAGCCCCACGACCATGCGCATTATCGAAACCGAAGCACCAAGCCACTTCGTTACCCTCGACAGCGTCGAATGGCTTCCGGACTTCGAGTCGCTCCCCAACACGGCCCAAGCCTGACCTTCGCCCGCACACCGCGGATGCACCCACGCCATGGCTTCGCTAAACTGAACGCTTTCAAGTTCAGCTTAGTGGAGCTCTGGCATGTATCGTGACCGCCTGATCACAACCGAAGTGCATACGGAAAATGCGCACAGGCTTAAACGCTTACTGCTCGAATACCACGATTTCCGCCAACTCAAATCCAGTCACCCGCTGCAAGAAGACACCCTCAAGCTGGCGGATTGGCAAGCCGAACGCTTGAAAGCCACCCATCATGATCTCTACCAACACCCGGGCTACCACACGGGCCTTGAATTTCTGCTGTCTGACCTCTATGCACCGGCCGGCATGACCCGCCGCGATGACAACGTTGACCGCATTTTCCCGAAAATGGTGAAGTGGTTACCCGACCATCTGCTGGGCACTTTTGCCGGTCTGGTGGAGCTGAACCTGGTCACCCAAAGCCTGGATCTGGAGTTGGCCGAGTGGTTTCATAAAAACGGCCGTGATGCCGAGCAAATTACCGCCGAAGATTGGTGTGAAGCCTACCGAGCCAGCGGCCAGCTAGAGATTCGTAAACGTCAGCTGGAACTGGTTGCCATCACCGGCCAGCAAATGGATCGATACGTGCGTAACCGCAGCTTAGGCTGGCTGCTGTCGATGACCCGGGGCGCCGCGGAGCGCGCCGAGCTGGCGGATCTTCACGGGTTTATACACCGTGGCTACACGGCGTTCCGGAAAATGGACAAAGTGGACGTGCTGATTGCGCGACTGATCAGCCGGGAGCAACGGGTAATGGAAAACGTACTGGCAGGCCACCCGGAGCCTTTCTCGCTATCGGGCGACCTGTAAGGCGGCTTACGCTTTGGTGATCTGGTCCAGCTGGGTATGAATTTCCTGCTCGATGCGAGACTTGAACGGACGCAGCATCAGCCCCAACTCCAGACGAATGTGCAGATCAGATTCCGCAATGTTGAGCTGGCCTTTCACGCCACTGCGCTTGAACTTGAGCTGATCGCCTTCCCACAGATAGTTCAGATCAAATTTCTGCGACAGGTCTTTGGCCAGAGTTTCGGCCGCCTCGCGAGCGTGTTCTTTGTCCAGTTCATGGGCACGGTGGATATCGATAACAGACATGAATCAGTTTTCTCAGCTATTTGGAAACGGTTTTACAGTGTAAGCCGGTAATAAACTTGTAGCCAACACCTCAACGGTTAGAATACAGCATTCAGTTTCTGACAGGACCATCTCCCATGAGCGAGCAGCAAACGCCAGGCACCCCCGGCAACAGCCAGGACGAAGTGACCCATTTCGGTTTCCGGAACGTGCCGAAGAGCCAGAAAGCAAGCCAGGTGGCCGAGGTTTTCCACAGCGTCGCGGGCAAGTACGACCTCATGAACGACTTGATGTCGATGGGCATCCACCGCTTGTGGAAACGCTTCACCATTGAACTGAGCGGCGTTCGGCCCGGCCATCAGGTGCTCGACATTGCCGGCGGTACCGGCGACCTGACCATGAAGTTCTCCGATTTGGTCGGGCCATCCGGCAAAGTGGTTCTGGCCGACATTAATGCGTCCATGTTGCAAGTGGGCCGCAGCCGACTGACCGATCGTGGCTACGCCGGCAACATCGAGTACGTTCAGGCCGATGCCGAGCATCTGCCGTTCCCGGACAACAGTTTCAACGCCGTGTCCATCGCCTTCGGTCTGCGCAACGTCACCGATAAAGATCAGGCTTTGCGCGACATGACCCGTACCCTGAAGCCGGGCGGCAAACTGATGGTGTTGGAGTTCTCCAAACCCACCAACCCTCTGCTGAGCAAAGCCTACGATACCTACTCATTCAGCGCGCTGCCGCTGATGGGGCAGTTGTTTGCTGGCGACAGCGAAAGCTACAAATATCTGGCGGAGTCCATCCGCATGCACCCGGATCAGGATACTCTGAAGGGCATGATGGAAGACGCCGGCCTGGTGAACTGCAAGTACTACAACATGACCGGCGGCATTGTCGCGCTGCACGTAGGGATCAAACCCTGATGTTTCCCGGCCCCACGCTGTTGTCTGCGGCCAGCGCCATTGTCGAGACGGCCTTGAACCGGGCGCTGGCTTTGGACCCAAGCGGTCGTGATGCATTGCTGAAGGCTTTGGTAGGGCCCGTGCAATTCAACATCACCGCCCCGTTCGCCACCAGCTGGACCTTGGCCCGGGTCGGTGACCAGGTGCAGGTGCGCAGCCAGCCGGACGACCAGGCCGTGCTCAGCATTTCCGGCAAACCGGTTGCTTTTGCCGCACTGGCGTTGGGCGACGATCGGGTATTCGCAGACGAGCGGCTTCGGGTGGCCGGTGACACCGCCTTGGCGCATCAACTGCAACGAGCAATGGACCAACTCGAACCCGATTGGGAAGCGGCGATGGCCCGGCACATTGGCGACGTGCCTGCCCACTTCCTGGGCAGAAGCATCCGCAACGCCGTGCAATGGAGCCGCAACGCGTTCAACACCATGAACGCCAACATCGAAGAATACCTGCACGAAGAAAGCCGTGCCCTGCCCGGGCGCCGCGAACTGGAAGCCACTTTTGCGGACATCGACGAGCTCAACCTGCGCGCCGAACGTCTGGAAGCCCGCCTGAACCAACTGGAACTGTCTGGTAGCGATACCGATACGGAGAACCTGTGACACGCCTGCAACGCCTGTTCCGAATTGCCTGGGTATTTTGCCGTTACCGGCTGGACACCTTTTTGCCTCTGGCGGAACTGCCCACGCCCCTGAAAATTTTCTTCCTATTGGCCCCATGGCACCTATTCCCTCAGCCGAAATTAAGCCGCGGTGACCGTTTACGCCTTGCCTTGGAAGAATTGGGGCCGGTATTTGTCAAATTCGGCCAGATTTTGTCTACCCGGCGCGATTTGCTGCCAGACGACATGGCGGCATCCCTGAAACAGCTACAGGATCGAGTACCACCTTTCCCCAGCGATCAGGCCAGAGGCATCATCGAACGCTCTCTGGGCGCGCCTGTATCAGAGCTCTTCGCCGAATTCGGCGCAGACCCTATGGCCTCTGCCTCGGTGGCGCAGGTACACCCCGCAACCTTGCGCAATGGCCAGCAAGTGGTGGTCAAAGTTCTTCGCCCGGGCATCGAAAAGGTCATTCGCCAGGACTTGGCACTGATGTACCTGATGGCCGGTTTGCTGGAAAAGTACTGGTCCGAAGGCAAACGCTTGCACCCGGTCGAGGTGGTTGCCGATTACGACGCCACCATCCACGACGAACTGGACCTGCAGCGGGAAGCCGCCAACGCCAGCCAGTTGCGTCGCAATTTCGAAAACTCGCCATTGATCTACATCCCGTTTATCGACTGGGATTACACCAGCAAATCCGTGCTTGTGATGGAGCGTATCCACGGCATTCCCATCGCCGATGTCGAATCGCTCCAAGCCGCTGGCGTGAATATGAAAGTGCTGGCGGAGAAAGGCGTGGAGATTTTCTTCACTCAGGTATTCCGTGACAGTTTTTTCCACGCCGACATGCATCCGGGCAACATCTTCGTTGACGTATCCAACCCGGCGGACCCGCAATACATCGCCATCGACTTCGGCATTGTCGGCACGCTGGCTCCCGATGATCAAAGCTATCTGGCCCGCAACCTGCTTGCGTTCTTCCGCCGCGATTACCGTCAAGTGGCCCAATTACACATTCAATCCGGCTGGGTACCACCGGAAACCCGGGTTAACGAATTCGAGGCCGCCATCCGCACCGTGTGCGAGCCCATCTTTGAGAAGCCGCTCAAAGACATCTCGTTCGGGCACTTCCTCTTGCGCCTGTTCCAGACCGCCCGCCGTTTCGATATGGAAGTTCAGCCTCAGCTGGTACTGCTGCAAAAAACCCTGCTGAACGTCGAAGGGCTGGGGCGCCAGCTGTATCCGGATCTCGACTTGTGGAGCACTGCGCAACCGTTTTTGGAAAACTGGATGCGCCGGCGCATCGGCCCGTCAGGTCTGATTAAGTCCTTGCAGACGCACTTGCCAGCCTGGCTGGAGCAGTCTCCCGAAATGCCACAACTGGTTCACGATGCGTTACTGCAACTGCGAAGCGCCGGGCCGACGGAGCAACAAAATCAGGACACGCTGGCGTTACTGCGCGAACAGCAGCGCAAAACCGACCGCCGCTGGCGCCGGGGCATCCTTGCGCTGGCACTGGTCGGTGTTGGCATCGCCGGAACCCAGCCGGGCGCGACCGAATGGGTGCAGAACGTGCCGCTGTGGTCGTGGGCGCTGTTTGCCGGCGCGGGTGCGCTGGTGCTTCGGGGCAGCCGTTAATCATGTCCGTGACCACCAAACGTTGAATCAAGATGGATACTCACACCCATTTTTCGCCCTGTGGCCACTACCGCTATGCCCTCAGCCGGACTTGGGACACGAACAAGCCGAGCGTGATGATTATCGGGCTGAACCCATCAAAAACCGACGACAACCCCACCATCACCCGCTGCACCAATTTCGCGAAAAGCTGGGGTTTCGGCGGGGTTCATGTGACCAATCTCTTTGCCTTTCGCGCCGCCACGCCCGATGAGCTGGTCACCGCTGCCGAGCCGATTGGCGAAGATAACGACGAGTGGCTGGTCCGATGCGCACAACAATCGGCACTGGCGGTGGCAGCCTGGGGCAATTACGGCGCTCACCTGAAACGCTCAGCTCAGGTAAAACAACTGCTGCCTGATTTGCACTGTATCCGGATGAACAAGTCGGGCGAACCCGCCCACCCTTTGTACTTGAAGGCCAGTCTTATGCCTGTAAAACTACCGGTGCAATCTCGATGATGCGGGTTATGCCTCGTATTTTTCGCCCTTGCACCTACCCTGTTCAGGATTCATCGAAATGAAAGATTTAGCAAATAACCTAGGAACCTCCAACTGGCTGGACGAGGTCCTCTGGACGGAAGACGGTCTGGTACCCGCCATCGCACAAGACGCCGAAACCGGTGACATTCTGATGATGGCCTGGATGAACCGGGAATCCCTTCAACTGACCGTTGAGGAAGGCCAGGCCGTGTATTGGTCCCGCTCCCGGGGCAAGCTCTGGCGCAAAGGCGAAAGCTCCGGGCATCAGCAGGTGCTGAAAGACATTCGGCTGGACTGCGATGCCGACGTTATCTTGCTAAAAGTTGAGCAGAAAGGCGGCATTGCCTGTCATACTGGTCGTAGAAGCTGTTTTTACCGAACCCTGCAAGACGGCGAATGGGTCAGTGCCGAGCCGGTCCTGAAAGACCCTGACGCGATTTACGGCAGTAACTGAGGAGCAAACACAGTGAGTGATGTACTGGAACGCCTGGCAGAGGTACTCGAGGCCCGCAAAAACGCCGCCCCCGACAGCTCTTACGTCGCCAGTCTGCACGCCAAAGGCCTGAACAAGATTCTGGAAAAGGTCGGAGAAGAGTGCACCGAAACCTTGCTGGCGGCGAAAGATGCCGAACACTCTGGAGATACTCAGGATGTGATCTACGAAACCGCCGATTTGTGGTTTCACACCATGGTCATGCTGTCTCGCCTCGGCCTGAGCCCGAAAGACATTACTGACGAGCTGGCTCGTCGCTTCGACCTGTCCGGCTTGGAAGAAAAAGCGTCCCGGCAATCTTAAAGGGGTACCCCTAAGGAGTATTTCCGCCCAAGGTTGTCATTGGCGTACAATGTGAATAACAGAAACAATCGAACGAGGACCCCTCATGGGTATCAGTATCTGGCAACTTCTTATCGTACTCGGCATCGTTATTTTGCTGTTCGGAACCAAGAAACTCCGTAACATCGGCACCGATCTCGGCGGTGCTATTCGTGGCTTCAAAAAATCCATGAATGACGAAGACGAGAAATCCGAGGAAGCTGACACTTTGGAAGGCCAAAAAGCCGAACAAACTCAGGCTGACGCAAAAACGCAGGAAAAGCAAAAGAGCTGAGCACCACCTGAATGTTCGATATTGGCTTTGTTGAGCTTCTTATTTGCGGCATCATCGCACTGCTCGTCCTCGGTCCGGAGCGGCTACCGTCTGCTGCCAGGACCGCTGGCCGGTGGGTCGGTGGTGCTCGCCGTATGGTCCGACAGTTCACGTCCGAACTGGACCGCGAATTGAAAGCGGAAGAGCTTCGGGAACAGCTGCGCAAAGCCGGTGATGTAGGATTGGAAGATGTCGAGAAGACCGTCAAAGGCGCACTCGACGAAGCCAAAAAGTACGAACACATGATTCTGCCGGAGAACAACTCGGCAAAGAGCAAACCCGCTCAGCCTGAAAGCGCCATATCGAACGACCAGCCAAGCAGCAATACAGACTCAACCTCAGGGAATTCGCCGGAAAGCCGTTCATGAGTTCATCACCCGAAGGCCAACAAGCGCCAGAAATGCCGCTCATCGAGCATTTGCTTGAGCTGCGTAACCGCTTACTGAAAATGGTTTTGGCCGTCATCATCTGCTTTGCAGTGATTTACCCCTTCGCCAACGACTTGTACCTGCTGTTGTCCCAGCCCCTGCGCGACTTGCTTCCCGAAGGCCAGATGATGATCGCTACAGACATCACCTCGCCCTTCTTCGCGCCTCTGAAGCTGGCTTTGGTCTTGGCCGTATTCGCCGCCATCCCCATCATTCTTTATCAGCTTTGGAGCTTTGTTGCGCCGGGCCTTTATGCCCATGAAAAACGCTTGGCGTTCCCGCTGCTGTTTACGTCGGTTGTGCTGTTTTATGGTGGCGCCACCTTCGCTTACTTTGTGGTATTCCCGCTGGTATTCGGCTTTTTTACCGCCATCGGGCCGGAAGGCATCATCGAATTGCCGGATATTGCCAGCTATCTGAACTTTATCCTGAAGATGTTCTTCGCTTTCGGCGTCGCCTTCGAGATCCCCATTGCCACGGTGCTCTTGATTCTTACCGGCGCAACCACCCCCAAAGATCTCGCCGCCAAGCGGCCTTATGTGGTGGTCGCCTGCTTCATCATTGGCATGCTGCTGACCCCGCCCGACATCATTTCCCAGACCCTGCTGGCAGTTCCCATGTGGATCTTGTTCGAATTCGGCATTTTATTCGGACGGCTGGCCTACAAAGAGCGGCAGGATACCGACGAGGAAGAGCTGGGCAGCCAATGAACCTGGCCTTATTGTTTGACGACGACTTCATCGCTTCGGACCGCATACGGCTGCGCGGTCGTCGCTTTGAGCACCTGAAAACCGTACTCAAAGCCGGAGCAGGCCACAAACTGCCTGTCGGCCGCGTGAACGGCACCATGGGTTATGGTGAGGTCATCCATCTCACCGACTCAGAAGCCGAGCTGCAGGTCTGTCTGGAGCAACCTGCGCCCGCGCCCTTGCCGCTGACTCTGATTCTTGCCATGCCCCGCCCCAAAATGTTCCGGCGCACGCTGCAAACCTGCGCCTCGCTGGGGGTTAAAGATATCTGGCTGATCAACAGCTACAAGGTCGAGAAAAGTTTCTGGCAAACGCCTTGGTTGTCTGAAGACAATCTGCGCGACAACCTGACTCTCGGGCTGGAACAATCCAAAGACACGCTGATGCCGCAGGTGCACATTCGCAAGCTGTTCAAACCGTTTGTCGAAGACGAATTGCCAATGCTACTGGCCGGCAAGCGAGCACTGGTTGCCCACCCGGGTACCGCTATTCCCTGCCCGACACACCTGAACGAGCCCGCGGCAATATGCATCGGCCCCGAAGGGGGTTTTACCGATTACGAAGTCAGAAAGCTGGAGGAAGCGGGCTGCCAAAGCGTACACCTTGGCCCCCGGATTCTTCGGGTGGAAACGGCTGTTCCGGTGTTGGTCAGCCGTTTATTCGATGCCTGTCTCTAGGCGGCTCGCTTTTGCCAAAGCTTGATAAGAGGCGTGAGCACGGCCACTAACACACCTCCGGCTATGAGCCCGAACAAGCCATCACCCAGGGTGGGAATCAACACAGCACCAAGGCCGCCGACTTCTGCCGCGAAGCCTCGAATAGCTTCGTAAACCGGCGTTATGCCGTGTGTAAGAATGCCGCCGCCCACCAAAAACATGGCAATGGTGCCAACAATGGTCAGAGTCCTCATCATATAAGGCGCCAACCACAGAATGCCGCCCCCGATGCGCTGAAGGACCGCCGAGTCCCGTTGGCTCAGGTACAGCCCTCCGTCGTCAATTTTCACGATACCCGCCACCAAACCGTATACCACAACAGTCACCATCACCGCGACGACCGTAAGCACAGCAAACTGCATTCCAAGACTTTTCTCGGCCACGATGCCTAGAGTGATCGCAATGATCTCGGCGGACAGGATGAAATCGGTTCGAATAGCGCCTTTGATTTTTTCCCGTTCGACTTCTTTTAGATTAGCCTCGGGATTCTTTAGGGCTTCCCGAAGATTTTCCTTGTGCGCTTGCTCTTCCTTGCCGTGCAAGAATTTGTGGGCCACTTTTTCGAAGCCTTCGAAACACAAGAAAGCACCACCAAGCATCAACAGCGGAATAACCAACCACGGAAGGAAAAAACTGATCGCTACGGCGGCGGGCACCAGAATGCATTTATTCAGCATCGAGCCTTTGGCAACGGCCCAAACCACCGGCAATTCCCGAGCGGGTTTAACACCGGCGACTTGCTGGGCATTGAGCGCCAGATCATCCCCCAACACGCCTGCGGTTTTCTTGCCGGCGACCTTGGTCATTAAGGCCACATCATCCAACATCGTCGCGATGTCATCGAGAAGGGTAAGAAGGCTGGCACCTGCCATAAACAATTCCTTTGTCTGCTGGGGTCTGGTTCGATCAGGAAAAGTTTACGGAATAGTCTGGGGCAGCGCTACCCGTCAATGCCCATGGCTTCGGCAGCAATTCGATTCTTTAGCGGTGCCAGCTTATTGAACCAGCGCATACCGGCATTGCGTAGCCACCGAACCGGCAATTCATCCCGGGCAAAGAGCTGCTTGAAGCCCTCCATGGCCGCCATCATCATAAGATTTTCGCCCTTACGACGCCGCTGGTAACGAGCCAGAACCAAATCATCGCCCGGGTTCAGGCCAAGCTCCTTCGCCCGGCCCAGTTCGTCCAGCAACACCCGGACATCACCGTAACCGAGATTTGCGCCCTGCCCCGCCAATGGATGAATGGTATGGGCCGCATCGCCCACCAATGCCAGACCGTCGGTGACGTAATCTTTGGCGTGGCGCTGACGTAGAGGGAAGGAAAATCGTTTGGAAACCTCCAAGACCTCGCCCAGCTCGCGCTCAATCGCCGCCTCCAGCTCTTGCCGGAAGCTGTCGGCATCCTGCGCCATCAACCGGCGCGCTTCCGCGGTGTTTTGTGACCAGACGAACGAGCAGAAATGCTCGTCGTCGGTTTCGTTATTCAGCGGCAAAAATGCCAGTGGCCCGGTGGGGGTGAAGCTTTGCCACGCAGTGAAGCGATGCGACTGGCTGGTACGCACCGTGCCGACAATTGCGTGCTGGTCGTAATCCCATTCCCGGGTCGCCAGCCCACTCCATTGCCGCAATCGGGACATGGCACCATCGGCCCCGACCACCAGATCGGCTGTCAGCCGGCGACCGTCCTCCAGCTGAACACCTTCGCCACGGCTCCAGCCTTGCACCCGGACACCGTCAATCAGGGTAACGTCGCTCTCCGTCAAAGCTTCAAACAAAGCGCGAACGATGTTCCGGTTTTCGACAATCGTGCCCAGCGAGCGGGCATGAAGCTCAGCGGCATCGAAGTGAATGCGCCCTGTGCCGTCGCCGTCCCACACGATCATTTGCCGGTAACCGCAGTGCCGGCCAGCCTGCACACGAGGCCAGGCACCCAAACCCTGCAGTAAGCGTTCACTTGCCAGCGAAATTGCGCTGACTCGCGGCTCAAAACTATCAACGTCGGCTGCAGGCTTCGGATTATCCAGCAAATTTTGGAGCGGCGCGCCTTCTATGAGCCCCACCTGCCAACCTTGCCGGGACAGCCCCAGTGCCAACGCCGAGCCAATCATTCCGCCACCGACCACCAGGACGTCAAAGCTCTGCACCCCGGACTCATAACTCATTACGAACGGCCTCCTGATCGGCTTTAACGGAAGTAATTGCAGCCTTGCGCCCACCCGTGCCCATAGCTTTCCGAGCAAACCAGCGTTTGGCTGCGGGCACCAGATCCAGCCCCATCAACCCGGCATCACGAGCAAGCGCCAAAGGAGGTAGGGATTGCCCGAACACCCGAATCAGTGAGTCCGAGAACTGCACAGTTTGCTGCCAATCCTGACGGTGCCTTTGCTGATATTCGTTCAGCACCGACAGCGAACCAATCGATACGCCGTTTTCCGTCGCCACACGAAACTGTTCCACCAATGCCATCAAACCCCGTAATGCCAGGTTAAACCCTTGCCCTGCCACTGGATGCAACGCGTGGGCGGCATTGCCGACCAGAACCACGCCCGGGCGAACCGCTTCGTCCACGGTGGTCAGCTTCAAGGGGTAGTGATTGCATTGGCCGATGCGCGTGATGCGCCCCAAACGCCAACCGAAGCGGTCTTGCAGAGAGCGGCATTTTTCTTCATCGGTTTGCTCAAGCAAGGCGTCCAGTTCTTCGTCGCCCAGCGTCCAGACCAGCGCAGAGTCGTGTCCGGCGCGGGTCGGTGAGCCCTGAGGCAGCATGGCCATGGGGCCAGACTGGGTGAAACGCTCAAAAGCCGTGAACTGGTGAGCCTCGCTGGTAGTGACGTTCGCAATCAACGCATTCTGGCCGTAATCCACCGTGCGCGGCTGAAAGCCCAGCTTTTCCCGCAAGCCGGAACGGCCGCCATCGGCCACCACCAAACATTGGCCGTTCAACTCCTGCAATTCGCCGTCTTTGCGAATACTGACTCGCACGCCTTGATTGAGCGGGGTCATATCGACCACCTCAGCCGGCGCTTCCCAGCGGATATCGGCCGCCAGCAGGGCCCGCATCAGGCACAAGCCCATCCAACGATTGTCCGCCACATAACCGAGCGCTTCCTGCTGATGATCTTTGGCATGCAGGCGAGTCGCCCCGAATCGGCCACGATCCGAAACATGAATGTGCTGTATAGGCGTGGCGTGTTCGGCCAGCGCGGACCACAGCCCAAGCTCTTCAAAAATAACCCGGGAACCCCAGGCCAGTGCCGTGGAGCGGGCATCGTAACTGGGCTGGTAATCCTCCGGCAGCGCGTCAGGCGACAACGGAAAACTCTCGACCACGGTCACCCGAAGTTCCGGCACCACGCGCGCCACGGCCAGCGCCAAAGTCGCGCCAGCCAGACCGCCGCCGGCGATGATCAGATCGGTATCCATTCGGGTGTCGGTCACAGGGTCAGTCCGCCATCAACGCTTCAATATCGGCTACGGTTTTCGGCACACCGTCGGTCAATACCCGGCAACCGTCTTTGGTGACCACAACATCGTCTTCAATGCGAATGCCGATGCCACGCCATTTTTCATCAACGCTGGTGTTGTCCGGCGCAATGTACAACCCCGGTTCCACCGTGAGCGCCATACCGGGCTCCAGCTGGCGCCAGGCATCGCCGACCTTGTAATCACCCACATCGTGAACATCCAGACCTAGCCAGTGGCCGGTCCGGTGCATGAAAAAGGGTTTGTAAGCTTCTTCAGCAATAGCGTCATCCACATCTCCCGACAACAGGCCCAGATCGATCAGACCTTGAGTCAGCACCCTCAGTGCCGCTTCATGGGAGTGGTTCCAGTGGTTGCCGGGGCGGACCGCATCAATGGCAGCGTACTGTGCTTCCAAAACCACTTCGTAAAGCGCTTTTTGCTCCGGGCTGAACTTACCGCTGACCGGGAAGGTGCGGGTAATGTCCGAGGCGTAGCAATCAAGCTCGCAACCGGCATCGATCAATACCAGATCACCCTCTTTCAGGGGCGCACTGTTCTCGATGTAATGCAAAATACAGCCGTTTGCACCACTGCCAACGATCGACGGATACGCAGTTGAACGGGCCCCGTGATCCATAAAGGTACGAATCAGCTCAGCTTCCAGGTTGTATTCGTAGCCACCCTTGCGAGCGCGCTTCATGGCATTGCAGTGAGCCTCGGCACTGATCTCGGCGGCTTTGGCCATCACCTTCACTTCGCCGGCGCTCTTGTACAAACGCAGGTCGTGCAACAGATGTTCAAGAGCGACAAATTCCCCGGGGGGATGGGCGCCCGCCCGCACTTTGCTGCGAATCACTTTGACCCAATCCATGACCCGGGTGTCGAAGGCATCGTCTTTACCCAGCGGGTAATACACCCGGCTTCGGCCTTCGATCATGCCCGGCAAGATGTCGTCGATATCTGCGATGGGGAAGGCATCATCCAAACCATACTGCTCGATGGCACCTTCGGGGCCCACCAAAAAACCGTCCCAGAGTTCTTTCTCGGGGTTTCGCTCTTTGCAGAACAGTACCGCTTCGCCGTGCTCCCGCCCCGGAATCAGGGCCAAGACGGCTTCCGGCTCGCCAAAGCCGGTCAGGTACTGAAAATCACTGTCTTGGCGAAACGGGTGCAGTACGTCCCGATTTCGGACCCGCTCGGGCGCTGCCGGCAGGATCGCAATGCTGTCCGGTGCCATCAAGCCCATTAACTTGCGACGGCGCTCAGCGAACTCTTTGGTCGAAATCGTTACAGCCATGATGTCTCCTGATCAGTGCAAAGTCGGCGCGTTGCCTGCGGGTTTCTCAGGCTCGTTGAATTCGGTGAATACGGTCAGCGCGCCCAGCCGAACATACTCGGTAATTTCCAGTAATTGCTGTTCACTTTCTTCATCCGATTCTTCTTCGTCCGACAGCTGGCTGATGGCCACCAGGTCTTCTATCAGCTCACGGATTTCATCCGGTGCCTGACCCAGTGATGCGCCGGCCGCCAGTGCCATGCCTTCCAGAAAGCCGCGAACCCAAGACACCAAGGCTTCGAGGCGCTGTTCAATGGCGTAGTCGTCGTCCGGCAACAAAGGCTGGAAGCTCATGTCCGAAGACTGCAGCTGCGCCAGGGTTTTCGCGTACGCCCCGTTCATGAATGGCGCCAGCTTTTCAGACTCTTCCAGAGCCTGTTCAGCCAACCCCATGTGATCACAAACCATGGCCAGCCATTCCTGTTCGGTGATACGGGTGCCTGCCGACAATTGACCACACAGTACGCCGTGCAGCTCGGACGGATGACTGAAGGCCTTATGGGCGGTGAACACGTTGGCCCATTGCTCAAACTCTGCAGCTCGGGCGACAGCGGTGGTATCGGTTTCAGACATGAAACAGCAGCTTCCTGTATCGGGGGAGTCACTTGCCAGGCAAGGAACTCCGGTCATATTTAGGGCTATATCCTAGCATTCCACGGCACGTGTGGCACGGTCGTCGGTTCTCGGGCTTGCTTTTCTGAACACTCAATAAGAATATGTTATAACATATCCAAAATTCGCAAAGGCAACCCAATGAAACTCAAGCACTCTCTGACGCTTACCGGCGCTCTGACATTTGCACTTTATGGCGGCCCAACAGTCGCGCAGCAAAATCTTCAGGCACACCAGCATGGAATGGCCGAGCTGCAAGTGGCGGTTTCAGGCGAACAAATCGATGTGCTGTTGCGATCACCCGCTTACAATCTGGTTGGCTTTGAGCATCCGCCACGTTCCGCCGAACAACATCAAACGGTCGAATCCGCCGTTGACTGGCTTAAGCACACAGCCTTGGTCGATACCCCTCAGCAACAATGCTCGCCCGAGCAGTCCGATGTGCTGACCAGTTGGAACGACCCGCACGCCGATCACCATGACGATAACCATGACCAGAGTCATGATCACGACCACTCAGGACACAGCGATATCGAAATCACCCAACGCCTGCACTGCCCCGGGCTTTCCGATACGAATAAACTACAAACCACGCTCTTTCAGCGTTTCCCCGGTTTGGAACAGCTCAATGCGCAATGGGTCAGCCCGAAAGGCCAGAACGGCACCCGTCTGACGCCCGGCAAGCACCGGTTTCAGCTTGGCAGATAGCGTCACTCGGTATAGGGTTCAACGGCGCTGGCCTTGATCGAATAGGACGACGCACCAATGGCATTTTCCGTTTTTTCGAGGGTCAGTTTCCCCTCAATCCAGACCGGGTCGTACAGCGCCTGCAAGGTGAACCCGTCCGGATATTTCACATGGATAATCTGGTTGGGCGGTGGTGGCGGCACATGAATGCACGCGCCGTAGTATGGCACCAGAAAGAATTCAAGGATGCGCATGTCTTTGGTGGTTTTCAGAGGTACCACGAAACCGGGAATCCGGGCTTCCACATTGGCCATTTCGGGCACCACCCGACCGGTCATAATTTCATCCGGAAGCAAAGCCGGCCCGTCACCTTCGTGCACTACCTCCGGCAGATTTTCAAGCAACGCGAGGTCTTCGGCCGGCATCAACTCAAGCCAATCAATTTCTCTGGGTTTAGCCTCAACCAGGCCGGAAACCAAAACGAGGACAACCAGTCCAAAGCCCGCCAATATTGCACGAGCATTCAAGGCCAGTGACATGAAACGCTGCTCCACTTGGGGTATGTCAAACGATTACGGCCATCCTACAACGGAACTCAAACAGCCGACATGAACATAGAGACAGCTCAACCTCCTTCCGGTTCACTCGCCATCCAAACCCGCCAACTCCGGTTTCGATGGCCAAAACAGCAAGCCCCCCTGATGTTTCCCGACATCCAGCTCCATCGCGGCGAACATCTTTTTTTACGCGGCGCCAGTGGCACTGGGAAAAGCACACTGCTCAGCTTGCTGGCAGGCATGATGTTGCCGGAAACGGGGGCCGTGAACCTGCTTGAAACCAATCTGAGCACGCTAAAAGGCGGCGCCCGGGACCGGTTCCGGGCCGACCATATGGGCGTTATTTTCCAGCAATTCAATCTGGTGCCTTATCTGAGCGCACTGGCCAATGTCACCCTACCGTGCCGTTTATCCACACGGCGCCGGAACCAAACTCAAGGTAACCCCGAGACAGCCGCAACAGCCCTGCTGCAACAGCTTTCGATTCCCGACGCGCTCTGGCACCGACCGGTCACCGAGATGTCCATTGGCCAACAACAACGGGTAGCCGCAGCACGCGCCCTGATCGGCTCACCGGAAATCATCCTGGCGGATGAACCCACATCGGCACTGGATACCGATAACCGCGACCGCTTTATCGAGCTACTCCTGACGCTGGCCCACGAGCACCGTTGCTCCGTCGTGTTCGTCAGTCACGATCAGAGCCTCGCGAATCATTTCCACCACCAACGGTCACTGGGAGGTGAATCATGAGCAAGCTTCGCCTAACGCTCTCGCTGGCAACCGCCAGCCTCTGGTACCGCCGCCGGGTGTTGGCCATGGTATGCCTGACGCTTACTCTCAGTGTCACACTGTTGCTGGGCATTCAATACCTGCGCACCGAAGTTCGGCAATCGTTCACCAGTACCATCTCCGGCACCGACTTGATCGTCGGCGCCCGCAGCGGACAGCTGAACCTCCTGCTGTACACCGTTTTCCACATCGGGGACGCCACCAACAACATCCGCTGGAGCAGCTTCAAACATATTGAAGACGACCCGCGGGTTAACTGGGCCGTTCCGATTTCTTTGGGAGACAGTTACCAGGGCTATCGGGTGGTGGGCACCAACGGCCGGTTTCTGGAAAGGTTTCAGCATGGCAACGACCAGCCACTGAAGCTGGCTCAGGGCCAATGGTTCTCACAACTGTTCGATGTCACCCTTGGTGCGGAAGTCGCCCGGCAGCTTCAACACCAATTAGGCGATCAAATTGTGTTGTCTCATGGTGGCGGGCGCACCAGCTTCTCCAATCACGCCGACCTGCCCTTCCGGGTTTCCGGCATACTGCAAGCCACCGGCACGCCGATTGATCAAGCGGTTTATATCAGCCTGGAGGCGATGGAAGCCATGCACGTGGGCTGGGAATCCGGTGTTGCCATCCCGGGCCGCACTTTGTCGGCCAGCTCGGCCGAGGCCCGCTCCTTCACCCCAGACGCTATCACCGCCATCCTGCTGGGCCTGAAAAACCCGATCATGACCTTCCAGCTGCAACGTGAACTGAGCCAGTTTCCGGGCGAGCCACTGTCGGCCATTTTGCCCGGCGTCGCACTCAGCGAACTGTGGCGTATGATGGGCCAGTTTGAGCAGGTTCTTCTGGGGATCAGTGTGTTCGTCGTAGCCACCAGCCTGATCGGTTTAATAGCAGTGCTGTTAACGATTCAGTCGCAACGCCATCGGGAAGTGGCGATTCTGCGCGCTGTGGGCACGCCTCCGAGCCTGATCGCCGGGCTCTATAGTTTGGAATGCGTTCTGCTCGCGCTCGCATCCTGCGGCTTCAGCCTGTTCATCGGCGCAGCGCTCATAGCGAGCCTCAGCCCCTGGCTGCTGACGCATTACGGCATTCACATCGGCTTACGTGCGTTAAATCCGGATGAATGGCTGCTGCTCAGCATGGTGCCGGTGGTGGCGTTTGCGGTTTCGCTGGCGCCAGCCTGGCACCACTGGCGGAAAAGCCGAACCTTATCGTTCGGCAACAACAACCCGAACTAACCTGACTTCAAAGGTGACACACTTCACGGAGCCCGCGCCATGACAATGCGGTAAATTGACCGTGGTGGTGCGGGCACTTATAGTTACTGCAATCCAAATTACTCACACTGAGCACGTCATGGAACAGTCCGAAGTACAGTTATTAGCGGACAAGCTGGACAAGTTGATCGAGCGCTACGAAAAGCTCGAAAGAGACAACGCTTTACTGCGTGAAGCGCAGGACGATTGGAATCGTGAGCGAGCCCAGCTTATGCAAAAAAACGATCTTGCCAAAAACAAGATTGAAGCCATGATTGGCCGCCTTCGGGCACTGGAGCACCACTGATGTCACAGCAGTCAACCACCGTTGAAGTCCGGATTCTCGACAAAGAGTACCTGGTGGCCTGTCCGCAGGAAGAGCAAGAGGCGCTACTGCGTGCCGCTCGGCATCTGGACAACAAAATGCGTGAAATCCGCGCTACCGGCAAAGTGTTTGGCACCGAGCGCATTGCCGTGATGGCCGCATTGAATATTACGCATTCCCTGCTGGAGCGAGACACTATGTCTGAAGCTACCAGCACCCTGCTAAAAGCCATGGATAACCGCCTGGACAAGGCGTTGGGCGAATCCTCTGACCGCTAATCTCAGAAAGTCTCGGCGAAGGGGGTTGCAATCGGGGCCGGCCTTGGCCCTATAATGGTTCAACTTCCTGGGCTGTTCGCTGGTCGGGTACGTCCTCGAGCCGATGCGCTTTACCCAGGTGACCACTTCAGGGCATTGTGAGCACGTCCCCCGCGGGGGAAAGCCTAATATGTCACAGCGGTCGCCGACCTTGAACTTTGGGTTCAAGGGCTACATCCGATAACGGCAGCCCGGGAAGCTTTATTTTGAACACCCTTTCCAGAAGCGATCTCCGCAAGAAATTGCGCAGCCTGCGCAAACATCTCTCTTTCGAACAACAGCAACAAGCCTCAGAGCACCTCGCCCTGAATCTGCTTCGGCACCCCGATTTATATCGCGCCAAACACATCGGCATTTATCTGGCCAATGACGGCGAAATTGATCCGTATTTGTTTATTGATCTGGGGCGGCGCAAGAACATTCACTTCTATTTGCCGGTGTTGCATCCGGTTTATCCCGGCAAGCTGGTTTTCAGCCCCTATCGGGATGGCACCGAACTCAAGCCAAATCGTTTCGGCATTCCCGAGCCTCCGTTCCCGGAAGCCAGACGCAGGCCAGCCTGGTCTTTGGATGCGGTCCTGTTTCCGCTGGTGGGTTTTGATGCGCAAGGCGGTCGATTGGGTATGGGCGGCGGTTTCTATGACCGTACTTTTGCATTTAGCAGAGTTCGGCCGGCGATGGCCCCGAAGCTGATCGGGCTTGCCCATGAATTTCAGAAGGTGGAATCGTTGCCGATCGAGCCGTGGGATGTACCACTCCACGGCGTGGTGACGGATAAGCGGTGTTATCAGTTCCGGCGGTAGTCGGCTGACTGCACGAAGCTGGTCGCGGGAACGTCTCGGGCCGAGCGCTTGTCTTCAGAGGCCTGAATGGTTGTGGTCACACCGGTAATCACCAGACCGACAGCAAAGATGAACACAATGGTGCGGATGATGTCTGGCTTGTTACCCATGGGGCGCATTCCCGTTATTCTTCGAACTAAATGGCTGGAAAATCAGGTGGCTATTCTTGATATCAAGAATTAGACGAAAGACTAACATCTAATTACAGTTTTACAATTTTTGACGGATTACGATTACGTAAGGGTTTGATTACGGTTTCGCGTCAGATTTCTAGCGCGCCTCATACGACGCCGTGTCGGCCGAAGCAAGGGGTACGGGATCTTTGCGAAACACGCTCCTTCGGCACGTCCATGTGACGCTTGGGCTCCGCCATCCATGGCTCCGCACAGTTTCGCAAAGATCCCGTACCCCTTCCTTCTACTGCAACCTTAGCTGCGAGAGTGGATTAATCGGACTTGCCGTTACCGGCTCCCAAGAACAGCTTGTAGGCTTCGTTGTCGGTCATGTTCTCGTAACGGAAACCGACCTTCTCCAGCATCTCTTCGAACGCCGAGGTTTCGTCAGCATTCACCTGAGCGCCAAGCAGAACGCGGCTGTAGGCTGCGCCGTGGTTGCGGTAGTGGAAAAGGGAGATGTTCCAGCGGGTGCCGAGCGACATGAGGAACTTCAGCAGAGCGCCCGGGCGCTCGGGGAATTCAAACTGATACACCACTTCGTTGGTGATCGAGGGCGCGTGGCCGCCGACCAGGTGGCGAATGTGTTGTTTCGCTATGTCGCTGTCGGTGAGGTCGGTAACGGAATAGCCGTTTTCGCGCAGGTCTTGCAGCAGTTCTTCCCGGCCTAGCCCTCCAGCTTGTATCTGGATACCCACGAAGATCACCGCCTGCTGGGCATCCGCGTAGCGGTAGTTGAACTCTGTGATGCTGCGCTTGTGCAACGCTTTGATGAAGGTTTTGAACGCGCCGGGCTGCTCCGGGATGGTCACCGCCAGCACGGCTTCGCGCTTTTCACCGATTTCGGTGCGTTCGGAGATATAACGCAAGCGGTCGAAGTTCATGTTGGCACCGCTGAGTACACCGGCCAGATTTTCGCCTTCGAGCTGCTCCCGCGCGATGTATTTTTTGATACCTGCCACAGACAACGCACCCGCGGGTTCTGCGATGGAACGGGTGTCTTCGAACACGTCTTTGATGGCCGCACAGATTTCATCGGTGCTGACGGTGATCACTTCATCGACGTTGTCTTTGCAGATGTTCCAAGGCTCTTCACCAATCTGCTTAACCGCAACGCCGTCGGCGAAGATGCCTACTTCGTCCAGCACCACCCGTTCACCGGCGGCCATGGCGGCCTGCAGGCAGTTGGAATCTTCCGGCTCTACGCCGATGACTTTAATATCGGGGCGCAGGTATTTGATGTAGGCGGCCATGCCAGCGATCAAACCACCACCGCCAACCGGGATAAACACAGCATGCAACGGCTGAGAAAACTGCCACATCAATTCCATGGCTACCGTGCCCTGCCCGGCAATCACGTCCGGGTCATCATAGGGCGGGATATAGGTATACCCGTGCTTGGCAATCAGTTCCTGCGCATGAGCGGCCGCTTCGTCAAAGGCATCGCCTTTAAGCACCACTTTGGCCCCTCGCTCGCGCACGGACTTCACTTTAATGTCCGGTGTGGTTTGCGGCATGACGATGACCGCTTTGATGCCCAACTGCTTCGCCGACATGGCCACACCCTGAGCGTGGTTACCGGCGGACGCGCATATCACGCCCTTGGCTTTTTGCTCGTCCGAGAGCTGAGCAAGCCGGTTGTACGCGCCACGAATCTTGAAGGAAAACACCGGCTGCAGGTCTTCACGCTTGAGCATAATATTGTTGCCAAACCGTGCGGACAGACTACGGGCTTCAGTGAGCGGTGTTTCGATGGCGATGTCGTACACCCGCGCATCGAGGATCTTCTTGATGTAACGTTGCGGCATGATGGTTCCGGTTGCTGATGATCGGATTGGAAAAAACGTACAGTTTAGGAAGTTTGCACGGTTGCCGTCTACAAGCAGAACGCCCGCAGGCGTATAATGCGGTTAAATTCATCCGATCTCACCCGGAGCGCCCCATGACTCAGGACGAACTCAAAAAAGCCGTGGCCAAAGCGGCCATGGACCATATTGCCCCACACCTGAATCGCAAAAGCGTTGTCGGGGTTGGCACCGGCAGTACGGCGAACTTCTTCATCGATTTTCTGGCCGATTACAAAAACGAGTTTGACGGCGCCGTCGCCAGCTCCGAAGCTACCGCTGAGCGCCTGAAAGGGCACGGCATCCCGGTGTACGACCTGAACGCGATCGACGAACTGGAATACTACGTAGACGGTGCCGATGAAACCAACGAACGATTAGAACTCATCAAAGGCGGCGGCGCAGCGCTTACCCGTGAAAAAATCGTCGCAGCGGTCGCCAAAACCTTCATCTGCATCGTCGACGACTCGAAAAAAGTGGATATCCTGGGCGCATTTCCCCTACCGGTTGAAGTCATCCCCATGGCCCGCAGCCACGTTGGCCGCGAGATCGTAAAACTCGGCGGCGACCCGGTGTATCGTGACGGTGTCACCACCGACAACGGCAACATCATCATCGACGTTCACAACATGGACATCTCCCGCCCGATTCAAGTGGAAGAACGCATCAACAACATTGTTGGCGTGGTTACCAACGGCCTGTTCGCACGTCGCCCAGCCGACTTGTTGCTACTAGGCACCAGCGAAGGCGTAAAAAGCATTCCTCGCCAAGGCGATTAATACCGCTGCGCAAGGTCCCCAAAAGCCGGTTTATCAGCCGGCTTTTTTACAGTGCAACCATAAAACCAAGCGCTTGCTTGGTACCAATATTTGAGCGACACTTGGGCTACTCCAAAAATAACAAGGAACGCCAACGTGTCTGACTACTTCAACGAAACCCACGAACAGGTGCGCCTGACCGCCCGTAAATTCATCGAAACCCACGTTCGACCTTATATCGACGACTGGGAAGAAGCTGGCGAGTTTCCACGAGACATCTACCAAAAAGCCGGTGACGCCGGCCTTCTCGGCATAGGGTTCCCTGAAGCACTAGGGGGCATTGGCGAAGGCGACTTCTTCATGAAAGTAGCTGCCTCCGAAGAACTGATGCGCTCCACCTCCGGCGGTTTCGTGGCCAGCCTTGGCTCCCTCGATATCGGTTTACCGCCCGTTGCCAAGTGGGCAAAGAAAGAGATTCGGGAACAGCTCGTACCCCCGGTACTGCGCGGCGAAAAAATCTCCGCCCTCGCCATCACTGAACCCGGCGGTGGCTCCGACGTCGCCAACATCAAAACCCGAGCGGTTCGCGAGGGTGACCACTACATCGTCAACGGCAGCAAAACCTTCATCACCAGCGGCACCCGCGCCGACCACTACACCGTTGCCGTGCGCACCGGAGGCGAAGGCCACGCGGGTATCAGCCTGCTGCTGATCGACCGCGACATGCCCGGCTTCTCCAACGGCAACAAACTCCGAAAAATGGGCTGGTGGGCCAGCGACACCGCCGAACTCTACTTCGAAGACTGCCGAGTCCCCGCCAACCGCCTGATCGGCGCCGAAAACGCCGGCTTCATCGCCATCATGAGCAACTTCCTGGCCGAACGCCTGAGCCTGTCCATCATGGCCTACATGACCGCCCAACTGGCCTACGAAGCGGCACTGGATTACACCAAACAACGCCAAGCCTTCGGCCGCCCTGTCTCCGGCTTTCAGATCACCCGCCACAAACTCGTGGACATGGCCACCCAAATCGACATCGCCCGGGAATACACCTACCGCTGCGCAGCCCTCATGCAAGCGGGTAAAAACCCCATCAAACAAGTGGCGATGGCGAAAAATTTCTCCGTGGACGTCTGCGAAAAAGTCACCCGCGAAGCCGTGCAACTGTTCGGCGGCATGGGCTACATGCGCGAATCTGTGGTTGATCGCCTGTACCGCGACGCCAAGATTCTCTCCATCGGCGGCGGCACCACTGAAATCATGAAAGAACTGATTGCCAAACAGATCAGACTGTAGATTTCGGAAATTACTGAATCGGGCTTGCCCTGAAGCTGGAAAGGGCCTCTGGTGGCCCTGTCCGAAAACGTGGAGCGCCAAGGATGGCGCGACCGAGCCCTACAGGGACGTATTCACGGGCGTTTTTCGGACAGGGCTGCCAGAGGCCCGCTTGCACCCAAAGCCAAGCCGCCACCAACGTTTAGTTTCGAATGCCTGTAGAGTCCCGTATAATTGCGCCCACTTTTCGAACACCGTTAAACGAACCTAACGTATCAGGAAGGAACTCACATGCAATTCGACAACATCCCAGCGGGAAAAAACCCGCCAGAAGACATCTACGTAGCCATCGAAATCCCGGCTAACAGCTCCCCGGTCAAGTACGAACTCGACAAAGACATGGGCGCCCTGCTGGTAGACCGCTTCATGGCCACCCCCATGTTCTACCCGGCCAACTACGGCTTCATCCCGCACACCCTGGCTGACGACGGCGACCCGCTCGACGTACTGGTTGTGACCCCATACCCAATCCAGGCGGGCTCTGTTATCCGCTGCCGTCCGGTTGGCGTACTGAACATGGAAGACGAAGCCGGTGGCGACGCTAAACTGGTTGCCGTACCCCACGACAAGCTGACCACCATCTACCACGACGTCAAAGAAATCGACGACCTGCCAGCGCTTTTGCGCGACCAGATTCGTCACTTCTTCGAGAACTACAAAACTCTCGAGCCAGGCAAGTGGGTAAAAGTACAAGGCTGGGGCAACGCTGCCGAAGCCAAGCAAGCCATCGTAGACTCGGTTAACGCCTACAAAGGCTAATCGCGTTTCGGGCATAAAAAAACCGGGCGACTCTTTAGAGCAGCCCGGTTTTTTTATGCAACAAACATCCAAACGGGCATCAGCCCCGCGACAACAAGTCCCGCATATCACTGATCGCTGCGTTCGCCCGCGACAAGTAAGCCGCCATCGTCAACGAGTGGTTCGCCAACACACCAAACCCACTGCCGTTCAGAATCACCGGGCTCCACATAGACGCTTGGGTGCCCTCCAGCTCGATGATGATCTGCTGCACACTCGCCATCGCATTCTTGTCTTGCAGCACCTTGCGGAAGTCCACCTCCATCGCCCGAAAAATATGCAACAACGCCCAAGCCGTGCCGCGCGCTTCATAAAACACGTCATCAATCTTGGTCCAGTCGGTTTTCACATCCTCACCGTTGACCGCCTCAGACAGCGGGTCACCGTCGTCCATATTCGCCATGGTTTCGCTGACCGAAGCTTTACCGACACTTTCACTCAGAGTTCG
>Ga0208300_100269_pt1 | contig 45783 bp, 38 predicted proteins | sample 23_taG_FD_184096 | JGI IMG/M metagenome (GOLD analysis project Ga0208300, IMG submission 184096) | Marine viral communities from Cariaco Basin, Caribbean Sea - 23_WHOI_OMZ (SPAdes) (version 2) | ecosystem: Environmental > Aquatic > Marine > Oceanic | place: Caribbean Sea: Cariaco Basin...
GTTGTATGTTGGTATGTTAAATGCCTCTGCCAAGTGGACGATGCCGATTCGTAATTGGGGACAGACGATGATGCAGCTGTCTATCTATTTCCCTGGTCGATTAGATTCGGTGATGCGTCTTTAATTTGGTTGACACAGAGTTTTGAACGCCCTCTATTACAGCAGTGTCTAAAACATCTGCACGATATTGAAATTGTTTATGCTCAGCCTAAAGAGGTGCTCTTTGTTGAGCATCTATACTTCGTAAATACCTTTAACCAAACCATCTATAACTACCATAATTTCTTAGACGATTATCGTACCAGTACTATCTTCAATAAGGAGGTTGTCATTGACTTACGTCATCGTTTATCTAATGCCACTTTGCACTCTCCTAAACAACGGCTAGATAGCACTTCTCATAAAAAAATATTTATTTTGCGTAATGAAGATGCCGTAAGCAGTTATAACAAAAAAAGTTATAACCAAGATGAGGTATTTTCTTTTTTTGAAAAAGAAGGCTTCGTCGGGGTTTATCCTGATAAGCTTAGCCTCATTGAGCAGATCACTATGTTTCAAGAGGCAAGCTTTATTGTGGGGCCATCTGGTGCAGCTTGGTCTAACTTATTATTTGCACAAGAGGGTACAAAGGCGATCAGTTGGCTTCCTGAACAATTAAAATACTTTGATACATATTGTTCCTTAGCAAATATACTGGGTGTGGATATGCATTATTTACAGTATCAGGTGAAATGCGGTAAGGTGCATGGCTCTTATCGTTTAGACCTTCAGCAATTAATAGACTTGTATCAACAAATTCACTAGCTGGTTTAATAGTGGCTAAAACCATTATAAATCACAGTTTTTATCACATTTAGGTAGCAATATGAGTACTTCTGGTCCCTTAGTTTCGGTGGTGATTCCTTGTTATAATCATCAAAGTTTTGTGCAAGACTCCATTCAAAGTGTCATTGATCAAAGCTATAAAAATATAGAATTAATAATTATAGACGATGGCTCTAAAGATAATTCAGTCCAGAAAATCGAGGAAATGATTCTGGCCTGTGAGCAAAGATTTACCCGATTTGAATTTAGGAATAGACCCAATAAAGGACTCAGTGCTACTTTAAATGAGGCACTTGAGTGGTGTCAGGGTAAGTATTTTGCTGTATTGGCTTCTGATGATTTAATATTGCCTCATAAAACTGAAGTACAGGTAAGTTTTTTAGAGCAACACCCAGAGGTAAATTCAGTATTTGCTGGCGTTAAGCTGATCGATAGTCGTCATAAGGAGCTGTCTGTTTTTTTAAGAAAGCCTGGGGTTTATAGCTTTGAGAGTATCATTATGAATAAACATGATTTTCCTGCTGCTACACAGTTACTTAGGTTAGAGGCGGTTAAACAGGTTGGAGGATACAATCCAAAAATTGCTTTAGAAGATTGGTATATGTGGTTAAAACTTAGCCAAATTGGCGATATTTACTATCTCAATGAGGTGCTAGGTCTCTACCGGCAGCATGACAGTAATTTTTCTGGCAATATTGAAAAAATGATGCAAGGTCGAATAGAGGTTCTCAATTGCTTTAAAGACTCTGAATATTATGAGCCGGCAATGGAGAAGGTTTTGTGGTCTAATGCACGTAGAGAGTTTGAGAGTAAAAAGGGACTAGAAAAGCTTGAGAAGTTCTCAGGGCTATTTAAGCAAAAACCATTGAAAGCGACGAATCTAGTGTTTAAACAAATGATTAAAAAAGTCAAAAATAAACAGTAGACGGTAAGGTGATGGGGCTTGATATTACCAATAACGAAAACAAGCCCCAACATACCGATTGCTACAGAGAACTAAAAAAGTTTATATTCCTATTTTAGCCTTAATCTTAGCTTCCACCTTTCTAATATTTTTATCATTGATGGTCTTACTCATTGCTCTAAATGGAATGACTAATTTCTCACCAATGCCATCTACCAGTACAAATTCAGGGCGACCTTGGCGCGATTCGGTATACATGATACCACCAATGTTAACCTCACCAAATACCACGTGGTAATCACAGCAGTCGTCAAAGAATTGATCGAGTGCCTTTTTCTGAGCTTCGCCAAATTGTTGCTGGTTGACCAAATCCTCTAAGGTTTTAGGCTCTCCAGAGGGAGCAATAATCTTTTCAGTAACCAGTCCGAGTCCTTGATCTGTGTCAATAAAGCCGTGTACTGTTTCTATAGGGAAGGTAAATAGTTTTTGGCTGTAATGGGTTTTACACAGCTGTAAATACTGCAATAATTCACGGCGAAACTGGCGATAGATACCTTGATGACGATTAGCGCGTAATCGGCTTTGAGTCGCTCGGCCACCCTCAGCTGTCGCATTTTCAGGCTTCATTAATTTTATGACCTTATTAGCCTCATCTGGATGCTGATAAACTAACTTTTGAGTCCCTTGTCCTAATAGTTGTAACTGATCAATTTTAATCATAAAAGCTAAGCCTTATAAGTTAAAAGTAGAGATGGTAATAAGGTTTATTTAAATACTATTTTTTTGGCAAGCAAATGCTTTTTGGTGTTTCTAATAAGTCTACTGGCCTCTAATTGTAATTTACTAAAGCCCTTTTTCTTCTCTTGTTTACGACGCAGCTTACGTTCAGAAGATAATGCACTGGGTAAGGTTACCTCGCTGTTATTATCTTGTTTCTTCTTTAAAATCTTCTCTTGCTCACACAGGGCCGGTAGCATTTGATAGACAGGCTCTATTTGAGCGGCAATAAACTCATCAAAAATAATTTTATCGACAGGTTTAGCAGGCTGTTTTAAAATAAAGTCTAAAAAAAGCTTAGCACCCTGCAAAGATAAGATATATCCAGCGGCACCTAGGTTTTTACCTTCAAGAATAGCAAGCTTACGCTTATTAGGTATTACCTCATAAGTCTTAGAGGATAAATAAGCCTTTTTTGAAAATGCCTCTATTTTAATAATATTCCAATCCGGTTGTATCCAATTGGTCTGGGTCAGTAACTCTGTGGCATCTTCTCCCAAAAAAACATCGTCTTCGAAGATGGCGACATAATCAAGCTGCTCTGCAATGATTTTCTCCCATACTGCAACATGGCTCATCATACATGCCAGCTCAGTAGGGGTTAAATCTGAGGTATCCTCTAAGTTTAGACTCTTAGCGTATTGAGCTGCTTGCTCAGGTCTTAGAGCGTCAAAAAACTCATAGCTAAGGTGATGTTTCCCAAATTCATTTTCGATGTGTTGACGTCTTTTATTGGCAGAATCTAAGCTAATAATAATATTCTTCATAACTGTTTTATCCATATAAAGCACTGGTATTTGGGCTAGACCAGATTTTGAGTAGTTTTTAATACAGTTATTTATTCAAATAAAGATGCTTAACAGCCGCCGCTTTGTCTTGTAGCATTCTTTTTTGTTTTTTGAGATTATAGCTGCCATCTCGGCCTTCTTTATCTTTACGCTGAATATTTTGACTGGCCTGAGTGCCTAAAATATCACTATCGATCCCCATAGGGCTAATCACGGCGGGCCAAACACCTAGACCTTTGCCATTTTGACTGAGCCATCTTTGAAAGAAAATATCGACTGGCATCGTAATGGGCTTGCCATGCTTAACAAATTCTTCGGCGCCTTTACGTGACCAAATCAGCCCAAGACCCCTAATAGGAAAATAATAGGCGTGCCAAAGCGTATGTTCATTGATGGTTGTGATATCTTTGGCCAGCTTCTTTTTTTTGGCAGCAATATTGACCAAATACCATTCAAGCTCTGGATGCGCATACAAATACGATACGGCCTCTTTGACTACCGGCGCAAATGCACTGGACATCTTCATATCATCTTCTAAAACTATCAGCATATCCGCATCGGTCTCAAGAAACTTCTGGGCGCACTGATAGTGACTCAGATAACAGCCGATTTCTGAGTTTAAAAGGCTGCGGCCTAAGTTACTACGCGTTTGTTCGTCATCATAATCGACAAACTCAGATAATGCTTTACCACGCCCATCATACGCCGATATTCTTTCAAAGTCCCAGTTCTGCTGCTGTAGCTGCTCGGTAGAGCGCTCGAGTCGTTTGTCACTGCCATCTAAGTTGATTAAGTAAGTTAATACTTTCATAAGAGGTATCTTGTCCTTAGTGTGTGATAGTCAGCCTTGCGCAGTCAATAGTGACTGCGGCAGATAGGACTGAAGCTTGGTAAACATGGCCTCAGTAACTTGAGCGAATTCTTTAGCGGGCAGTTGATCCATACTTTGTATGCAGCCATATTTGATATTAGAATCTTGCAAACCTTTAATAAACTGCTGCACACTGCGCTCATCTTTTAGATAATTGATGTCAATATCAGGCTTTAAGATGACCTGATTTTGCTTGATTTTCAAGTGATTCATCAATGATATGGGATTAAACTGCTCCACATCACGAAATTTATACTCGATTTGTTTAGCCAGTAGCGTAGGCTTGCTTAATAAGAAATTTCGCAAAATATTTTTATCAGCAATATGCGGATAATGATGTATTTCAAAGAACTTGCTCATCCCCGCCATTTGTGCCCCCAGCATTTGAGCAATAGTATGCTTAGGCTGCACCGGCTTACCCACTAGCTTTTGTAATGTCTTGCGGTAATCAAGCTTAGCCTTCAGTGGCAGGCTACTACGCCAGTGGCCATACACTACCATCTTATTATCAGTCAAAAAATCTTCAATCTGGGCTGGTTGATTAAAAAAGAAGTCATCATTTAAGTAGATAAAATAATCAGACAGACCTGGTATATTGCACAGCATGGTCTCAATCGAGCGGGTGTTAAAGGTTGGCAGATACTGCTCGTAGCCTGCGAAGATTTGCTTGTGGTCAATAATGCGAATTTTGTCTTGGGTACAGATACCTTGTGCCGCAAACTCTTCGATAAATTTAGGCTGCTGCTCATCAGAGACGATATAGATATAGCGACAAAAGGGCACGTATTTTAAAATAGAGGCCACGTTAAAATAGATTTCATTGTTACTGGCAAAGCGAGTAGCACTAATCGCATCAGAGGCCACTTGAGTGGTTTTTTGATACGACTGGCGCTTTTGCTTGAGCTTCGGGTCATCACCGTCCACCCAGGCGATAACTAAGTCTATTTCAGATGGGGATTGTAGGCTCACAAGGGCTCTCACTATGTCATGGTAATATAAGTATCTGGGTAGATAGCTCTTTAGTTATCTGCTACCGAGTGGATGTTTTTATTTCCAGTAATCCTTAAGCCAAGGGCTTGGTTTCACATGGCGATACCATTTACCGCCACCACCTTTAATCGCATCAGGCGGATTAATCTCACCATGAAAGATAATAATTTTAGCGTTATCAGGTAAGCTTGGCGCTTTAATAAAACTCATAGCAGGAGAGGGCATACATTGGTATTTAAAGCTTACGCACCAAGTTTTATCCCAGTACTCTAAGTGGTGATGCTTACGCAAATAATTAGATAAATAAGCCTGCTCATGACGTACCTCTTTGCTTATCTTAGCAAAGTTTTGCTCGAAGTGACTGAGCAGATTGGGATAGGTGTTTTGACCAATTTTAAAGCGGTACACTGAGCTGTTGCCCACCATGCGCCAAGGCTTTTTCCAGTCACGGATGATGACCACGCTGTCATCAAACTTGGCTTCGTATTCAAAAAAAGCATCGATATTATCAACAATAACAATATCAATATCCAAAAATAGTGCAGTACCTTTTAAGTCATATAATTTAGGCTTAAAGGTGGTTAGCTTCTTCCAGCCACGTTCAGGCAAGCCCTCAGGTAGATTGAGCTCAGGAATAGGGTAGCAGCGCACATTGGGGTCAATACCCGTCTCATCATCGGTAAGGCATACCATCTGAAAATCTAATGTCAGATGACGCTTGACCATATTGTATAGACGGTTGACATACTCAGGGCCATATTTGGTGCCCCATTTCATACAGATCACATAGCGGGCCTCACTATTTGAAGAAGGCGTAAGGCGTGAGTCAGATTGGGTAGTTGTCATGAGTTACTCGGGCCAAATAGGTGGGTTTAGGAGTCAGTAAAATGCTTACTTGTCTAATGAGCGCTCTAATGTGCGAGCGGGTGAATCCTCTAATGCTTCATTTTGCTGAGCATTTTGGGTCAATAACTTAGGTTTAACATAAGCGCCAATAAACTGCTTTAGCTGATCCGTACTGGCTTTGTAAGGATTGTTGATTAAGGGAATTTGTTTGAAGCGTCGATAGCTCCACATATAGTGATCAGGGAAGCGCTTGATCATGTCCTCCATCGCTTTGTTTAAAGCGCTGGTAGCAACTACAATGTCCTTATCAAATAGCTTAGGGTCATCTAAGGCGAAGCAGTGGACATCAAAGCCGCTTTTTAAGGGTGAGTCATTGTCACTGCGTACACAGACCAGTCCTACCAATGAGCACTTGGTCTTGCTGGCAAGCTTGGGTGCAAGCGTACTGGTTAATGTTTCAATACCAAAAAATGGTGCTTGAACACCGCCTGAGGGCTGAGGCACATGGTCGGGGAGGATGATACTAAAGCCGCCAGATTTTAAGGTCTTAAAAATGGCCTTTATACCAGAGGCGTCAGTGGGGACCATCTGTGAGTTAAGGCGTTGGCGGCCTTGCAGAATAAAGTCATTTTGAAGTCGGTTTTTGACCGGTTTATATAAGATAGTAGGTGAGCCAAATTGATTCAGCCAGGCATTCATAATCTCCCACGTACCCAAATGCGGGACAATGGCAAGCATGCCCTTAGGATCTTTTAAGGCAGCCTCAAGTATCTGCAGATTATATACTTTATTGACTTGGTTGATGCTCCAAGCAGGCGGCATCGCCCAGCTTTTCACTGATTCAACCGTGCTTAAGAGTTGATTGCGAATAATTTGTTCTGAAAGCTGCTCACGAGCTTCATGATCAAGCTCAGGTGTTGCCAATTGCAGATTGATATCAATGCTGCGTTTGATCGAGGTGTTAGGAATTTTATTCACGATGGGAGTGACGAAAAGTGCCACTGCCCGCATAGCGGACAATGGCACAAATTTGACGGCATTTAATGGGTTCATAGACTTAACTCGCAATAAGGGGTAATTATCTAAGCTATTGAATAACCACCGCTTTGCCAGCTAAGTGTGCTGCTGGTGGAGGCTAGCCCCACAAGCGGTTAGCTAAATTACTCTTTGTTTTCAGCTTGCGCTTTTTCGCGCACACGAATGCCCAGCTCACGCAGCTGACGGCTGTCGACTTCTGCAGGGGCCTGAGTTAATGGGCAGTCTGCAGTTTTGGTTTTCGGGAACGCAATCACGTCACGAATAGAGCTTGCGCCCACCATAAGCATAATCAGACGGTCCAAACCGAAGGCTAAGCCGCCATGCGGAGGCGCACCGAATTTTAAAGCGTCTAATAAGAAGCTAAACTTCTCGTTGGCTTCTTCTTCTGAGATACCTAAGGCATCAAATACTGCACGCTGCATCTCAACTGTGTTAATACGTAAGCTACCACCGCCAATCTCAGTACCGTTTAGTACCATATCATAGGCAATAGATAGGGCTGTTTCTGGGTTGTTTTTTAGCTCTTCAACTGAGCCTTTTGGCATGGTGAAGGGGTGGTGCATTGAGGTCCACTTACCATCATCGGTCTCCTCGAACATTGGGAAGTCGACGACCCATAGCGGAGCCCACTCACAAGTTTCCATGTTCATATCTAGACCGATTTTGACACGTAGCGCACCCATAGCATCATTCACAATCTTGGCTTTATCTGCACCAAAGAAAATGATGTCGCCATCTTGTGCGCCTGTGCGCTCAATTAAGCTTACCAACACCTCATCGCTCATGTTTTTGATGATAGGCGATTGTAGGCCAGACTCTTTGTCGACACCATTGTTGATGTTGCTGGCATTGTTAACTTTGATATATGCCAGACCACGCGCCCCATAGATGCCGACGTATTTGGTGTATTCATCGATTTGCTTACGGGTTAGTGAGCCACCATTTGGCACACGTAAGGCGGCCACACGACCTTTAGGATCGTTAGCAGGGCCTGCAAACACTTTAAAATCAACCGACTGCATCAAGTCTGCGACGTCGATTAGTTTTAATGGGATACGTAAATCAGGCTTATCAGAGGCATAGTCACGCATTGCTTCAGCGTAGGTCATACGTGGGAACTTACCTAAGTCCACATCTAGCATGGTCTTAAATAGGTTTTGGATCAAGCCTTCGTTGATGTCCATGATGTCTTCTTCAGACAAGAAAGACGTCTCGATATCCACCTGAGTGAATTCTGGCTGACGGTCGGCACGTAAGTCTTCATCACGGAAACACTTGGCGATTTGATAATAACGATCAAAGCCTGCCACCATTAATAACTGTTTGAACAGCTGTGGCGACTGAGGCAAAGCAAAGAAGTTACCTGGACGGGTACGTGATGGCACAAGATAGTCACGTGCACCCTCTGGTGTGGCACGAGTCAAAATTGGGGTTTCAACGTCTAAGAAACCTTGGTCATCTAAATAACGACGGATGGTAGAGGTGGCTTTGGCGCGAAATACCATACGCTCTTGCATCTCTGGACGACGCATGTCTAAATAGCGGTATTTTAGGCGCAAATCTTCTGATACAGAGATATTCTCGTCATTTAATGGGAATGGCGGTGTTTCAGATTTGGCCAATACGACAATTTCTTTGGCCAACAGCTCAACATTACCACTGGTCATATTCGCGTTTTCGGTACCTTCATAGCGCTTGCGCACACGACCTGTAATCTTTAATACATACTCAGAACGTGCAGCATCAGCGGTTGCAAAAGCTTCTGGCGTATCGGGGTCAACGACAACCTGCAAGATACCCGCGCGATCACGCATATCTAAAAAGATAACCCCACCATGGTCACGGCGACGATGAATCCAGCCTGTTATAGTGATGGTTTGCTCTAGTAACGCTTCGGTTACGGCCCCACAATACTCGGTACGCATCATAAATTGTCCACTACCTATCAGTTATCAAAAAAGAATTCTTATAAATTCAAGAAGGTTCTGTCAAAGAATTTTTATCAAACGCACATTATGCCTAATCTTGCGTGTTGATACAACCAAACACCCTTGAAATTATTGAAATGCAAACGCATATTAATAACAATATGATAAAAAATTATTTGTGCTAGAGCGTTATTATATCCCATCTAGTTTTCGATATGTTTTATACCCTTAAAGGAATATTTATGTTGTTTTATCCGGCCAAAAACCCAGTTGAGTTAAAAGTAGTTCATTTAAATAAAAGTCAAAACGAGCGTCGCAAGCATCTTATTGAAGCGACAGGGGACAAAAATGCGGTAAAACAATTCCAAAAAGCACTGGCCAAAAAAGCCAAGCAAAAACTAAAAGACAAGTCTAAAGCGAAAGCCAAGCAAAAGCGTGTATTTGTGCTTGATTTTGATGGTGATATTAAAGCCAGTGCCGTTAAGCACTTGCGCGAGGAGATCAGCACCATCATCAGCGGCGCCAATAAGGGTGATGAGGTGGTCATTCGTCTAGAGTCAGGCGGCGGCATGGTACATAGCTATGGCTTGGCTGCAGCTCAATTGGTGCGCCTCAAAGACGCCGGCTTAACGCTCACCATTGCCGTGGATAAAATCGCTGCCAGTGGGGGTTACATGATGGCCTGTGTGGCAGATAAAATTTTAGCAGCCCCGTTTGCCGTTATCGGCTCAATTGGTGTGGTCTCACAAATGCCAAACTTTAATAAATGGCTAAAAAAACACGATATCGATTATGAAATGTTTACCGCAGGTGAGTACAAGCGAACGGTGACTGTTTTTGGTGAGAATGATGATGACGATCGTGCCAAATACACTGAGGAGCTAGAGCAAACTCATCAATTATTTAAGCACTTTGTGACCACCTATCGCCCGCAGCTGGACTTAACCAAAGTGGCCAATGGCGATCACTGGTATGGTGAGGATGCGCTGCATTTAAACCTGGTCGATGAGCTGACGACCTCGGATGCATATTTGCTAAAGCAAATGGATGAGCATCAAGTGTATGCCATTTTATCACGCCAAAAACCCACTTTGGCTGAGAAGTTGGGTTTTGCTAACGCCGCTCATTCGGCGGTATCAGGCTTGGTAAGCAACGCAACCAAGTCAGCGTTGACTGTGCTGGGTGATAAATTGCCTGAGGTCATGAGCAAGATTGAGAAAGACAAGCGTTTAAAGTTTTAATGGTTGGATAAACTATCAGCCACTTGATGTGAAGAAAAAGCGACCTTAAGGTCGCTTTTTTTGATGGATTTATCTTGTAATAACCTGAATGATAAGGATTGAGCTTAATCAGCAAAAACCAATCGTTAAGACCAGTAATCAAAGATAAATTAACCAAGGATAGGTGTTCAATGGATAAGCATTTGACGTTTAATAAGACACTTTTAGTCAAGATGGGTTTGGCGGGTGTGCTGGCAACCTCTGCGGCAGCACTTGTCATCGGCCGCATCTGGAAGCCAGATTTGCAGGTCTCTACGCTTAAGCATTGGGAGCTGCCGACCAGCTTTTATGTCGATGTAGAAGGATTACAGGTGCATGTGGCCAAGTCTGAGACATCTGATAACTTAGCGGCTACTAATAACTGTGAAGCGCAAAGCGGCGCTGAAACTTTGTTACTAATCCATGGCACTTCAGCCAGCTTGCATACTTGGGATGGCTGGACTGAGGCGCTTAAAGAACAATATTGCGTGGTACGCTTAGACTTGCCAGCCTTTGGGTTAACAGGCCCTTATGCTGATGATACCAAACCCTATAGCTTAGATAATTATGTTGATACTGTCATTAAAGTGATGGATAAGCTTGATATCAAGCGAGCGACCATTGCCGGTAATTCGCTTGGCGGCGGCATTGCTTGGCTAACTGCTTTAATGCACCCTGAGCGGATTGACCGCTTGATATTGGTTGATGCATCGGGCTTTAAATTTAACCCCAAACGCATGCCCATTGGCTTTAAACTGGCACAGTCTCCTGTATTAGATGGTCTTACTGAGCATGTACTCCCCAAAAGCATGGTGCGCAGTAGTGTGCAGAGTGTTTATGCAGATAAATCCAAGGTAAGCGATGACTTGGTGAACCGTTATTATGAGCTCAGCCGCCGTGCAGGCAATCGTAAAGCCTTGACCAGACGCATGCGCGAGGGGTTATATCAAGATGAAGTCAAGCGCCTGGGTGAGATTACGCAGCCCACACTGATTATCTGGGGCGCACAAGATGAATTAATTCCTATTGAAAGCGCTTATAAATTTAAGGCTGCCATACCCAATAGCCAATTGGTGGTATTTGATCACCTAGGTCATGTGCCGCAAGAGGAAGACCCGAAAGCCACAGTGGCTGTGGTGAAGCAGTTCTTGCGAGACACCAAATCTGATTATACTAAGTCGTTTAACTAAATAAATCATCCAGTATTGAGTCAAAGGGGCAGAGTATGACGACACTGTTTATGGTGCAGCTCGGCGCCACGCCAAAGGGTCGGCTGATTGAACAGCACGACATGTTCTTTGGGGTAGCAGATAAGGTAGGCGATTTGATAGATGCGATAAATGCCCACTGGCCTGCGGTCAAGAACAAATGGCATATCGACTCTTATCGTAGCGTCAATACGGTTATTAACCCTGATGGCAGTGCTTATCATATTGAGTGGCAGGACGATAATACTGCAGAAAAAGATAATATAAACTCGTCAATTAAGAGTAACCAGAGCACAGATAACGCTTCCGACTTAAAACTGTTTTTTATTAATTTGGGTGGCTATCAAGAGGGCAGTATCGAAGAGTTTCATTACAAAATGCTGGTGGTTGCACCCACTCAAGCTACAGCAATGAAAGCGGCCGCCACGACCGAGTTTTATAAACATTACAGCTATAATGATGACGACGTTCCCTTCAATGCCGCCTCACACATTGATAATAAACATCAGGTGGATGTCGATGATATCTATGATGTTAATGGTCTGCTAAGTGTTGGTCGACTGGCTATCACGCCTATACCTGTTGGTTCTATTGACTTTGATGAAGCTGTAGAGGATAAAAATTATGTCGGCTATCTCAGTCTCAAGACGCTTAAAAGTTTGGCGTTGTGAGTTTGGCATTATAAGTTAATTTCTCGTAATCAATGGCAACTCAAAAATAACCGCTCAGCAGTGTTATAATAAACCCTTGATTGTGCGGCCATTACCCCTCATAAAACCCCCATGCCCTTTGAAATGATGGCATGAGAAATATAAAACGTCTTAGCATCTAAAGTAGGGGTTCAAGCGGCCATACCCGCGCCCACGTCTGTTTATCTATAGATAATTGTGTCACTGCAATGCTTTGCTGACCCCAAAATTCAAGCCGATAAAGCCAAAAAAAACTTATGACTAAAGACACGAATAGCACTGCCTCCTCTAACCCTCAAGAGCCCTCGTTAATGCAGGCGCATCAACATAATGCGTCTGTGGTAGAGGATGGCTCAAACGATAAGATAAGCTCTAAATTGGCTGTTTTTGAATCGATGAAGGAGCTGCCGGTACTGGCCAAAGACCGTCATTTTCTAAGCCGCTTGCAGCGTGAATTATCACGTCCGCCAAAAAACGCAGACCCTAAAGTATTGGCAGACAAGCAAGCTAAGTTTGAGCAAATAAAGCAGCGCTCACAGCACGTGGTACAACAGCGTATTGATAGCATTCCTCATAATTTGCCGCAGCTGCTTAATGATGAGCTGCCAGTCAGTAAGCGCAGCACCGATATTATTCAGGCCATCACCGACCATCAAGTGATTATTGTGGCCGGTGAGACCGGCTCAGGTAAGACCACTCAGCTGCCGAAGCTTGCGATGCTGGCAGGCCGAGGTATTACGGGTCAGATTGGCCATACTCAGCCCAGACGACTGGCGGCGCGCAGTGTGGCCAACCGAATTGCTGAAGAGCTGGGTGAGCCACTTGGGGAAACCGTTAGCTTTAAGATTCGGTTTAATGAGCAGGGCAGCGCCCAATCCGTGGTCAAATTAATGACCGATGGTATCTTGCTGGCCGAGCTGGGTCATGATCGCTTTTTAACCCGTTATGACACAATTATTATCGATGAGGCGCATGAACGCAGCCTAAATATCGATTTTATTATGGGCTATTTAAAACAGCTGCTGCCCAAGCGTCCAGATTTGAAGGTGATTATTACCTCAGCCACCTTGGATACCGGCCGTTTTAGTGAGTATTTTGCTCAGTATGACCCTGTTAAAAAGCGTATGGTGCCGGCGCCTGTTATTGATGTCGAGGGCCGAGGCTATCCGGTTGAAGTGCGCTATCGTCCGCTGACAGATACCCCAGTGAGCAGCTCAGATGACGACAGTTATGATGACTTTGAGGATAATCTGCCGCGTGCGGTGGTGGCGGCGGTAGAGGAGTGCTTTGAAGATGCGATTGCTAAAGGGCATCCTGAGCATGCCGATATTCTGATATTTGCCGCAACCGAAGCAGAGATTCGTGAGATGCAAGAGGTGCTGGTGCAACATGGGCCGCGCCATACTGAAGTGCTGCCATTATTTGCGCGCCAGACTTACGCTGAGCAGCAGCGTATCTTTCAGCCCTCAGGTCGCGGCAGACGCATTGTTATTGCCACCAACGTGGCAGAGACCGCGCTGACTGTCCCGGGTATCCGCTATGTTATTGATTTAGGTTTTGCGCGTATCTCGCGGTATTCGTATCGCTCACGGGTACAAAGACTGCCTATTGAGGCCATCTCACAAGCAGCGGCCAACCAGCGTAAAGGGCGCTGTGGTCGTGTGGCGCCTGGGGTATGTATCCGCCTATATTCAGAAGAAGACTTCGCCAGTCGCCCTGAGTTTACTGAGCCTGAGATTCTGCGTACCAACTTAGCATCGGTGATTTTACAGATGGCAAGCTTGCGTCTGGGCACAGTAGAGAGCTTTGATTTTATCGAACCACCTGATAGCCGCTTGGTCAAAGATGGCCGAAAGCTGCTCGATGAGCTCGGTGCACTGACGCCAAAAAATAGCGACAGTAAAAAACCTGTGGCTAAGCAAACACTCAATGATGTCAAGCTGACCCGTATTGGTCAAAAAATGGCACGCATGCCGATTGACCCAAGGCTTGCCCGTATGCTGGTCGCTGGTAGTGACTTTGATTGTATGCTTGAGATGCTTATCATTGTGGCTGCACTTGCGGTGCAAGATCCCAGAGAGCGTCCAGCCGAGAAGCGGGCTCAGGCTGATCAAAAACATGCTATTTTTCGTCAAGAAGACTCTGATTTTCTATTTTATCTTAGCCTATGGAACGCTCTGTATGGCGGCGGTAGTAATAAGCTAAGCAGCAGTCAGCGCAAATCCTTTGCCAAAAAGCATTACCTAAGCTTCCCGCGTCTGCGTGAATGGGAGAAGACCTACCGCCAGCTTGAGCAAATGGTGACTGACCTAAAGCTGCTCACAGACTCTGGCACAGAGCATAAAGACAAGCCCCACACGCAAAATGACGCTGCTAAGGGCCAGCGTCATGCCAATCAGGCAGTAACAGTGGCCAAAAGCGTGGCAACGGACCTAATTGTCGATAATGCCAGTGATAACAAAGTCAATGAAGCGCAGCGTGCGGTGAAATATGCCAACCTGCATCGTGCGTTACTAACCGGCTTACTGTCTGTTATTGCGCATAAGACAGATCAGCGTGGTGAGTATCTGGCTGCACGTCAACAAAAAGCCAAAATATTCCCAGCCAGTACCGTGTTTAAGCAAGTACCTGCTTGGGTAATGGCGTTTGAAATAGTTGAGACCTCACAAGTATTTATGCGCACCGTGGCAAAAATTGAGCCAGAATGGATTATCTCTGCCGGGGGCAATCTGCTTAAATACCATTACTTCGAGCCGCATTGGTCGAAGAAAACCGGTCGCGTGCGTGCTTATGCTCAGATCAGCTTATTTGGTCTGATTGTGGTCGCTAAGCAATTGACAAATTATGAGCAGATTAACCTAGAGGAGTCACGAGAAATATTCATTCGTGATGGTCTTGTGACTGGTAATCTGGGCCGTCAAGCGCCTTTCTTGCAGCACAATATGGACAAAATTGCAGATGTTGAGCGTATAGAAGAAAAGCTGCGTCGCCGTGATTTGTTAGTGGATGAAGAGGACTTATATCAATTCTACGAGCGCAAAATCCCAGAACACATCGCCAGCCGTAAAGCCTTTGAAGACTGGCGTGCTGATGTTGAAAAAGAAGACCCAAAATTCTTGTTCTTTACCGATGAAGATGTGCTGAAAGAGACGGCACCGACCACAGGCGAGTTCCCAGAGGTTTGGCAATTGGGTGATTTAAAGCTGCCTCTTAAATACGTGTTCGATCCGGCCTCTGAAGATGATGGGGTGACCATTAGAGTACCGCTTGCTGCCTTACCGCAGCTAGATGCCATTGAATTGTTATGGGGGGTACCAGGCTGGCGTTATGAGCTGGTACTGCAATTGCTCAAATCCTTGCCCAAAGAGATTCGTCGCAAGATTGTGCCCATTCCCAATACCGCAGACAGCTTATATGACGAGCTTGAAAAAAACCACCAGCAAGGTTTATTAAACCAGCTGTGCCAGGCCTTGCAGCGCCGCGGTGTGCTTGGGGTAAAACCAGAGGACTTTAATCCAAGCGCTATCGACCGTTACCTGCAGCCACAAATTTGTGTGGTTGATGACAAAAAGCGGGTCATTGAAAAAGGGCGTGATCTTAAAGCCTTGCAGCAACGTCATGCCAGCAAGACCAGTCAAGCGTTAAGCAGCAGCCAAGATACGCAAGGGGTACATACCAGCTTCCCTGAGCACTTTAGATTTAGCAAAAACCGTCATAGTGCAGGTATTGTGATGAAAGAGTTTTCTGCACTGGTGGCTGATGAGGCTGGCGAGGCGGTGACCATTCATCAATTTACCGATGTGACAGCAGCGCTAAAAGCGCATCGCAAAGGGGTATTGACCCTTATCCGCAGCAAACTCGGTGCCAAGCAAAAGCAGCTCACCAGTCAAATTGATAAGACCTTTAAGCTGGCCTTTGCGCCTTTAGGCGATATGGAGAAATTAAAGACCATCGTGGTAGACGCCACGCTTGACGCCACCTTAGAAGCGTACGCACCAAGCTTTCAAGATCATGACGAAGCGCTGCCTGATAATGCTGATAGAGTTGCTGAGAAATTGGCCAATCAGTTGCCGCTAGATGACACAGAGTTTGAAAAAACATCTGAAAAGGTATTGGCCAATTTCTTATTAGAAGGCCAAAAAGTGCTAAGACTGCTGCGAGATGTCTATGCGCGATGGCAGCGTATCCGCCGCAGCCTACTGATGCTTGATCGTGACGTGTTTGGTGAATCGATAGATGATATCGAGGATCAGCTTGATGATTTGCATTTGTCAGACTTTGTGTATCGTATGGCGTATGAGGATTGGCAGCAATATCCGCGTTATCTTGAAGCATTAGAGATACGCATTGAGCGCTTAGAGCATAATCTTGATGGCGATCTGGACGCGGTGTATGAGCTTGATGTCCATATGGAGCGTTTGGCGGGGCGTGCAGATGACGAGACCATTAGTGACTACCGCTGGCTGGTTGAGGAGTTTCGTATTCAGCTGTTTGCGCAGCCGATGAAAACCCGTCAATCGGTGTCACAAAAGCGGCTTAATAAAATGTGGGAACAGGTCAATGCTCGGCGGTAAATGTTAAAAAACCAAGAGACTTGCCTTATGTTGCCTGCTGTATTTAACGGCCATATCGGCTTTATTCAACAGCCAGGTGGCGCTACAGCGTTATTTAAACCAGATCCTATTGAGTCTAAAAGAGCCACAGATAAACAGGCGCGGTTTAAAGCGCTGTATGTGTTGATACGTCAAAATGTCTACCGTTTTGGCCGCTTATCTACTTTTAGTTTGTATCTAATAAGGCCTCAGCTTTTATCTATATAAGATAAGCTGAGGCCTTTTTTTATTGAGTGCTTAAATAAAGAGCGACAAGATATTATACCGCTTGCGTCTCTTCAAGGCGCTTGGCTATTTTGTGTTCATCATCACTGCTGTCGATTTTCCAGTAGCTTGAGATATACATTCTGCAAGGGGTAACGGGGCTTTCATGCTTAAAGTAATGTCGTAGCGCGCGCATGCTATTGAATTCACAGGCAGCCCAGACTTCAGGCAGTCCTGCCGGCCAAGTCAGTGATTTTACTTTATCCAATAAAGGCGCCTTATCAGCGCTGGCATGCGGTACGATTATCCAATGTATCTCAATGTTTTTAGGTTTGGCCAGGTTTTGGATGTCTTGCTCGCTAAGTACTTCAATGACCGCATGGCCTGTGGCATCTTGTGGCATCTGCGCCAAATTTGCTGTGATGGCTGGTAGGGCAGTCATATCACCGACTAATAGGTACCAGTCAGCGCCAGGGCTGACAAGCTTGGTGGGACCTGGGCCTGCTACTAAGATGTCATCGCCGACTTTTACGTTTTTGACCCATGTTAAGGCCGGACCCTCCACGCCATTATCGGTAGTTTCATGAAGCACAAAATCCACATCAATCTCAGTAGGACGCTGATTGATAATGGTATAAGAGCGCTTGGCTACCTGATGGTTTTGGGTATCGGGGAAGATGAATTTTAGATAAGCGCTTTCTTGCTGCGCAGGAAGAGTCTGCATGTCTGTGCCTCCCAAGGTAAGGCGGCGCATATTTGGAGTGATGTCTTCAATGTTTAGGACAGTTAAGGTTCTAGGAGCAGCTCTTGCCATGAATTATTTCCTTTTAGTCTTTGTAATATATTAAATGATAACGATTATCATTTAATATATATAGGGCTGATCGCGAATAATTCAAGCTTCTTTTAATAAGGCGAATAAAGAGGCTAAGAGCCAGACTCAATGAATGACTTATACTCATAAACACAGCGGTATCTAGACCCACTGTGTTTATAACAGAGATAGATTACAGGTTTTTAGTCTATGGTTACGCAGCCTATGATCACAACGTACTGGCAATACCCTTGTTAAATCTTTGAATTATAAGGGATGCACACTGTTCAGGAGCCTCCATGGGTAGCAAATGACCGTTGTCTGATAGCTCAATAATACGATCCGCAGGGACCAGCTGCTGCCATACCTTGCGTACCTCGTCGCTAATAAACAAAGAGGGTTTACCGACAATAATAGTATAGCAAAGAGATAAAGCATTTAAATCTTGTAAAGCGTCTGTGACAAAAGGAGTATCAAAATAGCTGGCTAACTCCTGTTCAGGTGCAAACATTAGACGATAGTGCCCTGGCTTATTTTGTACCAGACTGTGTTTGGCAAACTCATAAAGATGTGCATCATTAATACGTTTAAAGGCGCGATGGGCTCGTAGATAATCGTAGTAGGCGCTAATACTCTCCCAATCTGCTTGCTTTGCTCGTGTGCTCTTAAAAGGTTCTTGTGTGATCTTCACTTCATCTGGCGCTGCATTCATCATTTGTGTCTGAGATTTGGTAAACGTCACCGGCTCTATTAAGTACAGCTCTGAAAATAGCTCTGGACGTTTGGCTGCCGCAATAGCAGTAGCGGTAGCGCCTTGCGAATGTCCGATGCCGACGATGGGTTTGTCTTGAGTTTTCTCCAAAAAGTCGATCAAGATATCGGCATCTTCTTCACGCGTTAACTTTTTGACAGTAGGTAGGTCATGCCAATAGCCACGTAAGGCAAGACTGCTGATAGTAAACTGCTCACTAAGTTTGGTTAATAAGGGCAGATAGACACCTGTCGTAAAGCCATTCCCCCCATAAAAATGTGCAGGCGCTAAGGGGAGGTTGGCTGTTTTATGAGCCAAATCAGACAGGTCATAGTAGCGTGCTTTTTTACCGTCTAATGTTATTGTGCGATCAAATGTTTGCATAGTGCAGAGTATCCGTCTTGTCTTCAGTTAAAAGTTTTAATAAAAACGAGGCCTTACGTTAGGACGTCTTTGATAGGTAGGTTGTATTGGGTAGATTAGGCTACCTAAAATTTAGAATAGTGGGGAAGTTTGGCGCCCCATATGAACTGACCCCTGCCGTCAAATCCGTATAGTTAAACTTGGGAGATTTTAATTAGGCAGCTTAACGATAAGGGCAAATTTGGGATCAGTTAGCATAACCAATTTTTAACAACCTTGGTCACAAAGTGGTCACCATTTGGTCACTGAGAGATTGGTCACCGTAGACTAGCTTAATTAGTAACTAATAATTAGTAATTAGGATTAATTAACAATCATTTCCTAAAATGAATCCAAGCCAGTACTTACTAAATTAAAAGGGGAGAGAGTTTGTCTGAATCTCTAAAACTACGATGAGACTGTATAGATAAAGGGATGAAAAGAGGTAAGTGTAGAACCAATAAACACAAAAAAACCTCAAGTAAATTAATACTTGAGGTTGAAACTGTTAAGCTAAATAAAGCTTATTAAGTTTTAAAATATGGCGCAGCGGACGGGACTCGAACCCGCGACCCCCGGCGTGACAGGCCGGTATTCTAACCAACTGAACTACCGCTGCTTAGGTCGCTTTAGAATATTTAGCCACTATCTAAAATGAGTGGTGGGTGATGACGGATTCGAACCGCCGACATTCTGCGTGTAAGGCAGACGCTCTACCAACTGAGCTAATCACCCTGAATGTAGGAGCGTATTATATACATATATCAATATGTGTCAAATTTTTTCTGCAAAAAAGTGGAGAAAATTCAAAATTTTGATTTTAGGGGGCTAAATAAGGGGATTTATCCTGGTTTGGGGCAGATATGGTAAACTACGCGGTAATTAAATACTGCATCTCATAATGACACATGCAAAACCATAACTGTAAATAAAATAAGAGACGCCCATGAATAATGCAAATAATCCGACCCGCGTGGTCATTGACCTCGATGGTAGCTTAGATGAATTGGACGATGATGACATCACGTTGCCGGATTTGGCTGAGCCGCAAGACATACCTATTATCGAGACCCCTCGTGTGGTGCAGGCCGCCGCAGACACAAAACCTAACCCCGTCTCCTCGACATCTACCACTGCCAGCTCAGTAACCTCAACGCCAGAGCCAGTCGCTCAGACGCTGACACAAAGTGAGCAGCAAAAAGAGGACAAAAAGCGTGGCGGTTGGTTTTCACGCATGAAATCAGGCTTATCTAAATCGCGTAAAAATTTGGCAGAGGGTGTGGCCAATATCTTAATCGGTGGTAAAGAGATTGATGATGAGCTACTTGAGGAAGTAGAAGATCAGCTGTTGGTGGCAGATATTGGGGTAGAAGCGACTGATAAGATTATCAAAAGTTTAACCGAGCAGACCGCCCGCGGTGATTTGATTTATTCGCATTCTTTATATAAAGCCTTACAAAAAGAGCTGGTTGAGATTCTTGAGCCAAAAGTGGCCCCGCTGATCATTGATACCAGTAAAAAACCTTTTGTTATCTTAGTAGTAGGCGTCAATGGGGTAGGCAAGACCACCACCATTGGTAAATTGGCCAAGCGATTGCAAGGCGAGGGCAAGTCGGTCATGTTAGCTGCCGGTGATACCTTTAGAGCCGCTGCCACCGAGCAGTTACAGGTTTGGGGTGAGCGTAATAATATTCCGGTTGTGGCGCAAGGTCATGGCGCAGACAGTGCGTCAGTGGTATTCGATGCCATGCAATCTGCCAAAGCCAAAAATATCGATGTGCTAATCGCCGATACAGCTGGCCGCCTGCAAAACAAAACTCACCTGATGGCTGAGCTTGAAAAAGTAGTCCGCATCATGCGCAAATCTGATCCCACGGCGCCGCACGAGGGCATGATTGTATTAGATGCTGGTACTGGCCAAAACGCCATCAATCAGGTCAAAATCTTTAACGATGCGGTGCCCCTAACCGGCATTACCATCACCAAACTTGACGGCACAGCCAAAGGTGGTGTGGTATTTAACATTGCCAATACCACAGACATTCCGATTCGCTATATCGGGGTGGGTGAGTCTATTGATGACTTACGTGCCTTTAGTCCGAAGCAGTTTGTGGCTGCATTGTTTGAAACCGATGAATAATAGACTTGTGTCTATCTCAAAAAGTAACCTTTACTCTTAAAAAAATGGCATCATAAGGTGCCATTTTTTTGTTTGAGACCTGTTTTGAGGCCTGTGATTATGATTGTAACTACCACCTCTTTTGCCCAGCATAGCTTACTGCTTATTGCTTCAGATATACCCTCTGCAGAGCCCAAATTGGTCAGCTTAGATTGGCTAGCCAAGGGTCAACAGTGGTCTGATTCAAAGTCACTGGCACCGCTAAAAAAGCGTCATCGACTAGTGGATGATGATTTTCAGTTTATTGACGAAAATAGCCTAAGCAAAGATAACCCAATTGAGTCACTGATCATAACCACCATCACCCAATTACAGCAGTATCTAAAAGGTGAGCGTCAACAGTTTGATATTGCACTAGACTGGTCGTTGGGTACGCCATTTCAGCAAAATGTCTGGCGGGCGTTGCAACAAATTGCTTATGGAGACACTATAAGCTATGCACAATTGGCGCAAAATATAAACAAACCCACCGCCTACCGAGCGGTGGCCAATGCCAATGGCAAAAACCCCTTTAGTATTATCATTCCCTGTCACAGAGTAGTGGCCAGTGATGGTGGCTTGGGCGGCTATACTGGTGGGCTTGATAAAAAACGCCTGTTACTACAACTAGAAACGCTCAGCTAACAGTGCGAGCAAATTTATTTTGATACGCTTTTGGGGTTAGGTGCGTGGCACGCTTAAACAAACGGCTAAATGAGGATAAATCATGATAGCCCACTTGATAGGCGAGTGACTTGATGCTCACATCGGCTGACTCTAATAGGCGTTTTGCCTGCTCAATACGTACCGCTTGAATATACTCTATCGGCCGCATAGACAGGCAGGATTGGAAGCGGCGGTTTAAGGTGCGCGGTGTGATATTGACCCGCTTGGCCAAGTCGCTGACTTGCAGCGGCTCGGCAAAGTTTTGTTCGATATACGCTTGAACTTGGCTCACCACTGGGTCTGAGTGTGGCGTATGCAAGGTGACATTGGTATAACTGTCCTGATGACCGGTTTTTTTGTCAATTACTTGAGTCTTGGCCACTTGCGCTGAGATTTCACGCCCACAATAGCGCTCTATTAACAATAGCGCTAAATCATAAAACGCACTGCCGCCTGCGGCGCAAAATATATTATCTGACTGAGTGACGAAGTGCTGTTGTTGCAGGTTCACATTGGGAAAATCTTGCTTAAATTTATTGGCATAGCCCCAGTGAGTAGTCGCTGCTCTTCCCTCTAATAGCCCAGCTTTTGCCAATAAAAAGGCGCCACTACAGTTGCTGGCTATATCGGTACCAGTGTTGGCAAGGCGCTGCAGCTCAGTTAGCAGCTCAGTGCTGTGTGCCAATACCTTATCAATAGAGTCGCCAATAGTGGGAATAAGCAGCAAATCACAGTGTTCAATCTCTTTGATATCACAGTGCGCTTGGATAATTAAACGATTGCTACAGCGAATATCGGCCTTTTGTAAACTGGCAATCTGTACGTTAAATTTAGGCTGTATGTCTTGATCCAAAAAACGCTGCCAACTGACACCGGTAAAAGAGAACAAATCTAGAGCACCTGTCAGGGCGCTGCCCAGCACCCCATCAAATCCTACGATAACGACTTTAAATGGTGCTCTGTCACTCATGAAGACTCCTCAGTTTGCGGCGTAATACGGTAATCAATTGGACAGGTTAACCCTAATAGATGTCAGTTACCACCTTAATTATGTCATAAATGACAATGTGGTAAGGCATAAAAATGAACTAATATTGAACCACTGATGATTGTTAAGAGAGAACAGCATGGACGCACAGAGCTTAATTAATGAGTTTGAGTTACCCTTTCAGCTTTACGATGTACTAAATACCGAGCAATTATGTCAGCACCCTAAATTCGCTGAACATTCACGTGATACCTTCGATGCCACCATCGATACCGCCAAAAAAATAGCCACCGATCTCTTCTTACCGCATAACACAGTCGCTGACAAAAACGAGCCACAGTTCGATGGCAAAAAGGTAACGATGCTCAATGACGTAAAAGTAGCCTTTGATGCTTATCGCCATTCTGGCTTTATCGCCGGCCGCTATGATTTTGATCAAGGTGGTATGCAGTTACCTGAGACGGTGATGACGGCGGTGGCCGGTTACTTTATGGCAGCCAATCCATCGACCACTGCTTATCCATTTTTGACCACTGCAGCGATTAATGTGTTGATGCACTTTGCCAATGATGAGGTAAAACAAGCCTTTGTACCACGCATGCTCAGCGGTGATTTTACCGGCACTATGGCTTTGACTGAACCGCATGCCGGATCTTCTCTTGCCGATATCAGAACTACCGCCACACCCCATGATGACGGCACTTATCGTATCCGTGGTAGCAAGATTTATATCTCAGGCGGAGATCATGAGTTAGCGGAAAACATTGTGCATTTGGTGTTGGCTAAAGTGCCAGGCGGTCCTGCTGGCGTGAAGGGCATATCGCTATTTGCGGTACCAAAATACCGCTTGGATGCTAGTGGCAAACCTGCTGAGCGTAACGATGTACATTTGGCCGGTCTAATTCATAAGCTTGGCTACCGCGGCACCACGTCAACGGCGCTTAGCTTTGGCGATGCCAATGACTGTGTTGGCTATCTGATTGGCGAGGTGCATTTTGGCCTACGCTATATGTTTAAGATGATGAATGAGGCACGCATCGCAGTAGGTTTTGGCGCAGCTATGATTGGCTATCGTGGCTATCAGTATTCGCTGGCCTATGCCAAAGACCGTTTGCAAGGACGAGTGGCCCCACATCTTAAGCCTGATGATCCTGCGGCGGCCATCATCGAGCATGGCGATGTCAAGCGTATGCTATTGGCACAAAAGGCCTATAGCGAAGGCGGCATGGCTTTGTGTCTGTATGGCTCAAATCTCATTGATCGTATCAATACCTGCGATGATGACACACAAAAACAAGCCTTGTCTGAACTGCTGGATTTATTAACCCCTGTCTTAAAAGCTTGGCCTTCAGAATATGGCCCCAAAGCCAATGATTTAGGTATTCAGGTATTGGGCGGCGCAGGCTACACCCGAGAGTATCAAGCAGAGCAGTTTTGGCGTGACAATCGTTTAAACCCCATTCACGAGGGCACCAATGGCATACAAGCCTTGGACTTAACTTTCCGCAAATTATGGCAAAATCAAGGGCTTGGATTACAGGTATTGCAGCAAGAAATCGCTCGAGACTTGATTGCCATTTCGACGTCGCAAACCGCGAAGCTTGCTAACAAATTGCAGATTTATATCGAACAGCTACAGCCGCTGCTACAGCATGTGGGTCAAACCCTAAGCACACCAAAAGCTGCCACCTTGAGTGCCAATGCACAAGCTTTAATGACGGTATTTGCCACTATTGTTATGAGCTGGATTTGGATTCGCCAAGCCAGCAAGGCCGAGCAGCTATTAGCACTCACTGAAGATGGCGCTAAGCAAAACTTTTATCGTGGCAAAATTCAAGCAGCAAAATACTTCATCGATTGGGAGCTGCCGCTCATCCAGCGTGATATTGAGCTACTGACCACGGACAATGCGGTGTGCCACAGCATGCAGCCTGAGTGGTTCTAACGGATCTAATTTAACATAAAAACCTAACTAAGCTGAGTATCAAAATGGAATTTGAACCCAACAAAACTGTCGCCAACGTCCTCAACAAACGCATCTTAATCACAGGCGGCGCTTCCGGTATTGGCGCGGCCAGTGCAAAGCTATTGGCCAGTCGCGGCGCTAAGATAATCATTGCTGATTTGGCTGAAGACTTAGGCCATGCTTTAGCACAGCAAGCTTGGGCGTCAGATCACACGATAAGCTTTATGAAAGTAGATGTCACTCAAGCTGCTGAGGTTAACGCATTATTTGCTTATGCCGTAGAGCAGCTGGGAGGCCTTGATGTGGTGATCAATAATGCTGGAGTCGATCACCCGCCAGCGCCGCTACACCAGTTAACGGAAGATGACTTTGATCGTTGTATGACGGTGAATGTCAAAGGGGTTTGGCACTGTATGCGCGCGGCCATTGCTTGCTTGAGTCCTCATGGCGGTGGTCACGTTATTAATGTGGCCTCTATTGCTGGTCTACGCTCAGCCCCCATGCTGTCAGCTTATAGCGCCTCAAAGCATGCAGTGATTGGACTGACTAAGTCTGCTGCTATTGAGTATGCCCGTGCCAATATAAGGTTTAATGCCGTCTGCCCAAGCTTTATTGATACCCCTATGGTGCGCAACAGCATGCTTAATATGAATGAAAAGCAGCAGCACGCTTTACTCAACGCCAGTCCGATGCGCCGACTGGGCAAAGTTGAAGAAGTTGCCAGTGCGATTGCTTGGCTGGCCAGTGATGAAAGCAGCTTTATGAATGGTCACAGCTTAACTTTAGATGGGGGTATGTTGGCATAATAAAGCCGCATATTGCCTGTGACCTGTATTTATCTACTAAAAAGGAATTTTTTATGAAAGACTTATTTGATTTAACTGGAAAAGTAGCACTGGTCACCGGAGCCAGCCGCGGGATAGGAGAGGCCATTGCTCGCTTATTGGCAAATTATGGTGCCGAGGTAATTGTATCGAGCCGTAAGCTTGAAGCCTGCCAAGCAGTCGCGGATAGTATCGTTAAGGACGGCGGCAAGGCCAGCGCTTATGCGTGTCATGTGGGAGATATGTCTCAGATTGATGCGATATTTGAGTATATTAAAGACACGTTTGGTCGCATAGATATTTTGGTCAACAATGCTGCAGCCAATCCTTATTATGGTCATATTCTAGATACTGACTTGTTGGCCTTTAATAAAACCGTAGAGGTAAATATCCAAGGCTACTTCTTTATGTCGACGGCAGCTGGCAAGATGATGCGCGAGCAAGGGGGCGGGGTAATCTTAAATACCGCTTCAGTAAACGGCGTTACTCCAGGGGATAAACAAGGCATTTACTCTATTACCAAAGCGGCGGTCATAAGCATGACCAAAGCCTTTGCTAAAGAATGTGGGCCGCTCAATATTCGAGTGAATGCTTTGCTGCCAGGCTTGACTGATACCAAGTTTGCCTCAGCACTGACCAGCAATGATAAGGTGCTTAATATGGCGCTGGCTATGATTCCGCTTAAGCGTGTGGCACAGCCAGAGGAAATGGCTGGCACGGTACTATATTTGGTCTCTGATGCGTCAAGTTATACCACAGGCGCTTGTATCAATGTCGATGGTGGACTGCTCGCTTAAGCCTATTTAAGGCCCCGCTGTTTGTAACCCTCATGAGATGCCCATGAGGGTTTTTTTATTAAAAAGTCTAGTGTTTATTTTCGTGTTTACTTAAATGCACAGTCTCACAACATTTTATCATGAAATAAAATGTGGATTTTTATTAGGATAGATAAGAGCTCAGTTTAACCGAGACTTTCCCAAACTTACTTGCCAGCGGACGCCAGCATGACTACTTTATCGCTTACAATTAATAATAACCCCTATCACTTCGAGGATCTTGACCCTCGTACCACCTTACTTGACTTATGTCGTCATCACCTACAAATCACCGGACCCAAAAAAGGCTGTGACCATGGGCAGTGCGGCGCTTGCACCATACTCATTAATGGTCAGCGCATTAACAGCTGCTTAACCTTAGCGGTGATGCACGAAGGCGATGAGATTACTACCATTGAAGGTATTGGCCTGCCAGAGACGCTCTCTGATTTACAGCAAGCTTTTAAAGAGCATGATGCCTTTCAGTGTGGCTATTGTACGCCCGGTCAAATCTGCTCGGCCACAGCGCTGATTGAGGAGGTCAAACAAAACTGGCCAAGCTATGTCACTGAAGATCTAAAAAATCCGGATGGCGCTTTAATCCAAGAAGTTGCAGAGCGTATGAGTGGTAATATTTGTCGCTGCTCAGCGTATCCTAATATCATTAATGCCATCTCTGAGGTATTACAAAAGGAGTTACAAAAACAGGTCAATCAGAGCAAATCAGTGGCGCATCCATCGAGCTTAGATAACTTAGATAGCTCATTAGATAGCTCAGGCAACCCAAGCAATAAGCCGGCAGTCTCGGCAGCAGTGAGCGGCATATGGTCGCCACCACCAAGCCAGTCTCAAGTCCATAAAGACACTGCCAATAAAAGCACGAACAATCAGTCTCAAGCTGCAGGAGAAAACTCATGAAACGTTTTGATTATGTCCGTGCCAGTGAGTTGACGCCTGCCTGCAAAGCGGCCAGTGTAGAGGGGGCAGCCTTCATCGGCGGTGGTACCAATTTGCTGGATTTAATGAAATTTGAAATTGAAACCCCGATTAAGCTGGTGGACATCACTCAGCTTGAATTAAAGCAAGTAGAGCCGACCGAAGCGGGCGGATTACGCATCGGTGCGCTGGTGACCAATAGTGATTTGGCAGCGCATCCCAGCGTTATTGAAAATTATCCCGTGCTGTCACGGGCAATATTGGCCGGTGCAACGGGCCAATTACGTAATAAAGCAACCACAGGGGGTAACTTCTTACAGCGTACCCGCTGCTATTACTTCTATCAGCCTGATAGTCCGTGTAATAAGCGCAATCCAGGCAGTGGTTGCCCTGCCATTGACGGGGAGAATCGCTCCCTTGCTATTTTGGGTACCAGTGAGCACTGTATCGCTCAGCATCCCTCTGACATGGCGGTCGCAATGCGGCTACTTGATGCAACTTTAGAAACCCAAAAAGCCGATGGCAGCACACGTCAGATAGCGATTAAAGATTTTTATCAGTTGCCCAAAGACACGCCGCATATTGAAACTGTGTTAGAGGCAGGAGAGATGATTACTCATATTATTCTGCCGCCGCCGACAGCAGGGATGCACACCTACGATAAGATACGTGATAGAGCCTCGTACGCCTTTGCTTTGGTATCCTGCGCGGCGGTTATTGATGCTGATGAGACAGGCACTTTGACCACCGTACGTTTGGCCTTTGGTGGCATTGGTACCCAGCCTTGGCGCAATGAGGCGGTTGAGGACGCCTTAGTCGGCACCAAGGGCGGTATCCCAGATATTGTCCATGCCGCTAATATCTTATTGGAGCAGGCTCAAGGATGGGGACAAAATGACTTTAAGATTACTTTGACTCGCCGCTTATTAAAACAAATCATTCAGCGCGCGCTTGCCGCTAAGGACGCATAATCATGGCTTTATTTAATTCAAACGCGACCAAAAAGATGGTAATGAATGAGCCGGTCGATACATTATTTGATAAAACCTCAAGCCAGCTGGTCGGTAAGCCTATCACTCGGGTGGATGGTGCCTTAAAGGTAAGCGGGCAGGCAACATATGCTGCTGAATACCACCGTGAAGGTCAAGTCTATGGGGTCTTAGTGGGGGCGACCATTGCCAAAGGTAAAGTAAAAAAAATCGATACAGAGTCCGTCGCTGATATTCCTGGTGTGATTAAAGTGGTGACAGATGCTAAGCATTTTCTGCGCAATTCACAGCAGGGCGGTGAGTTAGAGGCACCAACACAAGGTGCAGTAGAGATTGCTTATCATGGTCAGCCCATTGCTGTCGTAGTCGGTGAGACCTTTGAGGCGGCGAGAGAGGGGGCTAAGGCACTGCTGGTTCATTATGAAGATGAGACGGATAATGCGGCATTGGATTTTGATAAGGCTTTAGCAGACGCGCATGAAGTCGATGAAGATGCAGGCTCAGATAATAATGCCGAACAGGGTAATCCTGAGCAGGGACTAAAGTCGGCTGCGGTGACATTAGATCGTACTTATACCACGCCCAGCCAAAGCAACTCGCCAATGGAGCCGCATTCTACATTGGCTTATTGGGAAGAAGATAAGTTAACCCTTTATGCCTCTAATCAGATGGTGGCCTTTAGTAAAAAACAAATCGCAGACGCTCTGGATTTAAAAGACGATCAAGTGCATCTGATTTCACGCTTTGTGGGTGGTGGCTTTGGTAGTAAGCTTGGCATCTCCCCTGAGATTATTGCCGCTGCCGTGGCAGCCAAGCAAGTAGAGCGCCCTGTGCTTGTTATGATGACCCGCCCGCAAGTGATGGAGGCGACGGTTAGACGCTCAAATACGCAGCAGCGTATTGCAATCGGCTGTGATGAGAACGGAGTGATTGATACGCTGATTCACGATACGATTTCAAGTAACTTGCCCGGCGAGGGCTTCTTTGAGCCAGCCGGATTATCGACTCATTTTTTATATCGCGGTGAAAACCGCAGAGTCCATTACAAAAAGACAGACATGAACTGGACGCTAGCAGGCTCTATGCGTGCGCCAGGGGAGGCCGTTGGTCAGATTGCGCTAGAGTGTGCGATGGATGAGCTGGCGTGTCAGCTTAACATAGATCCTATTGAGCTGCGCCGCCGTAATGAGCCTGAAAAAGACCCGTCACAAGACATTCCTTTTTCCACCCGTCAGTTACTGGCGTGTATGGAGCAAGGGGCTAAAGCCTTTGGCTGGGCGGACAAGCACCGTCCTGAGCCGGCCAGTCGTCAACAAGGGGATTGGTGGATTGGTACAGGGATGGCCGTTGCTTCGCGCGGGAACAGCCTATTACCTGCTGAAGCACGGGCCACCTTACAGCTTGATCCGGCCAAGACATTTGGGGTCAAAGCAGTGATTGAGTCAGACATGACCGATATTGGTACTGGCTCCTATACCGTATTCTCACAAGTAGCCGCTGATATTTTGGGCTTACCGATTGACCATATCGAGATGAAGCTCGGCGACAGTGCTTTGCCGGCCTCATCTGGCTCAGGTGGTAGCTTTGGGGCGGCTAGTGCAGGCAGTAGTATATATTTAGCCTGTGCCAAGCTGCGGGAGCAAATCGCTGAAAAGGTCGGACTACATGCCGATACCATACAGCTTACGCAAGGTCAGGTACAACAGCAGGGTGAACATCAAGCAAGTTTACTAGAGTCTGGCGTTGAAACCGGAAAAGCGGCTCTGCAAAGTGCAGCGGATGCGATGCTTAAGTCCGTCGATACGGCGGCACAAAAAGCGGGTTTAGATAGCGATTTGGGCAGTGATAAAAACAATTCTGCTGATTGTTTTAGCGATAGCAACAGCCATGCGTTGGCAGATATTATCGCAAGTTATAAGAATCAAAAACTTAGTGCCAAAGGGCAGATTGCTCCAGGCAAAAATGGTAAAACACACCGTCAAGCCTGTTTTGGCGCTAACTTCGCTGAGGTCGCTGTACACCGCTATACTGGCGAGATTCGAGTCAAGAATATGACAGGCGCCTTTACAGCCGGACGTATCTTAAACCACAAGCTGGCGACCTCGCAGTGCTATGGGGGTATGGTGTTTGGTATTGGTTCGGCACTGATGGAGGAGGTCATCCACGACAAGCATGATGGCCGCTTATGCAATCATGATTTGGCAGAATATCATCTGCCAGTCAATGCCGATGTGCCACAGCTTGAGGTTATTTTAGTCGAAGAAGATGACCCATATACCAACCCAATGCACATCAAAGGCATAGGTGAGACGGCCATCTCTGGCGCAGCGGCGGCCATTGCCAATGCGGTCTATAACGCGGTTGGGGTACGTATTTATGACTTTCCGATTACGCTAGATAAGCTGATTGATCACTTACCTGACTAAAAACAAAAGGTACCCTTATGAGCAATCAGATATCTGATATTCTGCAGCTGGCCAATCAAGCCATCGCTACTGATACAGAGGCGGTGCTTGCAACAGTCGTACACATTGAAGGCTCTGCCTACCGTAAGCCTGGTGCCATGATGCTCATTTGCGCTGATGGTCAGTCGGTGGGTATGATAAGTGGCGGCTGCTTAGAGCCGCATATCATAAAAAAGGCGTTATGGCTGACCCGAAATGGGCCAGTGGTACAGCTCTATCAAACGGGTGAGGATTTGCCCGAGGAGGGTGCTGCAAAGACGCAGGCTGTCGATGATATTGAGTTTAGTATTCAAACAGAGCTTAATTTTGGTTTGGGCTGTAATGGGCGCGTGCATGTGCTGTTTGAGCCCCTAAATACTGCCAAAGCGTATCTTGGGATGATTAAACAGGTTCGACAGACCCAGCAGCCAGTGACAGTAGCGACGTTAATCCGCTCACAAGAGGCGAGCCACCCAGTGGGCTTACACGTTCAGTTAACGTCAGATTTTAATGTAGTACAAGTCGCTTCTGCTAATAATATTACCGCTGATTGTGATAATTTGATTGCTCAGGCCATTCAAAGCTTGTCGGCCAAATATGTGTCAGCCAAACACATAGGGTCTGGCCTAACACAAAAACCAACCGAACAAAAACCAACCGATTTTGCCACCATCACCAGTGTGGCTAGGCAAGATAATACTCAGCATATCACTCAGCCAGTACAGACTCAGTGGTTGGTTCAGCAGCTGCAACCACAAAAGCGGCTGCTTATCTGCGGCGCTGGCAATGATGTGCAGCCACTGGTGCGCTTAGCCAAAATGCAGGACTGGCACGTCACTGTGATCGACAGTCGCTCTCACTATGCTACTCGTTCACGCTTTATGGCGGCTGATGAGGTGCAGTGTGTGCCGCTTGAGGATACCCAGACCTTATTGGCACTGAGCCAAAATGCAGCGGTGGCAGTGATGTCGCACAGCCTTACTCAAGATAGAGCTCGGTTACAAGTGCTGCTTGCCAATCCGCCTTTATATTTAGGACAGCTGGGCCCCAAATACCGTACTGAGCGCCTAATCGATGAGATTAAGCAAGCGTATCAGGGCGATGTTAATGGCTTAGAGCAAGGCATTGATCAGCTTTATTATCCTATCGGCTATAAGCTAGGCGGTGATGGGCCTGAGGCGTTGGCACTAGGAGTTATGGCGCAAATCAGTGCAGTGATGCATGGCAAAGAAAACACACTCAGTGCGTCTATAAATGCAAAGGAGATGAAGCATGCGTCTCAGCCGAAGACAGCGTCAGATAGACGGTATAAAGACAGATGGGCCGCTCAGTGATAAGGGTGGTTTTAATCAAATGAGTGTTTCTAAATGAGTATTTCTAGCTTATCCAAACTATCCGAATTATCTACTGTTTCTGTATCGCCACAAGCGCTACCTGAACATGCGGTGATCTTGTTGGCTAGTGGGTTAAGCAAGCGCTTGGGCCAGCCAAAGCAGCTACTTACAATAGACGCACAGCCACTGCTTGAGGTGATGACCCAGCGTGCATTGGTTACCTCTCCCAAAGCGGTTATGCTGGTCGTACCCGAGTCTCATAGCATTATCCACCCCTTGGCCGAAACATTGGCTGCTCAGCACGATGTGCTCACCCCAGTGTTCAACTCATGTCCAGAGCAGGGCATGGCTTATAGCTTAAATTTGGGTATTGATGCGCTTAATAAAAAAGTAGCACAGGGACTGAGCGTAAAAAGAGTGGTTATCATGGGGGTTGATCAGATATTACTGGATACGGCGCATTTGCATCAGCTGCTGGTCAGCCATCAGCAAGCTATTCAAGCCGGTCACGCTATTGGCGATAATCCGGTTGATAACAACAGTCTAGCGATTAACAAGAATTTAGCGGACAACAAGGTTGTCGCTAGCGGCTATGGCCGCTCTTATAAAGACTTACCTGAATTATCATCCAATAAGGCAGCCAAGCCTAATATAAATATTACCGGTCTTCCTATTACCATTGATTACGAGCGATTAACCCAGTGGCAGCCAACACTCACAGGTGATAAAGGGCTGCGTGATTTAATTAGAAGCTTGGATGATAGACAGCTTCATGTGATTGATAACATAAAGCTTAGCTTGGATATAGACACACCTGAGCAGCTAAGCTTTGCGCAGCAACAAGGCTGGCTAGATTGTTAAAATGGCTAATACCTTTTCTAAAAAACAACTTCTAAAAAACAACCTAGCTTGGTTGATTTTTAGATTTGGTATAACAATCGCTTGTGATAAATACGCTGTCAGCAGTCTGTCTCATAACAGTAAATAACAGCAAGGCGTGAAGTGTAAGCCTTTCGTATTACTGACAAAGTAGGTGGACAACGTATACTAGAGATTAAAGGCACAAGGTCTTGTGGTTGCGGTTAGACAGGATATAAAAGTGACTCAAGCCTTATTTTATATTTTATGATGTGATGTATAAGTTGATTGTCTGGGAGGTATCATGTTTGGCGATTCTAAAATCAGAGCGTTATATTCAGAAGATGACCAGCGAAGCCTGACAGATAAGCGGCGGCGGCAGCAGGGTATTATAAAAAATGAGGCCGGTGAGTGGGTACTGTTACGCCATGCTGATGTCAAATCGGCGGCGCTTGATGATGCCACTTTCTCTAGTCATGTCTCGCGGTTTTTACAAATCCCGAATGGCTTAGACGGCGCAGAGCATGATCAGTATAGAGCACTGATTAACCGCTATCTTAGTCAAGACGCCATTACCCCTTATGTGCCGCTGTTTCAACACGTGGCAACAGAGCTTGTATCGGGGCTGCCTAAAAGGGAGGTCATTAATGCGGTTACGGATATAGGGACGGTCTTTGCAGTGCGTGCTCAGTGTCAATGGCTAGGCTGGCCTGCAGAGGTTGAGCCTATCTTAGTACAATGGGTCAATGACAATCACCAAGCCAGCCGCTTAAAAGACACTGCTAAGCTTGCAACAGTGGCACAGGATTTTAATGAAATTATTCGCTCAGTTATCGCTCCATTTCGGGATACAGACTCTGCTGCTAGCCATAACAAAGCAAATCAAGACAGCGTAACAGCTCAGCTATGCCGTGAGCAAATAAAGGGACGCCCACTTAGCGAGGCTGAAATCGTGTCTATTTTGCGCAATTGGACTGGGGGTGATTTGGGGTCTATGGCATTATGTGTGGGCGTAGTGGTGGCTTATCTTGCCCATCATCCTAAACAGTTACAGCACTGTGCCAATGCCTCTGATGCAGAGCTTGAAGCCATTATTGATGAGATACTGCGTCTTGATAATCCTTTTCCCTCAAACCGTAGGATAACCAAGTGTCCGGTGACTCTAGGCGAGCATCAATTGCCTGAAGGGGCTAAGGTGCATTTAGACTGGATTTCAGCAAACCGCGATGAGGCCGTATTTGGTAAAGATATCTTTGATCCAGTCAAACATGCAGCGGATAATCTGGTTTATGGTATTGGCCGTCATGTGTGTCCTGGGCGATTATTGGCTACTTGGCAGCTTAGAATCCTTATCCGAGCACTGCTTGCGCATGTCGAGGCGATCACGCCAGCGCCGAATGAGTCATTTGAACGGCAGCTGCCTCCGTTAGGTGGGTATAGCCGTGTGCCTGTTGTTTTAAGTTAATATTGTTATCTATTTTGGCTATACTTTACATCGTAAGACTAAAAAAGCAGCCCCTATTGACATAGTGGCTGCTTTTTTTATGCTATTGTTGATAACGCTATGGTTGTTAGTAGTGATAATATTTAAAACGACTAACCACCTAGCCTAACTGCGCTAATACGTCATCAGTGAAGTCGACGTTGGTATGCACATCTTGTACATCGTCTAAATCTTCTAGCATATCGATCATTTTCATCACCTTTTCGGCATCATCGATATTATCGATAAGCGCGGTGGTCGAAGGCGACATGGTAACCTCAGCATTGCTCGACTCATAGCCGGCTGCATCTAACGCATCTTTTACCGCACCAAAAGTGTCAGGCTCAGTGATGACAAGTAAGCTTTCGCCATCATTTTCGATATCGACAGCGCCGGCATCTAACGCCACTAACATAATCTCATCTTCAAGTGAGACATCATCAAAAATGATTTCACCGCGTTTGGTGAACAGATAAGCCACCGAGCCTGCGGTGCCTAGGTTGCCGCTAAACTTGGTAAAGGCGTGACGCACTTCACTGACGGTACGGTTTACGTTGTCAGTCATGGTCTCAACCAAGACAGCCACACCGCCCACACCATAGCCTTCGTAGGTTAGCTCGTCCATTTCGCCGCCGTCAGAGTTACCGGCACCGCGCTCGATGGCACGCTTGATGGTGTCTTTGGTCATGTTGGCCGATAGTGCTTTTTCGACTGCAGCACGTAGGCGAGGGTTAGATTCTGGGTCAGGGTCACCTTGTTTGGTCGCTGAAACCAGCTCACGAATGATTTTGGTGAAGATTTTGCCGCGCTTGGCATCCTCTTTGGCCTTTTTGTGCTTAATATTTGCCCATTTAGAATGACCTGCCATAATATGGTTATCCTTATCAATTACGTTAAACAAATCAAGGGTATTATCCGCTTGGAGTGTATAAAAAGACCTAGCACCCTCGGCAGCTGTAATAATAGGCCAGCTGCGGACGCACTATGTGGCCATGAAAGTATGAGTGTTGACTTGAATTTTTTACTGATTGCGCCGATAGCAACACGGCGATAAATAAGAGGGGCTTGATGACCTGAGAAGTTAGGGAAATGGCCTTGTACTTTGAGTCTAACAAGCCTCTAAAAGAGCTAGATTATAGCAGAAATTTGGGTTTGGCAGGATAGCTTATTTTTTGGCGCTAAAGCGGTTTTCATTGAGTTTAGGGTGTTAAGCCACATAAAAAAGGATGTGCTAAAAACAAAGTTTGTCTAATAGGTAACATTGCCGATGTAATAACGTATAATGGGCCACTCTTATAGATCAGTTACCCGTATTTATGAAAAAACTCTCCTCAAATACGCTAAATCATCTACGCGATCGCATTCATATTATCATTGAAGGCACAGATACGCCTTTAGGTAAGCTGTTTGATATCGTATTATTGATAGCCATTGCCGCTAGTGTGGCCGTGGTGATGTTAGACAGTGTGCTGTATTTGCGCCTGCAATTTGGTACAGTATTCTTTTATGCAGAATGGTTTTTTACCATTTTATTCACCATAGAATATTTGCTGCGCCTGTTTTCGGCACCCAATCGGGTACGCTATGTATTTAGCTTCTTTGGGGTGGTGGACTTATTGTCCGTATTGCCCAGTTATTTAAGCTTAATATTTGGTGGTGTTCAGTACTTAATTGTGGTGCGCATCCTACGTATTCTACGTGTGTTCCGAGTGTTAAAGCTCAAATCTTATATGCAGCAAGCGGGGTTTTTGGCCGCAGCCCTACGCACCAGTCAACAAAAAATCACCGTGTTCTTCTTGTCTTTGGTGCTGTTGGTTATGATTTTCGGCTCGGTCATCTATGTGGTCGAGGGGCCAGAAAATGGCTTTACCAGTATTCCGGTGTCTATCTACTGGGCGACAGTAACTTTGACCACGGTGGGCTATGGCGATATGTCACCTAAGACCCCTTTAGGTCAGTTTATTGCAACCATGGTGATGATGACCGGTTACTCCATTATTGCGGTGCCGACCGGTATCTTTACCTCTGAGCTTGCTAAGAGCATGCGGCCGCAGCTACATCCAGTCACTTGCCCTAACTGTGGTAAGTTTGGTCACGCCGCCGGTGCTCAGTTTTGTGACCGCTGTGGTCATGACCTGCACATCTAGTTTTGCCTTATAAGTGCCGATTTTATCTATAATATAGCGGCACTTTGCTCATGTTACAGACGCATTAAGTTATAAATTTTACGACTCAATGCCTGACCTTCTTTTGTTAATAGACTCAAAATCCTATGTCAAATTTATTGAAAAAATCCTTCAATGTTGTCAATCGTGTCCGTCACACTGCCAGTGTGGCCGGTTTATCTGCATTGCGTGTGGCCAAAGGTGAGCGTCCAGATGCGGTCATGCTGCGTGAGACGTTCGAGCAGCTTGGCACCACTTATATAAAAATTGGTCAGTTTATCGCCAGCACGCCCTCCTTGTTTCCGCGTGACTATGTGATTGCCTTTCAAGGCTGCTTAGACCAGACCACGCCGCTGCCGTATCAGTATATTGAAGGGGTATTAAAGCAAGAGCTGTTAACAGACCATCACAGCTTGGATGAGTTGTTTTTGTATATCGATGAGACGCCGCTAGCGTCTGCTAGTATCGCCCAAGTGCACGCGGCAACGCTGCGTGATGGCCGTGATGTGGTGCTAAAAGTCCAAAAGCCGGATGTCGATGTGATCATGCAGACCGATCTTGGGGTGCTGCACGGGGTGACCAAGATTATGGAGCGCTTAATGCCGCAAATGCGTTTTGCCAGTATCTCGCCGATTATCGATGAGATTCGCACCCGTATGTTGGCTGAGACCGACTTTATCGCTGAGGCGTCTAATATCCGTGATTTTCAGCAGTTTTTACAGATGACGGGCAATCAAAAGGTGGTGGCGCCTGAAGTGGTGGATGAGCTGACCACCAAAAAAGTGCTGACCATGAGCCGCTTGCATGGCATCTCTATGGTTGATGAGGTGGCGATGCGCCAATATAGCGCAGATCCTGCGCAAGTGATGGCCGATACGCTCAACACTTGGTTTGCAAGCCTAATGATGTGCAACAGCTTCCACGCTGATCTGCACGCTGGCAACTTAATGCTGCTTAAAGATGGACGTATTGGCTTTATTGATTTTGGTATTGTCGGTAAGCTAAAGCCTGAAAGCTGGCAAGCGTGTATGGGTATGATGCAAGCGCTACAGGACAATGATTATGTGACCATGGCTGGCTGTATGATTGATATGGGCATGACTCATGATCGTGAGCAAGTCGATCAGGCACAGCTGGCCGGTGATTTGGCAAAAATGATTACCCGCATTATGGCAGAGGATAAAACCTATACCAGTGGCAAGCCTTTTAACACCAAAGAACAGGCCGATGAGCTAAACAAAATGATGCTAGAGATTGTTGAGGTCGGCAAACGCCACGGTATTCATTTCCCGCGCGACTTTGCGCTGCTGACCAAGCAAATGCTGTATTTTGACCGCTTTATGCGCACGCTTGCACCCGACATGGATATGTTTAATGATGCCCGCGTCAGCTTGCTGGGCAGATAATGGGCAGATAAATAGTGAAAAAGGGCGCCGCGTTAGGGTAAGGCAAATAAGTAGAGGACTGTATACGCGCCCGATGGATAATCTTTTGATTAGTAATATACGTTTTTGATTTGGTACACACTTAACTGTAAGTAGTGCTTATGATAACTAGGTTACCTCTTTGGATTTTGATTGGTGGGGCAGTGCTGGCTTTTAGTGCCGGCTGCATCAATATTATTGCGCTTAGCGGCTTTACCAATTTATCGGTGTCGCATGTGACCGGCAACGTCAGTTATTTTTCGGCAGCGTTGGCGCAGATGAATTTTTCGCGGGTGCTGTTCGTGGGGGCATCGCTGCTGTCATTCTTGTCAGGCTCGATTTTAAGCGGCTATCTGATTGGCCAGCACTCGTTAAAGCTTGGCCGCCGTTATGGCATTGCCTTATTCACCGAAGCTGGCTTATTGTTTTGCAGCTTTTTATTGTTTTTTCACCATGATTATTTCGGTCAGCTGCTGGCGGCTATGGCTTGCGGGCTACAGAATGCCATGGTAGCCACCTACAGTGGGGCGGTTATTCGCACCACGCATTTGACCGGTCTGACCTCAGACATGGGGGCCGCTATTGGTAACTGGTTGGCGGGTCGACCGATTAGCAAGCTAACTTTGGGCTTCCAGGCCATCATCTGGTACAGCTTCTGTGGCGGCGGTGTGGTAGGGGCTTATGGGTTTTTTAAATTGGGCTATAGCGCCATGCTTATTCCGGTTGGCATTGTGTTTATGGCAGCCGTCTTCTATCAAGTGGCCTCAAGTCGTCTGCCTGAAAAGCGCGAAACATAACTCAATTAGACCCAAAGCTTAGTCAATAAAAAACCGCTCAAAGCCATTTGAGCGGTTTTTTATTGACTAATTTTTTAGCTTCGCGCTTTACATCAATTGCGCCTGCCACAGCTTAATAGCAAAGCCGATAAATAACAGACCCACAGCGCTCATGCTAGAGACAATCAGCCAAGGATGTTGGCTGAATTTTTTAGCCAGTTTTTGACCAGAAAATGCCAAAACAGTCAAATAAGTGAAGCTGATGCACTGTAAGATGATGGCCAATACCAAAAAAGACAGCAGTGGATGCGGATAAGCGGGGTCTACGAACTGCACAAAAAACGATAAGAAAAATAAAATGGCTTTGGGATTGGTGAGGCTTAGCAACATGGCGCGATAAAAGAAATTTTGATTGGGGTTTGGCACCGCAAGCTTGGGCTTTGCATCCGCCAAAAGCGCACGCTGCTTAAAGGTATGATAAGCACCGATTAACAGCTTGATACCAAGATACATAAGATACAGGCCACCGATCAGCTTTATGCCATTAAACAAAGAGGGGTACAGCTTAAGTAGCCCGCCTGCGCCAAATATGGTAACTAAGATAAGTATCCCATCACCCACAAAAATACCAGCTATGGCTTGATAGCCTTTACGCACGCCATGGGCAGCCGCGACGGCCAGACAATATAGACTGTTGGGGCCGGGTAGTAAAATAATCGCAATGGTGCCAATGATATAGGCGGTAAGATCTGTTATCCCAAACATAAAGGCTCCTTTGGCCTATATTGTAAACGCACTATTATAGTGAATTTTTTAGCTGCTGCGTAAGCCTTTATAGTTTAAATCAAGCCGCGTTTTTTGCGTCATTATTAACCGAGCTATCTAATGATGCCGCGATTAAACACCTCACGCAGCTCAAAGCTGGTATGCACTTGACTGACGCCCTCTAGGCGGTTTAATCGGTGCAATAAAAACTCCTCATAATGCGCCATATCACGCACCACCACCTTTAATAAATAATCTTCAGTGCGGCCGGTGACAATGCTGCAGCTGACTACCTCATCGAAGCTTTGGATTTTAGCTTCAAACTCAGCAAAGCGCTCAGCAGTATGTCGGTCCATACTCACCGCAATAAAAATAGCCAGGCTATAACCAAGCTTCTGCGGATCAACCAAAGTATGGTAGCCGGTGATAACACCCGCTTCCTCTAAACGCTTAATCCTTCTGGCGCAAGGGGTAGCCGATAAATGCACCGCTTCAGCAATATCGGTAATACTCATGCGGGCATCTTGTTGTAGTAGGGTTAAAATCTGCCGGTCAATGGCGTCAATATCAATGGCTGGGGAAAGATTTGAGAATGAGCTCATAGCGGTTTATCCGGAGTAATATGATGCTATTAGTGATTTTCACTAATTTATGATAAATAAAAAACATAATACGCTAATTTTAATTAAAAATTGGGCTAATTTTGTAGGATTATTTTCACCCCGCTTTGATATGATAGTCAGTATGGCGTCATAGTTAAATAAACCGTATCGATAAATAAATAATATCGATAAATAAATAGTATCAATAAGCAGCTGGCGAAAGTATCTATGTTCTTGATAGACTTAAAGAAGTAGCATAGACTTAAGACGCTGATAAGCGCGTCTAAAAAGTAGATGGTTTGTGCAAAGTCAGCTTGTTATGCCAAATCAATTTTAAGGGTATGAAGATAAACCCATTAACATTAACCAAAACCAATGTGATAAAAAACAATCGACCAAAGAGGGCACCCCATGAGCCAAGTTACTAGCCAATCAACCCGAGTGGAACCTAAGGTAAAGCCTAAGTTTGACGCGTTTGATTTTCGTAAATACCAACCTTTTGCTTTTGCACCCAACTTATCTGATCGCACATGGCCAAATAAGACCATTGAAAAAGCGCCGATTTGGGCCAGTGTGGATTTACGTGATGGTAACCAAGCTCTGATTGATCCTATGACCATCGAACAAAAGATGCAGTTCTTTAAACTGCTGGTTGAAGTAGGCTTTAAAGAAATTGAAATTGGGTTTCCATCAGCTGCGCAAGTGGAATTTGACTTTGCGCGTAAGCTTATCGAGGAAGGACATATTCCAGAGGATGTGACCATTCAGGTATTGGTGCAGGCACGTGAGCATTTAATTGAACGCACCTTTGAGGCGCTAAAAGGCGTACGCCGCGCTGTGGTCCATGTGTACAACTCTACCAGCCGCGTGCAACGTGATAAGGTTTATGCCAAAGACCTTGAGCAGATTAAGCAAATTGCGATAGAAGGCGCAAAAATGCTGCAAGACCATGCCGCCAAGCATCCTGAAACAGAATGGGTGTTTGAGTATTCACCAGAAAGCTTTAGCCAAACTGAACCCGATTATGCGGTGCAAGTGGTGGATGCGGTTAACGAGGTGTGGAAGCCTGAAGAGGGTCAAGCGGTAATCATCAACTTGCCAGCTACGGTTGAGTCATCCATGCCAAACGTCTATGCCGATCAAGTCGAGTACTTTTGCCGTAATATAAAAAACCGCGAGCATGTGATCATCAGCTTGCACACCCACAATGACCGTGGTAGTGCAGTGGCCGCCGCTGAGCTTGGGGTGTTGGCCGGCGCCGATCGCATCGAGGGCACACTACTTGGTAACGGCGAGCGTACCGGTAACATGGACATTATGATTATGGCCATGAACTTATATAGTCAAGGCGTTGATCCTGAGCTTGATCTAAGTGACATGAGCCGCATTGTGCAAGTGGTCAGTGAGTGCAATAACTTGCCGGTGCATCCACGCCATCCTTATGTGGGCGAGTTGGTGTTTACCGCCTTTAGTGGCTCGCACCAAGATGCGATTAAAAAGTCACTTGATTACAATGAGAAAAACAGCGATGCCACTCAAAATATCTGGGATGTGGCCTACTTACCGATTGATCCCGCTCATATTGGCCGCAGTTATCAAGATGTGGTGCGCATTAACAGTCAGTCTGGTAAAGGGGGCGTGGCTTATATTCTACAGCGCAACTATGGCTTTAACTTGCCGCGCTGGATGCAAATTGACTTTAGCCGCGTAGTACAGCAAAAAGCGGAAGAGGTAGCGCGTGAGCTCAAAAATGAGGAAATCTTAGAAGCCTTTGAGTCCACTTATCTACATAATTCAGGCTTTGAGCTATTAGATCATAGCGTGAATAACAAAGGCGGTGACGTTGAGTTTAGCGGGCAAGTGATTATCAATGGCGAAACCGTTGAAATCTCCGGCAAAGGTAATGGTCCGTTGTCGTCATTTATTGATGGGGTTGCACGTCACACAGGCAAGAAGCTGCATATTATTAATTACTCAGAGCATGCCATGACTCAGCCTGTGGCCAATATGAGTGAGGATGAGGATACCACCAGCGATAAGACCAATGCCACAGCGGCAGCTTATATTCAGCTCAACGTGGATGGCGAGATTTACTCAGGTATTGGCACCCACACCAGTACAGTATCTGCCATGTTGCGCGGTGCCCTATCTGCCTTATCGCAAGCTTTTTAAGGTTAAGGGTTGTCATTAACCGCTTACCCTAAAAACCTATTTTAGTTTTCAATAAAAAAAGGCGTCTTATAGACGCCTTTTTTATTGATGAGCTTTTGATTTGTGGATAAAGGCGTATCTTTTATTATTGTGCCCAAATTATTATTGTGCCCAAATGTTTTGATGTTTTTGCAGCAGCTGCTCTTTAGTTTCAATACGATCAGGGTCAGGGATGATACAGTCAATGGGGCATACCTTATCGCAGGTCGGCTCGTCATAAAAGCCCACGCATTCGGTACACAGACTGGGGTCAATGACATAGGTCTTTTGCCCCTTTTGATCATAACTGATGGCTTCATTGGGGCATTCAGGCTCACAGATATCACAGTTGATACACTCAGAGGTGATTTTTAAAGCCATAGGACGTCTCCTTTTTTATCAACCAAACCGGCTTAAGTTTAATATTCGCCCAACAGCCAACCACTGATGTAGGCAAAATACTCTCGAAACCAAGAGTTGTAACGTATCGAGAGCGGGGTGGTGCTGGCAAGTGCCACCAGATTGGTGTAGCCTTGATGCTCAGCGATGGCCAGCGAGCGCGGGATGTGGAAGTCACTGGTCACCACAGCAATTGGGTCATTTAAAGAGATGCCTTGCTCGGTCAAAATCTGCTGACTAAACAAGAAATTCTCCTCAGTACTGGTGCTGTTTTTTTCTTGCTGAATGTGCTCAAGTGGGATGCCATAAAGCGCGTACAGATAGCGAGCCATGGCCTCACCTTCACTGCGTATCTCACCCATGCCGATGCCGCCGCTGGTGATGACCACCGCCTGGGGTTGTTCCTTTATTAAGGGAGCAGCGGCGTCTAAGCGACTGGCCAAAGTAGGGGTGGGCAAACCATCTTGAATACCGCCCCCAAGTACGATAATGGCCGCCACTGTCTCATACGGTTGGTCAACTTGCTTAATATTTTTGTGCAATGAAAAGGCAAATACAATAAAGCTTATCAGCCACAGGACAAATATTGCCCACAGCAGCTTCCAAACCATACGCCAGTGTTTACTTACCTGTAGCTTGGCTTTTATCTTATGCCAAAATACGGCATGAATGATAAATATCAGACCCAGCACAAAAGGGACTAGGGTACCAAAGTTAATTTTATCAGCGGCAATTAAAATGGCACAGTCTATTACTAAAATAAGCCCGGTGATAAACAGTAGGATATTGAAAGCTTTGAGGTAATACGACTGGGGGATAGGCATTATCAAGGGTCTATTGGTTGGCGTCAAAGGTGGGTTTAAGTGTGAAATAAGTGGTGCGTTAGTATACTATCTAAAAGCTTACGCTAAAACCGATAAAACATTTGTCTTTTTGACAGGTTTTAGCGTAAGCGGACGGGCGATATTAGTCGTATCTAAATCAGTAACGTCTACTAATTAATCATATCTAAATCAGTAACGACTCATTGGTAACGACTAAGATAGCGGCAACCATAGACTAACAGCGAATAGATATTAGCTGAAAATGGCCTGCTTTACGTTTTTCATGACCAATGCAAATTGCAAAGTGTCCCTGTCCATCTCTTTAAAGGGGTTACTAATCTGGGCCACCCAACCTGACCCTAAAGCCGCCTCAATCGAATTGCCTTTTTTGTCCCACATCTGCTCAAGCGTATAGGTAACATTGCCTTGTGGGGTCATAATCTCGATGGTGTCGCCGACCTCAAGCTTATTTTTAATCTCAAGCGTTAGACGCTCAGCACTGATGTCGATGACTTCGGCCACAAACTGCTGTTGATCTGTTTTTGAAGCACCGTATTCGTAGTTTTGATAATCGCTGTGGACATGACGACGTAAGAAGCCTTCGGTGTAACCACGGTTGGCTAACCCATCTAAAGCACCGATCAATGACTCATCAAAAGGCTTACCTGCCACCTCATCATCAATGGCTTGACGGTATACCTGAGCGGTGCGAGCCACATAATAATGCGACTTGGTTCGACCCTCAATTTTTAAAGAATGTACGCCCATTTGAGTCAGCTCAGGCACCAACTCTACCGCTCGTAAGTCTTTAGAATTCATGATATAGGTACCATGCTCATCTTCGTACATGGCCATTAACTCACCTGGACGGTTTTGCTCTTCTAGCAACACGACCTCATCACTTGGCGCTTGGACATAGTCATCGCCCATAACCATGTCACCATTTAAATTAACAGTGTCGATTTGCTGAGCTGGGTTGAAGGTTTGTACTGGTACAATATCGCCCGTTTCATTTTCTTGAGCTTTATAAGTATTGTAGCTCCAGCGGCAAGCATTGGTGCAGGTGCCTTGGTTGGCATCACGTTTGTTGATATAGCCGGATAGCAGACAGCGACCAGAGTAGGCCATGCATAATGCGCCATGGACAAAAACTTCAATCTCCATGCCTGGCACTTCATCGATGATTTGCTTAATCTCCTTTAATGATAGCTCGCGTGAGACGATAACGCGGCTTACCCCCATTTGTTTCCAGAACTTAACAGTGGCCCAGTTAACCGCATTGGCCTGTACGGATAAGTGGATTTCTATATCAGGGAAATGTTCACGCACCATCATAATCATGCCGGCATCCGACATAATCAGTGCATCAGGTTTCATCTCAATCACAGGACGGATGTCCTCGATAAAGGTCTTAAGCTTAGCATTATGGGCTTGGATATTGACCACCACATAAAACTTCTTGCCCAAGCTGTGTGCATACTCAATACCACGGCGCAAATTGTCTTCATCAAAATCATTGTTACGCACGCGCAGACTATAACGTGCCTGCCCGGCATAAACCGCATCGGCACCGTAAGCAAAAGCATACTGCATATTTTTGAATGTACCCGCAGGGCAAAGTAGCTCTGGGGCGCGAGGAGCAGGAGCGATTTGATTTGATTGAGTCATGTGATTACCTATACTTGAGACAGCCACAATTATTGGCCAATTGTGGCTTTAATATACGTATTAATAGAGGATAAAAGCAGGCTATGTGCTAAAGAGTAGGGCGTATTATAAGCTATATGAGCCTATCATTAAATGTTTTAAAGGTTAGAGGCTATTAAGACAAATCGTTAATGGCTCGATTTTATTAATAATGTCTACAGTAAATTCATTAGGTAAGTAGGTCTGGGTTTAGTTTGAAATAAACCCAGTATTAACTATTTATAAAGCTGTTTATAAGCAAGGCAATATAGATAGTCATGGCGAATAAAGTGTGATTGTTAATTTCTTTTAAGCTTTACTAATTTCATTTCGTAACAATTAACTTATTGAGGATTACAATATACTTAACTAGAGTGTAGGTAAAATTTAAATTAAATTATTATTGTAATTAAGTGGTGACATATTCTCATATTAATAAGAATTTAATTCATAAGTCTAGGGCGTGTATAGAATTGGAGAGTTGAAAAAAGATAAGCAACACCTCAAGTTCACGTTTACCACAACAAAGAACCCGAGATATTGCTTATGGCTCGCACCATGCTCAAAGACAAGCAGTGGCACAA
>Ga0208300_100272_pt1 | contig 45445 bp, 39 predicted proteins | sample 23_taG_FD_184096 | JGI IMG/M metagenome (GOLD analysis project Ga0208300, IMG submission 184096) | Marine viral communities from Cariaco Basin, Caribbean Sea - 23_WHOI_OMZ (SPAdes) (version 2) | ecosystem: Environmental > Aquatic > Marine > Oceanic | place: Caribbean Sea: Cariaco Basin...
TGCCGGTATAGCGTTTAAAACCAGCGTCACTTTGTTTGAGTAGCTTATCTATGTTTGGCATATCTATTAAGTAAGTAGAGTTCAATAATATACGTTGTGTCTTACAACTACTTTTGCAAGAGGTCTAATGGTCAATATAGATATGCATATACTGCTCAGAGGTATTTTTTAGAGCAGATATGTCGATTTATATATCTTTCTACAAACGAACTGCATCTTAGATATTGGAAGTTAGGAGTTAAAGATATTTTATGGAGTAACTTAATAGATAAAGATGATGGAGTTTTCTCAAAGAAATTTATTCGTGCATTCTATAATGAAGTGGAATCGGAAGGTGCACATATGATTGTTCTTTCTTCAAAACTATATAGAGAGACATCTGAGTTTATTCATGGAAACTTCGATAAAGTTAATAACATGCCTATAAGAATAGGTTTCGATGAATTGCTACTTAATAAATGGTTAGGGTTTGTTGAAACAAACAAGTTTGTAACACTATTTTTACTTTTAGTTAGGTTTTCAAAAGATTTTGATACCGAAGAGCTTAGTATGATTGAAGATATGGTCAAAGACGAACTTGGTGGAATGGAAGAATTTAATCTTCTTTTTGAATAGATAGGAAAATATAATGTCAAATTTTAAGATACGTACCGAGACTATTAAACCTGACAGAATTCTAGATTATTTTGTCGAAAACCAAGATGATCGAAAAATAGTAGAGTATTTAAAGTCGGACGTCCCTATCGTACTAGTCGGAAGCCGAGGAGTTGGAAAATCTTTCTTATTAAGAGTGGCTGAAGCAGAATTAAAGCGCGATATAGATCTAAAAAGTGTGGTGCCTGTATACTTATCTTTTACGCAAGGATCAGTTTTACAGTTAACTGATGAGCATGATTTTTATCAATGGATGTTAGCAAAGATGTGCTCAGCTTTTTTACGAAGTATAAAAAAACTCGGTATTTCCATGCCTTCTTCTTTAATAGGAGAAAGATCTGAAAAAGACGTAGAGAACTATCTTGATAAATTAGTTTCTGAATTTGAGCAAACATGGAAAAACAATCAAAAACCAATTAGTACTAGCGATTTACTTTCAATAGATGACTTTAAAGAAGCTGTAGAAGATATATGTGAAGCTGCGGGTATTGAATACATTAACTTTTTTATAGATGAGGCAGCTCATATCTTACGCCCAAGCCAGCAAAGACAATTTTTTAATCTTTACCGTGATATAAATAGCCCATATATTAATTGTAATGCAGCTGTATATCCTGGTGTAACATCTTTTGGTGACAACTTCCAACCTATTCATGATGCTACTTTCGTTTATTTAGAAAGAGACGTTGCAAGTGTCGGGTATGTAGAGTATATGAGAAATATTGTGGAAAAGCAGGCTGATAGCAGCCTACTTGGGAAAATTGCAAAAAACATGGCTAATTTCTCTATTCTTTCTTACGCCGCAAATGGTAACCCTAGGATTCTTCTAAAAACACTTACATTAACACCTTCAGTCACATCGAGAGAAGTTAATACAGTTATTAAGTCTTTTTACAAAAGCGATATATGGGAGGAACACACACTTTTATCAGAAAAATATTCAGGCTTTACTGATTTTATTGACTGGGGTAGAGATTTTGTTGAGGATTACGTTTTACCAGAAATTAAAGAAAAAAATGATAATTATACTGCTGATGATAAAAAGACAACTCGATTTTTCTGGATTCACAGAGATGCGCCTGAAACAGTTAAAAAAGCTTTGAATTTACTTTGTTATACTGGAATTATTTCACTTCATACCGAAGCAGTGAAAGCAACACGAAGTGAGGTGGGAACAAGATATAGTGTAAATGCAGGCTGTTTACTTGCATTAGAAAACATTCCTGTTTCAACAGGCTTACCCATAATTAGAAATACTACAATCAAAAGAATGTCGGAGTTCGGTGCCAACCATCAAGCATATATCAGTCTAAATCCAGAAATAACTGATTTTGATGACTCAATAATCAATGATGCTCTTGATAGACAGCTAGCAAAACCAGTTGATTTTCTTGCTCTACCAAACTGGTTGATAGAAAAATTAAAAGGTCTTGGTTTGAACCAAATAAGAGATGTACTTGACGCTACAGAAGAAGAGATACAAAAGGCATATTATGTAGGTGAAAAAAGATCTAGATATATAAAAAATGAGGCTACGTCCGCTGTATTTGAGTACTTATCAGGTTAAAGAGAAAAAAATTATTATTTGAGAAACACAAACCAAAAAAAGGACACCTCTCGATGTCCTTTTTCAAATCAAAACCTTAAGTTAAAGATTACTCTTCAACGCCAGCATCTTGACCTTTATATTTAGCATTTGCGTAGTCCCAGTTCACTAGCTTGTCTAGGAACGTATCGACATAATCAGGACGACGGTTGCGGTAATCAACATAGTACGCATGCTCCCATACATCACACGTCAATACGGCAATTTTGTCATGAGCAAGTGGGTTATCAGCATCGCTAGTATTCATCACTGAAAGTTTACCACCTACTTTATCAGTCACGAGCCAAGCCCAACCTGAACCGAACTGTGAGGTAGCTGCGTTTTTGAACTCTTCACGGAACTTATCATAGCTACCGAAGTCTTCTTCGATTTTGCCTTTTAGATCACCAGTAGGTTCGCCGCCACCGTTGTCTGGCGTCATGCAGTTCCAGTAAAACGTGTGGTTCCACACTTGCGCTGCTTGGTTAAACATCGTTTGCTTGCTGTCATCTTTCGCAGTCGCTTTGATGATCTCTGGCAACGTTTTGTCTTCTAGACCAGAACCTGGTAGTAGATCTTTTAGTTTGTTTACATAAGCTGCATGATGCTTATCATGATGATACTCTAGCGTCTCGGCACTGATATGTGGCTCTAGCGCGTCTTTTGCATATGGTAGGTCTGGTAAAGTAATGTTTGACATAATTATTTTATCCTTGCTGTTTTTGGCCGTTACGTGATAGAAACTGAATTCTACACTGTTCTTACCCTAAAAAATAGCGGCCTAAATTGGCTGAGTTTATTGTTTGAACTGAATGTTTTCGCTGTATACGTGTTATTGCCTAACACAGTAGCACGTATTATTATGAATCCAAAATTGACTTAACTATTATTCTTTGCCCAAAAGCCAAGTGTTTGACTTTATGCGCGTTTATTAACGTCATATTCACAAGCCATAAGATATAATTCACTGTAGCTTGCCGCCTATTATAGCAATAGTCAGCGTTAATATCCGTTACCAAATGTTATAGACGGCACAATCTGTATAGCCACGGGATATTTTTTACTGAACAGTCACACCTGTCTTATAGCCCCAAGCTACCAGCGTTAAGCTCACGATTGGGTCGAGCAATATAACCATAGTAGTATAACCACAGCAACCGAACCAAAAGTCCAAAATAGACTGACCAAACCATCACTACTTACCTGACGGAATGACTCTATGAGCGCCACTAATCCATCAAACTTACTATCAGCCACTCAGTCGACAACCGATCATCAGTGGGTGCTCGCCAGTAATAATAAAGGCAAACTGGCTGAGTTTCAAAGGTTGTTTGCAGAAGCGAGCTTGGAGGTCACTATCGTACCGCAAGGTCAGCTCGATATCGAAGATGCGATCGAGGATGGATTGAGTTTTGTTGAAAACGCCATCATTAAAGCACGACACGCCAGCCGTATCAGCGGATTGCCTGCCATTGCTGACGATTCGGGCTTATGCGTTCCTGCGCTGGGTAATGCCCCAGGCATCTACTCTGCTCGCTATGCAGGCGAACACGGCAATGATAGCAAAAACAACGCCAAGCTCATCGCTGATTTGCAGCCTATTCGTAGACAACAGCCGGATAACGCGGTGCAAGGTATGTTCGTTTGCGTACTGGCAATGGTGCGACATGCCGATGACCCGCTGCCGATTATCGCACAAGGCTTATGGCATGGTGAGATTTTAGAAGCGCCACTTGGCGATGGCGGTTTTGGTTATGATCCGTTGTTTTGGCTACCCAACTTGCAAGCGAGTGCAGCAAGCCTAAGCGCGGCTGATAAAAACCGTATCAGTCATCGTGGTCAGGCAATTAAGCAATTATTGGCACAGCTGCCTTTGTAGATCATCCTAAAGCTTCTAGTCGACTCCATTTAACCCTTTGACTGCTCATACGGATACAAGACAACTGAAGGAAATCGAGCGCAAATTGTCCTTAAAGTGAGATTGACGATGTAGCAGATTCAAAGCGGATGGACGATAAAGAGATAATTTTTACTTTAATAAACAGATAGATTATACTGTTCTACTTTTAAAATTTTGCTGAAAGCCGTTATTTGTCTGTATAATTCACCAAAAAGCGTTATTATGCGGACCATTTACGGTTTATGATTGATATTTGATAGCCTTTATAATATCGGCAATTTCACAGCTTTGTACTCTTTAGTGCCAAAGGCGATTGCTTGGCACTGACTGCGAGATTGCAGGCTATCATGCATTGTCCCCTATTTATTCCAATGGCAACGCCTAGTACATGCCCCTATGTTGAGGCACGGTTGTCTATTACCATTTAACTCCAAGTACTATTAAATCAAACGTACTATTTAATCCTAAAGGTGTAATGAACATGGCTACAGATTTACAAGTCACAACCAACAAGCTATCTAATAAAGAAACCCAGCTAACGGTTAAAGTGCCCGTTGAAAAAATTCAAAACAAAGTTGAAGGTCGTATTCGTCAAGTGGCGAAAACTGCCAAAATTGACGGTTTCCGTAAAGGCAACGTTCCTATGTCACACATCCGCTCTCAGTACGGTGCTGGCATTCAACAAGAAGTCATCAACGATGTGATCCGTGACACAGTTTTTGAAGCGATCAAATCTGAAGACATCCGCGCGGTTGGCATGCCTAACATTGATGATGTAAAACTTGAAGATGATTTCTTGGTCTATCAAGCGACTGTTGAAATCTTCCCAGAAGTTGACGTGCAAGGTATCGATGAAATCGAAGTTGAGCGTCACACTGCCCAAGTGAGTGACGAAGACGTTGACACCATGATCGAAAACCTACAAAAACAACGTGAAGAGTTCGTTGAGAAAAAAGGCATGGCGGCGAAAGACAACCAAGTGACGTTTGATTTTGAAGGTTCAATCGACGGCGAAAAATTTGAAGGCGGCTCAAGCGAGGACTTCAAATTGGTGATCGGTAGCAACCAGATGATCCCAGGCTTTGAAGCGGGTATCAAAGGCATGAAAGCTGGCGAAGAAAAAATCATCGACGTGACCTTCCCAGAAGATTACCAAGCTGAAAACTTGGCTGGTAAAGAAGCACAGTTCAAAATCAATGTAAAATTGGTTGAAAAATCTAAGCTACCTGAAATCAATGAAGAGTTCCTAGAGCTATTCGGCGTGACCGAGGGCGGCGTTGAGAAATTAAAAGAAGACGTTCGCAAAAACATGGAACGCGAAATCAAAAACGCTGCGCGTAGCCAAGTGAAGCAAGCGACTTTCGACGCTTTGCTAGAAAAGAACGAGTTTGACGTGCCAAACGCCATGCTAGAGCAAGAAATCGAGCGTCAACGCAACATGATGATGCAACGTTTCTCTCAGCAGTTCGGTGCGAACGCTGATAGCTTCGATAAAGACATGCTGCCAAATGAGCTGTTTGAAGAGCAAGCGCTACGTGCCGCCCGTCTTGGCATCATCGTTGCTCGTATCATTGATACCAAAGGCTTAGAAGTGGATCAAGAGCGCGTTGAAACCTTCATCAAAGAAGCGGCCGAAAACTACGAAGACCCAGCGGAAGTGATCGAGTACTACACCAATGACAAGCAGCAGCGCGCTAACATTGAGTCTGTGGTATTAGAAGACCAAGTGGTGGATTATCTGATCGAGCAAGGTAAAGTCACTGACAAAGAAGTTAGCTACCAAGACTTGCTAGCCGCTCAGCAACAACAGCAAGCAATGTAATTGATGCGACATGCTGTCTTTTTAGACACGCATTAGTCGGTTATCAAAACTAAAAATGCGCCCCCAATCAACAGACTGGGGGCGCATTTTTTATGGCGTTTCAGTGGCAGCGCGATCTAGTACTAGAGTTATCAATACATATAAGGTGCTTACAAAGACACCGCTGCCAAAGCCACACGCCTACAAGTCAAAACATAAAGAGCGCGTTACACCAAAGCAGGCGCTAACACAGCCCCTACGCCCAATAACACTAATCCACGCTGTAGCCACAAGTTACCACCCAAGCGTTGTTGCAACTGCTGACTGATCAGCGTACCGACTGCATATAACGCCACCATAGTCACCAGCATGCCGGCGTAAAAGCCCAGCTGACCGCTCATACCAACGTTTGCTGGCACCTCCAGCGCATGCGCCATCCCATGAAACACAGCCAAACCACCAAAACCAAATAATGACAGCTGTTGCATACTGGGTGTGCGTGCTGGTCGCGTTGGCACTGAGAGTGCGTCTTGTCTACTTTTAGAGCTCATTAAAATCATGGCCAATACGGCCACTGATAGTAATATGGCCATTTCCACAAACCCAGTTGCTGCGGCAAATCCCGCGCCCCCCATCAAAACGCTAGCAGTGCCTAATATCGCACCCAAGGACAGCCCTGCTGTCAGTGACACCATACCTAGACGTTGTTTTTGCAGCCCATAAAACAGCATACCCATACCTACTGCCAAAAACAGATGATCCAGCCCCGTCACTGGGTGCATCAGCCCCGCTTGCAACGTGCCTAAAAATGAAGGCGCTTGCACTGTCGTTGAGTGAATATGTCCTGAGTGCGCCTGCGCTAATGACGGTAGCATTAGTGATGTCGTCAACACAGTTGAGCCCGTCATGAGGCTACGAGCTGAGAGGGCTTGTGAAAAACGCGAACTTTTTGTATTTGCTATCATGGGACTTTCCTTATTATTTATATTCTAACTTTCGATGATCTTCGTTGGTGAAGCGCCGCTGACTAAGCGAGCATGCCGTGCTCTTTGATAAACGCGATGATCTCATTGAGCCCGTCACCCGTTTTCATATTGCTAAAGATAAAAGGTTTGTCGCCACGCATTTTTTTCGCATCGCGCTCCATGACGTCAAGCGAGGCGCCGACCATTGGCGCCAGATCGGTCTTATTAATAATCAGCAAATCAGATTTGGTAATACCTGGGCCACCTTTACGAGGTATCTTATCGCCTGCCGAGACATCGATGACATACAAAGTCAAATCAGACAGCTCTGGACTAAACGTCGCGGCCAAATTATCGCCACCTGATTCGATGATGATCATCTCCAACCCCTCAAAGGTCGCTTGTAGCTCAGCGATGGTGGTCAAGTTGATTGACGCGTCTTCACGGATAGCGGTATGCGGGCAGCCGCCGGTCTCTACGCCGCGGATACGCTCAGCTGGCATGGCATTGTTACGCGTCAAAAACTGCGAGTCTTCTTTGGTATAAATGTCGTTGGTCACGACTGCCATATTGATCGTATCACGCAGGTTTTGGCAAAGCCGTAACGTCAAAGCCGTCTTACCACTACCAACAGGGCCACCAATACCAAGGCGCAAACACGATAGCGCAGAAGGTGCGGGCTGGTTTAAACTGTCACTACCGGCCAGTGAGTCTGAGGTAGTTTGGGGGTGTTGCGGTTTGAGCGGGGTTAGAGACATGCTGGGCTCCTTAAACGGTTCATATGCGGTAAAATATAAATAGGAACAACTATCAAACTATGAGCGAAATAACCGGCTGTATTGCTCCTCATGCATACTTGAGAGGATAGCCAGATTGGGTAAATTATTAGAAATATTAAGGCTTTTGTAGAGGTCTTGACATAGCCGCTGACAGGCTTGATCTTCGCTTGCAGCGAGCGTATCGACAATCTCTTGCGCCGTGGTTAAGTCCTCAAAGGCACGCTGTACCCTATCACTGAGCGTATCGACCTGCGCGCTAAGCTTACGCTGTAATTGCCACAGGATACGCTGACCTGCCATTTGTCCTAGCGGCACTGTCTTAACAGCAGCGAGCACCATATTCTCTAATTGCGCAAATCCATAAGTGCTCATTGATTGCGCCATTGACAGTTGCCAGTGCTGAGTAATATGGGCGAAGAGCGGTAAAAACCCATCTTCAGGCACCTCCGTGGGTACGCCAAGATTCAGCACTTCGTTGAGCCACGCCACCATCGCTTGTGCCAGTTGCTGAGACTCAAGTACAAACTCTTTACTCTCTAAGCTGGCATGATAGTCGTGTGCCAAACTCGCGGCCAGCGCGTCATGACCTTGACTCAGCGCTTGCATGATTAGCCCCAATATGGGCAGCTCGTAGCCAATGACGGCAAGCTCTAGGTAATCCTGCATGAATACAAGGGTACTGGCTTCATCAAAAATCACCCCTGACTCAATCGCTGCCTCCACACCTTGTGAATAGGTGTAGCTACCAATAGGTAAATTGCTGGATGCCAGTATTAGCAGCCGTCCGAGCTGATCGGACTGATGTAACTGAGCACTGTTATCAACCATCATTTAAACTGGCCTACAGGCTCATCAGGATGGCTATGACTATGGCCGCTCTCATGGCCTTGCTCATGCTTATGACTGTGTGAGGTACTGTGCGGATGACTATGCGCGTCGCTACTTAAATGAGAGTGAGAATGGCTGTGCGAATGCCCTTGGCCTGACTGATAGGCGCCCGTCTCAGGCTCGAATGGGACTGACGTAGACTCGGTATGTAGACCAAGATTTTCGAGCATTTGTGCCAGAACATGATCGTTTTCAAAATATAGCGCATACCCTGCATCGCCCTGATCAAAACTGTGATCAAACATGAGTGGCACATGACGATTGCCCAAATGATAAGCGCCTTTCATTAATAAAAAGTCATCATCAGCCGTTACTTTGGTTACCGCTTGCGGCTTGGCGATGACCTGCATCAGCTCGCCTGTCGCACTGATTAGGACATCATCTCCTTTTAATACGCCTGTACGAGGCAAGTCAACCCCAACGGCCTCACCTGAGACTGTCATGGCTCTAAAGCGAGAATGCTGACGGGTATCAAAATCTAGCAGTAGATAGTCATCGGCTTGTTGCTGTTCTGCTAATTGTGCTTTTTGAATGTCGCTAACCGTACTTAAACGGGTGTTAAATATTTTCATAAATAGGCTGCTCTACTGATTGTGGCTCAAACTATTGGTCAATAATATGGACGGTAAAGGGACTAGAGATGAAGGCAAAACCTCACCCAAAAAATCCGTTGTACATCGTTTTTAGCCTCGCCTTTAATATCGTTGTTAACATTGACTGTAGATATGAGTGTCTAAAAATTAGAATAAAAAATAACGCTGTGCCATGGGGAGTACGTCAGCTGGCTCACACGTAAGCGTCTTATCATCGGCGCGTACTTCATAAGTCTCAGGATTGATGTCCATATCAGGGCAGTAACTGTTAAAGCGCATATCGCTTTTGCGAATGTCACGGATACCGTGTACTGGCTGGATGACTTTGTTCAGCCCCAGCTGTTTATCCACTTGCTTGTCTATGGCCGCTTGCGACATAAAGGTAATGCTGGTTTGGGCAACCGATTTTGGATACGTGGCAAACATGGCGCGATAATGCACAGGCTGAGGTGTGGGAATGGAAGCGTTGATATCGCCCATCGGCACCGCAGCGATAAGCCCGCCTTTGATGATGCATTCTGGTTTCACCCCAAAAAACTTGGGCGACCATAGCACCATATCTGCCCATTTACCCACTTCGATAGAACCAACCGTATCGCTAATACCATGAGTAATGGCCGGATTTATCGTGTATTTCGCGATATAGCGTTTGATGCGAAAATTATCATTGCCCGCGCTGTGATCGTAGTCTGTTAGCGTGATGTGCTGGTTTTGCTGTTCAAGATCAGCGGTTGCATCTGGGGCAAGGTGACCGCGTTGAACTTTCATTTTGTGCGCGGTCTGCCATGTGCGAATGACCACTTCGCCTACCCGTCCCATCGCTTGTGAGTCACTACTCATCATCGAGATCGCGCCCAAATCATGCAAAATATCTTCTGCAGCAATGGTTTCTTGGCGAATACGACTCTCAGCAAAAGCCACATCTTCGGCGATAGCAGGGCTCAGATGATGACAAACCATCAGCATGTCGAGATGCTCATCAATGGTATTGACAGTATAGGGCCGAGTGGGGTTGGTCGAGGATGGCAACACATGTGACTCGCCAATCGCCTTTAGGATATCAGGCGCGTGACCACCGCCCGCGCCTTCGGTATGAAAAGTATGAATACAGCGGTTTTTAAAGGCGGCAAGCGTGCTCTCAAGATAGCCACTTTCGTTTAGCGTATCGGTATGAATGGCGACTTGGACGTCATACTGATCAGCGACGCTTAAACAGTTATCAATGGCTTGCGGGGTTGTACCCCAATCCTCATGGAGTTTAAGCCCGACGGCACCTGCTTCTATTTGCTCGGCAATCGGCATAGGCACACTCACATTACCTTTGCCAAGCAGTCCGATATTCATGGCGATACTGTCCGTGGATTTTAGCATCGAACCAATGTGATAAGCCCCCGGTGTGCAAGTGGTGGCAAGCGTTCCTTGCGCAGGTCCTGTACCACCGCCAAGCATCGTGGTTACTCCTGACATAAGGGCCGTCTCACACTGTTGGGGCGCAATAAAGTGAATATGACTATCGACGCCACCTGCCGTTAGGATTTTACCTTCACCAGCAATAATCTCGGTCGCACCGCCAATAGGAATGTCGATGGCAGGCTGGATATCAGGGTTACCGGCTTTGCCAATGGCGCTGATACGGCCATCTTTGATACCGATATCTGCTTTGTAGATACCGGTGTAATCCACCACCAAGGCATTGGTAATGACAGTATCGGCGACTTCTGCACCCAGCAGTTGTCCTTGACCCATGCCGTCACGGATGACTTTGCCGCCACCAAATTTGACTTCTTCGCCTTTGATTTCTGTGCTCTGGCTGATACTTTCACCACGTTGCAGCGCCTCTGTTTGGTCAGTGATCGTGTCTTTGTGACTGGTCAAATCAGCCTCAACTTGTAGCCAAAGCTCGGTATCAGCAAGACGAACCTTATCGCCTGTCGTAGGCCCAAAATGCTCAGCATAAATACGTCGACTCACCTGCTTCTGCGAGGTGGTCGCTTTTTGGTCGATGGCTTTATCTGATGCCTGCTCTGGTTTGACCGCGCCCATCACCCGCCCAGCAAAACCGTACACTTCCTGCTTGCCAGCATAAGCCACCAATTCTACTTCTCGTGACTGTCCCGGCTCAAATCGTACTGCCGTCCCAGAGATGATATTGAGACGATAGCCACGGGCCTGCTCTCTCTCAAAACTCAAGGCATCATTGACTTCATAAAAGTGATAATGCGAGCCGATTTGAATGGGTCGATCACCCGTGTTGGTGACACTAAGCGTCTGTACGGGTCGCCCTTGGTTTAAGATAATATCGCCATCTTGAATCTGGTATTCGCCTGCTTGCATGAGAGCCGCCTTATTTTGGAATGATCATTTCGGTGATAGATTTCAGTGATAAGCAGTGCTATACGATGGGATTATGTACCGTGACGAGTTTGGTGCCATCAGGGAATGTCGCCTCGATTTGTACTTCATCCACCATCTCGGCCACGCCTACCATGACATCATCAGCAGACAGATACGTGGCCCCCTCACTCATCAATTCAGCGACGCTTTTGCCATCCCTTGCGCCCTCCATGAGTAGCATACTGATATAGGCAATGGCTTCAGGATAATTAAGCTTAACTCCGCGATTTTTGCGGCGCTCAGCAACCATGCCAGCAGTGAATAGCATGAGTTTGTCTTTTTCGGTGGGGGTCAGGTGCATGGATACTCCTTATTATATTTATCATTGCATCGTCGCAGATTGAGAGGTTTTGGCACGTTAAATACGACTGTCGGGGCAGCCAACATAAACTTAGGTGTCCCAAATACGCGGGCGGCAGGGCTCAAGCTGCCACCAATGCTCACGTAAGACCTCCCTGAGCTGATAAAAAGCTTCAAAACAGCCGCGCACATCTGAACCAATATAACGGACATTCACCGCTTGGCAGTTGTGAGTACAATAAACGGGCAGTTCAGCTTGGGCAATGACTTGGCGCAATGCCACGACGGTATCGTCTAAGTAGTAGGTTAATGCCTGTTTGGTGGTCGCTTGGGCAGTCTTAGTTGACTGCGTGGTTTGGGAAGCCGATCGTGCGTGATTGTCACGCAGCTTACTCAAGCTTGGTACTGCCCAGAATGATCCATAAATGTGCTGACCTGCTAACCCCAAATCTGACGTGAACCAGCGACTTTGGGCAGGCTGCGCCACACGCTCAGCTACGATTACTTTGCCTTCTCGATAGATATTTAACCCTGTATGGTAATACCCTTGCAAAAACTGCTCATCGTAAGCTTGCCGCCCAAACACGCTAATCTCCCATGTCATGAGGCTAGACGAGTCTTTTAAATCAAAGCGACTTGTTGCATGCATATTGGCATCGTTATAAATGATACTCTCTTGTGGCAGCCATTCTAAGCGAGCATGTGCCGCAAGCGTGGCTTGCACATCTTGGCTTGCATAGGTAGAGGTATCGTTTTGAGCCCCGCAGAGTTGGACAGCTTCAGTGTCATTTATAATAGCCTCGCCCTCTAACGCCGCGTTTGCGTCGAGGTTGGGCTGGGGAGCTGATTGACTCGACAAGCCTTTTGTTTTTTGGCTGACACTGTCTTTGCCATACCATTTACCCGCTCCTGGGGTGGTGATGACAGCATGGCTATCTTGATCTAAACGCAAGTCGATGGTCAGTATGTCACCACCAGCGATACCTGCTGGCGGATACAGCATCAGTATGTGGCAAATGTCTTTCTGAATACTAGGCTCAGGATATAGGGGCCGTTGTACCATTAAAGCACCCGTGTGCTTGCGATGATACAGACGCGTCTTCAGGCCAGTGGCAGTCATACTGTTGGCAGTATCTGTGCGTTTAACAGTATCAAAACTTAATGCTAAAGAAGAAGCCCAACTCATTTTATCTACTCAGTTACTTAATTATTTAGTCAAATACGAACTAACATCTGTCAATGGTCATAGCTGCCCCATCACCACAGACTTCTGATTCACCAATGCCATTAACTGTTATTATCCATACAATCTTTATGCCAACTTATGTACACCTCCTATCAAGCGCTACTATGAGTAAGTCTTAAACTAATGATATTGCTTAGATTTTATCTATACATATTTTTCACTCAGTAACCAATTTATTTTATTCCCCCTCAAAAACTGTTCAGCGATGCGAATTTTTTTAGAGTAATATTTGTCTGCACCAAAACTGCACAATATATCCCTATATCTGCACCATTTTTTACCATTTTCTCTATTTTTGCTATCCCGTCATATCAGCTACAATAATCAGCAGCAGCAAGATATTTAAGCCAGCAGATTGCCGTTATCAGGCACTCCTTGATGATAGAACCCAAAATTCCCGGACGCTTTGGTAAGGCATTTTTATTGGCGGCTTATGGGCTATCTTTATGAATAGTTTATAGATAACCCCCTTGATAAACGTGTACAGACGCCTTATTAATAGGAAGTCACTCATGTTATTAATAGAAAGTCATTTTTCACATGAAAAGATTACTATTGCCCCCATAAAAAAGTTACCATTGGCTCAACTATTTTTAGCGGCCTCTAGGTCGTACCATGAACTCTAGTTGGCTTTATTAACGAGCGGCAGTATTTACAATGATAAACACCAATAAAAGCTTCGCCGTTTTCTAACCTTTCGCCCTTTATTTTATGTACTTATAAACAGGACATTTTTATGACAGATTATGATCGCATCACTGCCAATCCACATTTCGATATGCTAATGAGTGCGCACAATGAAGTGCAAAACACACAAGCTGCCTTAGTCCCGATGGTCGTTGAGCAATCATCACGCGGTGAACGCTCTTTTGATATTTTTTCACGCCTATTGCGTGAGCGTGTGATCTTTTTGACCGGTCAAGTCGAAGACCACATGGCCAACCTCATTGTCGCCCAGCTGCTGTTCTTAGAAGCTGAAAACCCTGACAAGGACATTCACTTGTATATCAACTCGCCAGGCGGTTCAGTGAGTGCGGGATTGGCCATTTTTGATACCATGAACTTTATCAAGCCTGAAGTGTCAACCATCTGTATGGGCGGTGCTTATAGCATGGGTTCATTCTTGTTGGCCGCAGGTCAAAAAGGCAAGCGCTATTCGCTCGCCAACGCGCGTGTGATGATTCACCAACCATCAGGCGGCGCGCAAGGCCAAGCAACAGACATCGAAATCAATGCACGCGAAATTCTAAAAACCCGTGCACGCTTAAATCAGATTTTAGCTGAACGTACGGGTCAGCCAGTAGAGAAGATCGAAAAAGACGTTGAGCGTGATTTTTGGTTAGATGCGCAAGAAGCAAAAGAATACGGTCTGGTTGACGAAGTATTAGAGCGTCGCCCTGACTCTTTATAATATTGAGATAAAAACCTTGTTAAGCATCGAATGCCTTAGCGTATAAGCGCTGGCATTCGTGTTAACCATTAGAATATTTATAAGCGTTAAATTTTAGGAGCGCCTTTTATGGCAGAAGATACTACCCCGCATTGCTCGTTTTGCGGCAAAGCCAAAAGCGATGTACAGCAGCTGATTGCTGCTGACGATGCCAATATCTGTAATGAATGTATTGAGCTGTGTACCGATTTAATCGCAGACAGTGCTGAAGACGGTGATGACGATAGCGACATTGATACCTCATGGGTCAATAAAAAGCTACCAACACCAAAAGAGTTGCGCGCCAAGCTTGATGAGTATGTCATCGGTCAAGACGCTGCCAAAAAAGCCCTGTCTGTTGCCGTTTATAACCATTATAAACGCCTAAAAGTGAGTCAAACGTTAGCCAGTGACAGCAAAAAAGCCAAGATCGGTGCTGACGATGCGATGGTCGAGTTGGCCAAAAGCAACATCTTACTGATCGGTCCAACCGGTTCTGGTAAGACACTGCTTGCGCAAACGCTAGCGCGTCTACTTGATGTACCCTTTGCCATGGCTGATGCCACGACTTTGACCGAAGCGGGTTATGTCGGTGAAGATGTTGAAAACATCGTGCAAAAACTGTTGCAAGCGTCAGACTATGACGTGAGCAAAGCTGAACAAGGCATCATCTACATTGATGAGATCGATAAAATCAGCAAAAAAGGCGACAACCCTTCTATCACCCGCGATGTATCAGGTGAAGGCGTACAGCAAGCCCTGCTAAAACTAATCGAAGGTACCGTTGCTGCCATTCCACCGCATGGTGGTCGCAAGCATCCACAGCAAGAGCTTATTCAAGTGGATACCAGCAACATCTTAATCATCGTTGGTGGTGCGTTTGCCGGTCTTGATAAAGTCATTCAGCAGCGTACGGAAAAAGGCGGTATTGGCTTTAACGCGGATGTCAGCTCAAAAGATGACAGCCGTCGCAGCTCAGATTTGCTCCAGCAAGTTGAGCCAGAGGATTTGATCAAATTTGGTCTGATTCCTGAGCTGATCGGTCGTTTGCCTGTGCTGGCTGCCCTACAGGAGCTTGATGAGGAAGCATTGGTACAAATTCTCACTGAGCCTAAAAACGCTCTGGTTAAGCAATATAAGTATCTCTTTGATATGGAAGGCGCTGAAATCAATTTTACTCAAGAAGCGCTTGATGCGATTGCCAAAAAAGCCATGGAACGCAAAACAGGTGCGCGTGGTTTGCGTTCTATCGTAGAAAACGCCCTGCTTGAGACGATGTATGAGCTTCCTTCTATGAAGGATGCCAAAACCGTCATGGTTGATGCAGAAGTGATTAATGAAGGTAAAATTCCAAAAATTGCTTAATTTTTTATTGAGTTAATATAGCCAGCTATTATTTACTGGCTATTAAAATACAAGAAGCGTCTGGCATCATATGCTCAGACGCTTTTTTTATGTCTGCTTTGGCGGCTGCTTAATGATTATAAATGACAGCAGCGTTTATCAATCGCCACCAGTCATGCATACCATTCATGCTAAGGTAGATAGCCTATAGCGCTCATTTCTGGCTTATATGCTCCATCGCATGTGGCCTGTATGAATACCGATTATTAATAAGACAAAGGATTGTTTATTATGTTTAACCATGTCACTGCTATGGCGTCTTCGTTACGCCAATACTTGCCCTTTTCTACACCCAGTAGACAAAATAACGACATTGCCCCTTATTACCGTGACCATGTCGCTGCTATCACTGGCGCAGGATCTGGCATGGGGCGCGAGCTGGCGATTCATTTGGCACAAATGGGCTGCCATGTTGCGCTCTCTGATATCAATAGTGAGCAGCTGGCTGAGACCAAACAGTTACTCGTCGGTTATGATATCAATGTCTCCACGGCAGTACTGGATGTTTCAGACAATAAAGCCGTGCAAGCTTGGGCTGATAGCGTGATGAGCGATCACGGCAAAGTAAATTTTATCTTTAATAATGCAGGCGTGGCACTGTCTTCAACGGTAGAGGGCTGTAGCATTAGCGAGCTTGAGTGGGTGATGGACATCAATTTTTGGGGTGTGGTTTATGGCACCAAGGCGTTTTTACCCTTAATCAAGAACAGCGTCAAACAAAGCGAAGTGACGAGTGATAGTAGCGATCGGAGTAAGGACAGCAAGCCGCGCCAGTTTGCTGAACATGGTCATATCATCAACATCTCAAGTTTATTTGGTCTGACCGCCCAGCCATCGCAGTCTGCCTATAATTCGAGCAAATTTGCCGTCCGTGGCTTTACAGAAAGCTTGCGCCAAGAGTTAGAAATACAGCACTGCGGCGTTTCAGCGACCTGTGTCCATCCAGGCGGTATCAAAACCAATATTGCTAATAATGCACGTGGTAATGACAGCGTCAGTGATATTGGCATGCATACTGGTGACAAAGCCATTAGGAGTTTTAACAAGCTGTTGAAATTTGATGCCAGCGACGCAGCTTGGATTATTCTGCATGCGGCAGCGACCGACCAGCCTCGCTGTTTGATCGGCAATGACGCTAAAACGGTTGACGCGGTACAACGAGCATTCCCCTCACATTACAGTCAAGTGCTGAACGGCGTCAATAAGGTAACGCGTAAGTTAAAACCGCGCCGTCATAGACATTCCAAACACGGCTAAATGCTTTAGTTCCACAGGCCTTATTTGTAAAAGTGAGCTTAAACACTGTCTATGTTTGAGCTCCTTTTTAGTTTATGGCCGATTGATGTGGCCTCTTAAGACTATTTTTTACGTCTTACAATATTAAAGACCACCTACTTTAAACCAAATACACTTTACGTATTTATATACTAAAATGATTTATATTTGATACAATTATGTTTCTAGCAACTTACAGATTGATTACTTGGCTATTTAAAATCTCGCTAAAATCAAGTTAGAAAACGCCATTATTACCTCTAAACTATCATATAAATATAGATTCAGATATTATTTTTTATAATAAGGATATTCCAATGAAAATACTTCTGCGAGCCAATGCCTCTCTGCTCATGGCAGCTATTCTCGCTATCAGTGCCACTAGCATTACAGCGTGTAGCGAATCAGGTACCAAAGCGGTTGACCGTGTCGAAGAAGCTGAGGCCTTAGCTCGAGTCAAATCACTCGAAGCACGGGCCGCAGAAATTAAAGATGACATGGCGGCAAACCCAGGTGCCAAACTGAACGTCAGCATGCCAGATGAGTCAACTATCCCTGATGATGAGTATGGCGCAGCCGTCCGTCGAGGATTGGAGCTTGCCAACCATACTTATCGAGAGCTGCCCAATAATGTAGGCAATAAGCTTAATTGTACCAGCTGTCACTTAGGCAATGGTTCAGAGGCTTACGCTGCACCATGGAACGGCCTACCAGGTATTTTTCCTATCTATCGCTCACGTGATGCACGAGTCAACTCATTACAAGAGCGTGTCAATGGTTGTTTTCAGCGTTCAATGAACGGCACACCATTAGATATGGACTCAGATGAGATGAATGCCTTTATCTCTTATATGACCTGGTTATCGCAAGATATGCCAATTGGTGTCTCACCTGAAGGCCGTGGGTTTGTAAAAGTTGATAATACGCTAACACCAGACCCTGTAAAGGGGAAAGAAATCTTTGCTAAGACCTGTACGACCTGTCATGGTGAAAACGGTGAAGGGCAGTATAATGATGATGGTACTTACATCTATCCAGCCATCGCAGGAGAGCACTCATTTAATGATGGCGCAGGTATGGCACGCACATACAAAGCCGCATCGTTTGTAAAAGGTAAAATGCCTTTTGGCCAAGGCAACACCCTTACTGACCAAGAAGCCATCGATGTGGCCAGCTACTTTACTCAGCTGCCACGTCCAGTAAAAGCCAATAAAGACAAGGATTGGCCAAAAGGCGGTGCGCCTGTAGACGTACGTCGTTAATAGAAATAAAGTCAAACATAACGCATTAAAATGTCTCATAAAAAAGCCCAGCTCATAAAAAGAGCTGGGATTTTTGATCTCTAATGTCATCAATAAACGCCTAAAACTTAAGGCAATTTCATATCACCAGCAACCAACCAGCCCATACGGCGCATCACGTAAGCCACTGTGCCAGCAATAATAGCTGGCAAAACAAACATCAATAAAACAATGGCTGTCCATAACTGTGTCGTACTCATCATTCCTTGCGATGCTTCAATGATGCCAAACACCCCAACCAATCCAGCAGTACCCATACCTGCACCTGTCGCCGTACAAGCTAGCCCAAAACCTACTGTTGCGATAGGCCCAACGATGGCGCTGGCGATGACCGCAGGTAATAGAATCAATGGCTTTTTAAGCACATTAGGGATTTGCAACATACTGGTGCCCAAACCCTGAGATATCACGCCACTAACACCATTGTCTTTAAAACTTGCGATAGCGAAACCAATCATATGCGCAGCACAGCCAACGACTGCCGCCCCACCCGCTAATCCCCCAAGCCCAATAGCGATACAAATAGCGGCGCTCGACGTCGGTAGTGTCAATAAAATACCAACCACGACTGCAATGACGATACCCATTAATAACGGCTGTAATTCAGTGGCAGCATGGATACCTTGGCCAATCGCAGCCACAGCCGCGACGATAGGCGGATTAAGTAGGGCACAGACCAATAGAGCAATGCCGCAGACCACAAGAGGCACCAATAAAATATCTAATTTGGTCCTACCAGCCACCCACGTACCAGCGCGATAGGCAAATACGGAGGTCAAATACGCCCCTATCGGATTACCAGGTAAAGCCATAAATGTCGCAGGCCCACCCACTTGCGGCGTAAACAGAGTCCCCGCCATCAGCGCTTCAGAATGAGCACCCAGCATACCCGCCACCAAGCAGCTGAGCATGACCAGCGTTGGCGCTTTTAGATAATAAGCAATCCCAACGCCGATACCAGCACCCATTAGTACTGATGCAAGCTTGCCCACCGCTACCAATGCTGGAAGATCTAACCAGCCACCGATTTGCGAGATGATAAGACCGGCTATCAAGGTGACAAATAGCCCTAATGCCATGCCAGTAAACGCATCGATAAAATACTTCTGAAAAAATGATTTTATAGTACCAGCCGGCGGTGTTACTAAGTTAGATACAGTCATAGCCATACTCTTTATGGAAATTTTGATAAGACACACTATACCAAAGGAATCAAACCACTCTCCTAAAAATAAGAGACAAAAAAAGCGTCATTGCGACGCTTTTTCTATTATTCACAAACCACTAAATTTATCAAAAGCCACTCTGTCTAACGGCGCTGTTCAACGATAATAGAATCAATACCGTTATTTTGCAGGCGCTGCTGGGCAGTGGTAACTGCTTGACGACTATTCATCGGACGTGAGATTACCTGATAAATGGGCAAGCCATTACCCGTGGTATTTTTAACCACCCGCGCGTCGACCCCAGCCATCAGCACTTGCGCTCGGCGGCGATCGGCTTCATCTGCATCACCAAAGCTATTGATCTGCAAAATGTAAGTGGCAGCAGGTTTAGCGGCCTGAACGCTCGCCGTACCTGCACCTGCGTTGTTTGTCCGATTGGCTGAACTGCCACCGCTACTCGCCGGCGTCGAACCATCATAGGTCGCATCTTCTTCCACGATCACGATATCATCGCTGCTACTGGTCGCCGCATTGTTACCACGGCTAGGCTCAATCGTGGTACTTTCGCCGATACCAAAGTTACCCGCATCGTCATTACTGGCTGACGTATACTCAGGTTGGGTAACAACCACGTCAGGCTCGAAGTCACCAATGTCACCTATTTGATCGTTATCCATCTCAGCAATGTCTTCATCAGGAATAGTGGCCATTTCTTGATTGGGCAAGATATCATAAAACTCATAATCGCCATTATCAGTATCCGTATCGACGCGTGGTTCTACCTGTCGATCATTTTCAGCGGCGCTGTCAGCTGGACTGAAATCAAACAATGGGGATAGGTATATAAATACCCCGATCATAAGGGTCAATATCGCCCCAACAAACATCCACAATAAGCCTGACACGCTACTCGATTTGCGCTTTTCAGTCGCACCTTTAGGTTTTTTGGCTAGCATGGATCTGGTTCTCCCTACTGAATCTAACTGTTATCAATTTATTGCTCTCAAGCGTCTATTTATACTACATGCTAGACGGTGCAGACAACCCTAATAAACCAAGGCCATTGGCCAATACTTGCCTGACCGCTTTAGACAAACGCAGACGCGCTTGCATCAAGTCCATCTCGTCTGTACTTGGCGTCTCACCTGAGGTCAAGCTCACTGGCAAGATGCGATTGCTGTCGTACCAGCCATGGAACAAAGCAGCCAAATCTTTTAGATAGTTGGTCAACACATGCGGCTCATAGCCGGTCGCGGCGCGTAGTAACGTTGCTGGATACCCTGCTAGCAGTTTAATCAACTCATCTTCGTTGGGGGCGCTGAGCAAGTTTTGCTGCTGCAAACCAATCGTATCGTCTACCACAAAACCACTGTTTTGTAGTTTTTCTAACACTCGGCAGACGCGCGCATGTGCGTACTGAATATAATAGACTTGATTGTCTTTACTTTGTGATTTGGCAAGCTCCAAATCAAAATCAACATGTACTTCAGGCTTACGGGCCACATAATAAAAACGCGCCGCATCATTACCGACTTCCTGACGCAGTTCACGTAAGGTGACGAACTTGCCTGAACGTGATGACATTTGAACCTTTTCACTACCGCGCCATAGGGCTACAAACTGCACGAGCACCACATCTAAACGCTCAGCATCGATACCGAGGGCTAATAAAGCCGCTTTTACTCGTGGGACGTAACCATGGTGATCGGCACCCCAAACATTAATGACTTTATCAAAGCCACGGTCAAACTTATTCTTATGGTAAGCAATATCAGAGGCAAAATAAGTAGATTGACCGTTGGCACGGCGTACCACTCGGTCTTTTTCATCACCAAAATCGGTCGACTTAAACCAAATATTGCCGTCTTTTTCGTACAGATAGCCTTTGTCATCTAAGACTTGTAGGACAGGCTCGATCTCGCTATCAATAGACCTTTCGCTAAACCAGCACTCGTAGCTCACACCAAAGTCATTTAAATCATCTTTAATATCGGCCAAAATACTACTCAATGCTGCATTTAAAAACAGCTCATAGCCAGCACCAAGCAGCGCTTTACTGTTGGCAATCAGACCATCAATGTGCGCTTCTTTATCACCTGAGAGCAATGTTTTTTCGCCATCAGCATTTGTCTCAAACTGCGCATCTGCTGGCACGCCTTGAGCAATTTTAGCAAAGCTGTGGACATAGCTATCACCATGTTGCGCTTTTAGCGTTTGGGCGATATCACTGACATAGTCGCCTTGATAGCCATTGACTGGGAACGTTACCTGCTCACCACTTTGCTCTAAATAACGTAAATACGTACTGGTCGCCAAGATATCCATTTGGCGGCCCGCGTCATTGACATAATACTCACGCGTAACGTCATAACCAATCGCCTCTAGCAAGTTTGCCACACTCATACCAAATGCGGCACCGCGTCCATGACCGACATGCAGACTAGACGTAGGATTGGCAGAGACAAACTCCACTTGTATCTTTTGTCCGTCAAACTGGTCGCTTAAACCAAAACGATCTTGCAAGGTAAAGATATCATCTAATACAGCAAATTTGGCTTCAGCATTTAAAAAGACATTAATAAAACCTGGGCCTGCGATTTCTACTTGGCGAATGTCTTGATTTTTGGGCAGGGCATTGACGATTTTTTCGGCGAGCTGGCGTGGATTGGCTTTGGCCGCCTTAGCAGCAGTCAGCGCGATATTACTGGCAAAATCACCATGACTAAGATCTTTAGTACGAGTGATTTGGCTGTTATTCTGCCAATCAGCCGGTAGCGTGCCATCTGCCTGTAGAGTATGAATGGCATCATTAAATAAGGAGGCAAGTGTATCAATTTGGGTTTGTGACATAGGGTTTGAACTCAGTTAAATAAACAACAAAAACAAGACGAAATTTTGACGAATACGAGCAGTCGATAGCTGCTTATTATAATAGCGACCGACACTGTAGGGGATAAAATCATGCAAAAAGATAAGTAACCTGTAAATATAACAACCTTTGCGCTTTATTGCACCATTTGCCCCAAAATTAGCACTAAAATCTTACGGTTATGCTAGCTGACCTAAATCACTAGTCGGACCAAAAGACTTATCTATACGCTAACGCTGATGAAATCGGTACGAATAGACCAATAACAATACCGCCGGTTGGTACAGATAAATGAATCACGCTAATTGTAGCGTTACTGTTGCTCGTCCTTAGCAGCAGTTTATACCCATTCGCTTCCGCGTTATAATGAACGTTTGTATTGGTCTTCTTAAAGATAGAAGATGCGTTACTACTTTTATAGGATTATGCCATGTTTGCTATTGCTGCCAGTACGATCACCAGTTGGGGACTGTATGTTTTATTACCCATCTTCATCGCGTTCTTATTTTTTATCATGTGGGATATCTCTAAAACGTCAGACGCTGGGCGCGCGGGTACTTTTTGGATTTTCTTAGCGCTGGGCGCAGGTTTTGTAGGCTTTTTGCTCAAGCTATTGCTAGAAGTCGCCTTTAAAAGATGGTTTATATAACCAGCAACCGCTACCCCTCACCTTCTTTTTATTTAAACACGCTATTTATTAGTACAAACGGTTTGCTTATTTTTTTGCGATGAGCGTTGCGCGCATCGGAGCAGGATAGCCCTCAATGGTCTTGGTTGCATCATTGGGATCTAAGAAATCTGCCAACGAATGATAACTCATCCATTCGGTTTTACGCTGCTCATGGGTAGAAGTCACGGCTACATCGACGCAGCGTACCTCTGTAAAACCAACCTTTTCTAGCCAGCCCATTAGCGCTGCTACTGATGGCAAAAAATACACGTTATTCATCTGGGCATAGCGGTCATGCGGTACCAGTACCGTATTGGCGTCGCCTTCAACCACCAAGGTTTCTAGCACCAGCTCTCCACCTTTTACCAGCTGCCCTCTGAGCTGCTGTAAATGCTCAAACGGCGACTGACGATGATAGAGCACGCCCATACTAAATACCGTATCAAACAGCTGGCTGTGCTCAGGCAGTGCCTCGAGCGGCACTGGAATATAATGGGTACGGTAACGGCCTGTGTCATGCGCGTCAGCGCTACCGACAAAATGACGAATCGCCATAAACTGGTGATAAAACAAGCAAGACGGATCAATGATGATGACCGTGTCCGCGCCAGCCCCTGCCATACGCCAGCCGTGATAACCAGAGCCGCCGCCCACATCTAACACGCGGCGACCTTTTAACGTGCCTAAATGCGGTGCGACCCGTTGCCACTTCCAATCACTGTGCCATTCCGTATCTATAAATATTGGCTCACTTTTTTCGCTATTATTTTGACTGTTATTGGCCTGACTACGACCAATCTGAAAAGGCCCTTTACGCCATGGCATCAACTGTTTTAACAATGCAGTGGCTTGTTTGCGCTCAGAATCAGTCAGCGCCGCTTCAATCGTCAGTATGTCACTATCTAAATTGACTTTATCAATCGTTAAGTCTGGCAAACGTGCGACCGATGCTTGATAAGCAGGCGCATGAGCATAGTTGGCCTTATCCTTGATATCATTCAACCACGTTGGCAGTTTTGTGAGCCATTTATAAGCACTCGGCTGCTGCTGGGCAAGCTCTAGCAAGGTTAAATACAGTTCGCGTTCGGCGTGGATGATGGTGTCGTTAAGCATAAAAGCAGATACCGTATGAATCAAAAGAGAGTGTGAAAGGGGTTTTTAAAAAGTGAATTGATATAAAGGTCACGTCAGCACTATTTAAACGCCACAATCGACACAAAGTTTAAAAACTGAAACCACGTCAGATGACGAGCAAAACCAACTTGATCAAGCCGTGCATGATGCTCATCTAATGTGTCGGTAATAAGGACGTTTTCTAACGCATTACGTTTGCCGCTAATTTCCATCTCAGTATAGCCATTGGCACGCTTAAAGTCATAATACCGCTCAACCAACCACGCATCATACTGCTCATCAAACGCATGGGTCTTTTCAGTGAGCACCAATATCCCGCCCTCGCTTAACGCGGCATAAATTTTCTCTAACACCGCCACCCTATCAGCGACTGGCAAAAACTGTAACGTCAAGTTTAAAATCACCATGTCGCACGGCTCAAACTCAACATCGCGAATATCCGCTGTCATGACTTCTATATCATGCTTAGGATAGTTATCACTTAATAAGGCGGTTGCTTCAGTCGTCATAGCGGGTGAGATATCAATCGCTTTGATCTGCAAATCTTGTGGGTCAAACTCGCCAGCCAGCGCCATACTGGCGGCGCCCAATGAACAGCCCAAGTCATAAATTCGGCTGACACGCTGACTGCTATCGCTCTGTTGGCGATACTTACAGTGACGACGGGCAAATATGGGCAGCATGGCTAATACCTGCCCATAACCCGGAACACTACGACGAATCATATCGGGAAAACACGCCACCACTTGCTCATCAAAGGAAAAACGCGCAGCCTTATCCAGTGGTGTGGTAAACGGTTTGTCAAATAAGGTATCATGTTTAACGGTAGCAGGATTGGATTGGCTCATGGTGCGACTCTTTCTTTGAAAATAAAACTGAAGTTAGGAAGTAGCTAGCAGTGTTGCTTGACGCTATTAATCGTTTTGTAAAAGCTTGCGCAGATAGCAAAAGCCCATTATAACATTACTGTTTGTTACTTAGCGCTAGCAGATGCCCTGCTAAGCTAAAGAGGTCTTGCTGAGTGTACGAAACATACTCAGCCCGTGTTACATACTTATAAAAATAGGAATACATTATGCAAACCATTATATTAGGTGGCGGCTGCTTTTGGTGCACCGAATCGGTATTTTTATCCGTGAAAGGTGTGCAGTCTGTGGTATCAGGCTATATGGGCGGCGATGCTGTCTCTGCTAATTATGAAGCGGTCTGTAGCGGTAACACCGGACACGTCGAAGTCATCAAAGTCGAATTTGATGAGTCTGTCGTCCCATTAGAAGTGATACTTGATGTTTTCTTTGCGACCCATGACCCCACCACCATGGATCGTCAAGGTAATGATGTCGGCAGTCAGTATCGCAGCGTCGTCTTTTACACCGATGAAGACCAAAAGCCCACCATCGACCGCACAATCAACAAACTGCGTGACATGGGTATCAATGTCGTCACAGAAGTGCACCCTGCCCTTGAGTTTTATAAAGCGGAAGAAACCCATCAAGATTTCTTTAATAGAAATCCAGGTCAAGCCTATTGTAACTTTGCGATACCGCCAAAACTGGCCAAACTGCGCAAAGAATTTAGTCAATACATGGTCAGCTAAACGATTGACTGGACAAAAATGTCATGTTTACTGGCAGCCAAACGCTTATACAATAGGTGTTTGGCTTTTTATTGTGTTAAGTATTCTCATATAAACCGTTATGATGACGGACTGAAAATCAAAGAATGACTTATGATAACAACCCTTACTGATAGGCTTATATTATGAACCCTGAATTTTGGCAAAATCGTTGGCAAGAGAAACGCATTGGCTTTAATCAGTCTGAAGTCAATTCGCTATTAATAAAATATTGGTCAGCGTTAAATTTGCCAGCGAGTAGCCGCCTCTTTTTACCTTTATGCGGCAAATCAATTGATATGGTGTGGCTGTCAGCACAAGGTTATGACGTGGTGGGTGTTGAATTGGTTGAGTCAGCTGTGCAAGCGTTCTTTGTTGAACAAAACATCCAGCCTACCGTATATCAGCATGCAGAAAATATCGAGATTAAATGTTATCAAGGAGAGCTGGGAGATAGTGAGGCTAAGCGAACTATTACCTTATGGGTCGCCGATATCTTTGCGCTGACCTCCACAGATATTGGCTCTATCGATGCGGTATATGACAAAGCAGCATTGATTGCCCTGCCAGCCGATATGCGTACACAATATAGTGAGCAAATATGCCTGCTTAGCGGCACCGCCCCACAGTTGGTAATCACCCTTCATTATGATCAAAGTAAAAAGGATGGTCCGCCTTTTTCAGTGAGTGGTGAGCAAGTACAACAATACTATGGCAATCGTTATCAAATTACCGAGTTGGCACGTGAGCCTGCCACTATTGGTTCTGCGCCTGACCTAACAGTTTCCGAGCAGGTTTGGTTATTGAGTGAGTAATAGGTAGATATAATCAATCCTAAATAAAACTGGCACATACTATGCCACGGGCGACTGGTATTGACTTCGCGTAGCATCGAGTAGTGTAGGCACAGCACTCACGGGCAATTAAATACCAGTAGCGCTGTACCTATTTTAACTTTTCAGCTATAGGTTGCTATTAACAGACTTTTAATCATTTGATACTGATTAAACGGTCATCTTTTCCAAAACTTCTCATAATCTCACGCTAACGTCAGCTTATAGTAACCATTTATGACCGTGGCACTTCGTTCGCTTTTCTTTACTGTTTAGATTGGTTACTCTAAGTTAAAGTCATTTTTCCTTTTTTACTTTCTGCTACCTACTTTGATGTTTATAGGATATTTTCATGCGTTTGACTCCCCTCTCTGCTTTATCGCTGCTCAGTATGGCTGTTGGCATCAGCCTTGCCAGTACTGCTCAAGCCGCCCGTCCACCAGCCCCAGACTTATCTAACGCTGAATTTCAACAATGTTTAGATGGCTTAAAAAATTCTAGCAAATTCCGCGGTGTCGATGGTTTTACCTTTAACAACTATCGTCCCAGCCAGCCTGATCCTAGCGTGATCCAATCACTTAACTACCAGCCGGAGTTTCAAAAAGACGTGTGGGATTATCTCTCAGCACTAGTGGATAAAGAGCGGGTCGAAGATGGTATTCGGGCAAAGCATCAGTGGGGCAATACACTCCGCCAAATTGAATCACGTTATGGGGTAAAGGCAGAGCACGTATTAGGGGTGTGGGGTGTGGAGTCCAATTTTGGTCAGACACTGGGCAAAAAACCCTTATTTGAGTCCTTGGCGACCCTATCGTGTTTTGATCGTCGGCAAAGCTATTTCCAAGGTGAGTATGCTAACGCGCTAAAAATCGTGCAAAATGGTGATATTGCGCCAAGCGATATGACAGGCTCGTGGGCAGGTGCCTTTGGGCAGACGCAATTTATGCCAAGCACCTTTTTAGAGCTAGCCGTTGATTTTGATGGCGATGGTCGTCGTGATTTGGTGAATAGCGTGCCCGATGCGCTTGCCTCTACCGCTAACTTTTTAGACAAACGTGGCTATCGTACGGGCGAGCCATGGGGATATGAAGTCAAGCTACCTAGCGGTTTTTGGGCCGCCTCTAACCGCAAAGATAAAAAATCTATCAGTCATTGGCGCAATCAAGGTATCACGCTTGCCAACGGTAGCCCGCTACCTTACGACTTGAGCCGCGCAGGCTTATTGTTACCCGCTGGATTGGAAGGCCCTGCATTTTTGGTCGGCAAAAACTTTGACACGTTTTATTCGTACAATGCGTCAGAAAACTACGCATTGGCAATCGCTCACTTATCAGACTTAATCACGCGTGAAGACAGCAGCAAGACTGATTTTGTGACCGCGTGGCCAACAGACGACCCTGGTATCAGTCGCCAGCAAGCCAAAGATATTCAACAGGCATTACTAAACGCCGGTTACGATATTGGCGGTGTTGATGGCATCATCGGTGATAATACCCGCACTGCTATCCAGCAATACCAATCTAGTCGCGGTATTTTTCCAGCCGATGGCCGTGCAGGGCAAAAGTTCTACCGCACCATCATAGGTAACATGGCTCCTAGCAGCTCACAATACGATAATCAGTACGGCCAACCAGCAAATAGCCAGCCCTTGAATCCTGCCCCTGCCGATCGTATGGGACAACTGATCCAGCAACAAACGACCAATCCTACTACTTACTCAGCCCAGCCCTCTGCTCAACCATCACGCTCTGGCAACACACGCTATCGCCGGGTCACGGGTTCTGATGGTGTCGTAAAGCTTGTCCGTATTGATGAAGGTTTGTAGTACCCGATCGAACCAGTGATAAGTGCATTCATAGTTGCACCAAAAAGGCCACGCTAACCATAGCGTAGCCTTTTTATGAGCGTTATTTTCTAATATCACTTATCTAGCAACTTTAATATTTAAACCACAACGCTTCAATATACATTTAGACGATAGGGGGCGGATTTGGCTTGCCGTTATCACCATTCCAGTTTTCACGGGCTTTTTCATCTAAATCAGCAGGCGTTTTTGGTTCCCATTTGCCATTTTCTTTCCAAGTGGCATCGCCCCAATCTTCATCCTCTTCTTTTCTATCCATCTCTTTATATACTTGACTCGGATCGATGCCGCGACGTTTCATATCTGCCACTTGCTCTTCTAAGGTGTGAAACTGATCCGCATCATGCATAGATTTTTCTAGGCCATCAAGCTCTCTTTTTAACTCATCATTTTTAGCGTTACTCATTATGCGCTCTCCTTAATTGGTCAGTATGATTGTACGGTCTGTCTGGTTGTAATTTTAATATAAATGAGGCATCTCTATATTACTCGCTGCTTTATTCTATTATTACCAGTCTTGCTTAGATTCACAACCATTGACGCGTATGCTTTGTATTACAAAACGTAGTCATAGGCGCAGACGAGATTTTATAACCGATATGATGCTTAGCTTTATTAAGCGGGAGAAGCCCAACACCATTCGCATTCAATTTTGATGGTTAAGGTTAGATATCTTCATTACTTAATAGGTTTTTTGCATAAGCGGTCAATTTCCAAAGCTCTTGTGAGACTCGAGTACCGTAGGTGGTTAGCTGGATCCAACTTGCAGCCACCAGCTGGCGTTGCAGATTGTTTAGATCATCTTGGAAAATTTGGCAGCGTGAGACGGCGTGGACATTTGGCATGTCTTTTTTAATGTCTCGCTCAGCTTTTGATGCTATTAAGCGGTTAATAGCGTTTTGCAATCCATAACTGGAAAAGGGTGACGGAATGTTCATTAGTACCACCAATATCTCTCGCCACGTTAGCAGCATGGTTCTAGAGACGTCTGTTAAGTTGCCGCCTTCATAAGCTTGTGCGCTATATTTAACGTCAAAGGCTTCCATTAACACAATGGGTCTACTAACTTTATCTGCTATGAGTTCATCATCAGCGTTGCTGTCTTGGTTATTGGCTTTATTAGTCGCTAAAAGATCGGCAAATCTTTCGGCCACCGTTTGCTGGCTAAACTTGATCATCTCCTCGCTGGCTCTTACCCAACCACCAGACACTTTATGATTACTCACGACATTATAATAAGCTTGTACAAGTAATTGCTCGATGTCATTTTCTGTATCATAATAATAGAGCTCGTTGTCTTGCCGAGTCACTGATTTAATGAATTCTTGTAGTTGCCGACTGATATTGGCATCCTGATGATGGTTTTTGATGAATATCAGTAAAGGTTTGAGTTTGGCTTTGGCATTTAAATAACTCAAATGCATCTGGCTAACACCCGTTTTTTGTACCGTACCGTAGCTGTCTCCGATGATCATCAACGCATAATCGCAAGAGTCAATGCATTGGCGCCCATATAGTGACGCTTTTGGTAGTTTACTCGACACATCATGGGTTAAGAACGCACGAGACTGAAAGAAGATCGATAAGCTGTCTAAGACCAGCAATTGATCATTGTCAGCGCATATGACATGAATATGATAGCGACAGTTTGACACAGTTACCTCTAAACTTAGGTCGTGGCATAAAAGAGTATGATATCAAGTACAGCACAAATATCTTGCTGGGCACAGCCTAGCATAATCCTACAAAGATGAGCTCAATTTATTTGATTAAATCACTATTTAGGTTATGGAATTGATTGAATCAATATCAATAGCGGCTATTTAGAGTAGTATTGCAACGCTGCCTTTTTACCCAGCAGACGCTCTATTAAAACGTCCAGTTTATCATCAGATTTTGTGGCATAAAAAGTTAGTGGGAGTTGCTTGCCGTCCTTAGTATGGTTCAACGGCTTTGATAGACTATTATCTGCCCCACTACTGTCTAAATAACGCCCCTCTGTTTCATTATCAGAGCGTGCAGACATTTGATTTGCCACCAACAGCTGCTTGACTCGCTCAGCAATCGCTTGCCCAGAATCCACTACCTGTATCGATAATTGCTGCTGGGCAATCTCTTCTAATAAAAACGCTTTAAAAAACGGATAATGCGTACAGCCTAGCACCAACTGATCTACCCCATCATTCGCAAATGTGTGTAGCTGCTGGCGTAAGCGTAGCGCTGTGTCATCCTGTTCTGGCATCCCTGCTTCTACCCACGGCACCAGTTGGGGATCAAAATACTTGATGACTGCCGCGTTATTGGGGTGAGCAAAGTGGTTGATAACCTCATTAAGCAATGACCCATTCAAGGTTGCCTTAGTCGCCAATACCGCCACACGGCCACTTTTACTCGCCAGTACTGCGGGTTTCAAAGCAGGCACTAAACCTACGATGGGCAGCTGAGGATAACACCGCCTTGCGGTCTCCAACGCGTAGGCTGAGGCACTATTGCAAGCAATGACGATGAGTTTACAGCCCTGCTTATACAGCCACTCTACTGCCGTGAGGGTCAAGGCTTCAATATCATCACTATCACGACTGCCATAGGGTACATTTAGGGTGTCGGCATAATAAACATAACGCTCGGCAGGTAGCTGCTGGGCTAAATGTAGATAAATGGATAAACCACCAATGCCAGAGTCAAACAACCCAATTGGGGCGCTGCGGTCTTTATTTGTCAAAGCCGTCTGAACAGCAAATTTATTAATATCTGCTTTATTGGTCCCTATTTTTGCCGTGGTAGCCTCCATCAAAGCCTTACCACTCACAATGTCTGTCCCTTTTTCAACCACATTGCTGGCATTACCTACGATATTATCCATCGTTACGCTACCGCTACTTTTATATACATATCATCATCTTAATACGAGTTAGCCACTGATAAGTGCGTTAAATACGATGCAGCGTGTAGCTAGCAAATCGTTCCGTAAAAAATTATAGTACCTATACAGTGGATTGCAATGAATAAATTGCTGTTCATCAGTTGCTTTAAATGGTTCTCTAAATAGTGACGAATCCTTAGTTGGCTGGCATCGACAGCTGATAAGACTTACCACCACTTTGTAAGGTGAGAGTCGTCTCGCCGTTTTGTTCGGTCAGCTCGCCAATTTCGGTCAAATGATAAAAAGTATTGCGACCGATAAGTGCGGTTAAACCATTTCTCACAGGCATATAAGGCCGTACTTGCGCCTCGACTGCGGCTTCCTGATTACTGTACGTCTTTAACATGATGGGGTGCTCTTCATCTAACCGTAGCACATCGCCCGTCGTCGTCGTAAATTCCAACCAACTGGTATCGCCTTCATAGACTATACCCACATCGTTGATCAGTAATGGCGCGTCCTCGACTTGGATACGGATTTTTTGTACAGGTGTCTTTAAGAAGTACTCAGTCTTGCCGTTATTTTCTTCTTTCCATAAAATAGTGGCAAATAAGCTCACCAATGACTCACGGGTCATCTGTCCCCCTTCATGCCACCATTCCCCGTTTGCCTTTATGACTAAGTCCATATCCGCCACACTCTCAGGGTGCCACTTTTCTAGTGGCGGTATGGCACGACCTGCCCGCTCACCAGCAGTAGACTTTAGATAGTGACTGAGTGCTTCCATACTATTTAGGTTGGATACCTTGTCGTTTGGGGAGTTAGCCACACTACTATCATTTCCCGTGATGCTTTTATTATCGTTATTCATCTTGTCATCCTTTACCTAGTGTTCAAAGTTTGGCAAATCTATTATTACTATAAATTTTAGTTTCGGGTATGATGAAACCATATTACGTCAATACCCTTATTATCTTGAACTTACCTTAACACCGATACTCATAAATGCGTATCGTGTTTGTAAGACTTTTCTTTTATAATGAGTAACGATTTTTTATTGAATTGGTCAAGTGGGTGTTGTGTTAATGACACATTTTACGTCATAGGTTAATGTCTTTAAATAATTGACCTTAACAGCAACGTGGTCAACTGATGTCACAAAGGCAGTTTTTATCGGGCAGCCATATGTCTGAGTAGCGTTAGCGCCGCAAATCTATTATTTAATTGTTAAGCTAATGATGCCCTGAGATAAGCCACTAAAAGTTTAGGAGTAGGTATGCAAGAGCAAGACAATCAAAAGCCAGTCATGGATGGTGACACTGTGAATACGGGCACGCCAGTAGCAACAGAGACGGCAGAGCCAACAGCTGCGACTCAAGAAGAGCAAATAACTGAAACAGTTGCTGCGGAAAAAGCGCCAGAGCCAGTAGTAGAGCCTGTCGCACCAGAGCCTGAGATCGAACGTGAATCAATGGAGTTCGATGTCATCATCGTCGGTGGTGGACCTGCTGGTCTCTCTGCTGCCATCCGTCTACGTCAGCTCGCGATTAAAGCTGGCAATGATGAATTTATGGTTTGTGTGGTTGAAAAAGGCTCTGAGTTCGGTGCGCATACCTTGTCTGGCGCCGTCATCGAGCCACGTGCTTTGAACGAGCTGATCCCAGACTGGAAAGAAAAAGGCGCGCCACTTAACGTGCCAGCAACCGAAGATCGCTTCTACTACTTAAACTCAGCCACGCGCTCTACCAAAGTGCCTGATTCATTAATTCCAGGTCCGATGCACAATAACGGTAACTATATTGTCTCGCTGGGTAATGTGGTTCGCTGGTTGGCCGTACAGGCAGAAGAGCTTGAAGTCATGATGTTCCCAGGTTTCCCTGCCGATGATATCTTGTATAACGACGATGGTTCAGTCAGAGGCATCTTAACAGGCGATATGGGTGTGGCCGCTAATGGCGAAGCGAAGCCTAGCTTTGAGCCTGGTTACGAGCTACTGGCCAAGTACACCATCTTTGCCGAAGGCAGCCGCGGTCATTTGGGCAAGCGCTTAATCAGTCGTTTTGGTCTTGATAAAGACTCTGACCCTCAGCACTATGGTATCGGTCTAAAAGAGCTGTGGGAAGTTGCGCCAGAAAAACACGAGCAAGGCGTGGTCATGCACGGTCTTGGCTGGCCATTAACAGAAACTGGCTCTACCGGTGGTTGGTGGTTGTACTTCGATGAAAACAACCAAGTAAGCTTTGGTCTGGTCGCTGACTTGTCTTATCACAACCCATACATGTCTCCATTTGATGAGATGCAACGCTTGAAAACGCACCCTGTCATCAAAGAGGTGCTAGAAGGCGGTAAGCGTATTTCTTACGGCGCGCGGGCGCTGACTAAAGGTGGTTTGAACTCTTTACCAAAATTCACCTTCCCAGGTGGCGTATTGGTCGGTGATGATGCTGGATTTTTGAACCCAGCCAAAATCAAAGGCACCCATACCTCGATGAAGTCAGGCATGCTAGCAGCCGAAGCTATCTTTGAGGCACTGCAAGCGGATCGTCAACATGACGAAGTCGTTGCCTATAGCACGATGTATAAAGAGTCATGGCTCTATCAAGACAACTACGAGTCGCGCAACTTCTCACCTGCGATGCACCGTATGGGCCAGTTCATGGGTGGCGCTTTTATCTTTATTGAGCACAACCTGCTAAAAGGTAAGATGCCATTTACCATACATGACAATCGCCCAGACTATGATCAACTAGAGCGTGCCAATCATGCTTATCAACCAACCTACCTAAAGCCTGATGGTAAATTGGTGTTTGATAAATTGTCATCGGTCTTTATCTCTAACACCAACCATGCTGAAGATCAGCCGACGCATTTAAAATTGACCGACCCGACAGTACCTGTGTCGATCAACTTACCGTTGTATGCTGAGCCTGCACGTTTGTACTGTCCAGCTGGTGTCTATGAAGTGGTAAAAGACGCTGAGGGCGCCAAGTTCGTCATCAATGCCCAAAACTGTGTCCATTGTAAGACCTGTGACATCAAAGACCCTTCGCAGAATATTACTTGGGTAACACCAGAAGGCGGCGGTGGTCCTAACTATCCAAACATGTAAATCGCAACTGCGATAATGCTTGTTTTAAGACAGTAACAGCACGCCAATAAAAAGCGCCCTTCTTTTATATAAAAGAAGGGCGCTTTTTTATACTGATACGTTTAACCATCAATATGAATCTTTCAGCTTAATCCGTCCAAGCATCACGATTGGCTTCATCTTTTAACTTCACAAAATCATCAGGGTCAAATTTGATTTGATCGCCTGTTTTGCCTTCTTTCACTTGACGCTCGTAGTCACGCAATATTCTCAGCGCCACAGGAGACAACATTAAAATAGCCACTAAGTTGACCAAGGCCATCAGCCCCATCGATAAATCGGCGAAGTTCCAGATCGCTGGCAAACTGGCAACGGCACCGACAAACACCATGCCCAGCACCATAAAGCGGAATATCATGATCATGACTTTGGCATTTTTGGTGCCAGAGATGAACTCAAGGTTCGATTCACCATAACTATAGTTAGCAATGATGGAGGTAAACGAAAAGAAGAAAATAGCAATCGCGACAAAGATAATGCCTAAATCACCAACATACTGCGATAAGGCCAACTGAGTGAGCTGAATACCTTCTTGCTCAACATTTGGATCGACCACGCCAGATAAAATAATGATTGACGCAGTTGCTGTACAGATAATAAGGGTATCCATAAACACCCCCAGCATTTGCATAAACCCTTGCACAGCGGGATGATCAGGATGACTCTTCGCCGTTGCAGCAGCATTCGGTGCTGAACCCATACCCGCTTCATTCGAAAACAAACCACGCTTGATACCGTTGATCATGGCCTGAGCAATGCCATAACCAATAACCCCGCCAGCTGCTTGCTCAAAACCAAACGCTGACTTGACAATCAACACAATCGCTGCTGGGAACTGGCTAAAGTTAGTAATGATAATAAATAAGGCCAATAAAATATATAAAATCGCCATGATGGGTACGATTTTACCCGCGATACGCGCGACCGAACGTAAACCACCGAAGACCACTGGCGCAACTAGGGCCACCAAGACCGCGCCCGTCATCCACGTTGGTACCCCAAAGGCTTCATTGGTCGCTTGGGCAATGGTATTTGACTGTACACCGTTGAATGCCAAACCAAAAGCCACGAGCAGGCACACTGAGAAAAATATGGCCAACCAACGCTTACCAAGACCTTTTTCAATATAATAAGCAGGTCCACCGCGGTAGACATTATCATTGTGTGGGACTTTGTACGCCTGTGCTAAGGTGGATTCGATAAAGCTGGTCGACATACCAACGATCGCTGTCATCCACATCCAAAACACCGCCCCTGGACCACCGAGATAAATCGCAATCGCGACCCCGGCCAGATTACCGGTCCCAACGCGCGCCGCTAACGATGTCATCAAGGCCTCAAACGAGCTGATACCACCATCTTTACGCCCTTGATTGGAGACACGTAACAATTGCCACATGTGACCAAAATGACGGAACTGGATAAACCGTGTGACCACGGTGAAATACAGGCCAGCACCAATCAGTAAGAACATTAACAGTCCGTACCAAGGATTACTCGCGATCAACCAATCATTGTTTCCCCAGATAATACCAACACCGTAATTTACAATGTTATTAAACCAACCTGCTACCCCTTCGCTCATACGGACTCCTCATTTACCCTTTATATATCTTGCTTGTATGTCTTATTGATATCGTTGTCGCCCAATTCTAACCTTAAAAACGCGTACTTAAAATGGCGGAGATCAAAATGTCACGTGCATTCTATAGTTATAAGGTTGTTTACAACCATCACGTTTGGTTATTAACTCAGTAATTTTATTTATAAAATAAATGTTACTTACACTTGATATCCTATAGAATGTATTGAGTAACAATTTAATAGCACAAACTAGACCGTTTACGTACTATCACCATGATGTCAACGTCTAATGTGGCAACTTACATACTAATTATTATAAAAAACTTTGATTTATATGAATAATTTTTATGTTTTATTGTTGATAAAACGATTTTATCAATGTTAGTGTAGATTAACCATTCAATAATCTGCATGAATGGTGAAAGCATTAAAAACTTTAAGATGCTTGTCAGGAAGACAAGGTTGCGAAAAAGACAGCGGACTGTCCTACCTCCTCTTTCTTCCTCGATAAACCCTGTGCCTTTTACATGGCAGTCTTAATCAAAGTGACCAATGCGATACCTGACTATTGAGTGATTGTTTGCAAACACAACAGGTTAAATACGCGTGTTTATAGTTACACATTAAAGGTCTCACTGTTTGTAACTCTTACTTTATAAAGCAGTACCTATCTATTTTTTATGACAATTTAAGTGATAAAAAATAGCCAAAGCCTCTCTCATATTGTTGTTTGTGTTAACGCTGTTGGATTACTTGGTATTGGCTGTCTATCAAGCAAAGTTTTTGCTGTAGAGATAATGTCGTCGCAATCGATAAGTGCCAAATCGTCGTAATTTATTAGGGTTAGACCAACAATTGTATTTTAGGTAGACAAAAGGAGTTGTCCTATGGAAAACCACAACGATCCATCCGGTTATTGGCGTGCCAATGTCCGTCTCATTTTAGGCAGCCTGATTATTTGGGCGCTATGCTCTTACGGGTTTGGAATTTTATTACGTCCTCTTTTAGCAGGTATTAGAATCGGTGGGACCGATTTGGGCTTTTGGTTTGCTCAACAAGGATCCATTGGGGTATTTATCATTTTAATTTTCTTCTACGCTTGGCGTATGAATAAGTTAGATAAACAATACGGTGTAGACGAGGAATAGCCCCATGAGTCAATTTACGATTAATATTATTTTTGTAGGTCTATCTTTCGCTCTCTACTTCGGTATTGCGATTTGGGCGCGTGCTGGTTCAACAAGTGAGTTTTATGTTGCAGGCGGCGGCGTGCATCCAGTTGTGAATGGTATGGCAACCGCTGCTGACTGGATGAGTGCCGCGTCATTTATCTCGATGGCAGGCTTACTTGCCGCTGGTGGTTACGGTGCATCAACGTATTTGATGGGCTGGACGGGCGGTTACGTTCTACTCGCCATGTTACTTGCGCCTTATTTACGTAAGTTTGGTAAGTTTACCGTTCCTGATTTTATTGGCGATCGCTTTTATTCTAAGACCGCCGCTATGATCGCAGTGGTTTGTTTGATTATCGCGTCGACCACTTACGTTATCGGTCAGATGACGGGTGCTGGTGTTGCTTTCTCACGCTTCTTAGAAGTTGAAAACACGACTGGTCTTATCATTGCAGCTGTTGTGGTCTTCTTCTACGCAGTCCTTGGTGGTATGAAAGGGATTACCTACACGCAGGTTGCGCAGTATGTGGTTCTTATGATTGCTTATACCATTCCTGCCGTTTTCATCTCACTTGAGTTGACAGGCAATCCAATTCCAGGTTTGGGTTTATTTTCAAACCATATAGAATCTGGCGTTCCTATCTTAACCAAGCTCGATCAAGTAGTGACTGATCTGGGTTTCACAGCCTACACCGCTGATGTCCCTAATAAGCTAAATATGGTGCTATTTACCTTATCGCTTATGATTGGTACAGCCGGTCTACCACACGTTATCATTCGCTTCTTTACCGTCCCTAAAGTGGCTGACGCTCGCTGGACAGCTGGTTGGACGCTAGTGTTCATCTCGCTTCTGTACTTTACTGCGCCTGCAGTAGGTGCTATGGCGCGTCTAAACCTTATCGACACTATCTATCCACAAGGTGTCGAAGAGCCTGCTATCGACTATGATCAACGTCCAGACTGGATGAGAACGTGGGAAGACACGGGCCTTATTAAATATACTGACCTCAATAACGATGGTCGTATCCAGATGTATAACGACAGTGGACTTGGCGCTGCAGAAACTGCATTAGCCAGTGCACAAACTGAGGGCGGTGATGTGGCTGCCGCGACCACCGCTGTTGAGACAGCACGTGTCGCACATGATCTAGAAGTTGACGGTCGCTTTGCTGATGCAGGCTGGGCGGGTAACGAGCTTGACGTCAATGCTGATATCTTAGTACTGGCCAACCCAGAGATTGCCCAGCTTCCACCATGGGTTATTGGACTTATCGCAGCAGGTGGCCTAGCCGCAGCACTATCAACAGCCGCGGGTCTGCTATTGGCGATATCCTCAGCCATCAGTCATGATTTGATTAAACGTAATCTTAATCCAAATATTAGTGATAAAGGTGAGCTACTAGTCGCACGTATTACCATGAGTGTCGCGATTGTCGTGGCTACATGGCTTGGTATTAACCCACCAGGGTTTGCAGCACAGGTGGTAGCATTAGCATTTGGTATCGCTGGTGCCTCACTCTTCCCTGCGCTAATGATGGGTATCTTCTCTAAACGTGTTAACAATATTGGTGCGATCGCTGGTATGCTGACAGGTTTGATTAGTATCTTGGTTTATATCTTTGTCTTTAAAGGCTGGTTTTTCATCAGCGGTACGGCAAACTTCCCTGATACAGCCGACTACTGGTTGTTCGGTATCTCGCCATTATCATTTGGCGCGATTGGGGCATTGTTGAACTTTATCGTAGCGTTTATTGTTTCTTATGCGACTAAAGCACCGCCGTTACATATCCAAGAATTGGTAGAAAGCGTTCGTTCGCCACGTGGCGCTGGTGGAGCCATCGACCACTAAGCTTCCAAATGATGATATATTGTCAGTTACCATATATCACTCACAGGCAGTAGCTGCTTGTGAGTGATTTTTTTATCTCCTATTTATTATAAAAGTTTTTGGATTTTTGCTTTATTCAATGTGCCTATCGTATTAAGGAAGATTTTATGCTTTTTGAGTTTATCGCTACCATAGCTGCCGCATTTGGTATGGCTGGGCTGGCACTAATCATAACTCATCTCAGTAAACTGGCAGGCAAACGCGCACCCAAATGGCTGATCCCTCTATTTGCAGCTATCGGCATGTTTGCCTTTCAAATACACCAAGAATATAACTGGTATGGTCAACAAGTAAGTAAGCTACCAGAAGGCGTGCAAGTCGTAAAAACCGCGGAAAGTACCGAATGGTTCCGCCCATGGTCATATGCTAAGCCACAAATATTACGTTTTATAGCTGCCGATGTTGGCAACGCCACTGTGCAAGTCAACAACCCAAATATATACTTGGTCAATTTGTATTTATTTGAACGGCGTAGAAGTGTGCAAAAAGTGCCACAAGTCATCGATTGCAGCATCCCTGCACGCGCAGACTATGTATTACCCGAAAAAGGCAGCCAGCTGTCGATTGATGAACATGTGAAGCAAACAACAGCATGGCGAGATTTGGCGACCGATGATCCACTATTCACCAGTGTTTGCACGGGTAAAAACTAGCAATGCCATAAGCGTGAGCAATAGATCGATCTTGAGACATCACGATGAGAGCGGTTCTATTAAATTTTATGTGTTTGGGGCATTTAATAGCGCTGCGAAGTTGCTGAATAAGTATGCTTTGAATTAGCTCCTAACAGTAGTCCGGCGCACAAACCACCAAAGTGCGCCGCAAATGAGATGCCTTGTTGGGGCATTAGTCCTTGCTTGATAGTCAGCCAATAGCCAGTACCCATAATAATACAGGCCACTAGATATCCCCAACGGCGAGCAAACACGGCGCCGCCTATCATGTAACCGAGCATCGCAAAACACAGTCCTGAAGCACCAATATGAATGGAAGATGGTGAGCCAATCACCCAAGTGACCAAACCGGAGGCGACAATCAGCTTTAGCACAGTACGATAAGCATTTTTTTCAAACAAACCAAATAAGAATAAAATTTGTAACAACGTGACAGTGTTACCAAGTAAATGCGGAAAATTGCCATGCATCGTCCACGAAGCAAACACCCCTATCAGACTGCCCACGTCTAAAGCACGCGGGACAATACCAAAAATATTCCACAGTCCAAACAGCGCGACTTCATTCAATAAAAACATACCCCACATGGGTATTAATACGAAAGCATATAAACCAATCACCTGCTTTATTCGTATCACAATCAAGCTGAATAACTGCTGCCAATTCATACCACACCTTGTCTTTTTGTGAATGACCTTCTTGTTGCCCCACCCTACCTTCTTTCGAATGGTCTTAATGACTCACGGCAAAAAGGGGCCGCTCTACCGGTGTAAAAGCCAACAAGGACGCATCTTTATCCGCCGTTAAGTAACTGTCGCCGTGTAGTAATGATGTCGAATGATAAGGAACCAAGGCAGTAGGAATGAAGCTACGTGCTGCATCAATATGCTTGATCGAGTCATCAAAAAAAATGTGGGGAGCAAACGTTCTCAGTACTGCTGTTTTTTCTAGACCACCTAAGAAGAACGCCATATCGACATTGACTCCCCATTCTCGTAGTGTCTTGATCGCACGTAGGTCAGCGGGAGCGTTACGGGCGGTAACCAATGCAATCTTTACTGGAGAGTATTTGAGGCCGGCTGGCAGGCGCTCTTGTAACTTTGATAGCTTAATCAGTAACTCCGCATAAGGGCCTTTTTCGATAGGTAAGTCACGCATCTGCGTTTCACGATCATGAAAGGCGCGCAGACCTTTTTGTTTATAGAGTAGCTCACCTGAATCATCAAATAGCACTGCATCTCCATCAAAAGCGATGCGCAGCTGATTGGTATCTAACTCATAAGTGTTTACAGGCGTCGCATCGAGTATCGCGCAAGCGCAGATATTAGCGTCAGCAACTTGCTGCGCATCATCACGGTTGGTGGTTAAAAACAAGTCAACGTTGAAATCTTGAATATAAGGCGCAACAAGGCTGCCTGAAATAAACGCTGATCGTGAAATGTTAAGCCCGTGTTCAAGAATCGCGTTAAGTACTTGGATACCCGTATCTGGACTGCTTTTTGAGACGATAACGACTTCCACTAGTGGGGCTTCCATCTCTAACTCTGTGCCCTCTGTATTACAGTAGTCATTTAGATTGAGCAGTGCTTTGATCAACGGATAGCCAGCACCAATACTTAAAGGATCGTTTTCACGCTCGCTCATGTAGTCACGGAACTCTTTAATAGCGCTGGTAGGTCGCTGCTCTAAGAGCTGCAATAAATAGTTTTCTGACTCTGTTAAGTCAAAAAGCGCGGTTGCAGAAATCGCGACTATTAGCGTGTTACTAAAATCGACTGCCATGTATCTTCTCTGCCTATCATGTTATCTATACGAAAGTATCTACCAGTTTACTACATTCACCCGCCTTTAGAATGCTAAGAAAAGTTATCACTGTGCAATATAACTTAACCGTACAACGATGCTTAAACTTGAGCAGACAAAGTAACAGCTCAAAGTGTCTTTATTATTTTTATATTGTGATGAGCAGTCTAGCCTCTAAACCAACTTATCGCTTTCCCATAAAAAAGCCACATTGTGATGAACACAATGTGGCTTAAAACATAGATAAATTGTTAGACAACGTCTTACCGACTCTTTAGACTTTCTTTTATCGTTAGCCCTTACGCTAACAACACTAGAGATATGGCTGGGAACGCAACCAAAATAACCAGACGAATCACATCAGAGACAATAAAAGGCGCGACCCCGCGGAACATATCGGACAGTTTAATGTGCGGTGCCATCGCTTTAATGACAAAAATATTCATCCCCATGGGCGGTGTGATCAAACCAAGCTCTACCGTCAACACCGCAATAATACCAAACCATACCGGATCAAACCCTAAAGCAACTATGATGGGATAGACCACAGGAATGGTAATGACCAACATCGCTAAGGCATCCATAAACAGCCCAAGCAAAAAGTACATAATCAAAATACAGATCAGTACCACCATCGGACTGACTGCGAGTGTACCAATCCAAGTCGCAAGCGAGTAAGACAAGCGAGAGACTGAGATAAAGTAGCCCAATGCTTCAGCACCCAGCAGCATAAAAAACACCACCGCAGATAGTGCGAGCGTTTCAATGAGCGATTGCTTCAACCCTTTCATACGCATGCCTTTGGCAAAAGCATACGCCCAAGAAACAAAAGCACCTACAGCCGCCCCTTCTGTGGGGGTAAATAACCCAAAGAAAATACCAGCAATAATCACAATAAAGATAAAACTAAAGGGTATCAGACCAGTTAATGATACAAGCTTTTCTTTCCAAGGCGTAGATTCACCGCGACGCGCTAAGTGCGGTTTCCAGCGCACCATGATCATGACCGTAATCGAATACATCACCATGCCAAGCATACCCGGTAAGAAGCCAGCGATGAACATATCACCAACAGATTGCTGCGTTAAGATGGCGTAGACCAGTAAGGCAATACTGGGCGGAATCATGATACCCAGCGTACCGCCAGCAGCAAGGACACCGCAGGCAAAGCCTGGCTGATAACCGTACTTCTCCATCTGTGGTAAGGCAACTTTGGTCATGGTAGAGGCGGTAGCGAGAGATGAGCCTGAAATGGAAGCAAAGATACCAGAGGAGCCGATACCAGCAATACCAAGGCTTCCCCTCACCCCACCAAATATGGTTCGGGTGGCTTCAAACAGTTTGCCCGCCATACCGGAATGGGTAGCAAAGACCCCCATCAAAATAAACAAAGGAATGGCACTAAAGTCATATTTGGCCAAGACATCGACTGGGATGTCTTTGAGCATTTGTAGGGCGCCGCTAGGGGCGGTGACGGCACCAAATCCAACGAGACCCACACCTAACATCGCAAGCGCGACGGGCACACGTAAGACGACCAGTAAGATCATGACGATTAAGCCAATTGCACCGATAATTTCTGGACTCATGCGCCTGTCTCCTCGGCGTCAAAGAACTCGCCTGTCTTAAATATATTGATAGATTCGATCAGTGAGCGAATGGCGAGCAACAGGCTTAAAAAGGCACTGATGGCATAAATGGGCATCATGGATATACGCAGATCTTGGGTGACTTTGCCGTACTCAAGCGCGTCAATGGCACTCTCATAAAGACCCCAAGTAAAGACAACGCCAATAAAGAAAAAGCCAAACATAAAGAGGCCCATCAAGTAACCTTTGATGGGCTGAGGCATTTTCTGGGTAAAGACGTCAACGATGATTTGTGAGCGCTCGACGAAAGCGGCAAAGGCGGCCAGCAAAGCAAACAGCATAAAGTAGGAGACGATCTCCACACCCCCTTTGACCGTAAATCCAAGCTCACCATCAGTGAGCTTGAAGATGTAGCGGGCAGTCACGTCTAACATGGTGGTTAGGACGATAATGATAAGGCTGATGCCACCAATAAATTGGCACAGCCTTGAGATGAGGGTACTAAGTTTTATTAAGAATGTCATACAGCGCCTCCAAAGGGTTATACCACTTTACAGGCGGCACTGGCAGCTTTCGCTTTTTCATAGACACTATCAGCGTCTAGACCCAAAGCATTGACATCACTTAGGTATTTTTGTGTTCCTTTTTGCAGCGGTCCTTTCCAGTCTGGATCGTTTAGGGGATCAGGTATTTCGATAATCTCATCACCTTTATCTTTGGCAGCTTGTATGGCCATCTGGTCATGCTTATCAAACACTTCACCAACTTTATTGGCCAGCGTCATCCCTGAGTTTTTATCCAAAACTTGCTTTAAATCTTCAGGTAAACTTTCATACTTATCCTTATTCATAGTGACCATAAGTGCCGAACTATAAAAAGGGATATTGGTGTGATACTTAGTAATCTCGTCAATCTTAAAGGCCGTTACCGCCTCCCAAGGGAAGCTTAGCCCATCAACGACACCGCGCTGTAGCGAGGTATACATGTCATTGGCAGGTAATCCGACAGGCGATGCACCAGCACTTTCAATAATATCACCAGCAACCGCAGAAGGTCGGCGGATACGCATACCTTTCATGTCTGCTGGTGTTCGAATCAGCTTATCCGTCGTATGAAGCGACCCAGGACCCGCACCATACATGAACAAAAGGTGTGTGTCCTCATATTCACTAGCAAGTGTGCCATCATTATAAAGGGTTTGTAGCATACAACCCATTTGGGTGGCTGAATTCGATAAGCCCGGAAGCTCAGTAATCTGAGTCAAAGGGAAACGACCATTGGTATAGCCATGAGCTTGTGAACCAATATCTATCGTTCCTTTCGCAGCAGCTTCATAAGTAACATCTGCTTTGGCAAGACCCGCTGAAGGATACAGCTCTACTTTTAGGCGACCATTAGAGTCAGTTTCTATTTGTTTGGCCCAAGGCTCAAACACTTCTGTGCTAATAGAGGAAGTTGCGGGCCAAAAGTGAGAAAAACGTAAAATAGTGGGATCTTGAGAGGTCGCTGATGAGCCATTAGCAGTACTAGCCGATGGATTAGAACAGCCTAAAAGACTAATAGCTGCTAAAGCACCTATTGAAAAAAGAGGAGCTAACTTCATTATCAATTCCTTTTGATAATTATGAGAATAGGAGTAACACTTATACTTAGTGCTTTAAGCCACTAACATACCGTTATATTTAATCAGCTAATACTTCCATGTGGTTAGCTTCAATAACATACCATTTAAAATTATCAGTTAAAACGATATAAGTCAAATCATTTTAAAAATATATTTATGTGAGTTTTAGGGTCCGGTATGAGTTTTATGCAATAGGTTTAAGCAAAGAAGTGACGTTCACACATAAACGTTCAAATGAGGAGCAGTAGAAAGCAGTTGATTATGAAAGCTCCGAACAAACACGCAAAGAAAAGCCCCTTGATACGTTAGTATCAAGGGGCAAATCAGGAATAGAGAGCTGACGATGACCTACTCTCACATGGGCGAACCACACTACCATTGGCGCTACGATGTTTCACTTCTGAGTTCGGGAAGGGATCAGGTGGTGCCATCGTG
>Ga0208300_100273_pt1 | contig 45295 bp, 40 predicted proteins | sample 23_taG_FD_184096 | JGI IMG/M metagenome (GOLD analysis project Ga0208300, IMG submission 184096) | Marine viral communities from Cariaco Basin, Caribbean Sea - 23_WHOI_OMZ (SPAdes) (version 2) | ecosystem: Environmental > Aquatic > Marine > Oceanic | place: Caribbean Sea: Cariaco Basin...
AGGCAGCTCGGTCACGCGCACGTGGCTATCGGAACGAGGCTAACTTCATCGCCATGATCTACCTGATTGGCAGCCCGGTGGGCCGCCTGTTCGATCAGGCTAAATCCACATGAAGTGACGAAGAACCACAAACCAATGCAAACGTCTCCAACGAGGCGGCTTACGATGCGCGCCCCTCGTCTCATTGGACCGCCTGGGGGCAATGGCTGGCGCTATTCACCATGACCGTGGACCACCTCACTCGCTATGTGCTACCGGGTGACTGGGACTTAAGCTGGGCAGGCTCATCCATTGGCCGTATCGCCTTTCCTCTGTTTGCGGCAATGGTTGCTTGGCACGGGCTGTTTAACACCCGCAACCCACTACGCTACTCGCGCCGCATACTGGTCATTGGTTTAGTGGCTCAGTTGCCTTATATGTTGATGCCACGCGCGTCTGACGATTTTATTCTTAATGTCTGCTTCACGCTTGCCTGTGGCTTAGCGCTGGGCGCACTGGTTCGCCAAGGATGGCAGCACTATCAACAGCAGACGCTAGGCTTAGCCTGGCTAATGCTTGGAGCAGCGGTAGGCATCACCGTTTGGTATTTGTTGGGCTTCTGGGTGGAGTACGGCCATAACGGTTTGCTACTGATTCCGCTATTAATGTTTGCCATGCAGGCGCTTAACGAAACCCGCGACGCGCTAAAATCGCGCTTGTGGGCAGGTTTAGCCGCATTTCCCGCACTTTGGATAGCCGGTCAAATGAATGCTTCAGACATGGCAAAGTCGTTTACCGTTGGCACCTGCGTGGTGATATTGATGCTAGCAGCGGGCGCTGCCCAACGCGTCCCCCCCGTAGTCCTGGCGATGCCACGCCGTCTATGGCTTGCTTGGTATCCAGGACACTTTGCTCTAATTGCGCTATGGCTGTTGCTTAGCGGCCAACTGGCGGGGTAAATAACGACGAAGCCGCCCTAATCGGGCGGCTTCGTCGTGATAATCCATCAACGTTACAGTGAGCGTTCGAAACTCCACGCCACCGGCGGCGCATCAGGAAGCAATGCCTGACAAGCACGCACTTTTTCAAGCAGCTCGGCATGCGTGTCAGCGACGACATTGACATGTGCTAGCTTACGCCCTGCCCGCTCTTCCTTGTCATAGCGATGCAAGTGAGTATTGCCCATCGCCAACAGCGCGGCATTGTCACCTTCCTGGCCAATAACATTCACCATGCAAGTAGGTGCAATAGCCTGGGTGCTGCCGAGCGGTAGGCCTTGCACAGCGCGCAGATGGTTTTCAAACTGGCTTGTGACCGCACCATCCATGGTCCAGTGACCAGAATTGTGCACGCGGGGAGCCATCTCGTTAGCCAATAGGCTGCCATCGCGGGTTTGGAACAGCTCCAACGCCATCACGCCCACGTAATCCAGCTCATCCAACAGCATGCGAATGTAGCTGTCGGCGGTCTCTTGAACGCTGGCAGCCAAATCCGGTAGCGGCGCAACGGAATAGCGCAAAATTCCGTCTACGTGTTGGTTTTCCGCCATGGGATAAAACACTACATCCCCATCACGACCGCGCACGGCAATCATTGAGACTTCCCGCACAAAGTCAACAAACGCTTCAACGATCAGTTGGCGGTGACCAATGCTTTTCCATGCCTCTTCAGCCTGTTCCGGCGCTTTCAGCACCGCTTGCCCTTTACCGTCATACCCTTCAGTCACCGATTTGGCGACCACCGGGCAGCCCAGCTCATTGGCTGCCGCTTCAAGCTGTTCGGCACTCTCAACGACGCGGTAAGCAGGTGTCGGAATACCCAAGCGATCAAATAGGGCTTTCTCTTCAACACGGTTTTGGCAAACGGCAATCGCCCGGCTTCCTGGGTAAACGGGTTTGTGCTGTTCAATTTGCTCAACCAACGCTACGGGCAGATGCTCAAACTCGTAGGTTACTACATCAACCTTATCGAGAAATTCTGCCAAATGCTGGTTGTTGGGATCGATAACCACGTCGCCAATGCCCGCACTCGGGTTGCCGGTCGTGTCTAAAAAGGTGAAGCGGTTACCTAACGGGTAGCCAGCCAATGCCAGCATACGACCAAGCTGGCCTGCACCGAGCACACCGATGTTCTTAGCGATACCAGAGCTTTTCGAGATACCAGAATTCATGGCCAGGATTCCTTAGTTCGCTTCCGCATCGGGGCGAGGGTCTGGGTTATCCAGCACCATTTGGGTTTGCTCAGCGCGAAATGTCTCGACCGCTTCACGCACGCGGGTGTCCTGCAAACCGACAATCTGTGCTGCCAACAAGCCTGCATTGGTCGCGCCTGCTTTACCAATTGCCAGTGTGCCAACAGCGATACCACCGGGCATCTGCGCAATTGAAAGCAATGAATCCAAGCCTTTAAGCGCTTTGGATTCCACTGGCACGCCCAGCACTGGCAACGCCGTTTGAGAAGCCACCATGCCGGGCAAGTGGGCAGCACCGCCCGCTCCCGCCACAATTACTTGCAAGCCACGTTCAGCGGCGCTTTTAGCATAGTCAAACAACAAGTCAGGGGTACGATGAGCGGAGACGACGCGGGTCTCATAAGGGACGCCCAGCCGCTCTAACATCGCCACCGCGTGTTCCATGACGGGCCAATCAGATTTCGACCCCATGATCACGCCCACTTTGGGTGCGCTGTTCGACATGCAAAAACTCCTCGGCCAAAGGGCCTACTAAAGCAATCAAGCGTTTAATGTGCCGTGTGCCGCAAGCGGCTCACCAGGAAATTAGAAGGCGCATAGTCTACCAGAGCTAGTCGCTTAGAGCGCGTTTGTAAATAGATCGAAATTTTAATCAAAGTAGCATTGAAAAGCGCGCGACTTGGCGGCATTGTGTGTTTGTCATTTCAGACTGATGGAGTCCCATGAGTACGGCATACTCAACTGCTCACGCAGAAACGCTAGATCCTCCGCGAAGCAGCCCTGACCTCGATGTCAGGGATTTAGAAAAACGTACGCGCCTTATGCGTATCATTACCCGCCTGATCGCCGTATCAGATCTGGGAAGCCGCGAAATAGCCCGCCGGGCGGGGCTTCCAGTACAAAAGATCAGCGACCTGCTCGCCGGAAGGCTAGAGCACCTAGATATTGATGAGCTCAATGTCTTGCGTCGCACGTTAGAGCTGGAGACGCCATAGCAATAGTTGCTAGCTAACGTAATCATTCATCCCATTTGTTTGCTAACAGGCTTGCCCGCTGGGCAGGCCTGTTTTTGTTTCAAAACAGCTAATTAGCGTTCCAGGATTAAGGGAGCATTAAGAAACTCTCGCTAACCCATTGACACGTATCAATTTTTTATAATACCAAAGGCGTAACCTTAGCGTATCCAGATCATTCGCTGTGAAACAACGGCTTGTTTCTATCAGCAACATCTTTATCAGCTAAGGAGGCGTTATGGACGCCGTTCGTCGGTCGTTGCTAGGCCAGTTGGCCCGACTAAGCGCGGGCGCTGCGCTAGTGCCGCTATCCAGTCTTGCTCAAGCTGGCATTAATCAGCAGCCTGCCCGCCGCGAGGGTGACCCTAGCAAACGCTACGGCATGCTAATCGACCTTCGCCAATGCATCGGCTGCCAAGCCTGCACGGTGTCGTGCCATATCGAGAATGCTGCACCGCTTGGCCAGTTTCGAACCACTGTCTCTCAATACGAAGTGCAACACCAAGAAAGTGGTGAACTGGCAACGTTTATGCTGCCGCGGCTATGTAACCACTGCGAAAACCCGCCCTGTGTGCCGGTTTGTCCCGTTGAGGCGACCTATCAACAGCAGGATGGCATCGTTGTCGTCGATAGTGACCGCTGCGTTGGCTGTGCTTACTGCGTCAATGCCTGCCCCTACGATGCCCGCTTTATTAACGAACGCACTCAAACTGCCGACAAATGCACCTTCTGTGCTCACCGTTTAGAAGCAGGGCTACTGCCTGCCTGCGTTGAAAGCTGCGTGGGTGGTGCCCGCATTATTGGCGATATGCGCAATCCAGACAGCCAAATCAGCCGTCTGATCAACGAGCATCGCGACGCGCTCATGGTGCTCCAGCCAGAAAAAAACACCCTTCCCCAAGTGTTCTATTTAGGTATGGACGAACGATTCACTACGCGCCCCGTGGCAGAACCCGTGGCGCTTGAAGTGCTCGACCCACACGGCCAGGAGATGGGCTATGAATTCCACCATTGAACTACTCGCCCCACGCTATGACATCGCTTGGTATCCCTGGGCAGTGCAGTACTTTTTTATGATTGCGGTCTCCTACGCCAGCCTTTGGCTGGCAGCGCCCGCACTGGTGTTTGGCAAGCAATCCTGGTTGCCTACAGCACGTCTGGCAATGATCGCCTGCGTCAGCACAACGTTAGTCGCGCCAGTGGCCTTGTTGGCAGATCTACATCAGCCACTGCGCTTTTGGCATTTCTACGCCTACGCCAATACGCATTCGTGGATGTCGATTGGCAGTGTCGTACTGCCGCTGTATCTGTTCAGCGTTTTAGGCTTCGCCTGGCTGGCTTGGCGCCCCGCACTACAGGAACAACGACATGCAGTGGGGCTGAGCGGGTTGATCGCCAAGTGGCTAAGCATGGGCAGTGGTTCAACGCCCAAAGCGCTGGTAGCCCTGGTGGGGTTGGCCGCGCTGATGCTCTCAAGCGGCATTATGCTCTACACCGGAGCGGAGTTAGCTATCGTCAAAGCCCGCCCTTTATGGAACACCATTTGGCTACCGCCCATGCTGGTAGCGAGCGGATTTATTGCCGCCGCTGGGTTAATACTGGTCCTCAACCGCGTGAGCAGAATCTGCGCGCCCGCCGTTACCCGGCAGATGCTTTATGTCTTGCTAGTCTTCTGTGCGCTAGCGGGACTTATCGCGCTCAGCTGGCTGTTAGATGGCCTGAATGCCCACGTTGGCTCAGTGGCGGCGGCACTGGAATCTGTCCGTTTCAGCCCCTCTTGGCGCAGCACCGCACTTTGGGGTGCTCTTACCGGCGTTGCGCTATTTGCCAGCGTGGTATTTCTGTTAACACGTTCGGCTCAGCGCCAGCCAGCACTGTTTGCCTGGGCATGGTTGCTAGGGCTAGTGGCTATTCACATGGGCTGGATGTTCCGTTGGGTAGTGCTGATGGATGTTCAACATGTGGCTCGTAACAGCGCAGGTTTCCATCACTACGGTATCCCTGCTGGCTCTTCCGGCATCTTAGGCATTGTCGGCACTTTCGGGCTGTGGCTGGCGGCCATTTTATTGATCGAACTATTTATTCCATGGCGACAGGCTCAACAAGGTAGCCAGCTACCAGGCAACGCCCAGGATGCATCTCGCGCCCCACTCACTGCTAACAAAGGAGCGCCTAGTCATGGCTAAGTCCGCTCAAGATCCCTCACGCCGTCGCTTTCTAAAAGGCGCCGCTGCCGCTGGCGGTGCCGCTACCTTTGCCGTGGGCTACGCCGACCCGCTGGCTAAAATGGCCAAAGGCATTACCGGCAGCGCAGGTGAAAAACCGCAGCATAATATTCATGGCAATTCGCTGACGCCTGAATATCGTGTCGATTTAGCGACTGGCGAACTAACCCTCGCCCCTGATCAACGGGTGGCTTTTACTATTTGCTACGGCTGCACCACCCAGTGTGGAGTGCGCGTGCGGGTCGATGACACGCGCGGCGAAGTGCTACGAGTAGCTGGCAACCCCTATCATCCGCTTTCTGCCGATGACCATTTGCCAATGCGCACACCGGTAGCGGATGCATTGCGCAGCGTGAGTGCTTACCAAGAACACGGGCAAGTTAACCGCTCCACCGCGTGCGCCCGTGGCAATGCAATGATGAGCCAGATCACCAACCCGTTCCGTATTGATCACTGCCTTAAACGGGTCGGTGAACGAGGCAGCCGCGAGTGGCAAAAAATATCGTTTGAGCAACTTATCGAGGAAATTTGCGAAGGGGGCGATCTGTTCGGTGAAGGTCAGGTAGACGGCCTGCGTGACATTCGCGACCACGACACGCTGATTGACCCCGACAACCCTGAGTACGGCCCCAAAGCTAATCAGTTGATGGTCATGGAAGCCACTGACTACGGACGCTCGGATTTACTTAAACGCTTCACCTTGAACGCTTTTGCGACCCGCAACTACGGCCATCATGGCGCTTACTGTGGCCTAGCATTCCGCATGGGGTCTGGAGCAGTGATGAATAATATCGTCACGAATGCTCACGTAAAGCCAGATATCCAGAACGCACGCTTTATCATGTATATCGGCTGCGCCCCCAGCCAGGCAGGTAACCCATTTAAACGCCAGGGCCGCTTGCTTGCACAGGCACGCGCCGCCGGCACGCTGGAATATGTGGTGGTGGATCCCGCGTTGAACGCTGCGACTTCCCATGCTGCAGACAACAACCGCTGGGTGCCGATCCGTCCTGGCACCGATAGCGCTTTTGCCATGGCGCTTATTCAGTGGCTACTGGATAACGACGGTTATGCCAAGGAATTTCTTGAACTACCCGGTCAAGCCGCCGCCGATGCAGCGGGGGAAACCACCCACTCCAACGCCACCCATTTAGTGATTGATACCTTCGAGCACCCGCGCCGAGGCTACTTTTTGCGCGCCAGCGACCTTGGTTTTGCCGAACCAGGTAGCGATGCCGACATTCCCGTCGTGGTGTCAGAGGGCGACTTGGCACTGAGCGAACAGGTAATGACCGCCGACCTGTTTGCCGAACGCCCAGTGGAGCTTGTCGACGGCACCACCGTCACCGTCAAAACCAGCCTAGCGCTGCTGCGTGAATCTGCCAATCAGTACGATCTGGACACCTACGCTGAACACTGCGGCATTGCCAAAGCAACGATCATCGAGCTGGCTCAACGGTATGCTAGCCATGGTAGAAAAGCCGCCGTTAACTGCCACGGCGGCATGATGTCAGGCAATGGCTTTTACGCCGCGTTTGGCGTGCAAATGCTTAACCTGTTGGCTGGCAATTACAATATGAAAGGTGGCAGCGCCGTGGGCGGTGGAACCTATAGCGGCACCGGCGAAGGCCCCCGCTACGACCTCGCCAACTTCCCAGGCAAACGTGGGCCCCAAGGCGTGTTCCTTTCCCGCTCACGTTTTCCTTATGAGAAATCATCGGAGTACCAGCGTAAGGTCGCGACAGGCGAAAACCCCTATCCCGCGAAAGCGCCCTGGCGTTCATTGGCACCGCCAACGCTCACCGAGCATTTACCTTCCGCATTGGATGGCTACCCCTACCCGATCAAAGCGGTGATTGGCTGTATGGCTAATCCAATTTATGGTCAAGCGGGCCTGAAAGGGGTAATTGTCGATAAGCTGAAAGACCCCAAACGGTTAGGCCTCTTTGTTGCCATCGATGGGTTTATCAATGAAACCAATCGCTATGCCGACTACATTGTGCCTGATTCAGTGATGTACGAAGTCTGGGGCTTTGCAGGCTCCCGGAAAGGCACGCTGGGCAAACTCTCCACCGCTTGCTGGCCAGTCGTTGAGCCCCGCCAGCAAAAAACCGCCGAAGGCGAGCCGGTTTCTATGGACAGCTTCTTTATCGCAGTTGCTAAACGGCTAGGGCTGCCAGGCTTCGGCGACAACGCCATTCCCGATGCCGACGGCAATCTTCACCCGCTCAACCGCGCTGAAGATTATTACCTACGGGCAGCCGCCAATATTGCCTTTCAAGATGAACCACTGCCAGAAGCGAACGCCGCGGACATTACCCATGGCGGCATTACCCCGCTGCTGCCTAAAATCGAGCGTACACTGAAAGCTGATGAGCGTGGCCGCGTTGCCTACCTTTACGCTCGGGGTGGGCGTTTCGAAGAGGCAAGCGAACACTTTGTCGGCGAGCACCTGAAACATCAGTGGCAAAAAACGCTATGTGTGTATAACGAAGCGGTGGGCACCAGCATTGATACTACTAACGGGTTACCCAATAGCGGCGTGCCCTGTCACAAGTTACCACAGCTCGCCAACAAGCAACCCATGCGTGAGGTATTTTCAGAGCAGGAGTGGCCGCTGCTAGCGTTTTCGTTCAAGTCCAACCTGATGAACTCTTACGCCATTGGTAACGAGCGGCTAAGAATGATCAAGCCGTATAACCCGGTGCAAATGCACCGCCAAGATGCCGAGCGCTTCGGCATCCAGCATGGCGACACCATCCGCATTGAAAGCCCAGGCGGAAGCATAGTGGGGCTTGCGCTGGTGAGCGAAAGCGTTGTGCCCGGTGCATTAGGCATTGAGCATGGCTACGGGCACAAAGATTTAGGTGCCACGCCACACATCATTGACGGTCAACCCCAGCCAGATATGCCCTGGATGCGCGCAGGTATCAACATCAACGACCTGGGCTTTCAAGACCCTACACGGGAGGTAGGCGGCACCTGGCTTGAACCGATTAGCGGCGCCAGCGTGCGCCAAGGCCTACCGGTTAGAGTAAGCCGCGTTTAAACTGGTTGGGGTAGTGACGCTACAGCGTGATCACTACCCCACCCAAGGCGATTACGATCACCACAATCCACGCAGGCAGCTTCCAGACGGTCAGCAGTAAAAACCCCGTCAGCGCCAGAACAAATTCATAAGGCCCGATAATTGCGCTGGTCCATACCGGCTGATACAGCGCCGCGCCTAAAATCCCCACCACTGCCGCGTTAGCGCCGCGCATCAACGCCTGAGCGCTCTGCCAACGGCGAAAATGATTCCAAAAGGGCAACACCCCCACCAACAGCAAAAAGCCAGGAATAAAGATCGCCAATAGCGCCAGCAGCGCACCAACCACGCTATTGATACCGGGCAGTAGCGCGCCCAAGTAAGCAGCAAAGGTGAATAACGGGCCGGGCACCGCCTGGGCAGCCCCATAGCCTGCCAAAAACTCATCTGCGGTAATCCAGCCAGATTGCACCACTTCCGCCTCCAGCAGCGGCAACACCACATGCCCACCGCCAAATACCAGCGCACCAGAGCGATAAAATGCATCGGCCACCGCTAGCCATCCAGCGCTGCTTGCCAACAACGGTAGTAAGATCAGCAGCGCAGCGAACAGTCCCAACGCCATCGTGCCTGCGCGGCGAGAGACTGGAAACTGCAGTGGCTCACTGGGCGCAACCGCGGCAATACTGCGGCATAGTGCCAACCCGGCGAGACCGCCTAGCACAATCGCAGCGACTTGCCCCAGCGGCCCACTGACCATAACGACTACCAATACAGCCGCCAGCGCAATCCCCATCCGGGTTTTATCAGGGCAAAGGTTACGTGCCATGCCCCACACCGCATGGGCCACAATGGCTACCGCGACAACTTTTAAGCCATGAATGATGCCGCTGGCAATCGGACCATCCAGTACCGCCGCGCCAAACGCAAACAGCACCAGTACAATGGCGGAAGGCAGCGTGAATGCCAGCCACGCCATGGCCGCCCCCCAAGGCCCGGCGCGCATTAATCCCAAAGCAAAGCCCACTTGGCTACTGGCTGGCCCCGGCAAAAATTGGCACAACGCTACCAGATCCGCGTAGGCGCTTTCGCTTAACCACTGTCGGCGCTCCACAAAAGCCGTTCGAAAATAGCCCAGGTGAGCCACCGGTCCGCCAAACGAGGTCAGCCCCAAGGCCAAAAACGCCCAAAATACCTCGCTTATCCGCCCACGTGGCGATGCTAGTTCAGCCATTGTTCCCACCATTTACTCAATAAAAAAGCGCAAGGCTTTTACATTAAACCTTGCGCTTGACTGCTTTATGACAAGTGTAATGACTATCGCTAAGAAGCGAAGTTAGGGTCATTTTACGCTTGGTCTGTTACCGCACCGGTACTGGCAGAACTGACCAGCTTGGCATACTTCGCCAACACGCCTTTGCGGTAGCGCGGTTCTGGCTGCTGCCAGGCGGCGCGGCGGCGCATCATCTCTTCATCGCTGATGTCCACTTCAATGGTGTCGGCTTCGGCATCAATGGTGATGGCATCGCCATCCTGCACCAGCGCCAGCGGGCCACCATCGAAAGCTTCCGGTGATACGTGGCCAACCACAAAGCCATGGCTGCCACCGGAGAAGCGCCCATCGGTAATCAACGCCACATCATTTCCCAGGCCGCGCCCCATAATCGCAGACGTTGGCGTGAGCATTTCTCGCATGCCGGGGCCACCTTTTGGCCCTTCATAACGAATCACCACCACATCGCCCGCGACTACGGTACCGTCATTAATACGCGCCTGGGCCTCTTCTTCAGAGCCAAACACCCGCGCCGAACCGCTAAAGCGCGTACCTTCCTTACCGGTAATTTTGGCCACTGCACCTTCTGGCGCTAAGTTGCCAAACAGAATGCGCAGATGGCTTTCGGCTTTAAGCGGGTTACCCAGCGGCGCAATAATCTGTTGATCCATGGGGTAAGGCTCAACCTCTTCCAGGTTTTCGGCCAGCGTTTTACCGGTCACTGTTAAGCAGTCGCCGTGCAGCAACCCAGCATCCAGCAGAATTTTCATCAGCGGCTGAATGCCACCAATCGCCACCAGCTCGCTCATCATATAGTGGCCACTGGGACGTAGATCAGCGACCACCGGCACGCGCTTGCCGATCTCGGTGAAGTCGGCAAGGGTCAGTTCCACGCCAATGGTGCGCGCCATGCCAATCAAGTGCAGCACCGCATTGGTAGAACCGCCCAGCGCAATCACCACGGTAATCGCATTCTCAAACGCTTCGCGGGTCATGATATCGGATGGCTTGATGTCACTGGCCAGCAATGCCAGCACGGCCTCGCCGGCGGCTTTACAATCATCGCGCTTGTCTTGGGAAATGGCGTTCTGCGCCGAGCTGCCAGGCAGGCTCATACCCAATGCTTCAATGGCAGACGCCATCGTATTGGCGGTGTACATACCGCCACAGGAACCCGGGCCGGGAATCGCGGTTTCTTCGATATTTTTCAGCTCGATCAGGTCAATATCACCACGGGAGTGGGCGCCCATCGCCTCAAATACCGACACGATATCGGTATGGCCCTTGCCGGGCATAATGGTACCGCCATACACAAACACGCTGGGGCGATTCAGCCGCGCCAAGCCCATCACACAACCCGGCATATTTTTATCGCAACCGCCAATCGCCACCAGCCCATCAAAGCCTTCACAGCCCGCCACGGTTTCAATGGAATCGGCAATCACCTCGCGGGAAACCAGCGAGTACTTCATGCCTTCGGTGCCGTTAGCAATGCCATCGGAAATAGTGATGGTATTAAAGATCACCCCTTTACCACCCGCCGCATCGGCACCGTCGCGGGCGAACTCTGCCAACTCACCAATGTGGCTATTACACGGGGTCACCATACTCCAGGTAGAGGCAACGCCCACCTGGGGCTTGGTAAAGTCATCATCGTTAAACCCCACCGCCCGCAGCATTGCACGGCTGGCCGCCTTGCCAGGGCCATCCACCACCTGGGCTGAATGGAGGCGGGTATTATTAGTCGGCTCGGTCATGGGGAATTCCTCTTTGCTTGACTCACATCGCGTTACGCACGGTATCCACATAGCTTGGCGATGCCACAGCGTTCACGCAAGCAAAGATGAAAAACCCAAGTGGCTCACTTATGGCGTACTATTTACGTTAAATACCTGTTTTATGCCGTTGAGCCTGAACAGACAGCTCAAATCCGCAGGCATCCGCATAACGTTGCAGCGTTTTCCAACCGGGATTGCTATCGCCACGCTCTAGCCTACTGATGTTACTTTTTTGGGTATGCAAGCGCTTGGCTAACTCTTCCTGAGTTAAGCCAGCACGCTGACGCATAGAAATAAGCGTTGTCGCCAGCTCAAACTCTGGCGCCAAACGCTCATACTCTGCTTTCACCTCAGGGTTTTGAAGCGCCTGCTCTTTCAATTCTTTTAAGTTAATCACGGCTGCACCTCGCGCTGTCTTGATCGAGCCAACATCAACGCCTGACGAGGCGTTTTTTGGCTCTTTTTGACAAATGCATAAAGAATCACGACCTGTCGTCCATGCACATAGCAAAACAAAGAACGCCCGATGCCCTCTTTTGCTTTTGCTCTGATCTCGAAAAGACCATCGCCCATCGACTCTGTATGCGGTGGCCCTAAGTTCGCGCCATGCTCCTCTACCATTTCCAGTAACCGGAGCATTCTAGCTTGTATTTTTGGCGGCATGCCGAGAATCTCTTTCTCTACGCCGGGATAAAAACTAACCTGCCATTCCATAGCCAAGCTCCGGTTAAGTTATCTTTTATGATAACCAAACTACTGTAAAAGTTCCTAGTTCTGATGCACGCGGGTTCCTTTAACTTATGGCACCATAGCGCTACACGCTATTCCCAATGCCTAATGCCGTGAAGGAACACCACCGCATGTCTGCCAATTCACACTGCTCACCAACGCCATTCTCGCCAACGTCGCTTACCCCTGGCTTTATGGTGGTGCACGCTAACCGCCTGGAAGACTTGCGCGGGCTGGCGGTGCAGTGGATGCGCTTGCACCCGTTGGGGCCGCTGGAAAACGAGACCATTCTGGTACAGAGCAACGGCATTGGGCAGTGGTTAAAGTTGGCGTTGGCGGAAGACCCAGAGAATGGCGGTGCGGGCATCGCCGCCGCGCTGGATGTCATGCTGCCCGCGCGGTTTCTATGGCAGGCCTACCGCACGGTGCTCACCCACGTAGATCAAGATGGCGACGCGGTGCCTGAAACCTCGCCGTTTGATAAATCGCGCTTGGTATGGCGGCTGCTACGCCTGCTGCCCACGCTAGCGGGGCAGGAAGTGTTCGCGCCGCTGGCACAGTTCTTGGAAGTCGACCGCGACCAGCGCAAGCACTACCAACTGGCCGAGCGGCTGGCGGATTTGTTCGACCAGTATCAGGTCTACCGCGCCGACTGGCTGGATGCCTGGGCCAACGGTGATGACGTGCTGATTACCGCTCGGGGCGAACCCCGACCGCTGGAAGAGCACCAGCGCTGGCAGCCCGCGCTATGGCGTATTCTGCGCGAGGATGTCGCCGCCAGCCAAGGCGATGCAGGCATCAACAGTAGCCGCGCTCAGGTGCATCGGCGCTTTTTGAAAGCCGCTGAACAATTGGAAGGCCAAGCATGCCCACACGGCCTGCCTCGGCGGCTGATTATTTTTGGTATTTCATCGCTGCCCCAACAAACCCTGGAAGCCCTGGCGGCACTCTCTCGCTGCTGCCAAATCGTGCTGTGTGTGCACAACCCCTGCCAGTTCTACTGGGCAGATATCATCGAGCACAAAGATTTACTGCGCGCCAACCGCTACCGCCAGCGGCGCAAAGCCGGTATGCCCGAAGCGTTGGATGTACTGGGTACTGGCGACGCCGACGATGCCCTGCATCTTCACGCTCAGCCGCTCCTCGCCGCTTGGGGAAAACAGGGCCGCGACTACCTGCGCCTGCTGGATGAACACGACGATTCAGGCAACTACCAAACCCTGTTTGAGCAGCAAGCGCTGCGGATCGATATGTTTGAGCCGTTTAACGGCGTTGATCGCGACTGCCTGCTCAGCCAACTGCAAGATGATATTCGCGAGCTGCGCCCCGTGGCGGAAACCCAAAACCACTGGCCAGCGCTTAGCTCGGCAGATGACTCCATGGTGTTTCATATTGCCCATGGTCCTCAGCGGGAAGTTGAGATTCTCCACGACCAGTTGCTGGCCGCTTTCAGTGCCGACCCCGACCTGCGCCCGCGGGATATTATCGTCATGGTGCCAGATATCGACCGCTACGCGCCGCATATCGCCGCAGTGTTTGGCCAACTACCAAGCGACGACCCACGGCATATTCCCTATACGCTTTCCGACCAAGCCAGCCGCCACCGCCTGCCACTAATGATTGCCCTGGAAAAGCTGCTGCGCCTACCTGAGCTGCGCCTTTCGGTCAGCGACTTACTGGATCTGCTCGATGTACCCGCTCTGCGCCAGCGCTTTGGGCTGGAAGAGCGCGACCTACCGATACTCGAGCGCTGGATGGAGGGTGCCGGCATTCGTTGGGGGCTGAATGCCAAGCAGCGCCAGACGCTTGAGCTACCCGGCGGGTTAAGCCAAAACACCTGGGCGTTTGGCCTGCGCCGCTTGCTGCTGGGCTACACAGTGGGCGAAGGCCACGCTTGGCAAGGAATCGAGCCGTTTGACGATATTGGCGGGCTGGAAGCGGGCCTCGCCGGGCCGTTAGCCACCTTATTGGAAAAGCTCGAAGAGACCTGGAAAACCTTCTGCCAGCCCACCGATGCGGCCAACTGGGTAGCACGCCTACGCACGCTGCTGGAAACCTTCTTCCTGACCGACGACGCCCAAGAAAGCGTAATGCTCACCAAGCTGGAAAACGGTTTGCAGCAAATGCTGGAAAGCAGCGAGGAAGCCCAGTTAACCGAACCGCTGCCGCTCTCCATGGTGCGCGAACACTGGCTGGCACAGATTGATGAACACAGCCTTTCCCAGCGCTTTCTAGCCGGTGCGGTTAACTTCGCCACGCTAATGCCCATGCGCGCCATTCCGTTTAAGCGCGTGTGCCTGTTGGGCATGAACGACGGTGAGTACCCCCGCTCTCAGCCGCCGCTAGACTTTGATTTAATGGGCAGCGACTACCGCCCCGGTGACCGCTCCCGCCGGGAAGATGACCGCTATCTGTTTTTGGAAGCGCTGCTCTCCGCCCGTGACCAGCTCTACATAAGCTGGGTCGGCAGAAGCCAAATTGACAACACCCCGCTACCGCCTTCGGTATTGGTCGGCCAACTGCGTGACCACCTGGAAGCAGGCTGGCAGATCGAGAACGGCACGCCGCTGCTGGAAGCGCTAACCACCGAGCACCCGCTGCAGCCGTTTAGCCGCGCTTATTTTGCTAGTAACCCGCAAGCCTCGCGACTGTTTACCTATGCACATGAATGGCGCGAGGTACACGCACCGCGCACGCCTCAAGCTGCCCATCCAACACTTTCCCCACCGGAAAACATCCCCACCAACCTGACGCTTGGCCAGTTGGGCCAATTCCTGCGCGAGCCGGTACGCGCCTTTTTCAATACCCGGCTGGGAGTATATTTCGAGCAGGAAGCGATTGCCGAGCTGGACGAAGAACCGTTCGCCCTGGATGGCCTGCAAAACTGGCAGTTGCAAGACCAACTGATCGCCGCCCAGCGCCACGCCATTGACCGCGGCGAGCCACGCATTGAAGCACTGCACGCAGCCCTTGAGCGTTTTCAGGGCCAAGGCGTATTGGCCATGGGTGCCTTTGGCGAGCGTATGCGCGATGCCTTAGCAGAACCCATGGAAGCCCTGTTCAGCGACTACGAAGAAGCCCTGGACGCTTGGCCGATTGCGCTAGATGACCCAGCAGCCATTCACCTAGCAGGCAGTAACGGAATTACGTTGGAAGACTGGTTGGGCGAGCTACGCCAGGATGACGCGGGCAACCGCTGCCGCCTGCTATTACTCAGCAGTAGTCTGATCAAGAACAGCAAGTACCAGTGGCATCTGCTGCTACGCCACTGGGTTGCCCATCTGGCTGGCAATCTCAGCGGTCCGATGACCACCCAGTTGCTTTCCAAGGCCGGCAATATCACTCTGGAGCCTATCGCTGCCGACACCGCCCACGCCCACCTGGAAACCCAGCTAAGCGCTTGGCAACACGGCCTGGAAGTACCGCTTCCGCTAGCCCCCCAGGCCGCCTTTGCGTGGCTGACAAAACTGGGCACACCTGACATTGCGATTGAGAAAGGCAGGGAAAGCGACGCCTACGCCGCAGCCGAAAAAGTCTATGAAAGCGGATTTAAAACCACCGGCGAAGCCGACCAGAGCCCTTATCTCGGCCACCAATGGCCCCGCTTCGAGCGGCTGTTTTTCGACCGCACCGCCAACGAAAAGCACACCTTTGCCGAACTCACGGAAGCGCTGTACGCCCCGCTGTTTTACGCTGTGAAAGGTAATGCGAAGCACGGTAACGCGAAGAAAGCGGCATCGTGATGCGGGTTCTTTAGGCCAGCATAAAAACGCTTAACTACTCGTCTCGCTTAACGAGAGTATCCGCTTTGCTAACGAAATCATCTCCGGGTCGCCGGTATGTTTATCCGGCACATCGGAGAGTTTGATCACCGGCAGCCAGCCCTGCCCTTCGGGGCGCGCCTCGACCATTTTGATCACCATATTCATCGGCTCAGCGCCGACATCGTTAGTGAAGTTGGTGCCGATGCCAAACGCCATCCCAATCCGTTCCTGACAAAACGCTTGGATGCGCTCGACTTTTTCCGGAGTTAAGGCATCCGAAAAAATGATGGTTTTACTCAGCGGGTTAATACCCAGGCGTTCATAGTGCGCGATGGTTTGGGAGGCAAATTCAATCGGGTCGCCGCTATCATGGCGTACGCCGTCGAACAGCTTGGCAAACTTTTTATCGAAGCTGTCGAAGAAAGCGGACGATGTGAAGGTGTCGGTTAGGGCAATTCCCAAATCGCCACGATACACATCCACCCAATGTTCTAGGGCAAGACTGTTAGCCATTTTGAAGCCAAAGCGGGCACCATGGAACATAAACCACTCGTGGGCGTGGGTGCCTATCGGCTTCACGTCGTGACGCATGGCCAGCAGTACATTGCTAGTGCCGCTGAAGGCTTCACCACCATAGTGGCGCAGCGCTTCCACCACTCGATCATGAACCTCAAATGAGAAACGGCGACGCGTGCCGAACTCGGCAATTTTCAGCCCTAAGCGGCGATAAAGCTCAATCTTTTCCTGGGTGCGTTGCTCGATCAGGGCATCGTCATCATGGGTCACCGAGACGCCACGTAGCCGATACCAAAGTTCGCTGATCAACGCCATCAGCGGCACTTCCCATAAAATAGTGCGGTACCAAGGCCCCTCGATAACCACCGACAGCTCACTGCCCTGCTGCTCGATGATTACCTCAGAGGGTTCGTAACGAAAGCCGGCCAGAAAATCGAGATAGGTCGGGTCAAGATAAGGGCAAGTAACTTCCAGGTAGCGCTTTTCCTGATCGCTCAGGCGAAGCGCCGCCATTTTATCGACCTCGTGGCGGAGCGCAGTGCCAAAGCCTTCAGGAAACGCGTGCTGGCCACGATTGATAAATGCGTAGCGTGCATGTGCATAGGGAAAGCGTTTGATCACGGCGTTCTGCATCGTGATTTTGTAGAAGTCATTATCCAGAAGCGAGGTCAGCATGAGATCCCTACGTGTAAGTGAACCGAAGCCGCTGGTAGCGTAAACTAAGCGTCCTAAGAGTGGCTTGGCGACAAGATTATCAGGTGGCGGGGCACTCATACAGTCTTGGCCCCGCGCTGGGGCGCTTTACTTTCGGAGACCCGTGATGAGTCAGCCCGCCCCGCTTAACCCACTTACGCTGCCGCTTCACGGCAGCCGCCTGATTGAAGCCAGCGCGGGCACGGGCAAAACCTTCACCATCGCGCTGCTCTACGTGCGCCTAGTGCTGGGCGGGCAGCACAGCGAAGACCACAGCGCCTTTGTGCGCCCGCTCACTCCGCCGGAAATTCTGGTCGTTACCTTCACCAACGCCGCCACCCAGGAACTGCGCGAACGTATCCGCCACCGGCTGGTAGAAGCCGCCGCGGTGTTTAGGGCGGATCACCAAACAAATAAGGAGCCGAGGGGATGCCGTGGAGGAGGTCATCCGACAGGGCCGGAAAATGTTCCCGACAATTCCGGCATTTCCGCCATCCCTGGCGGTCAGATGTCGGATGTAGCGCCCACGGATGGGTTCACAGCGCCTCCGACAAGGCATCCCAGCGGCGGTGATCCTAAAGCTGATTTAGACCCACTTTTGCTCCAACTCCGCGAGCAATACGCAGAGGCAACTTGGCCCGCCTGCGCACGCCGCCTGGAGCTGGCCGCCGAATGGATGGACGAAGCCGCGGTTTCCACCATCCACAGCTGGTGCTACCGCATGCTTCGTGAACACGCCTTCGATAGCGGCAGCCTGTTCTCGCTCAACCTGGAAAACGACCAGCGCGAACTGGAACAGGAAGTGGTGCGCGACTACTGGCGCACCTTCTACTACCCGCTGGATGCCGACGCCCTGGGCAGCATTACCCGCTACTGGAAATCGCCGGATAAACTCCACGAAGATGTGCGCAAGCTGCTCCACGAAAGCGACGCTCTGGGCAGCCAGCGCCCCGCGCCAGCCGACACATTAAGCGCTGCCGAAGCCGAACGCAGCGCCACATTAGGCACGCTAAAAGCTCCCTGGCCCGCTTGGCTAGATGAACTGGTGCCCGCACTGGAAGAGGCCGCCAAACGTAAAGCCTTCAACGGCAAAAGCTTCAACGCCAACAGCCGCGCCAGCTGGCTAGGCGCACTGCGCGAATGGTGCGAGAGCGACCTTGAGCGCCCCGCGCTCACCCCCGCCGCCTGGAAACGCCTGACCCCAGACGGCATGGCCGAGATATGGAAAGACGGCGCGCCACCCTGCCCGGCCGCCTGGGAAGCGCTGGCGGACATGCCCGCCGCCCTCAACGCCTTACCCGAACCGCGCAACGACCTGCTGATTCACGCCGTGCAGTGGTGCAAACTACGTATGGAGCGCGAGCAGGAACGCCGTGCTGAAATGGGTCCTAACGACCTGCTCACCCATTTAGACCGCGCCCTGCAAGGCCCTAACAAAGACGCCCTGGCCGCGCAGATTCTGCGCCAGTTCCCCGTCGCGCTGATTGACGAGTTCCAAGATACCGACCCGATTCAGTACCGTATTTTTAACGCGGTCTATGACGTCGCCAACCCCCGCCGCGACGCCGCTATGCTGCTGATCGGCGACCCCAAGCAGGCCATCTACGCCTTTCGCGGTGCGGATATCTTCACCTATCTGCAAGCCCGCCAAGACACCGCAGGCCGCCACGTCACGCTAGGCACCAACTTCCGTTCCAGCCGCGCCATGGTGGAAGCCGTCAATCACTGCTTCCACTACGCCGATCAGCATCCGGCTGGGGCGTTTCTGTTTCGCCAATCAGACGGCGACAACCCGCTGCCGTTCTTATCGGTCGATGCCAAAGGCCGCGACGAACAATTGGTGCACCAAGGCCAGCCGCTGCCCGCCATGACGCTGTGGCCGTTAACAAGCGAAGAACCACTTTCCAAAACCGCCTACCAGACCGAGATGGCCGAACGCTGCGCCTCTTATATGGTGGAACTGCTCGCAGCAGGCCAAAGTGGCGGTAAAGAAGGCAAAAGCGGCTTCCAGCAAGGCGACGACCTTAGCCCGTTAAAACCTTCCGATATGGCGGTACTGGTCAACGGCCTGCAGGAAGCCCGCGCCATTCGCTTAGCGCTGGCCAGCCGAGGGGTGAAGAGTGTTTACCTTTCCGACCACGATAAGGTATTTAGCTCGCCCATGGCCCAGCAGGTAGAACGCTGGCTGCGCGCCTGCGCCGAGCCACTGGCCAGCTCCCGCCAAGCCGAAGCCCATCTGCGCGCCGCTTTGGCGACGCCAGTGCTGGGGCTGAGCCTAGCCGACCTTGATCACCTGCAACAAAACGAACTGGCCTGGGAAGCGCGGGTGGAGCAATTCAGCCACTATCATCGCCTATGGCAGCGCCAGGGTGTGCTGCCGCTAGTACGCCGTCTGATGGTGGATTTTGACATTCCCGCCCGCCTATTGGGGGAATTCGAAGAGGGTGAGCGCTTGCTTACCGACCTGCTGCACTTGGGCGAATTGCTGCAGCAAGCCAGTGCAGAACTGGATGGCGAACACGCGCTGATTCGCTTTCTGTATGAAGCCATTGCCGACCCGGAAAGCCACGGTGACAGCCACAAGCTACGCCTGGAAAGCGATGCGGATTTGGTCAAAGTGGTCACCATCCACAAATCCAAAGGGCTTGAGTACCCGTTGGTATTCCTGCCGTTTATCGCCAACCACCGCCCGGTAAGCGATAAAGACATACCGCTGCGCTGGCACGACGCCCAAGGCAACCTGCAGCTCAGCCTATGCGCCGATGAAGAAACCCTGGCTACCGCCGACCGCGAACGCCTGGGAGAAGATCTGCGCAAGCTTTATGTGGCGCTGACCCGCGCCCGCCACGCGACTTGGCTAGGGCTAGCCCCGCTGCAAGGGTTGGAAAATAGCGCTCTCGGCTACCTGATTAGCGGCGGAAAAACGCTGGCACCAGCCGAACTAACCAGCGCGCTGGAAGCGCTGGCACACGGCAGCGAGATCGCTGTCAGCGAGCCACCGGCGCCCACTGCCCAGCGCTTTGCTCTCTCTGAACAAAGTGCCGAACAAAGCTCCACGCTTGGCCACGCCCGCACGCCCACGCGCCCGGCCAAGGAGCACTGGTGGATTGCCAGCTACTCGGCGCTGCGCCTTTCCGGCACGCTCACCGCCCCCACGGCCACGCCACTGGAGCCGACCACCGCCCAGGAAGCTACAACATTTGAAGTACTGGATGAACCACAAGATATTTCGCTCATGCCTGATGACATGGAAAGTCTTCGAGCGAAGGCCAGTCTAGGCAATCTTTCGCGAGAAAGCGGAGTTTACGAGGGGGTAAATGAGCATTTCGAGCGAACGATTAACAACGAATGGGCGAGCGCAGATACTTTCCATCTGCATAAATTTCCCAGAGGCCCAGGGCCGGGCACATTTTTACACGGGCTATTGGAATGGGCAGGCAGACAAGGCTTTGCAGCCACTGCCAACGACCACGATTCACTCAACGATATGCTATGGCGGCGCGTGCAGCTACGCGGCTGGCAAGCATGGCAGGAACCGCTGGCTGGCTGGCTTGCTGCACTACTCACCACACCATTACCGCTGGCCGCGCCTAACCAACAAAGCGTCGCGCTCACCGAACTCACCAGCTACCAAGTAGAGCTAGAGTTCTGGCTAGCCGCCCAACGGGTCAACACCCAAGCAATTGATGCTCTGGTAAGCAAGCACTTACTGCCAGGGGGTGAGCGCCCAGCGCTGGACACCGACACCCTAAACGGCATGCTCAAAGGCTTTATCGATTTAGCCTTCGAGCACCAAGGACGCTTTTACGTACTGGACTGGAAATCGAACTATTTAGGGCTCAATGACAGCGATTACGAACCGGAAGCCCTGCGCCATGCGCTGCTGGCCAAGCGCTACGATCTCCAGGCCGCGCTTTACCTGCTGGCTATGCATCGGCTGCTAAAAGCGCGCCTGCCCGACTACGACCCGCACCAGCACTTGGGTGGTTCAATGACGGTATTTCTGCGCGGCAGCCGCAGCCCAGGGCGCGGGGTATTTTCCGAGCCAGCCCCGGTTGAACTGATCGAAGCACTGGATAGCCTGTTTGCAGGCGCATCGTTTTCAAGCCCCGCACAGGAAGCGACGGTATGAGTAAGCCCAAAGACACCCACACCTTCGACCTGTTTGGCGATGCCGTTGAAACACAAGATGCCCAGCCCACCACAGCTTCCACGCCAGTGAGCGCTCACCCTGCGTTAAGCGATACTGCTGAATTACTAACCCTATGCGAGCGCTGGGTAGCCAGGGGTTGGCTGCGCGATTTAGACCGCGCCCTGGTGCGCTTTCTAGCAACAGAAGCAGCGGATGCCCCCGCACTGCTGCTGTTAGCCGCCGCCCTGGCCAGCCACCAGCTAGGCCGAGGCCATGTGTGCTTGGACTTAAACGCCACGCTTAACGCACCGGATTTCGCCCTTTCGCTTCCGCCCGAAGGGGATGATTTAAGCGACCCGCCACCGCTGCCCAGCGACGTGCTGGCAACGCTCACGCTAAGCGAATGGCAAGCCGCACTGCATCACCCACTGCTCACCAGCGAAGGCCCTGGCAATACACCGCTGGTGGTAGTAACGACTCACTCAGGCGCCGGTGATAAGAGCCACACGCGGCTCTACCTACGCCGCTACTGGCAGTACGAGCAAACCCTGCATCAGCAAATCGCCAGCCGCCTAGAAGATGAAAACACCACGCACACACAGGCGGTGAATGATAACGCCACGACGGCAACTGATAACCGTTGTAGGAGGCCAATTTATTGGGCGATGGGTGACGATAGTCACCCCGGCCTTCTCCCCAAGGCCCTGCATATTCTGTTCAAGCCAAGCGACGGCCTCGACTGGCAAAAAACCGCCTGTGCGCTAGCCGCCCGCAGCCGCTTCGGCGTTATTACCGGCGGCCCCGGCACCGGCAAAACCACTACCGTGGTGCGCCTGCTCGCCCTGCTGCAAACGCTGCAACTGTCTCACTCCTCCAGCCAGCCGCTGCGCATTCGCCTAGCCGCCCCCACCGGCAAAGCCGCCGCTCGCCTGAATGAATCCATCGCCGGGCAAGTCAGCCAACTCCCCTTCAAAGGATTAACCACCTTATTGGAAGGAGCTTTGTCGGAGGGAGCTTTGTTGGAAGGAGCTTTGTGGGAGGGAGCTTCAGCTCGCGAGGGTGAGGCTCCAGAGCAGCTAAAAGCCGCGATCCCAACTGAAGTCACCACACTTCACCGTTTATTAGGCGCAAGACCCGACACCCGCCACTTCCGCCATAGCGCCGCCAACCCGCTAGCGTTAGATGTACTGGTAATCGACGAAGCGTCCATGGTGGATATCGAGATGATGGCCGCCGTGCTGAGCGCCCTGCCCGCCAATGCCCAGTGCGTGCTGCTGGGGGACAAAGACCAGCTAGCCTCGGTAGAAGCTGGCTCGGTACTTGGCGATTTATGCCGCCGTGCCGAAGCCGCCTACTACACCCCAGCAACCGCCCAATGGCTGGAAAGCGCCACCGGCCAGCCGCTGCCGCCAGAGTACCTGGATGCTGACGGCCAGCCGCTCGACCAAGCCATTACTATGCTGCGGGTAAGTCACCGCTTTAACGAACACAGCGGCATCGGCCAGTTGGCCCAGGCGATTAACCAGCCCAGCCATGCCCAAACTGCCCGGGAAAAACAGCAGGCCGTTAACGCCGTGCTGCGCCATGGCTACCCAGACCTGCACCACCTAACGCTTGCAGAGGACACCGCGCTGGATAAGCTGGTCATTCACGGCAGCGCGGATAAGTTTCTCAATGGCGGTGAAGGCCGCACCAACCACAAACATGAACCCATCGCCCCGCCCACTGGCTACCGCCACTACCTAAAGGTGCTAAACGCACAGCGCCCGCGTGGGGAATCGTTTGAGGATAACCCAGCGGCCTATAACGCCTGGGCAAGCGATGTGCTAAGTGCTTACAGCCACTTCCAACTACTATGCGCGCTGCGCAAAGGCCCCTGGGGGGTAGAAGGCTTAAACCTGCATATCGCCAAAACCCTACGCAGCGAAAAGCTGCTGTTTGGCAGTGATTACACGTTGGAAAAAGGCTGGTATGAAGGCCGCCCGGTGCTGGTGACCCAAAACGACTACGGCCTAAAACTAATGAATGGCGATATCGGCATCACCCTGGCGGTGCCGGATCCCCGCAATCCGCAACAGAAACTGTTGAGAGTGGCCTTTCCTTCATCAAGTGCCACGAGCGACGCCGATAACCCCATCCGCTGGGTGCTGCCCTCCCGCCTGCACTCGGTAGAAACCGTATTCGCGATGACGGTACACAAATCCCAAGGCTCGGAGTTCCTGCACACCGCCCTACTGCTACCACCCACCATCAACCCGATTCTCACCCGTGAGCTGGTCTACACCGGCATCACCCGCGCCCGCGACTGGCTCACACTAGTGGAAGCCAAACGCGGGGTGTTGTATGAGGCGGTGACTAGAGAGGTTATGAGGGTTAGTGGGATGGGTTAAGCACAAGCCTCTAACAATAAATTTTTATTAAAGCATTATAATACAAACCCAAATATTGAATATTTAGTGACAACACCTGTAGCTACCGACACCATTAGCGCTAGTGATAATAAGCATAACCATCCATACTGCAAAAAAATTAAAAAACCTGGCCTAGCATTTGGCGACAAACGTTTAAGCATCTTTCTATATTGACAACCTTGTAAAAAACACCACGTAAAAAATATAAAAAAAGCAAACCAAGCATAAAACTTAGGTAAAGAAAGCATGGTAAATACCAAACCGAAGCCAACCGCCCCAACAGTATTGGTTAATCTAGAGAAATACTGTATGGCTATTCTCTCACATTCACTAGAAAAAATAATTTCGCTCAAAGCGCTTCCTCTTAAAGGTTAAATATCAGTAACTCCATGCCTCTAAATAAGCACATGCAGTATTTTTTTCAAAACAGCTAGCATTATACAAAATAGCGTTTAGCTATTAAAACCTCATCAAAAAAACTCTCTCAACCCGATTCTCAGCCGCGAGCTGGCCTACCGCACCCGCGACTGGCTCACGCTAGTGGAAGCCAAACGCGGAGTGTTGAATGAGGCGGTTACTAGAGAGGTGGTTAGGGTGAGTGGGTTCAAAGTCATAGGAATTTAATACTTAAAAAATATAACTATATACAACTATACTAACGAATTTTCAGTTAGCGCAAAGCTTCTGCATGTGCTTTTATTAGAGGTGGGGGTAAAGCATTTCCAATCATCAAAGCAATACTCTGCTTGCCATGTGAAGCAATAAACTGATAGTTATGTGGGAACCCCTGAAGAATCGCAGCTTCTCGCAAAGTAATAGCACGATTTTTTTCAGGGTGTAAAAAACGCCCTTTTGATGGGTTACTACAACCACTGGTAATTGTTGGAGAGACATCCAACCAACTCATGCGTCCATATACATCTCGAAAGCCACCGCTTTTCTTAAAGCATTTCAAATGATACCTCTCCGGTAGCTGGTGTCGACTTCCTCCATCTTTAGGTATCATTGATATAATTTTTATTACACTTTCACTTCTTTTCTCTTTAATATGATGAATACTATCTTCATCACCGACTATCTCATCGACTCTACCAATCGCATCTTTAACAGTTAATTTTATTTTATTTGAACTAGGGAAAATAGGCATGGCGACTTTAGAGGCAAGCATTATTAGCCTTTTCCTTCTTTGCGGTACACCATGGTCTGAGGCATTAACTATTTTATGGCCAACAAAGTAGCCTAGCTCAATCAGCCTTGCTTTAAATCTTACAAACCTTTGATCTTTTTCTAACGCAGGTACGTTCTCCATCATGATTTTTTTAGGAGCCATGGCTTCGACAAAGCGAAGAAAATCGTAAATCAGATCATTTCTCTCATCTTCGACTATATTTTTTCCATTTCTAGTTCTTAACCTAGAAAAACCTTGACAGGGAGGGCAACCAGCTAGTAAATAAAGCTCTCCTTTTCGCAAACTAACCTTTTTCATCAGCTCTTCTGGTGAAAGGTACTTAATATCACGCTCGAACACCTCCACAGCTGGATGATTAGCTTTATAAGTTTCTACTGCTTTTTTATTGTTCTCAACTGCAGAAAGCACTTTATAGCCAGCCTGAACTAAACCTTCAGTAAGGCCACCACAACCACTAAATAGGTCCACTGAAAAAAAATTCTCGCAGAAAACATCTATAGTATTACGCGAAGAAAAAATATCGGTGTTAGCTCTAGCATTTACAACCATGATTTAACAAGCCCTCTAATATAAACCAGGTCTTCATTATCGCGAGAAATATTTCTTAACAAATAAAGAGCCACGCCACGCTCTTCAAAAGCATCCATGCCTTCCGAATACTTCTCTCTAAATATTTTCTTAGCAGATTGCGATGTAGGAAAATCGCACGGATCGAGACCATAAGCTTTTAACATTAAAGCTTCAGGGCATATAGATTTTAAATATCTTACTCTTTCAGAAGCCCATTGTAAATATTTTTTTTGACATTTTAATTTTTCTCTTTTCGTACCTTCTTCATCATTCCCACCGCTAAGCGAAAACTTAGGTAACTCCCCTAGTTCTCTTTTCAACAAATCATCTAAGTTACTCAGTTGATTTCCAGAAAGATCTTCAGGATCTGTAAAAGCTTCTACCTTTTTCTGATCCCCATCAAATATAAAGTAACAGTCATGCTCAGAGACTATATGTGCAGGTATCTGTCTTACTTTCATATCTTGAGCACCACCAGGCGCAACTCTTACTTCGAAAACTTTCTTTTCAGCTTCATCCATTGTTTCTAAGGCTTGTTCTATAACCGCCTGAGCTAAAGAATCTTCTACATAGATTATTTTTCGGCTCGTTAAATCAACACCTAACCTATGCAAAGCAATATGCGGAGAGCATTTGTTCAATATCCTCGAAAACCCTTCAGAATTATGCTCAATAACTTTTATAGCCTTATCAGGTAAGCCATTAAGAAAACTTTGCGAATGTGTAGATACAACCACTTGAAGATGCTTCACCTTAATCTGATTTAGAATAAAATCAAGTACTTTTCTTTGCGCCCCCGGATGCAAAGAAGTTTCTGGCTCATCAATTAAAACCAAAGAAAATCTCTCAGAATTAATTATTTTCATAACCAAGTGCACGACTGATATTTCACCACTTCCTGCAAAAGCTTCTGAGTACTGTATGCCCCAATCAAAAACAACACTAACATCAGGGGTACTTTCTACATTATATAGATTATGAACAATATAGTTAGCCTTAGCGTACTTTCTACCCAATATGTATGAAACCCAATAAATCTCGTCTTCTCTTAACTCCCTATTTTCAAATACTCTTTCGCTTCCACCACCTAACTTCCAGCTTTGCGCTTTCCTATCTAATGCGCTTTTAATTCTTTTAGCACCTTTTCTCATTAAATTATGTCTATCTGTAATTGACAAACTATCAAAACCAAAGCTAAAATTTCTATCAAAAGAGCCAATTAGCTTTCTCATGTTTAAGTAAACCACTTCCCGTTCTACTGGGTTCCAACGATCAGCAACTTTCCTATAATAATTTTCTTTAGGAATTTCAGGCATCCCATCGCCTTTAGTGGCTTTTGTAGGCTCCCAATACTCGTAATTTCTAGCTTTTCTATACACTCTTGCTTTTCTTGTCTCTACTATATTCTTATAGCCTGAATGCCAATGCCCACAAATACTACGAGGTGGATCTCTCACAGCTGCTGTAACAATAGGATCAAGCTCTGTTGAAAACCAAAACCTGGATGTACTATAACCATCTGGCATACCAAACAGAGCATATAATATAGAACTTTTTCCAGAGCCATTAGCTCCTACTATTGCCGTAAATGGAAACTCAAAATGTATTTCAGCATCACGCTCGATATTTTTAAAATTTGGAAACCTTGCATAAGCAATGTATTTATCCAGAGGCTTACCCGGTGAAAATTTTGATAATTTTTCAACATTATCTTCTATCGTCTCATGCTTTATAATAGAGCCATTTACTTTTTCGCTCAAAACAGAACCTCAGTCTCTAAAACAAATTAAAACTTACGTAAAAAAAACAAACCTGATATCACCAATATCACTCTCCAGCTATTGGCTCCACAACTCAAGTAAGTAAACTACGAGTAGCCACACAATACCACCCAGTAATAAAAACGCCTTACTGTCATTATATGGACAATAATTCGTTGTTTAGAAAAGGGCAAGTAAATCCATCCTTATTTTTTAAGGGGAGAGGTAGTGTCGAGTAAACGAGTTAGAAGGTGTTAGTGGAGCAGTCGAGGAGAATACCACTGGCATGTGCCTATACGCTTTCACTAACGGGTGAAGCTCAATGCGTGGGGAATTTGGCATTAGGTTGTTCCCTGCGGCGTTGTTCGCTCTAATGCTTCGATCCTAGCAGTTAAATTATATTTAGCCTACTTTGAGCACTTAGTTTTTAGTCGATATTGGTCACTCCATGACCTAGATCACTCATCACTCCCACGCCGCCGCCCGGCCTACTCCTCCGGTGGGGAGAGGTGAGCATCGGTCAAGGTACGTGGCCGGTACTTGCACGCGGTATCGGCCCAACGCTTCCATACACTTTCATCGACTGAAATATTCACCGCAGGCAGCCCCTGCATGCCCTGCGCATACTGCCGGTAAAATCGGCCCTCCCCCTTGTATCTAAGACGTGCATACTTGGCGTAGAGTCCTTTTAGAAAATCAGCAAACGAATCTTTCGGTGGCGTTTTCCAAGCATCCTCTGCAACATTGAAGGGGGCCACTTTTAGGCCTGCCTGTTGCGCTTTGGTTAACATCCAGCTCAACGGTATGTCGGCCAGTGTGTCGTCAGCGCCATAGCCGCCGCCTACATTGGCGTGGGCGCCGATAAACCAGCGCTGCTCTACGTTACGATTACCCGTTTTCTGTTTGCCATCCTTGCTCGTCCAGAGCGATACGTTATATGCCGACCTGTGTTCGTCCAGCGCGACCGCTTGATAGGCATGATCGACAATGCTGGAAAGCTCGGTATCGTGCCAATCGTATTTTCTTTTGAACAGGTTGGTTCCGGGCACGCCCAGTGCGCCAACGGTATCCCACACGCCAATAAAATGAATCCTGGGCTGGCGGCTGAAGCGCTTCTTGAATTCTTTGCACACCTCAGAATCGGGGTGACAATCACGTTTTCGATAAATACGTTCGGCCTTATCAAGCAGCCCTGGCGTAACGACATGCACTAGCCCCCATTTACGAATCATCCCTACTAGGCTTCTGGCGGTGTAGGCACCGCGGCTGAATCCAAATATCCAGATTTCATCGCCTTCACTGTAATGCCTTGCCAGCCAGTCATAGCCTTGGCGTAGGTTTTTGTTCAGCCCATAACCAAAGGCTCCGCCGGAAAAGCGCTGAAATTTGGATGTCCCTACGCCGGGGTCGTAATAGAACCGCTGCCTAATGTCGTCATCGTCATCATGGAGCAGCCGGGTAATACGATACACATTGGTTTGATCTTCAGGGTCGTTCCAGGTGCCATCGAATAGCAGAATCAATTTTTGCTTTGCCATGGTGCCCCCATGATGATGCACGCTTTTAAACAGTGCTCATAATCGCTTAATGAGGGGCAGACGATACGCGATGCGCTCTTGGCCAACGCGTACCTGCGACCTCCACATTATTTAATGAAGGTTAGTCGACAATTCATCCCGTCACCTGTTGATAGTCAACTGTTGATAGTCACCTGCTGATAGTCAACCGGCGGACTGCCTCACGCTTTCTGCGGCGATGCAGACACCGCTGGTTAGCAAAGCGCGTTGATGCGCACCGGAGCAAACTGTCGACGATATTCGCTGGGCGATAGCTGCACTAAGCGATTAAAAAGAGCGCAAAAGCTTGCTACATCCCGATAGCCAACGCGTTCGGTGACCTGCGCCACGGTCAAGGATGTCGTGCGCAGTAAGCTCTTAGCCATATGCACTCGGTGACGCTGTAGGCAGAGTAGCGGTGTGGTGCCACTCTCATTGCGGAAGCGGCGCAGCAGCGTGCGCGTGCTGACATGGAAGGCGTCCGCCAGGCGCTGTAAATCGTAGGGCTCGGTATATCGCTGCAGTAGCCAGCGCTCAACCTGGGTTGAAAAGCGCTCTTCATTGCTGCGCAACAGCAGTGGTTCGATGTACGGCGCTTGGCTTTCACGCGCTGGAGGTGTCAACGCTAAGCCACTTACCTGCTGGGCCAAATCTGGGCTAGCGTGCCTGCGAATCAGGTGCAGAGCGAGGTCTGCTGCGGCGCTGAATGCGCCAGCCGTGATCACTCCCCTGTCTTCTACCAACAGCGCATCAGAATCTACCTGGACAGCGGGATACAGGCGGGCTAACTGGGGCGAAAATAGCCATGCTGTCGTTGCACGCCGACCGTCTAACAGGCCGGCTTCAGCAAGCAGAAAGGCTCCCGCACAGATAGAAGCCACCGGCACTCCGCTTGAAAAGCATCTGCGGATAAAGCGGATTTCCTGGCCGAATTCGTTGAGGTCGTCCCGGCCTATCTCAAGTTGCGCCACATCTATTCCCGGCACAATAAGCAGATCAATCTTGCCCGTCGCGGGAGTCGTATTTAACTCAATGCATCCGGCGGCCTTAATCCGTCGGCCTCGCACGCTAATCACTTCCACCTGGAACGGAGGCTGATCATTGTTCGTGTTGTACTGCGCAACACGGTTAGCCATTAGCAACAAATCGCTAACGGTGCACACTTCCATGCTCAGGCAGTGGTCGAACGCGAGGATCGCGACACGCATTGACGGGCTGACCTCCCTAATGGCGTTATCGCCTAATTATATGGCGATAACGCCTCTCCTCTCTAGTATCCAGGTACGTGACACTGAGGCCTCGTTTAAACAGTAAAATCCGAGGGCGAATAGCATGGCGAAACTGGGCTCAATGGCGTGGGGTGAGAAAAGTGACGGTATCTTGTCGTCAACAGACCGCATGAAAATGCTAGCGGGCCTAGTGCGGGCGCAGCTTGGTGAAACGCTATCGCGCCTAGCGTTAAATCTAGGTGCCTACCAGCAGCAGCGGCGGCGGATAGCCCCTGATCGCGTTGTAGTGCCGGAATCGTCGATCACACGAATGGCGGATGAACTGGCCGCCCAGCACTACAGCGAGCCATTACGACTGCACTGCTTGCGAACCTTTTTTTTCGGCCAGCTGTGGGCGCAGTTCCATGGGCTACGTATTGATGCTGAAACGCTCTATGTTGCCAGCCTTCTTCATGATCTTGGCCTGACTGGCCATTTTCACCAACAAACAGCTTGTTGTGGCTTCGCCATCGTGGGTGCGCGTAGCGCAAGAGATTTAGCGGCAAGCCAGCAATGGCCCCCAGAGCGACAACGGGCGGTTTACGAAGCGATCAGCTACCATCTCAATCCCTATCTATCTTTGGCCCACCACGAACCCGAGGCGGTTTGCCTGCAACGCGCTGCCCACCTTGATGTGATCGGCGCGGGGCATCATCTGTTACCGGATAGCGCAATTACCAAAGTGCACGCCGATTACCCACGCACAGGCTTTCGTGAAGAAATCCTGGCCAGCATGACTGAAGTAGTACACGCCCCTAGCTCACATGCGGCCGTTCTCTCGTCATTGGGATTCACCCACCTTGCCAACCGCAACCCGCTTGATCGTCACTACAGGTGAATAGTGGGCTGTCAGGTTAACGGCATCACCCACGCTTGCGATTGACTCACGCTCATCGAAAGCAAACGCGGGCTGTTGAATAAGGCGGTGACAAGAGAGGCAATGAGAGTGAGTGGGAAGGAATAACAGCGCGCTTTGTAGCTGCTTTGTACCCCCCTCAGAAAAGCAGTTCGCCACAGCGCTGGGGTAGATTACGATGCCGCAATCCTGGTTATCGTGCCAAGAGAAACGGCTACCAGTTTTTCCTCCCCATCTGCCTGAGCGTAGACCTTACACTCACAGGTCGCTTGCCGTTTTCCAGAATATAAGACCGTTGACCTAGCGATCAATTTATCGCCGATCGCGGGTCTAACATAGTTTACTTTGTACTCTGAGGTGACACAGCTTCCTAGCACTGACGCTCCAGCAAAGGTAATACAATTATCCGCCAAGTAGCTAACGACACCACCATGCGCAAAACCATTGTTTTGCTTGAGATCATCTCTAATCTCAAGGCTCAACTCAGCACTTCCGGCTGCAAACGCTTCTAACTTTGCTCCCAACAGCAAGCTGAAAGATTGCTGTGACAGTATCTCTCTTCCTTTCTCTAACATATCACTCAATGTTCAGCTCCTTGCCCTACTCTGGAGATCTAACAACTATTAGACAGCGTTTCTATCTCTGCTTCATGAACGCCACAGCCAAACCCGATGAGACAAACGTAACGCCTGCTCCAATATTTAACCCAGAAACCAATTTGGGTTTGCTTCTCAGCCATTCCGATAACCTAGATGAAAACACGCCCATAAGGCTAAAACCTAGCGCTGTTAAAGCCGCAAACCAAACCCCATAGCCGATCATTTGCCAAGTCACAGAGCCCAAATTGGGGTTTACAAACTGGGGGACAAACGCGAGCACAAACATACCCGGCTTAGGGTTGAGTGCCGCTGAAAGAAAGCCTGTTGAGAATATCGTTTTTAAAGACTGTTTTTTTGCAGGCTCTAAGGAAAATAGGTTTCGAGAGCGAAGGACTTTAACGCCTAACCAAATGAGATAGCCCGCACCAACAATTTTGACCACATAGAACGCCAGCTCGGACGTTTGAATTAAAAGAGTCAGCCCAAATGTCGCCGCTAGAACGTGGAATAGAATTCCCATTCCAGACGATAAACCGGAAACAGTTGCGGCCAATCTACCCTGGCTTAAGCCTCGTCCTATCGCCAGCATGTTATCTGGCCCAGGGGAAATCACTAACAGCAAACATGCCAGTGTATATGTAGCCAACACCTCTAGTGGAAACATGTACTCTCCTTCTACCTGCAACCGAACGCCATCACCAGCGGGACTTCCTGTTCAGGTGGTGGTTAACAACGCTATTGTTAGGTTCGTTTAGTCATATAGCAGAGAACTCCATTGAATATATAGCCTGTTGCAGCCCTCCTCGCGGGTGCGCCGGAGGCTTACCACGCGCTACAAAACCATAAGTTTTGATCTATTGAAGCTACCATCGCCAAGACGATCTTTGTTAAGTGTTTTTTCGGACAAAGGCACGGTAGCTTTGCACATCCTTTCCGCTCATGGTACTAGCGCTAACAACCTCATCGTAACAATACTGAAAGCCACCAAATAGCTCTCGCAGCTCCTCGGGCCTGCTGTAGCGCATGGGTATTCCTAGACCGGCTGTAAAAACCGTCTCTTCTTCTGAACAGAACTCAGCAATGTGAAGGAGCCCTCCAGGCTTCAATACACGCATAATCTCCGCAACTACTTCGACACGCTCCACCAATGAAGGAATGCACGTAAAAACCGCACAAACCACGACTGCATCGAACGAACAGTCAGCAAAGGGCAGTGTTGCCGTAGATGAATGCAATAGAGAAAGCTCTGGGAATATTTTGAGCCCGCGCTCAACCATCATAGAAGACGAGTCTATACCGATCACATTGGTGTATCCGCTCTCAGTTAACTCCTTAACGATCCGGCCATAACCACACCCAAAATCAAGTACTTTGGCCTGCAAATCGACTAAGCTACGGAATCGTTTCCGATCTATTTCCAGATTAAAGTTAACTTGGTTGGCGACTCTATCCCAGCCATCTAAGACCATGCTATTTCCTACTTAACAGCTTGATGAACGCTCTCTCTAATATCTTAATCTTCAATAAAACCAATGATTACTATGAACGCTTTGTGCTAGCACAAATTGCCATCTATTCAGGCTTTTTTGACAAACTGGGCGGTGACCATCATATCGCCAGCGCCATCGACCTTGCAGTCGAGCTGGTGGTCTTTGCCTTCCTTAAGCCGCTTGATAACCGCCTTGGTGCCAATCTTAAGCACGATTGAGCTGCCTTTGACCTTGAGATCTTTGATAAGCGTCACCTTATCGCCTTCAGCAAGCAGAGTGCCATTAGCATCTTTCACCGTGACGGTGTCTTCCGCTTCAACCTCGGAAGGGTTCCATTCGTGGGCGCATTCCGGGCAAATAAACAGGCTTTGATCCTGGTAGACGAATTCAGATTGGCAATTGGGGCAAGGTGGGCATGACATGGGAGGAAACTTCTGTGATTTGGTTGGCTGCTTATGATACTGAGCCTTTGCAGCCTTGGCGAATGCATCCCGGTAGGTTCAGGGAAAGCGGTGCCTATTGATGGCTCCGTGCTTACAGCGTCGCGGGCTAAAGCCATCTCCTACAGGGCGTTTTTATAGTTGGGGATGATGGGTTGGCTACCTAAAGATAGGCATAATTTGATTAGCTGTTTTGCCCTCTTCCTAGTTTGAGAAAATCTCTTGATAATAGGGCATAGCCTATATAGGATAAAACCTATAAACAAAAGAGGTCTCCATGTGGTCTATCGAGCAAACAGACACATTTGAAGCGTGGTTCTTCTCATTGGAAGAAATTGAACGTGAGAACGTTCTGGCTTCTGTACTTCTTCTACGTGAACGAGGCCCGATGCTTTCAAGGCCGCACGCTGACACTGTAAATGGCTCGCAGCATTCCAACATGAAGGAATTGCGTGTTCAGTGCCAGGGACGTCCTATTAGAGTATTTTTTGCGTTTGACCCACGTCGCACAGGCATCTTGCTATGCGCAGGCGATAAAGGTGGAAATGACAAGCGCTTCTATAATGAGATGACTCCAGTCGCCGATAAAGAATATACGGCTCACCTGGAAACACTAAAGTGAGGTGGTAACCATGGCACGCAAACTGGAAGACTTGTTAGCAAGAGAAAAGCCAGAGATCGTTGCGGCAGCTGAAGCGAAAGCCAACGATATGTTATTCGAGATCAGGCTTGCCGAAATTCGTCAGCTAGCGGAGAAAACCCAAGCAGATATAGCTATTGCGATGGGAGTAAAACAACCCACCGTCGCAGGACTTGAGAAAGTTGGCCAGGATATGCGCCTTAGTTCACTCAAACGCTACGTCGAAGCGCTAGGCGGCCGAGTCCGTGTCGATATAGAACTTCCCGATGGAAGTCATCATGGCTTCCCTGTATAGCTGTCCCCAACAAGCTGTTTAGACTTACGCCGTTTTTTAGTAATGCATCAAACCTCGAATACTTAGATCAAACTGGCTCCAGATACCAACCTTGTTCGGTTGCTAGCAGGCGGTCTGTTAGCGCTAGGTTTTCCAGAAAGGCATCGTCGTGGGATACCACCACTAACGCGCCTTGGTAACTGCGCAGCATGGTTTCCAGTGCTTGTGCTGAAGGCAAATCAAGGTGGTTATTTGGCTCGTCCAGTAGCAGTAGTTGCGGTGGGTTATCTGCGTAGAGAATGCAGGCCAGTGCACCTTTCAAGCGCTCGCCACCGCTTAGCAGCCCACTGGGCGTGGTGATTTTTTGCGCGCTTAGGCCTAGCTGGGCTAACCGCATGCGCAGCTCCCCTTCGCTAGCAGTTCGGTTGGCCAGCTGCAGTTGTGCGAGTAGCGTCTTTGCTGGGTCTAGATTCCCCAGTTGCTGGTCGAGATAGGCGCTTTCGGGCGTTACGTTGTAGGCTCCTGATAAGGGCTCAATCTGGCCCGCCAGCACGCGGAGCAGCGTGGATTTACCGCAGCCATTCGGGCCGACGATGCCTTGTCGCTGCTGCCCTTTCAGCATTAGATTAATGTGCCGAGTGGCTCCCATGACGAACGGTAGCTCAACCCTTTCTAATTCTGCTAAACAGCGCTTGGCGGCCTGAGTAATAGGTATTTCATGCAGGTTGATTTGTCGCTCGTTTTCAACCTGCTTTGCGGCGTCACGCACACGTTGATTCAGTTGCGCCTGACTAACTGCCTGCTTTTGGCGCAGCGCGCCCGCCGAGGTTTCGCTGCGCTCTTTCTGGCGATCTAACAGGATCTTGGCCTGGTTGGCTTCCTTGCCCAGCCGACTGCCGCGAGCCTGTCGTTTCTCCTGACGTTCACGCTGCTTGCGCATCGCTCGCTCTTCGCGTTGGCGTTCGAGTTTTCGCTGGCTGAGCTGATCAAGGGCAGCCTGCTGCTCGTGCGCCTTCGCTTGGGCATAGAACGTGTAGTTGCCACCGTAGCTGTGCAGCCCTGAGGGCGACAGTTCCACGATCCGTTCCATGGCTTCCAGCAATTGCCGGTCATGGCTAACCACAATCAGCCCACGCGGCCAGCGTTGCAGCTGTTCAATGAGTGCCTGCCGATTTGGTCGATCGAGATGGTTGCTTGGCTCATCAAGAATCAGGCAATCGGCATTCGAGAGCATTGCGCCCATTAAGGCAACGCGCATGGCTTCGCCGCCGCTCAGTGTGTTCGCTGGTGTGCTGGCTTCAAGATAGCCCAGGCCATTGCGTTCGAGTTCATGGCGGAATCGCTGGGGCATGTCCCAACGATCCTCAACTGCCTCAAAATCCTCAGTCGCTGTGCTACCAGCCTCAATGCGTGTCAGCGCATCCAGCGTTGTTCGAACACCTGCAAGATCAGCGACACAAGCGCCCTTCGGCTGCGCTATCTGCTGGGCAAGGTAGTGGACACTGCCGGGGCGCAGACAATCGCCCGTGGTTGGCTGCAATAAGCCCGCGAGGATTTGGGCTAAGACCGTTTTGCCGACACCATTACGCCCCACCAACCCGGTTGGGCGGCTATCGAACTGCTCGTGAAGATCAGTAAAAAGCGTTCTGCCATCCGACAGAACGTAGGAAACACCTTTTAAGGTGAGATAGGTATTTGTCATGTGTGATTCCAACGATGCCAAGAACTCTCTCTAGACCCCCTCCCAAGGACCATTTCAAGGACTATTTCTCAAGGACTATTCCAAGGACTATTCCAAGAACTATTCCAAGGACTATCCTTGCTGCTGGGGGGATGAAGACTGGCCGTTATTGCAACGGCGGCATCAATGGTTCATTGGACAAATACCTCTGCTAAACGTGGGAGGATTTAAACCATAATACAAATAACACTTGCTAGCTATGCGGTGTTAGGAAGATTTTCGCTCACCGCTCCTTGGCACAATGCCGGGCACCGATGACTAGGCAAAAGATAACTGCCTGGGCTATCGCTATACAGGCAATGACTCCTTTCCAGCCCCATATCTCAAAGGCATACGCCGCAAGGCTTGCGCCCATTGCACCGCCTAAATAGTAGCAAGAGAGATAGATGCCAGCGGCAACACCGGCGGGTACGCGGCGCGTGCTGCTTAATAACTGGGTCGTCACTGTTTGGAACAGATAAGTTCCTATGGCAAACAGCGCCACGCTCAGCATGATAGACAGACGTGTTGTGCTAATCAGCCACAGCGCTGCCCAAATCAACGCGATTAGTGCTATGGCAATCGCTACTTCACTTAGGTAGCGCCGCAGTATGCTGGCAGTAAGCACGCAGAAAAGTGCGGGTAGACACGCCAGATAGATCGTGCCGATCTGCTGTGAATCCCAATGATAAGGGGCTTGGGCAAGCCATAGACCCAGCGCCGTAAACACCGCACTTTGCGTGAAAAGCAGTGCAAAACCCGCGAGATAGGCAATGAGCAGCGTACTGTCAGTTAGCGCGCGCTTTGTATATGCCACCGACGTTTGATGCCGCTCCGTACGCTGCATTGGTTCAACCCCCGTCGCTTTCGCAAGACGGTAAATCGCCACCGCCGATAGCACCATTAGGCATGCAGAGCTTAAGAAGCCCAGCTCCCAACCCATGGCACCAACCGACCAAGCGGGATAAAACCGGCTGAGTGTGCTGCCAACTATGGTGCCGGTCACGTACAGCGGCACAAAGCTGCTTGGTCGCTGAGAGACCAAATTCATGGCTGCGGTTAATAGAAAGGGAATCACAATGCCCTGGCCTAGCCGCAGTACAAAAAGCACATCTTGGCTAGTGGTCAATGCCATTGAAGCGTTAATCGCGGCCAATGCGATAAAGCCAACGACTAATAAGTACAAGGGATTGGCGTGTCTTGTTACAGCGCCGGTTAGTGGCGCGGTGATCATCATTCCTAGCAGCGAGGCCATCGTTAACCAGCCCGCGCCAGTGGCCGTTGTTCCGAACCGCTCGACTAACGCTGGAAACAGCGCCTGAAGCTGGTACAAATTAAAAAAAGCGCCGAGCGATCCAATGATTAAGGCCGTACGCATGGCTTATTCCTGTTGGGACAGGCATTACCATACGTACACTCAAGGCTCGAATGAAGGTCGGATTCGGTATCGCAGTGATAGCTGTTTCGACAGAGTGCGGCATCATAAAGTGGGGTATGTTGTGGTCACCGGAGGAGCGACGGGATGGTCGAACTGAAACAAATTAAGCACTTTGTTGCCGTTGCTGAGGAGCTTAACTTCAGGCGCGCTGCCGAGCGATTGCATATTACCCAGCCGCCGCTGAGCCAGAGCATTAAATCATTAGAAGAAACAGTGGGTGTGAAGCTGTTTGAGCGCAATACCCGAGGCGTTCAGCTCACCAAAGCAGGCGAGGCCTTTCTTGGTGAAAGCTTGGAGATACTCAGCGCTGCACAACGAGGCATCAGCGTTGCCAGGCAGGCAGCCCAAGGGGAAGTCGGCACGCTGCGCCTTGGTTATTCGGCCAGCGCGATTTTCTCTAACCCCCTCACCTCTGCCCTGGCTAAACTGCTCACCAAGCGCCCGCTGATTGAACTGCAGCTGTGCGCAGGCAATGCCCTCTTACATATCGCATCGCTGAAAGCGGGTAAGCTTGACGCTGCGGTACTACGAGCCGACCTGGACGAGAATGCGCTAGCGGGTTTATCGGTTTCCAGGCTGGGAGATGAACCGCTGCTCGTGTTACTTCCCCCAGGCCATCGGCTGCAGGCAAAGCCTTCCATCAATTTTGGCGAAATAGCCAGCGAGCGGCTTTTACTACAGCCCGACACGCAAAGAACATTTCTGAGGCGCCAACTGGAGACATTGGCCGATAAAGCAGGGGTTTCTCTCAGCCATGTTGTGGAAGTGCCCGATATTGGCAGTATGCTGTGCTTCGTTAGCGCCGGTATTGGCATTACCATCCTGCCCGCCAGCGCCGCGTCGATGGCTCACGGTCTGATAGCCATAGCACTTGCCGACGAGGGCTCTTCCCCGCCGTTACTGTTAGCCTGCAAGCAAGGCAACCCTCTGAGTGAGCAGCTTAGGGATCTCGTTGAAGCTGAGATGGCGGCTGAGCTTAAGGATTGACTTACTCGATGCGTTTCGTGAGATGTTTGACGATGAGCACGAGCACTTATGCAACGGCGTTGCAGCACTTATTAACGCGTTAGCTTAGTTACTCGCTTCGTCACTCACTTAGTTGCATAGCGTCAATCGCCGCCGCCACCCTTTTCCGCGCATCGCCTTGCAGCGTTTGTAGCGGCTGGGGCAAACAGGGTTGGCTTACTGTTCCGGTAAGTTCTGCAATGGTAGCCACTACCCGCAGGCTGCCGCCGAAGTCGCGGTAGAGCGCCCATAACGGCTCAAGCGCAGCGGAAAGCGCGTTGGCACCTTTTGCGTCTCCCACTTGGGCGGCACGGGTTAGCGCCAGCGCAGTTTCAGGGTATAGCCCACCAAGCACTGAGTACCAAGCGTCGCAGCCAGCCAGCATGCCCGTGGCAGCCGCTGGGTCACCGCTAATGCCAATGGTTACATCGCTGGGAATTAATCCACGCAGCCGTGCTACGCGCGCCTGTGCGGCGGCGATATCATTCTGCACTGGAGGAATTTTAATCGAGCGAACCTGGGGCAACTGAGCGATACGCCCATGCAGTTCATCGCTAAACTCAAAGTGCGTAGTACCTGGGTTGTCATACACACATAGCGGCACACTCAGCGAACGGCAAACCGTCTCGAAAAGGCCAAACACCTCATCCTCGGTCAGCTTTTGATAAGACACGGGCGCCAACAGCACGCCACTAGCGCCTGCTTGCTGGGCGCTTTCGGCATTGGCTAATACATCACGGGTACGGAGCGAACCTATGCCTACCACCACCGGCACGCCGGCGGCATGCTCAACGCACCATTTGGCTACGCGAGCGCGCTCTTCAGCGCTTAAATAAGCGTAGCTGCCCGTCGACCCCAGGACGCCGATAGAATCCACCTTCGCTTCCACCAAGCGTTCCACTAAACGAATAAATTCATGCTCATGAATACCCTGCTCATTCATAGGGGTTAGCGGAAATGCACTCAGGCCGGTGAACATGGTGAATGATCCTTTTAAGATGGCAGATAAGAGGCTATTAACATACGGGATGCTGCTTGCTGAGGCTAGCGAGTCGCTCAAGGTTAGTTAGCAATTATGTACAAGCATTTGATACCCAGGAGCGCATAAGCTAGGTGGTGTGATTGATCAGGAGGGTTTGGCATGGCGAATACAAGCCGGTTTCAATTCATCAAAAGTCAGCATGTGCCAACACTAACGGTGCTTCAGGCGGCAATTGAAGATTTCAGCTATGACCGTCATGCCCATGAGGAGTTTGCCTTCGGCGTAACGCTGGCCGGGCGTCAGGATTTTTTTAGCGGCGGGCAGTTCCACAAAAGCCCGCCGGGCAATGTGATTCTATTCAACCCTGAGGAGGTTCACGATGGCCAACCAGGTGGTGATCACGCACTGAACTACCTGATGGTCTATGCCCATCCACAGCAGGTCAAGCCGCTGTTCGCTGATGCACTTGGACGCGAACACGCCACTGATTTTCGCTCCAACCAAACGCTGATTCAGGATGTTCAACTGCGCCACGCCATTGTCGAATTGGCACGCTTGGTTACTTCCCAAGCAGGTAGCTGTATAGATCAGGAAAATGCGCTTTATCGGGTTATCGAGAGAACCGTTCAGCTCGGCGGCATTTCGCAACCCAACCCAATCACAACTCGGCCTGATGCCCTGCTCGGCCTCGCCAAAGAGTATATTCACGCCCACTTGGAAAGCGATATGTCGCTGGATGATATTTGCCAGGCAGCGCATTTATCCAAGTACCATTTCTTGCGTCTATTTCGCCAGCATTACGGCATTACCCCCCATCAGTATGTGATTAATTGCCGAATCAATGCGGCGCGCACTGCACTAGACGCCGGTGCCCCACTGAACGAAGTGGCGCTACGCTTTGGCTTTGCCGACCTTAGCCATTTTAATCGGCGCTTTAAGCGTATTTATGGCATGACACCCCACCAATACCAACGCGATATCGCGCGTTAACTGCCAGTTTTAGAACTGCCATTAAACAAACGAGGCTTCACCATGCTAGGAATCATCGCCTATGCCCTAGGCGCTATGTATACCCCTGGGCCTGTGAATCTGCTGGGCTTAAACGTTGGCATCAATGGCCAAGCCAAAAAGTCGCTCGGTTTTTGTCTGGGGGTAGGCACCGCAATGTTTACTTACTTATTACTATTGGGCTGGGCAGGCGCTGCTTGGATCGACGATGAAGCACTGATCGTCGTAAGTGCGTTGGGGTGTAGCTATATTGTTTATCTCGCAATAAAAATTGCCCGCTCAAGCGCTGATTTAAGTAGCGACTTAAACACCCAGTTAAACAACCATGATCACACCGCACATCTGCTGCGTTTTCGCGATGGGTTGGTGATGCAACTGCTTAACCCCAAAGCCATTATTGCCACCTTACCCCTTGCCACACTGCAATTTCCTGCGGCGGGTATTGAGGGGATTAGCTTGGTGGTTTGGGCATTCGGGCTGGCAATATTAGCCGCTGGCGCACCCGGCAGTTATGTCTTGATGGGCAGTTTGGTTGGCCAGCGTATTCAAAGCGCAGGGATCATTAAGGGCTTCAACTGGGTAATGGCGGGGCTGCTGGTCGCCGTGGCGTTATCGATTGGCTATGAGCATGTTTGGCTGGCGCTTAACGCTAGCTAGCCTGATGACACAGGTAGCGAGCCTTCTAACCTTTGATTGCTCGCTACATTTGCAGTGTGTCACACACTTTCTTGCGCCCTGGCAATAGCGGCAGAAATGGCTGCCTTTGCCTGCGGGCTGTTTTTCCAGCAGGTGGTGTGCAGCATGGCGGCCACCATTTCTGCTATCTCATCAACTTGGCGAGCGGCCAGCTCAGCAAATGAGTCGATACCAATCTCTTCAAAACGCTTGAGGACGGTAGGGCCAACGCCTTTGACACTCAAAAGCGCATCTCTTTCTGCATCAGAAAAGGCCACTCATGTACTCCTTTTTCACAAGTTCTTCTTTAACAAGTTCTTCTTTAACAAGCTCTTCTTTAACAAGCTCTTCTTTAACAAGCTCTCTGGGGTTAAAACATCGTTGGGGTTAACAGACCTTTGGGGGGTTAACAGACCTTTGGGGCGTTAGCGTTTTAAGTGCGTGCTTCTGACCAAACCGCAAACTCATTGCCACTGGGTTCTAGGAAATGAAAGCGAAAACCGCCCGGGAATTCGAAAATAGGCTGAATAACGTCACCGCCGCTTTGCTCTACCTTATCGAGCGTTGCGTTAATATCCGCGCTGTAGAAAACCAGCAGTGCGCCGCCATTAGCGGTTCGGCTGCAAGCATCTGAATGATAAAAGCCGCCATCTAACCCCTGGTTGGAAAACGCACTGTATTCCGGGCCGTAATCGACGAATTCCCAGCCGAACACCGCCGTGAAAAACGTTTTTGTCGCCGCTAAATCTTTCGCTGCAAACTCGACATAATTAAGCTTTTCATGCAGGTGCATAGGTCTGTTCCTTTACGTTGCCGAATTCAGATTATGAGCACGTTTAGTTGCCACCCAGTGACAGCTTAGCCTAACGTGACTGCTTAATAACCAGTTCAATCGCTTGCTTAACGTATGAGTACATTACCGGACAAGTGCTAGCGCGGGAGCCCGCAACATTAAGTGTCGTAATGTGACGGTCGTGTACAAAGTCGGCCAACAACATCGCCGCGTGCAGCGGGTCAATTAGCTCAATATCAATCAGCTTGTAGGGCTTTGACTGCTGAATACAGAACAGAGCCGTAGCTTCTGTTCCCCCTTGAAGATAAGACGCATAGAAGATAGCGGTGCCATCGGCATCTTGTACATTTTTCTTGGTACGTTGACGATATCCCCCGCCAATTTCTTCAAGGCTATAGACGCTGCTAATCGGTCCATCTTCAGCCATTCGGCCAACGGGACAACATCCACCGATGGGAAAGTCCAGTGCTAATGCGGCATCCAGTGCCGCTCGATCAGCGCCGGTTTGGCCGCCGCTTATAATTTTGGAAAGCATAAATTAGCCACGTGTCTTTAATTGAGCGGCAAACGCATTGCCACGCGGTGTGAAAAAGTGCAAGCGAACGTTGTAAAACCTACTGTCCAAAACTGATCCCCAAGCTCAGCGCTTGAAGACCTTCGAACTCAACGCTTACATCATCTGAAAATACCGGATGCCCTTTCACCATCATGTTCACCGCCGCCTGAGAACCGCGGTAAGTAACGGTCACTGTCAGCTCTGCAGCAGTGTTAATCGGTGCAAACAGGCCATACTCAACGTTATCAACACTCACCGAAGACAGACCGCGATCATCTAATTGCTGCTGCACTTCTTGTTTTATGGCGACACCGTAATAGATATAGATGCCCACGTAGCCAATTGCCAGTAGCACGACCAATGAAAAGAGCTTTCCCATTACTTTCCCTCGCTGTGACGAAATCCTTAGGGCTGCCGCCTTCGGTCAGCAGTCACGAGCGCTGATAATGCCTGCGCTAGTAGGTAGCTACAAGCACTGAAAAATGAACATTATTTACAAACAAGCGAGCAGGATTCTAATGGTGAAGTGGCGGGAGTGGGTGGCATGTTGTGCACTGCGAACATTGCCCGCAGCGATGCTTCCCCTTTGGCACTGAAAACGATCACGCGGGAGTCTTCCTGCCGTTTCGCCCAGCCAAGCGCCTGAATTCGCGCAAGCAGCGCCGCCCCGAGCGCGCCAGCAAGATGATTCCTACGCTCGCTCCAATCCAAACACGCTCGACAAAATGATCGCTGCGAAGAAGCGAGCGCATCTGCATCGATGCCATGTTTCTGGAACCACAGCCGCCCCTGGTTAGTCAGCTGTAGTCCGCCTGGAAGCTGCTGAAGGATATCTGTCTCGAGCATCTGCTCGTACACAAAAACCCCCAGCTCCCCTGCAAGGTGGTCGTAACAAACTCGGGCCTTGCGCAGCGCAGGGTCGCGTGGGCCGATGGACAGATGCCTATCGTCGCCTCGGAAAGCGAGGCCCATCAGCGACTCCAAAAGTTCAGCAACATGTGGCCCCGCCAGCCTAAAATAGCGGTGGCGCCCCTGCTTCTCGACCACGAGTAGTCCTTCCTCTCGCAGCTTTCCGAGGTGGAAGCTCATGGTTTGCTTAGTCACACCGGCCATATTTGCCAGTTCAGTCGCCGTTAGCGCGCGATCAGACATTAAGGCACAGAGCGCTTCCGCCCGAGCATTATCTCCGATCAGTGCGGCGACGCGCACAATGTTAGGGGCTTCATTCATGGTTCGATCTTAGTCGAACCATTTGGGTGCGGCAATTAGGTATCGTCTCCGTTGCCTTTCAACGGAGATAATCAGATGAGCATTACCTGCATCATTCGCTACGAGATCGACCCTTTCCAGCGCGACGCTTTCAAGCAATACGCCGAAAACTGGGGAAAAATCATCCCCTGGTGCGGTGGCCATCTTATTGGTTATTTCCTGCCTTTAGAGGGCACCAACAATATTGCCTGGGGCCTAATTGCCTTCGATAGCCTGGCTTCCTATGAGGCCTATCGCGCTCGGCTGAGATCTGATGAAGGAGGACACGCGAACTTCACAATGGCCCAAGAGCAACGATTCATCCTCAAAGAGGAGCGCAGTTTTGTTGAGGTGGTAGACGGCACCTTGGGCATTGAGGCTGTCGATGTAATGAACATATCGACGTAACAACGCTGTGAATATAAACAATCTGAGAATAAAAGAACTTATGAATATAAAGAATTTATGAATACAAGGAATTGGCCATGATCGCTGTGATATTCGAAGTGCTTCCACATACTGACCGTTATCAAGACTACTTGGATACTGCCAGCGCATTACGCCAAGATTTGGAAGCTATCGACGGTTTTCTATCGATTGAGCGCTTCGAGAGCCTGACGCAGCCCGGCAAAGTGCTGTCGCTGTCTTTTTGGCGGGATGAAGATGCCGTGAAGCAGTGGCGTTCGCTTGAATCTCACCGAGCGGCTCAGAAAGCTGGTCGACAGGATATCTTTGCCGACTACCGACTGCGTGTCGCTTCCGTCATCCGAGACTACGGAATGAACGACCGGCTCGAGGCACCTGAGGATTCGCGCCGCACGCACCACTCGTAGAACGATTGAGGTCGGCGGGCAACCCAATATGCGCCACACCGACCTCAAAATATTTAGCCAACTGACTGGATGCCAGCGAAGATGCGAAAGGTGATCTCGCCCGTTTTCATTCACGCCTCATAGCAGTCAGCAAAGGAATCTAGCGTATTTAAACAGCGAGTCTTAACGCTTACTCAGCCTTTTTTAGACAGCAACAGCCCTACTCCGGCACTGGCTAATAGAGTTGCGCAGCCGCGGTTAAATAAGCGCCGCATGGCTGGTCGAGAAAACCACTGGTTTAAAAAGCTGCCTGCATAGGCGTAACCGGCAATCGCTACCCATTCCAATAGTAAAAACAGCACACCTAGCACCAAAAACTGCAGACCTACATTGCCGCTAGGTTCCACGAACTGCGGTAGGAAAGCGGTAAAAATCAGGATGGCTTTGGGGTTACCAGCAGCAAGCAAGAACTCTTGTCGCGCCAGTTCAAATAAGCTCATGTGCTGGATTTCAGCGCTATCACTTGCGGCAGTATCGGCGCCCCATAGCTGATATGCGAGTTAAGCTCAAGTCTGGTGTATGGGAGGAGGTAGGAAGGGTGGCGTATCCTGTTGATTGATCACGACCAAGATCTCAACCAACACGAGTGGATACGCCATGGCCGATTCTACCCTCCGGACTCTT
>Ga0208300_100274_pt1 | contig 45102 bp, 35 predicted proteins | sample 23_taG_FD_184096 | JGI IMG/M metagenome (GOLD analysis project Ga0208300, IMG submission 184096) | Marine viral communities from Cariaco Basin, Caribbean Sea - 23_WHOI_OMZ (SPAdes) (version 2) | ecosystem: Environmental > Aquatic > Marine > Oceanic | place: Caribbean Sea: Cariaco Basin...
ATGATAGGTCATCAATGTCGACGTGGTTTTGCGACACTGGCGCTGTTATTGAAAGCATACAGCCAGTACTTTTTCTGTACCGATACTGCTTTTCAATAGCGTCAACCCTAGTCATAATAAAATATAAACTTGTCATTTTGTAAATTTCCATCAATGGCCGATAGAGGCAGTCATCTATGAGTATCATCGATCAACTAGAGCAAACCGTGACCCCAGCTGTCTTAGGTGAGCAGGCGAGTGACCAAAGCGTGGCTTATATGAGTTTGCTTGAGCAGTTTTATGCGGTTTTGGCTGCCCGTTTGGCGCAGCCAGATATATACTCTGAGCTATTGCGCAGCGATGAGACAATCAGTACAGAGGCGGCTGTAGAGCGTCCGTTTTTTGTGCAGCTATGGCCAGACTCTGCGGTACAGCAAGTGATGATACAAGCGCTGGCGGCCGATCATCATATTGATGAAACTGCGACCAAACAGCTACTGATCAATGCCGCGCCGTTGGTCTATCGCGAGCTTATAATCTTGGCAAATGGTCAGTTTTTGCCCGCATTTCTACAGCAGCAGACGTCAGCGCTGCGCCAATATTTACCGATATGGTCAGCACCTATCATCACCGCAGCAGCCAGCGGCGGCTTAACGAATTTTGAGACGGCTACCAATGCGCCTATTAACCCAAACGATACCGATGACTTTGATGCACGTGCCTATGATACACATGGTTCTGAAGGGCATTTTGATAAAACAGGTAGCGCTATCCATGCCAGTCCAGCGGCGCATCATCTGGCCAAAAATACCAGTCTAAAGCAAGAAAGAGTAAGCAGCCGTAACCTGCGCCGTGACTTGTTGGTGCGGGTGTTTTTGTTGTTGTTGGCGGTGGCTGCGCTTGGCCTTGCTTTATGGGCGTTTGTCCTAAAACCCAATAGCGCGCCGCCAGCCGAGCCAGTTGCCACTGAGTCTGTGACTGTGCCGTCTGCGCCTGAACCAGTCGCCGCGCCGACGCCTGTTGAGCTTATCGTAGGGGTGGACGATAGTGGCAGTCTATACACTTGTAGCGCGATTGTCGGTGATACAGCACTACAAAACACCCTACAGCAAGCGCTCAGATCAAGCTTTGGCGAGCAGGCAGCGATCTGTCAGTTTACTGTACAACAAGGGGTTGCCAACAGTATTGCCAACCTACCAGCAGAGCTATTGCCCAATGTGTTGACGATGCTGAGGTCCACGCCCTTTGCCCGCTTGCATCTACAAAACGATCGACTTACGCTAGAAGCGCCAGATGCCATGCTGCTACAGCGCTTGCTCAGTGAGATGCGGGCTTTGGTGCCAGCCATGGTCATCGATAGTACCGCGCCCATCCCTTTACCTGATAACCCGAACGCGGCAACCAGTGAATTGGGTGATGCGGATAGTCTGAGTAATGATGTATACCCCAATAATGCTACTGGTGCTGGCGAATATCAGGGGGCAGACGATGAAACAGGCGATAGCGTCATGCCTGCACCCAACAATAATGCCAGTATATCTGCCGATCTGCCCAACACTGCCCCTAACAACCTGCCCAATAATATACCTTCTAATAACAGCCAAACTAGGCCGTCAGGCCCTATTTCGCTATCAGAGGTAGATGAGATGGCAAGTAGTGTGATCGTCGCCGAGCCAGCACAAGTCAGGTAGCAATGTGAGGCTACAGATGGATCGTTTTACTAAAAAATTGTCTCTGTGTTTTCCTTTAAGTTTTTCTCTAAGCTTTTGTCGGACAGTCGCATTTGGGCGGGCTTTAGGGTGAGATAGTTACGTGTCTCAACTGAAACATTACTTAACGTAGCATTTGCACAACAACCTGTTGATTGTGAACGGATACTTAATACTTTTATAATAACAAAAGTTGAATGTATGAGTTGAACCTACAAAGTATTGTTAAAAAAAGCATTGTGAAGAGCGTAATTACACAAATACGTATTAATGGAGGAATTATCCAATGGATATTATCAGTCATCTAACACGGACCGTCAGCCCTGCAGTACTAGGAGATGATCACAGCCCAGCCAAAGAAAGCTTGCTTGAGCAGTTTTATGCTATCTTTGCCGCGCGCCTTGCTGATCATGATACTTATGGACGCTTTGCAAATGAAAACATCGCCCGTGACGATCAAGGGTTTTATGACCGCGTCTGGACAGAAGGCGCTCACCGCGATCAAATCTCGCGTGAGCTGGCGGACAAGCACAATGTCGATGCTACCGCCGCTCGCGGCTTGATTGCGATGGCAGCACCGCTCGCATTTCATGAAATCAAAAGCTTAGCAGGCACCACGCCTGTGCCGCAGTTCTTAAATGATAATTTGGCCAGTTATCAGCATCATATTCCTGCATGGGCAAGTACGGTCTTGCCAGCTGGCATGTTGGCGGCTACCCCAGCTGCGGGTACTCGTATCTCTGATACCACCAGCACCGCGCCATTGCAGCATACCGAAGAAGAAAAAGGCAGCTTTATGAAAGCGCTGCTACCGATTATTGGTTTGATCATTTTGGGGGCGCTGGCATGGGCGCTACTCAGAGGTTGCCAAGAAAACCCTGAACCTGTTGCCACACCAGTTGCCAGTGAGCAACAAGCAGCAGGCGATGAGCAAGTGGCAGTTGCAGCAGATGTAGAGCCTGCTTCACTGCGTATCGCGACGGGCGAAAACAATGAGCTGTATGCCTGTCGTATGAATGCCGGTGACGAAACCCTACAAAGCAAAGTGATGAACGCACTGACAGCCGCATTTGGCGATGAAGCCAATAAATGCCGCGCAGACGTCGATGATAACTTTGCCACCGATATGCCAGCCGCCGCTCAGCTTGCTTCTATTTTGCCCATCGTCAAAAACGTGCCAAACGCCAGTATGGTCATCAAAGGTGATACCATCACCGTCAACGCCCCAGACGAGGCAGCGTTACAACAGTTAGTGACCGATTTACAAGCGGCTGCGCCTGCCATGACTGTCCAAGCAGAAGGCCCACTGGACTTACAAGGCGAGATTGACGACAGTCTAACGGCCGCTGATGCCGCTATGACCAACTTGGGTGACAATCCAGACCCTCGTGATGTGGCGCGCGCCTTGAGTATACAGGTGATTAATTTTGAATTAGACAAAGCGATCATCCCTGATGCCAACAAAGCGCTACTGGACCGCGCGGCCACAATCATCAATGAAGTACCAGATATGGAGCTGCTGATTATCGGCCATACAGATAGCCAAGCGTCTGACGACTACAATATCGAGTTGTCACAAGAGCGCGCCGATGCTGTCAAAGAGTATTTGGTCGCCCAAGGGGTCGATGCCAGCAAACTGTCCACCAAAGGTATGGGTGAGTCAGAGCCAATTGCTGATAACTCAACTGAACAAGGCCGTTTCCGCAATCGCCGCATCGAGTTTGTCGTAAACGATGAGATTAATGTGGCAAATGAAGGCATGATAATCAGTAACGATGCGCTTGATCCGGATTTAAACCCATTAGATAGTAACAACGATGACTTATTGCCAGATGATGATGACGTCACCCAAGGTAGCGCTATCGATCCAGCAAACTAATATCAGCTGTGCTCAAATATTAGCTACGCTCAAAAAACCGCTTCTTATTAAGAAGCGGTTTTTATTTGTCAAAAATACAATGATCACAAGACAAAGTATTGAATCTAGGGCGTGCCCTCATTTTAAAAATGGCGATAAAAACGAGCAGCGATTATTTATAAGCGGTGGGGTCTATTGAGTCACTAGCAGAATGATTAGCAGGTGTCTCGCCCGCTACAAAAAACGCCTGCATCACGTTTTGCTTGGCTTGCTGCCAGTAGTCAAACTGCTGACAAGTTGACTCAAGATCGCCTTGCCATGCTGGTATCTTGCCGGACATAGATTTGACACGGTTTTGGTTAGGATAGGGCAGATCTTGCGCTGCTTGGGCGGCTTCATGAGCCGCGATACGGTCATTACAGACCAAAGCAATATCGCAGCCTGCGTTGATGGCCGCTGTTACTCGTGCACTGACATCGCCTGCCGCCTGCGCACCTGCCATCGACAAGTCATCTGAAAACAGCACGCCATCAAATTTTAACTGCTCACGGATGATGTCTTGTAGCCAAATCTTTGAAAACCCTGCAGGTTTATTATCCACTTGCGAAAAAATCACATGGGCGGGCATCAGCGCATCGAGCCATGGCAGGGTTTGGGCAAAAGGCTGCATATCACTATTGATGATCTCATCCAAGCTGCGATTATCAATCGCTTCTGCCACGTGTGAGTCAGGTGCGATGGCACCGTGCCCAGGGAAATGTTTGCCTGTGGTCGCCATGCCAGCCGCTTTCATGCCGCGCATAAACTGAGAGGCCAAGGCAATGATGGCTTGCGGCTCTTGATGAAAACTGCGATCGCCGATGACTTGGCTGATACCGCCTCTATCAAGCACAGGCGCAAAGCTCAAATCAATCCCCACGGCCAGCACCTCTGCCGCCATCAGATAACCGCAGTCATAAGCGAGGCTGAGCGCCTGCGCCGGATCTTGTTCAAACCGCTCACCCAGCTTGCCCATCGCTGGCAAAGGGCTAAAGCCGTTGCGTAGTCGTGCCACGCGCCCACCTTCTTGATCGACGCCGATCAAGATATCAGGATTGTGGTAGCGTATGTCATCACACAGCTGGCGCACTTGCGCGGCGTCAGCGACGTTGCGGGCAAACAAAATAACACCACCGACTTGTGCTTGTTTGATTAAGCTGACATCTTCAGCGGTCAGAGCAGTACTATCGATATCAATCATTAAAACGCCATACATTGCGTTATCCTTTTTGGTTATTACTTGATAAGTGGTTATCTTAAAATGCAACTGTTACTGTTATTTAATAAAATTGACAATAAGGAGTACTAAGGTGGGTGATGGTGTTTGTGAAGACTGTACCGTTTAAGTCCCATCGTTTAAGTTCCTTAGGCTCGCGACAGACACGCCTTAGTATATTGTGTAGATGGCCTTATTATGACAGTTATTAGGCACGGCGTATAATGCGCCAGATAAATGGCTTTAAATTGATGGGCTTATGGGGTTTAATGAGTGATCTCGTCGATGTACAAAAAGCGCTAGTAGCGCAAAGATGGACTGCGATAAATATGACAGAAAGTTTGGTACAGAGCGGCGTAGCGTGTAAGATTGTTTATACAGTTTAAGACAGTTTTATATGGAGGCTCGTGATAATATTGATTGATTTTTCACGATATTTTAATGCTATCTGGTCAATTCTGTATAGAATGTCGTATAGGTAGTCAACTATTACAATCACTACAATCTACGATACCAATGGTTGTAATGACAGAGACGGTATGAAGATAGCAGCAGAGCAAAGCCTTCTGGGTTTTTACAATAACGGGTGGTGTGTCAAAAAGTATGCTGATTAAAACTTGAACAATTTTTGAAGCCTTGAAAGCCCTATAGAATCAGAGAACTTAGCATAGATTTCTTATTGACTTCTATCGCCAGCATACTTTTTAGAACACCACCCAATAACGATATTATTACTCACTTAAAAAACTAGGTATATATGATGAAAAAACAACCAGCACAGTGGTTACTCAGTGCAGTGTCAGTGGGCATCGCCGGTATTATTTTAACCCAAAGCTATAGCACCGCTGTGGCAGAGACCAGCACCGAAGGCTTTGTACCGACGCCTGAACAAAAAGTCACCACGCGCCAAGTCGCCGCCTTGCTAGATCGGAGTCATTATCTCAATCAGCCACTCGATAGCAAAATGGGTAGCGAGATTTTATCGATGTATATCGATAGCCTAGACCCCAATCACACCTTATTTTTGCAATCTGATGTCGATGAGTTTAAGAAAAAATACGCCGACGAGTTTGGCGCACGCCTCAAGCGCGGAGATTTGTCGGCGGGGGTAGAGATATTTGAGCGTTATCGCAAGCGCTCAAGTGAGTACTTCGCCATGGCAAGTAAAATGCTCAAGACCGATATTGATTTGACAGGTGATGAGACCATCGTTTTAGACCGTGAAAAGCTTGGGCATTTTAAGACCAAAAAAGAGCAACGTGACTATTGGACGCGGCAGCTAAAATTTCAACTGATCAGCATCACCTTGGGGCAAGAAGACGAAAAAGCCAAAGAGCAGGTGTTTTTAAACAACCCCGATATCACGCGTGGTCAAGACCTCGTCCGTGATGACAAACGCACACCAAGTGAGATATTACTCAAACGTCTCACACGTCAGCAAGAGCAGTTTAAACGTCTCAAAGACGATGAAATCATGGAGACGATCTTAAATACAGCGATGCTGACCTATGACCCACACAGCAACTATTATGCGCCTATTCAAGCGACTGAGCTGCAAATTCAGTCAAGCTTGCAACTAGAAGGCATCGGTGTATCGATTCGCCCAGATCGCAAAAACCCAGACTATACACGCATTGTCACGCTCGTCGATGGTGGCCCTGCAGCCAAAACTGGTCAGATAAAACCCAATGATTTGATCGTCGGTATCGCCAAAGACGGAAAAAACATGACCGATGTGGTCGGCTGGTCGACGCGAGAGATTGTCAGTTTGATTCGCGGTAAGCGCGGTACCTCAGTGACTCTCAAACTACGCCAGCCCAATACGCCAGACTCAAGTGCTCGCACCGTGACGGTGGTGCGCGATATCATTCAACAAGAAGAGTCGGGCGTCAAGCAGCGCGTCGTCGAAGTACAGCGTCCTAATATTGACAAAACGCCCAAACGTATCGGTGTACTTGAGATACCAAGTTTTTATCTCAATTATCGCGCACGGCGCAATGGCGAAGACTATCGCAGCGTCAGTATCGATACCGAAAAGGCGCTAAAGGCTCTTAATAAAGAAAATATCGATGGCCTTGTGGTGGATTTACGCAACAACCCTGGCGGCTCTTTGGATGAAGTGGCCAAGATGCTGGGCTTTTTTATCAAGAGTGGGCCGCTCGTGCAGATTCGTGACAACCGTGGCAACATCCAAGTCTACCGCGACAACGATGGCGGCGAGCAGCTGTATGATGGCAAAATGGTGGTACTGACCAACTTAGCATCTGCCTCTGCCAGCGAAATCTTTGCTGCCGCTATCCAAGACTACGGACGCGGACTGGTCGCTGGTAGTACGACCACCGGTAAAGGCTCTGCTCAAATCCAGCTTGATAGTCTAGCGCTTGGGACAGCGACCTTGACCCAGCGTAAGTTTTATCGTGTGACGGGCGGCAGTACGCAAAACAAAGGCGTCGTCCCAGATATCGAGCTGGTCAATATCTATGATGATGCGACCTTTGGTGAGCGCGCGCAGAAAAAAGCCTTGCCTTGGGACACCATCAAAACAGCGCCGTATAAGCCTGAGGGTAAGTTTAGCAGCGATACCTTGGCGACACTCAATCAACAATCCAAGATTCGCCAACAGCAAAACCCGCAGTTCGTCTATCTCTCAACTCTCAATGATATCCGTGATATGGAAGATGAGAAAAAACCCATTCGCTTAGATATCAATAGCCGCCGCGCCAAGATGCAGCTGATCGAAAAACGCTCGCTTGAGGCAGAAAACAAGCGTCTGATTGCAACGGGCGAAAAGCCTTATAGTGATTGGAATACCTATCAGGCGGCGATGGATGCAAAGTTTGAAGAGCGCAGTCAGATGAAAGCCAATGAGCGCCCAGAGCTGCCAGAGGATGAAGCCTTTATCAATGAAGCTGCCTATATCATGCTAAGCGCAGAACCAAAGCAGCAGCTGAGCCCTAAAGAGGCGCTAGAGAAATGACGAGTGCTATCGAGATAACAATGGTATGTAAGCATATGCTTACACCGATTGACGTTTCGACCTCTTACTAACGATAGGGCAATCTGCGATTATAACTGTACGGCACGATTGAACGGAACGGTTCATGGATACTAGGGATTGGTATCTTAAAGGTCGCATCAGGGATAGGTGGTTTGCTGATTAGGGATGATAGGAATGATAAGGCTGGATGCCTGTCAGTTATGAGATACCCCGGGATTAGGTATTTGATAACATTAACATGGATGGTTAGTGATAAAAGCCGCATAATGCTTGTCGTTATGCGGCTTTGTTACGTTTAAAGGATGGCGGTTTAGTGGTAAACCATTGCGCTGCTCTCAATGACACTTGTGCTAGCATGGTTCGGTCAGCTGCCCACAACGCTGCTCCCACAAAAGCATCGTATAAACGAGCAGGCACAAAACAGCAGGCATAAAAAAAGCCGACTCAATTGAGCCGACTCTGTTGGCCAGTTGGCTGATGTATCTCATAGCCACCAAACCTTTTACTGCTTACCAAATGCAAGTAGCGATTAGTGCTGAACGCCACCAGCGCCATGTACATGGCCGTGGTTTAGCTCGTCTTCAGTAGCAGCGCGCACTTCTTGAATCTCAACATCAAACGTCAAGCGCTTACCAGCCAATGGATGGTTGGCATCGACAGTGACTTCTTGGTCGTTTACTGCCGTGACGGTCACTAGCATCACTTGGCCGCCCGCTTCTGACTGGAACTGCATACCAGGCTGGATATCGTCGACACCTTGGAAGTTTTCACGTGGCACATGCTGTACCGCTTGCTCTTGGTACTCACCGTAGCCGTCAGCAGGCTCTACGACAGCGTTTACTTTTTCGCCAGCAGATTTGCCTTCTAGTTGTTTTTCTAGACCTGGGATGATATTGCTGTGACCATGTAGATAGGCAAGTGGTTGACCTTCTGGTGACTGGTCAAGGATGTTGCCTTCGTCGTCTTTTAGCGTGTAATTGAATGTGACGGCGGTGTCTTTTGCGATAGTAGTCATAAAATATCCTAAATATATCGATGTAAAAAATTAAATACGGTTGCAATAAACCTAAAAAAGCCAATCAGCTAGCCAAATAGCCACGTCATTAGTCAATTATCATCAGTTTATTTCGGTTTATAAAAGTAACTTTAGCAGTTAGCATCTTTAATTGAGATGGCTTTGATAACTTTCAAGGCAAAAAACAGAAAAAATGCCAATTAATCACGTTAAATAGCTATTTTTTTGAAATATAAACGGATGGACTCGCCAGATAACTGAACGCTCCAGTATAGAACGTTTGCCAGTTGCGTTTTGTCTGTCGGGCTTCTACCATAATGATAACCATAAAAATGAGACAAGAAAATGACACAGATTACCTCAAAAACCAATGAGCAGCCAGCCAACTATGATGCCAACGTACAGAGTACAGCAGACATCGATATTCGTTATCGTTTTGATTTTTCCCGTTTTGCTGAGCACTTGGTGGATGTGACGCTGAGCTTTACCGCCAGCACCGATGCGCCGCAGCTTTGGCTACCTGCGTGGATACCAGGCAGTTATCTGATGCGCGAGTTTGCTCGCAATATCACCGCTGTCCATTATCAGGTGCTAGATGAGCAGGATACAGCTCGTGATACGTCGTCACAGCCTTATCGGGGCCGGAAAATAGACAAGCATACATGGCAGCTCCCGCAGATAAAGGCAGGGCAGAGCGTCAGCGTTCATTATGAGGTCTACTGTTATGATCTGTCGGTGCGTACCGCCTACGTCGATCAGCAGCGACTGTATGGCAATTTTACCTCGCTTGCATTGGCTGTTGAAGGGCAAGAGCAGCAAAAGCTGCAAGTGAGCCTTATCGTTCCTGCAGCGTTTTTGGCAGATAAGGATGAGGCGCGTGTTTGTCTGGCGATAGGCCTGGACTACACAGAGCTGCAGCTAGAGGGGCAGCTGTGCTTTGCGCTACAAGTGCCCAGCTATCATGACTTGATTGACTATCCGTTTGAGATTGCCGAGCAAGATAGGTTTGATTTTATTATTCAAGACAGCGCGCATCAGACGCTACGTCACCGTTTTTATCTGTCAGGCAAGCACAGCAGCAATATGGGCAGGTTGCAGCAGGACATCACCCAGATCTGCCAAAGCTATGTAGACTGGCTAGGCGATGCGCCTTTTGCAGATTATACCTTTATGACCTTTGCCAGTGGGCAGGACTATGGCGGGCTTGAGCATATCAATTCTACCAGCCTGATCACCCCGCGCCGCGACCTGCCAAGTGTCGATGAGCCAGAAATACCCAGCAGTGATTATCAGCGTTTTTTAGGCTTGTGTAGTCATGAGTACTTTCATGCATGGTGGGTCAAGACGGTGCGCCCCGATGTGATGCTCGAGGTTGATTTACGAAAGGAGGCCTTTACGCCTTTGTTATGGGTGTTTGAGGGCTTTACCTCCTATGTGGACGACTTTATGCTGCAAGCATCAGGCGTCATCGATAAAGCCAGCTATCTGAAGCTGCTGGCTGAGCAAATCAATCGCTACTACCAGACGCCAGGACGCGCATATCAGAGCGTGGCTGAGTCGAGCTTTGATGCTTGGATTAAGCTGTATCGCAATGATGAAAACACAGGTAACGCAGGTATCAGCTATTATAATAAAGGCGCCTTGGTGGCGCTTTGTTTGGATCTGACTTTGCTTGAGAAAACCAAGGGGCGCTATCGCTTGTTTGATGTGATACAGGCATTTTATCGACAGGCCAAGCAAAATGACAAAAAGCGCATCGGTATCAGCAGTGCCGATATGGGCGCGGTCATCAGTCAGTTTATGCCATTTGATGTCTGGCAGGACTTTGAGCGCCGCTACGTCAATGGCGTTGAGGCGTTGCCGATACAGACATTGCTGAGTGCCAATGGTGTCAAGTTACATGTCAATAATAAGGAGACGGTGGACAAGCACATGCCTTGGGGTATGCGCTGTAGCGACACCCCAGCAGGCCTCAAAGTCAATCGAGTCCTGCGCGGTAGTGCAGCGGCGCGTGCGGGTATCTCCGCCCATGATGTGATCGTTGCCATCGATGGTATCAAAGCCGATGCCAAACAGCTATCGTCTCTGAGTACGTCTGCGCGCAAGATTGACTGTCATTTGTTTCGCCGAGATGAGCTGATGTCGGTCACCGTATTACCCAAAGCGGCCGCTGAGAAGAAAAATGCAGCGGCAGATATTGAGCAAGATGGCCTTTATCCAGACAGCCTCCGTCAAGATTGCCCTTATAAAGTCACTTTGCATCTTGCAACACCCACGAGCGCATCGCCCAGTGATGAGGCGGCATCGCCGACCCAAGCAGGCTGGCATACATGGCTAAATGTGTGGGCAGATAGGTAGGCTAAAGTCACCCTTTCGTTGTCTGAGAGTAGATTAGAGGCTAAGGGCTGTTCGCTGTGTCGCCAAAGAGAGGCTTGGTGACACAGCTGGCTTACTATGTATGTTTGTGTGTATTTATGACCCACCATCTTTGGCGGGTGCTGTAGCCGGCTCCTTAGACGGCTGAGATTGAGACGGTTGAGCATGATCGTCTGACGCGCCAGTCGTAGAGTCCGCATCTGCATTGGTATTTGTCTCAGCGGCGTCCGCGCTATGGCTTGCAATCCATTTTTGCATCAGCTCAATCTCAGCTTGCTGGGTGTCGATGATACTTTGTGCCAACTGGCGCATCTCTTCGTCAGTGCCGTACTTGAGCTGTACGTTGGCCATATCTACCGCGCCGATATGATGCGGCAGCATACCGCGAGCAAACGCCATGTCTGGCTGCGGGTCGGCGATACCAAGCACCATATCACCGTGTAAGACATCCATGCTTCTGGCATAGGCCTGCTGCATGGCTTCTGTGTGCGGGTTGGTTTTGACGGTATCGGGGTGGCTGGCAAGCCATTTATTTAACGTATCAATCTCTGGCTGCTGGGCATCAATGACGTTTTGCGCCAGTTGCCGCATGCTATCATCTGTCCCGTATTTTAGCTGGATCTTTGACATCTCGATCGCTCCGCGATGATGACCAAGCATGGCTTTGGCAAACGCGGTATCAGGATCGTTATAACCCATACCGATCATCATCTCATCGTGCATACGCGTCATCGCCCTCGTATAGTCTCTGAGCATATCGGTCATTTGTGCCTCGTTTTCTGCATCTTCTTTAGCCAGCACATCGTCCGTTTGCGCATCAGATGGATTGATCTCTAGGTCGGTCACGGGCGGCGTTGCGGTATCGCTAGGCGTCGCCTCATCCTCAGTCGCCGGCTGACAGGCACTTAATATCAGCGCAGCAGCAATACTGGTGGCAAGCAAAGAAAAGCGACGAGAAGCAATCATGACATATTCCTATTATAAAGCGGCAATGATAAAAACAGACGAGTGATGAGATAATATCCGTAATGTGCTGAATCTTAACAGATAAACCTTACCAGTTCGAGACATGATGTTTAGAGCGTGTGCCCAATCCCTAATTGTCGACAGCGCTCGTCATTTAGATGAATACGGACAAACTCACCGACCCCCAAACGGCCTAACTCAAACCCTGCAACCGACCAGCGTATCAAACGTAGACAAGGCAGACCTACATGAGCGGTCATACGCCTGACTTGGCGGTTTTTGCCTTCGTAGATGGTCAGCATTAGCCAAGACGTTGGGACGTTTTTGCGCTCACGTATCGGTGGATTGCGGGGCCATAAGGCTATTGGCAAGTCCGCCTCTGTGACCATCTGGGCGAGCGCAGGTAAAGTTTTACCGTCCTTTAAGTGCACGCCTTTGCTCAGGGCTTGTAGCTGTGCAGGCGTTGCGATTCCCTCGACCTGTACCAAATAGGTCTTGCCTTGCTTGTGCTTGTCTTTTTCAAAGCTCGCCGCCGATGGTGGCTGGGTAATGGCTTTGTTGACGCGGCCAACACTAGTCAAGATCAGTAGCCCCTCTGAGGTTGCATCAAGCCGGCCCGCCACTCGCAGCGACTTATCGGTAAAGTATGCCGATAGGGTGGCGTGGTCATTATTACTGTCGTCACGGAACTGACTTTGCACCCCATAAGGCTTATTGAACAAAATGAGACTAGAGCTCGGCATGGCGTAAGCATTCCTAAAATAAACTGACAAAGCGGTCAAAGGGCACTATTAAGTATAAAACAAGTATAAAAATTGCCGCTTGTAACCGTTGATGTGGTATCGGTTTTGAGTGCTGCGACTATAACACCGTCCCATCAGCGAATAAATACCATGTTATTATTATGGTTTTATATCTTTGATATCCCGATAGGCGCCATAGCCAATCCGGTATAAAAATAATCTGATAGCCACGTATCCGATTTTAAACGATAAATGGCGAAGCAGCATACAGTAACGTTTCATCAAAACCCTAGCATATAACGCCTTTTGATTTGTTAATACTGTATAAACTATCTTTATAATTATGCTCGTTATGGGCCAATTGTGTTTTTGTCCTCTATGGTTTGGGTAAGTTTTGCAGTATGGTAAATGGCATAAGGCGTTACTCATCAGATTGGCAAAATTACGATAAATGACCAAGATATATAATTAAATAACTCATAATTAAATCATTAAGGAGTGTTACCCATGTCCTACGATAAAGTGATCGTCCCAAGAGACGGCGAAAAAGTCACGGTAAATGCTGACTTGTCTTTAAATGTGCCCAATCATCCGATTATCCCTTTTGTCGAGGGTGATGGTATCGGAGTCGATATCACGCCTGTGATGATAAAAGTCGTCAATGCAGCAGTAGACAAGGCTTATCATGGTAAAAAATCCATCATTTGGATGGAGACCTATCTCGGCGAAAAAGCGGCAAAAGTATACGATGGGGATTATTTGCCCAATGAGACGCTGGAGATTTTAAGAGACTATGTCATCAGTATCAAAGGACCATTGACGACCCCAGTGGGCGGTGGTTTTCGCTCGCTCAACGTCGCGGTACGCCAAGAGCTCGACTTGTATGTGTGCCAGCGCCCCGTGCGCTGGTTTGAAGGGGTGCCAAGCCCAGTGCAGCACCCCGAGCTGACAGACATGGTGATCTTCCGCGAAAACTCAGAAGATATCTATGCTGGCATCGAATGGAAGGCGGGCAGTGATGAGGCTAAAAAAGTCATTAAGTTTTTAAAAGAAGAGATGGGCGTCACCAAGATTCGCTTCGATGATGACTGCGGTATCGGCATCAAACCTGTCTCAAAAGAAGGCTCGCAGCGCTTAGTGCGTAAGGCCATCCAGTATGCCATCGACAATGATTTGCCTAATGTCACCTTGGTGCACAAGGGCAATATCATGAAATTTACCGAAGGCGCGTTTAAGGATTGGGGCTATGAGCTTGCCGCCGAGCGCTTCGGTGCCGAGCTATTGGATGGCGGGCCTTGGATGACGATGAAAAACCCAAAAACAGGCAATGACATCGTCATAAAAGACGTCATCGCTGATGCTTTTTTGCAGCAAATCCTCATGCGCCCTGCTGATTATTCGGTGGTGGCAACGCTCAACCTAAACGGCGATTATATATCCGACGCCCTCGCAGCAGAAGTGGGCGGTATCGGTATCGCACCAGGTGCCAATAAAGGCGGCGCGATCGCGGTTTATGAAGCGACGCATGGTACTGCACCCAAATACGCCGGACAAAACAAAGTCAACCCAGGGTCGCTCATCTTATCAGCTGAGATGATGCTACGTGACATGGGCTGGACGGAAGCGGCTGATTTGATCATCAGCGGCATCCAAGGCGCTATCGCTAATAAGACAGTGACCTATGATTTTGAGCGGTTGATGCCAGATGCCATTTTGCTGAGTACTTCTGAGTTTGGTAAAGCCATTATCAAGCACATGCACGCTTAAGCGTCGGGGCATGTTTGCAACTTAATCAATGCTCTTTACATAAGGACGCATCCTAAAAGTAAGCATAAAAAAAACACCCCTGAGATTTCAGATCTGCGGGGTGTTTTTTTTATGCTAAAAGTGGGAGTAAAGGCTTAAATACCTCCTTTACGCCCAGCGCTCAGGCATATCAGCGGCGCATCAGATTATAATGAGGCGATCGCTTCGTTGAACAACGTGCTTGGACGCATCACTTGCTCAGCCAGTTTTTCATCGGCTAAGTAGTAACCTTTGATATCTACCGACTTGCCTTGGGCATCATTCAACTCTTTGATGATGGCCGCTTCGTCACGCTGTAGTTGTTCTGCTAGTGGTGTAAACTGCGCTTTTAGCTCGCTATCTTTGTCTTGAGCCGCCAGCTCTTCTGCCCAGTACATCGCTAGGTAGAAGTGGCTGCCACGGTTGTCAATCTCGCCAGTCTTGCGCGATGGTGACTTGTTGTTTGTTAGCAGTTTTTCTGTGGCTTTGTCGAGGGCGTCTGCCAATACTTGCGCTTTGGCATTGTTGTCGTTTTTGGCCAAATGCTCCAAAGATTCGGTCAAGGCTAAGAACTCGCCTAGTGAGTCCCAGCGCAAGTGGTTTTCTTCTACCAACTGCTCGACATGCTTTGGTGCTGAACCGCCTGCACCTGTCTCAAACAAACCGCCGCCTTTCATGAGTGGCACGACCGATAGCATCTTGGCACTGGTACCAAGTTCTAAGATAGGGAACAAATCTGTTAAGTAATCACGCAAGATGTTACCAGTAGCAGAGATGGTGTCTAGACCGCGAGCGACGCGCTCTAAGGTATAACGCATGGCACGAACCTGAGACATGATCTCGATATGTAGGCCATCGGTGTCATGGTCTTTTAGGTACATTTTGACTTTTTTGATCAGCTCGTTTTCGTGCGGACGGTATGGGTCTAGCCAGAAGATCACAGGTGTGTCTGACTCGCGAGCACGGCGTACGGCCAGTTTGACCCAGTCTTGGATTGGGGCATCTTTGGTCTGACACATGCGCCAGATATCGCCTTTTTCGACGGCTTGCTCCATGAGGACTTCACCAGTATCCACATCTACGATACGAGCGATACCAGCATCGCTTGACTCAAAGGTCTTGTCGTGTGAGCCGTATTCTTCAGCTTTTTGCGCCATGAGGCCGACGTTTGGTACTGTACCCATGGTGGTTGGGTCAAAGTTGCCATGCCATTTGCAGAAGTTGATCATTTCTTGATAAATACGCGCAAAGGTAGACTCTGGCATGACCGCTTTACAGTCATACATTTTGCCATCTGCACCCCACATCTTACCGCCTGAGCGAATCATCGCAGGCATTGAGGCATCGACGATCACATCGCTTGGTGAGTGGAAGTTGGTGATGCCTTTTGATGAGTCAACCATCGCCAGACGTGGACGATGCACCTGACAAGCATGCAAGTCGCGCTCAATCTCTTCTTGTAGAGAGGTTGGCAGCTCTTTGATTTTGTCGTAAAGTGATGCCATACCGTTATTGACGTTGATGCCTAACTCATCAAAGAGCGCACCATGTTTTTGAAAAGCGTCTTTATAATACGTTCTGACCGCATGACCGAAGACGATTGGATGCGAGACCTTCATCATCGTGGCTTTTACGTGCAATGAAAATAAGATACCTGCTTCGCGGCAGTCTTCCATTTCGCGCTCATAAAACTCAAGTAGCGCTTTTTTGCTCATAAACATCAGATCGATGACTTCTTTGTCCAACAAAGCAATCTCTGGCTTTAGGACTTTGGTGGTGCCATCTTCGAGCAACAGCTCCATACGTACGGTACGAGCCTTGTCGAGGGTCATCGATTGCTCGCCGTCATAAAAGTCGCCGCTGTGCATGTGTGAGACGTGAGTGCTTGACCACTGTTTCCACTCACCCATTGAGTGCGGATGCTTACGTGCGTAGTTTTTGACCGCTTTTGGCGCGCGGCGATCAGAGTTACCTTCACGCAGTACGGGGTTGACCGAGCTACCTAGTGCTTTGCCGTAGCGCTTACGGATGTTTTCTTCTTCCTCAGTTTTTGGCTCATCAGGGAAGTCAGGTAGGGCATAGCCTTTGCTTTGTAATTCCTTGATAGCGGCTTTTAGCTGCTGTACTGAGGCACTGATGTTCGGCAGTTTGATGATGTTGGCATTTGGGTCTTGGGTTAGGCGACCTAGCTCTGCGAGGTTGTCAGGTACGCGCTGCTCTTCAGTGAGGTACTCAGGGAATTCGGCCAACACACGCGCGGCCACAGAGATATCGCTGATATCGACAGAGACGCCTGCTGTATTGGTAAAGGCTTTGACAATTGGCAAGAATGATAAGGTCGCCAGCGCTGGGGCTTCGTCAGTTTTTGTATAAATAATTTTTGACATATTAGTAGAATATTCCTATAGGCTGTAGTGAATAATAAAGCTCAAATATAATGCTACAAATCGTTAAATGACATATCGTTAAATAATACTATGCAATAGCAAACGCTATGATTCGATACCGTACATTATATGTAGTCTCTTGCAATGGTTGAGGCTACTTAAGTGTCTTGTTGCTGTTGGCTAGCCTTTATAACCGTAGTGGCTAGCTTTGATTGGTTTTTATTCAAAAGGCGCTTGCAATGATGATATCACCATCTAAAAAAAGCGACCTAAAAGCAAATGGCTAAGAGTATATTATAAAGGATCCACTATAAATTCGATACGGTGTCAATCCTATATCATGAACTAAGTATACTATTTTCGCTTATGTCCTATGCAACAGAATTATATTAAGCTAAGAACAGCGTTATTCTACCAGTCATCCGCTTTTATATCATCCCTTCCCAGCGATTACTGTCATTTCATGGGTGCTTACCCGTTATCAATTAAGTAAATCCAAACCCTGTGTCATTCTAGGGCGTGTCCTCAATTCAATCGATAGCCATCTAAATGGGCTAAAAATGGCCAAATCTGGCCAAACGCTGTCAAATAGCTGACGAATATCTCGATATTATCTGCGCTATTTTCCTTGTTTGACGGTGATTTATCTCATTTTTATCGCCATTTTTAAAATGAGGACACGCCCTAAAACCGCGCCTTTACTGTCAGTGGTTTTTATAAAGTGATGAGTGTGCTTTGCAAATTGTGACAGCAAACCGGCAAAAATTTGCTAGGCTATTTTAGGTTAGAGTATATCTTTGTCTCACATACAGCGATAAGCTTTAGGTAACGCAGCGATGGCTGATATTTGCTGTCGTTTTGATGCGAGCAGGCATCTCACCATGTTTGGCTGTCTTTTATAAGTGATTGACTGATATACGCCCTAAATAAAACATTGACACACATAGAGCGGCTAGAGTGACCATGAGCATACGTTTAAAATACGCACTAATGAGTGATACCAGCTGGCAGCAGATGGCAGAGTGGCAAACGCCAGACACGCCGTTTATGTCCTTTGCTTTTTGGCAAGCGCTGGCTGACACGGGCGCCATCGGTGAGCAGGCAGGCTGGCTGCCGATATATGTCTTGATCCATCAGGTCGATGAGGGATACCAACCGCCGCCAAACGCCGCTGACATCAAAAACAGCAAGGCACACTCTGACGGTGACAATAAGGCATTAGCTGCAGGCGAAAAGGTATCCGTCACGCATCCTATAGCGGTGCTGCCAGTCTTTATTAAGGGTCATCACCGCGGTGAGTTTGTGTTTGATCATGCTTGGGCAGAGGCCTACGCGCGCTATGGTGTCGACTACTATCCGCGGCTGGTCAGTAGCGTACCTTACACGCCGATTACCGGTCAGCGGTTTTGGCTGGCTGATGGCGAGCGTCTGCGTGCCGATATCATAAAGACCGCTCTAGCAGGCGTAGATGATATTGCTCAGCAAGTGGGGGCATCAAGCTGGCATGGACTGTTTGTCACGCCTGAGCTCGCCGATATTGTAGCTGCCGCCATGCCAACAGATAGCGATGTCATGAGTGCACTGGCGGCGCAAGAGCAGGGCAGCGCAGCGGTGGCTATCGACATACCGATACTGGAGCGTCAGGGCTGTCAGTTTTTGTGGCAAAACCAAGACTTATTAAAAAACGCGCAGCCATTTGCAGATTTTGAGGCGTTTTTGGCAACATTAAGAGCCAAAAAGCGCAAGACCATCCGCGCTGAGCGCCGCAAGGTCGCCGAGCAAGGCATCCGTTGTCAGCGTAAATGCGGGAATGCGATTTGTAAGGAGGACTGGCACGCTTTTTATCATTGCTATGTGATGACCTATGCGGTGCGCGGCCAGCAGCCTTATTTAACGTTAGATTTTTTTATGGCGTTGGCCGCGAGTATGCCTGAGCACCTGATGCTGGCTCAAGCGCGTGATGCGCATGGTGATATCATTGCCAGTAGTTTGTTTTTGTACGATAAGCCCGATAGCAAAGACGCGACTTTATACGGTCGCTATTGGGGCGCACTGGCGGACTATGACAGCTTGCATTTTGAGCTGTGCTATTATCAAGGCATCGAGTTTGCTATCGAGCAGGGTTTGAGCTATTTTGATCCAGGGACGCAAGGCGAGCATAAGCTGGTTCGCGGTTTTATACCGACGACGACCCATTCGTTGCACCGCGTTTATGATGGGCGGTTTGTGCCAGCGATTGCGGACTTTTGCCGTAGAGACAGAGAGCATATGACTGAGTATCGCCGACGAGCATTTGACGCCTTACCGTTTAATGCTGATAATATGCCCGCCGCTGATGCCAGTCGCTAGCGCTGCTCTCATCTATTTTTTATCTGTCTTTTATCCGTCATCATTAGCCGCTTATTATGCCTAGTAACCACCTGTTTTGCCCTGTACCGCCGCCCGCCGAGCTACACGCTTGGCTCAATGTCGAAGGCTCTTTGACTGCTGTACTAGAGGTAAAAGCTCGGCAGCCCTTGCGCGTTGAGCGCAGTTTTGAGGGTTATCGCGCGCTGACACTGGCACAAAAACGCCAGCTGGGTGTACGAGGCGTGCAGCTAAATCGGCCGATGCTGGCGTGGGTACGCGAGGTGTACCTATATGGCAATGATGAGCAGCCGTGGGTCGAGGCACAGAGCATCTTTCCATTGCCCAGTCTCAAAGGCCGCGCCCGCCGTTTGCAGCAGCTCAAGGGTACGCCCATCGGTTATGTGTTGTTTAAGCGCAGTCGCACGTTGCCCAATCAGCGTTTTATCTCACAGACGGCCAAAGGCTGGCAACGGCAAACGCGTTATGACTGGTATGGGCGGACGCTGCTGATCAGCGAGACGTTTTTGCCCGCGTTTAGCCAAAATAGACAACCACAGATAGGCTGCAACAGAGAACAGAAAAATTTATATCCAAGCATATAAATATACTGTGATAAATACTTTATTTTATTGGCTATTTATTTGCAGTATAAGGCCATTTAGTTTGTTCAGCTTAGCGTGAAGTTTTTTTGCGCTCACCATACAAATTTTCATGTTACACTTAAACTTTAGCGATGATGTCGACGCCTGCGTGTCGATTTGATTGTCGATATAGACACGTCAATGACAGGCCAATTGCCTGTGCTTGCCTGTTTTACCTCCTTTTGCTACTCGCTTCTTTTCGATAAACACTACCATTAACGATAGCCACTACCTAGGACATTATTATGTTTAAAGATATTTCTATCAAAGAGTTTGATCCAGTACTTGCAGAAGCCATGGCCGCCGAAAGCGTGCGTCAAGAAAACCATATCGAGCTTATTGCCTCAGAAAACTACTGCTCACAAGCGGTCATGGAAGCACAAGGCACCGACCTAACCAACAAATACGCGGAAGGCTATCCAGGCAAGCGTTACTACGGCGGCTGTGAGCACGTCGATGTGATCGAGCAATTGGCCATCGACCGCGCAAAAGAGCTGTTTGGTGCAGAATACGTCAACGTCCAGCCGCACTCTGGTAGCCAAGCAAACTCTGCCGTATTTTTGGCTTTGCTAGAGGCCAATGACACCGTACTTGGCATGAGCCTAGACGCTGGTGGTCACTTGACTCACGGCGCGCACATCAACTTCTCAGGCCTGAACTACAACGCCGTACAGTATGGCCTCGTCGAAGGCACTGGTCTGATCGATTATGACCAAGTTGATGCTCTGGCTCGTGAGCACAAGCCAAAGATGATCATCGCAGGTTTTTCCGCGTATTCACAAGTCGTTGATTGGCAGCGTTTCCGTGATATCGCCGACGAAGTGGGCGCGTACTTGCTGGTTGATATGGCACACGTGGCGGGTCTGGTCGCAGGCGGCGTTTACCCAAGCCCAGTACCCTTTGCCGATGTGGTCACCACCACCACGCACAAGACCCTACGTGGCCCGCGCTCAGGTATGATCTTGGCGCGTGATGAGAAGCTGGCGAAAAAGCTAAACTCTGCTGTCTTCCCAGGCAACCAAGGTGGCCCGCTCATGCACGTCATCGCGGCAAAAGCGGTTTGCTTTAAAGAAGCATTAGAAGACAACTTTAAAACCTATCAGCAGCAAGTGGTCAAAAACGCCCAAGCGATGGCAAAAGTCATCCAAGAGCGCGGCTATGAAATCATCTCTGGCGGTACTGAAAACCACTTGATGCTTATCAGCCTCGTCAAGCAAGAAATGACGGGTAAAGAAGCGGACAAATGGCTTGGTGATGCCCACATTACTGTGAACAAAAACGCCGTACCAAACGATCCAAAATCGCCATTTGTTACCTCTGGTATCCGTATCGGTACGCCAGCGATTACCACGCGCGGCTTTAACGAAGCACAAGCAGGCGAGTTGGCAGGCTGGATCTGTGACGTACTAGACAGCCGCGGTGACGAAAAAGTCGCTGCTGACGTACGCGGCAAAGTAGAAGCTATCTGTAAAGAGTTACCAGTTTACGAAAAAAACCAGTAATTTTCGATTGCTTGATTTTTACAGTTAGGTTAAAAAAAACCGCTTAGCTTAATGGCTAGGCGGTTTTTTATTGCGCGGGAATTTAGATTTATAACAATTTTAATTTGAACTGACCATGCAAAGTTACCTGACACACCTTTTAGCCACCAAGCTGGTTTAGAGCCAATGCTAAGATGAGGCCAATGGTGGTGCTAATACCCGCCCAATGGTTGCTGCGTTTGAAGGCGGTTGGGAAGACCTCGGTGGACAAAGAGGCAATGACTGCCCCTGCGGCAAAACAATTGATCGCACTAATAACGGCGTCATCGACATTTTTTAGTAGTATCTTGCCCAAGATAGCCGCCAGTGATAATAAAGCTGCGGCCCCAACCCAAAGCATCAGCACTTTTTTGTTGCTGGCACCGTTGCGGCGCATCTCTTTGGCACCGCCTGCTGCTTCTGGCAGGTTCGATAACAAAATAGAGCCGGCCAGAGCCGCCACTTGCATGACGTTGCCGCTGATTAATGCCACACCCAGCGCTAAGTTTTCTGGGATGCCATCGAGAGTGATGGCTGCCAGCAGCCCCGAGCCGCCATCGGCATCGAGCTTTTCATCGAGTAGATAATCGACACTCGCAAATACCACTGCGCCCAACAGGGCAAAAGCTGCGGTAATCCAAACCCCGCTGTCAGTCACCGCCGGCTGCACCAGCTCGATGACCACTGATATCATCAGCGCGCCGCCAGCGACCGCCAATAAGTTCCCCTCAAGCCAGCTTGGCAAGCGGCCATAAAGCCCCCATAGTGCTCCGACAATCAGAGCACCGGATACCACAACAATCACTGCAAATATCAACATAGTATGCCTCATTATTTTTATAAGGTATTGATAACGGCTAATGGGTTTTGTGTCATTAAAAGTTGCGTAACGATAGGGTTAGGTACTGTTAGCGCTCTGCTTTTTTATATTAAACGCCTAAAAAAGCCCCAAACGGCCAAAAAAGCCCCGATTATAAAAAATAATCGAGGCTTATGAAGCGCAGTTCAGGTTAACTTTTGATTAAATAGCTTACATAAACGGCAGTTTGATAAATATCTGTAATATCGTGGCGTTGACGATATCGACAAAGAACGCCCCAACCATCGGCACAATCAAAAACGCTTTTGGCGAAGGCAAGTAACGATCAGTGACCGCCTGCATGTTGGCAATCGCCGTCGGCGTCGCACCCATACCAAACCCACAGTGCCCTGCTGATAACACCGCCGCGTCATAGTCTTTGCCCATGACCTTAAAGGTAATCAGGTAAACATAGATGATCATAATAGCGGTCTGCACCAATAGGATGATCAGCACAGGGCCTGCCAGATCAGTCAGCTGCCATAGCTTGAGAGACAGTAGCGCCATGGCCAAAAACAAGCTCAAAGAGGCGTTACCAAACACATCGATTGAGCGATCAAACATATCGAAGTTAAATAAAGTGGTGAGCACATTACGAATGATAACACCGCCTGCCAGCGCCCAAACGAAGGTAGGTAGCTCAAACCAAGTGTCGGCGGCCAGCAGCGTCATCACATCGGCAAACGCCAAAGCGGCGGCAAATAGCGCCAACGTCTCAATGGTCGAGGAGGCGGTGATAAAACGCATACTGTCAGGTCTTTCAAAGATCTCTTTGTTGCTGTGTGCAGTGTCTTCATCATGTTTGGTGCTATATAGCGATTGCGCCCCAGCGACTTTTTCGATATCACTAGGGTTGGGGTTAGCAGGGGTTGGCTTGAGACCGAGGCGTCGAATCAGGCGGCGCGCCACAGGGCCACCGATGATACCGCCTGCGACCAGACCATAAGTGGCCACTGCTATACCAAGTGTGGTCGCACCCACCACGCCATAGTCTTCTTCTAGAGTAATGCCCCAAGCGCCTGCGGTGCCATGTCCGCCCGTCAGAGCAATGGAACCTGTCACCAGCCCAAGCAGAGGATCGAGTCCTAACACGCTGGCCATAGCGACGCCCACGATGTCTTGTAGCACGATAAACACCGACACCACGATCGTAAAAATCAGCAGCGGCGTGCCACCAGCTTTTAGGCGACTAAAATCAGCACTGAGACCGATGGAGGCAAAAAACATCAGCATGGTCGCAGTTTGGAGCCCCTGATGAAAGTTGAAGGTATAGCCCCACACCGTATTGAGAATATAGACCACGATTGCCGCGACCAAGCCGCCAGCCACTGGTTCTGGAATATTAAAATCTTCTAAGAATTTAATCCTTTTGACCAAAAAGCGCCCCATTAGCAGCACTAAAGTGGCCAGTATCAGCGTGTAATAGCCGTTTAAGGTAATTTCCATACGTTAATCCTTTCTATAAAAATAAATTAACCTGAATTCGGGATAAATATGGCTTTATCTCGAATTCAGGTTTGGTGATGATTTTTGGTTAAGCGGAGTCTGTCGGCGGTGTTATGACCCACAGTTGCGGCTTGCCAAACTCTTTATAGGCGTCCTCAATGATGCGTTGAAACATCGTAAAGTCTTTAGTGGTTATGTTGGTTACCGTCGTCAAGTCCAGCACAAGCTTGGTCACATCGCTGTCGGTCAAGCAGTCCCAAGCGCTGTCCCAGTTGTGCGAAAAATAACTGGGAAAGTGGCACACTGCTGCCAGACTGCTTAGCAACGTGTGCTTGTTGAGTACGTCAGCGATAGGGATGACAGTTGCCTGCTGTAGCGCGTTATCGTGCTCGGCGCTGTCAGGATTGACATAATAAATGGCTTGGCTCATGTTATTTTACTTCCAGTTTGCGAAAGCTATCGTAGTGGTCCACGGTCAGATAGTAGATGGTGGGCGGATGACCGCCTGTGACGATACGCCTAGCACCGCGGTGCGATACGCCGGGTGTGGGCACAGTGTACTCACGGTAATAGCCTTGTGTCTGTATCGGTAGCCTGCCTTCACGGTTATAAAAAGTCGAGCCGTCTTTATGCGGATAAGGAAACGGCCCGCCTTGTCGAATCAGCGCGATGGTATGATCTATTTGCGCGTCACCGGTGATAGGGCTGGCGCTGTTAGCTGGCCGCGATAGGGCAGCCGAGTCGATACTCGGATCAGGCTTGGCACTATCGCGATACTCGGCGACCGCAGCACCCTCAGTGTGATCGACCAATGCCGCAGTATTTATATCAGTATTTATATTAGCGAAAAAATAAATCGCCGCGACAATCAGAGCCAACACACCAAATAACGTGGCACGTGGGCTGTTATTGTTTTGCTTGCCGCTTTGCATAAGGGCATCGTCCTTTAGGTCGTTGGAAGCCATTGACTACTCATCACATGATGGGACTACTTATCACACGATTGCTAATCTCAGCAAAGCCTATCGCATGATGGTTTGCGCCACAACCGATACGGACGTGAGCAAAACGTTATCAAAGGGCGGGTTTATATCCTAAGCTCGGCTCAAAATCAACACCTTGCTCATGGCGGATATCAAGGTAATGATGCGGTAAGAATGTGCTAGATAGATAAAAGTTATTTTTTGTTTGCTACCCCTAGCTGCTGAACACCACACAGCAGCAATTTAACAAAAAACGCCAGCAACTTAGCTGACGTTTTTGGTGGATTATACGTGAAGTTAGGCGATAGATGATAGGTTTGCGTCCAATTCGCCTTTGATAAGTGGTCGATAAATATGTGATAAGTTACGCGCGCGTCTCGCCGTGACCATAGACGATCCATTTTTGTGAGGTCAGACCTTCGAGCCCTACAGGGCCGCGCGCGTGGATTTTGTCGGTTGAGATACCAATCTCAGCACCCAAGCCATACTCAAAACCATCGGCAAAACGGCTAGAAGCATTGATCATCACACTGGCCGAATCAACCTCACGGATAAAGCGCTGCGACTTGGTATAGTTGTCGGTGATGATAACGTCGGTATGATGGCTGCCATGGGTGTTGATATGTTCAATGGCCTCGTCGATACCAGATACCACCTTAACCGCCAAGATAGGAGCCAGATACTCGGTATCCCAGTCCTCGCTAGTGGCTGCTGATAGATGACCTTGCAAGGTCGCATTGTCATTTAAGATGGCTTGTGCCTTATTATCAAGGCGCAGTTGCATGGCGTCATCCGCTTTTATGATGGCTTCGGCAATCTTTGGTAACAGCTCACTTGCGACATGCTGATCGACCAATAGTGTCTCCATGGTATTACAGGTGCCATAACGGTGGGTCTTGGCATTGACACTGACTTTAATCGCCGTTTCGGCATCGGCATCGCTATCGATAAAGGTATGGCAGTTACCATCTAAGTGCTTAATGACCGGTACTTTGGCATCGCGGCTGATGCGCTCGATCAAGCCTTTGCCGCCGCGAGGTACGATGACATCGACGTAGTCTGTCATGGTGATCAGCTCACCGACCGCTGCGCGATCCGTCGTTTGTAAGACCTGCACGCTGTGCTCAGATAGGCCGACCTTTTTTAGTCCTTGTAGGATACATTTGGCCAGTGCTTGATTGGACTCAAAAGCTTCAGAGCCACCGCGCAAGATGATGGCGTTACCTGATTTTAGCGCCAAAGAGGCGGCTTCTAAGGTGACGTTGGGGCGCGACTCATAAATCATACCGACCACACCGAGGGGGACGCGCATTTTGCCTAAATGAATACCAGAGGGGCGGTAGGTCATGTCAGTGACCTCACCGATAGGGTCAGGCAAGGCCGCCACGTCTTTTAGGCCTTGTAACATACCATCGAAGCGCGCGTCGTTTAGCTCAAGGCGATCTAGTAGCGCGGTGTCCAAGTCGTTTTTTTGACCCTTGTCCATATCGATTTTGTTGGCGGCCAAGATGTCTGATTTGGCGTTTTTTAGTGCGTCATGAATCGCCATCAGCGCCGCGTTTTTATCGCCAGTATTGGCTGCCGCGAGGGCGCGTGAGGCGGCGCGCGCTTGTTTGCCGACCGTTTGCATATAAGCGGTAACGTCTGTGGTAGTGGTTTGAGTCATAAATATGTCCTTATGGTTATCAGTGTCTGACAGGGCGATCAATGCCATAAATAATAAAAGCGCCTAGCAAGGCAAAAGTTTAACAAATATAGAAGGTTAAATGCTCAGATGGCATTGTGCTATTTAACATAGAGGAGATTGCGTCGATAGTAAAGACGATTTTGTGAACAGCGCCCGCTTGACCGCATCTATTTGTCGACTTTTAGCGGTGTGCCACGGGCGGTTACATGATAGTTACCTGTTTTTAACACAATTGTGCTGTAACTACTAAGGTAGTCAAACGACATCGTTAGTATAGTGAAGGGTCAAGTAGGGGGCAGCCGAACGCCCATGCTCCTGTTAAATGAATCAATATACTCTGTACTAATGAGGAAGAATGACATGGCTATGCTCTATAAAATGGACAAAAACTGGCTAATTATTGGATTGGTGGCGGCCGCCTTGACACTCAGCGCTTGTGGCAAAAAAGACGATGCGCCGATGGAGACCGAGCCTGCTGTCGACGCACAAACCACAGTAGAGACCGAGGCGACGGGTGTTGCGACTGCAGAGTCTTCTGATGATGTGGCAGTGGCAAGTGCTGATACCAGTGTCGATGACGCAATGGCGGTAGGTGACAATGATGATGTCGCGGTGGCAACTGCTGACGATGCCGAAGTGCTGGATGGTACAGAGAGCTCAGAGCACATCTCGACTTATTAATCGGTCTGACTAGACAAGATAATTAGATAAGATGATTAGATGATAGGTGGTGCCTGATGTTTTTTACAGATAAGTAGGCATCAAAACAAGTAGGCGTCAAAGGCGATAAGATAACAGCACGCCAAGCTTGCTAAAGTGATAAAATAGCGCCCAGTGCTGTCGATGCAGACTGGGCTTTTTTTATGTGGGTAAAGGGCGGCTAACGTGGTATACGGGCCAAACGCCTAGGTACCTGACATAGATAATATTTGCCTTTTTGCTGCGGAATAAGAGACAATGGCACATTTTTATTCGTGTTTTCACTCATATTTATTGGAAGTCTGCTAAACCATGCTTGATACTGCAAAAAATCCGACTCGGCCTATCGCCTTAGATTTACAAGATATCCATAAAAGCTACGGCTCATTAGCAGTGCTAAAAGGGGTGTCGCTCACCGCCTATGATGGTGATGTTATCTCGATTTTGGGTTCGTCCGGCTCAGGAAAATCTACGTTGCTGCGCTGTATTAACCTATTAGAGAAGCCCAATCAAGGTCGTATATTCATCGGTGATGAAGAGCTGATGCTAAAGCCTGCCAAATCAGGCGAGCTACAAGCGGCAGATATCAAGCAGTTAGAAAGCTTGCGCGCGCGCGTGGGTTTTGTCTTTCAAAATTTTAACTTGTGGCCGCACAAGACCATTTTGCAAAACATCATCGAAGGCCCGACGCAGGTCCTAAAAATCAAAAAAGACCAAGCCATCAGTGATGCCGAAAAACTGCTCGACAAAGTAGGGCTGCTTGACAAAAAAGACGCCTATCCTGCCAATCTCTCTGGTGGTCAGCGTCAGCGTGTCGCCATCGCCCGCGCGCTTGCCATGCAGCCGCAAGTACTGCTATTTGATGAGCCGACCTCGGCGCTCGATCCTGAGTTGGTCAATGAGGTGCTGGCGGTGATGCGCGAGCTGGCAGAAGAAGGGCGTACCATGCTCATTGTCACTCACGAAATGCGCTTTGCTCGTGAAGTCTCAAGTAAGGTGGTGTTTTTACACCAAGGCGTCATTGAGGAAATCGGAACGCCTGAGCAAGTATTTGACAATCCCACCTCTGAGCGCGTTAAGGACTTTATGTCCTCTCACCGCCAAAACTAGCCACATGGCTGCTATGTACTGTATTACAAAACTAAAATAGCATTAAAAAATTAGGACAGCGCGGCCGTTGCTGTCCTAAAGCGAGTTAACTAATTAACTAAGCCTGAAAATCACCTCTATAATAAAATCTAACGCTTGGTCATGATTTTTAGTCATGGCTATGTGGTCATTAACATTGATGGTTTATTACCCAACAATAACAGTCCGTATGTAAAACGTTTGTTTTTGATATTTTACTCAGGTATTATCAGAAGGTTTATAGGCGGCCGTGTATGACGGCTGTCTGTCTATTCTGCTATCTATATTGCTTGTCTGGCAGGGACGTCAGAGAACAAAATATCAGAACCCTATATCAAAAACTCATCAGAATTTAAGGAATGTATGATGTCGAATTCTCGCCTATTGTGGTCGTCGATGACCGTTACTGCAGCGTTGATGCTGAGCGCTTGTAGCCAACCAGCCAATGAAACTGCTGATACCAATGCCGATGCACCGGCAGCAGAAACCGCTGGCAAGACCATTCGTATCGCTACCGAGGGCGCTTATCCTCCTTTTAACTATACCAATGCCGATGGCAGCTTGGGCGGGTTTGATATCGATGTGGCCAATGCGCTATGCGAGCAAATGCAGGCGGATTGTGAAATCGTCGCTCAAGAATGGGACGGTATTATCCCAGGTCTATTGGCACAAAAATACGATGCGGTAATCGCAGGTATGTCTATCACCGCTGAGCGTCAAGAAAAAGTAGACTTTAGCGAGCCATACTTTGCCAATACCATGGTTTGGCTGACCAAAACCGATGGTAGCTTTGATCCGACCTCGATCGAAAACCTCACGCTTGGTGGTCAGCGCTCGACCACGCCTGGCGCTTATCTACAAGATAACTACGAAGGCAAAGACGGCAACACCGTGCAGTTGTACGACAACTACGACAACGCTTATTTGGACCTAAAATCAGGCCGTAGCGATGCGGTATTGGCCGAAAAAGTCTCAGCCAAATCTTGGCTGGCAGACAATACCGAAGGCTTTGGTATTGTAGGCGATGAAATTGACAATGACGATAATATTGCCATTGCCATGCGCAAAGGCGACTCACTCAAAGAAGACTTTAACAAAGCCCTGAGCGAAATCCGTAGCAACGGTGAATTGGCGCGTCTTGAGCAGATAAATTTTAGTCAATAAGCTGTCGGGCGTGTCAGCAAACGAATACTGACCCGCCTTATAAACAAACAGTAATCCATAAGTCATGAGTGACAAACGGCTGGTAAATATATTAAGGAATAACCCTATGACAATTTCAATGACTCGCTCTATGAGCAAAAAAGCCCTTTGGCTTGCGCCACTAAGCGCGGCCATGCTAATGCTGGCAGGCTGTAACAATAGCTCGGCACCAGCAGACAGCGCCGAGGCAGATGCAGCAGACGCCCCGTTAAACATCAAAATCGCTACCGAATCGAGCTACAAGCCTTTTAGTTATACCGATGCTGATGGCAAACTGATCGGCTATGAGATTGAGCTGGTTGATGCCTTATGTGCGCAAATGAAAGCAGAATGTGAAGTCATCTCACAAGACTGGGATGGCTTGATCCCAGGTCTCAATGCACAAAAATTTGATGCCGCCATCGCGGGTATGTCCATCACCCCTGAGCGTAAAGAAGTGGTGGATTTTAGTGACCCTTACTTCCACAGCGGTATCATCTTGATCGGTAAAAAAGGCGATGACCTCACTATCGATTCGCTAAAAGGCCAGCCGATTGCGTCTCAGCGCTCAACAGTTGCCTCACAGTATCTACAAGATGAGCACAGCGATGCGGATATCAAACTCTATGACACACAAGACAACGCGTATCTAGACCTTACCTCAGGTCGCGTGCGCGGTATGATGTCTGATAAAGTGACAGGTATTGACTGGCTAAAAATAGAAGCTGGACAAAACTACGAAGTCAAAGGCAATGAGATCAGCAGCAACGATGATGCGATGGGTATTGCTTTTCGTAAAGGCGATCCGCTAGTAGCGAAGTTCAACAAAGCCTTGTCTGAGCTAAAAGCCAACGGCACCTACGATCAAATCACGGGCAGCTATTTTGGCACCAGCTCAACCGCTGCTGCGCAAAAAGCCGTCGCCACAGAAGGTGTGGAAGAAGTGCTGGTCGTTGATGATGGCGATGTCGATGCCAATGCGGTCGTCGCTGACCAAGAGCAAGCAGAAGCCGCAACGAACTAATCTTACCGCTCATCGCTATTTGAGCGCATAGGGTCATCCCTGTGACTACTGGCGTAGGGTAGCGATGGGTATTGTTTTTATCACAACTCTCAAGGATGATCATGAATAATCGTTTTGACCACCGCCGCGCCGTCGCCACTGTATCTGCCAAAAGCCCTATTAGCGTGCGACGTTGTTTAGCACCGTTTGTCGCGATAAGTGCGCTTGTTACGTTGGTCGGTTGTGGTACTGGTCAAAACGAAACCGCCTCTGATGACTCTCAAGACACAGCCGCCGCTGCTGCGACAGGTGAAGTGCTGCGTATCGGTACCGAAGGTGCTTATGCGCCGTTCAACTATACCAATGCTGATGGCAGTCTTGGCGGGTTTGATGTCGATATCGCCAATGCCATCTGCGCTGACATGCAGATGACGTGTGAGATCATGGCGCAAGACTGGGATGGTATCATTCCAGGACTCAAGGCGGGTAAATACGATGCCATCGTCGCGGCGATGTCGGTCACGCCTGAGCGCGCCAAGCAGGTGGCATTTACCGAGCCATACTTTAGTAATGCGCTGGTGTTTTTGGCCAAAAAGGACAGCAGCTTTGATCCTACCAATAGCAGCGACATCAATGCGCACTCTATCGCCGCTCAGCGCTCGACCATCTCATCGCAGTGGCTGGAGAACGCCTATCCAAAGGCCGATATCAAGCTGTATGATACCTTGAGTAATGCCTTTTTGGATTTGGGCTCAGATCGCGTCGATGCCATGATCTCTGATAAACTGCCAGCGCTAGAGTGGCTCGGCTCGCCATCAGGCAGCAATTATGCACTCAAAGGCGAGGAGATCGATATCAATGATAACTTTGCGATTGCCGTGCGTCCTAACGATGAAGTATTGCAAGCCAAAATCAATCAGTCGCTGGCCAATCTCAAGGCCAATGGCACTTATGATAAAATCAATGAAAAATACTTTGCCATGCCTACCAGTGCAGCGGCAACGCCAGCAGTAGATGACGCAGCGCAGTAAGCTTGGCGCCACATGCTTGGTAAAATCACAGGTCTGCTGAGATATTTTATGGCGTGGTTGTCATTATAAGACCATTTGTTATTAATTAGTCAGCACAAGGACATTGCCATTGGATTGCCAGTGGCGGTGTCTTTTTTGTTTTGGGCAGATCGGTGCGTGATGGCTGCAAAGAAAGGTCGACTTTTATCAAATCTATCTGATTTGTTTGCTATTTATCCTGATAAGTGTCTATTTAGGCAACGCTTTTACGTCTGAGTATTAACATAGCGGCGAGCGAATATGATAAAATCAGCGCTCATTTCTACTGTGTCAATTACCGTCGCCATAGTCGTATGAATATCACGTCACTCTATGACGCAAAAAACCGCCCGTCTATGCGGTTTTTTATACGACTATCAGCCGCGCTCAGCTATTGATGCTGATTCTTTTAACTCATATTTTGCAACTTGCTAATATAAAGAGACTGAGTGGATAATTGTGTTTGATTTACAAGGATTTGGCGCGCTTTTATTAAGCGGCGCTACCGTCACCATAAAGCTTGCGCTGACTAGCCTAGTCATCGGCATGGCTTTGGGCTTGCTCGGCGCGACAGCAAAGATGTCCAATATCTGGGTGCTGCGTAAGCTGGCGACTGTCTATACTGCCACGATGCGCGGCATACCTGAGCTGTTGTTGGTGCTGTTTATTTATTATGGCGGCTCCATACTGCTGATGAGCATCCTCAAAAAATTCGGCTATAACGATTATATCGAGATTAGCGCGTTTTGGGGTGGGGTCATGGCGCTCTCGATTGCTTTTGGTGCTTATGCGGCCGAAATTTTTCGCATGTCGATTCAAGAGATTCCAGTCGGGCAACGCGAGGCCGCGCAAGCGATTGGTATGCGTCCGCTGCAGACTTTTTATCGTATCACCTTGCCGCAAGTGTGGCAGATTGCCTTGCCAGGTTTGGGCAATTTGTTTTTGGTACTGCTCAAAGACACAGCGCTGGTCTCGGTTGTGGGCCTTAAGGACATCATGTATCAGTCCTCGCGGGCTGCGCAGTCGACACAGCAGCCATTTACGTTTTATATGGCGGCGGCCATTATTTATTTGGGTCTGACCATGTTGATTACCGGTTTTATGATGTGGCTTGAGTGGCGTGCCAATCCAGCGGCGCGCTACGCCAAAAAAATCAGCCGTCAGTCAACACAACGTCAATCGACCATAGGGTAGAGGAGAGAGACTATGGATTGGAATTGGCAGGTCATCTTTGACCATATCCCTGATTTGATGGGTGGTGCGGTGTTGACCGTACAGCTGGTGGTGATATCAGGTATCATCGGATTGTTTTTTGGTCTGATTTTAGCGCTGCTACGCCTATCGAAAAATTGGGCAGTACAGATATTACCGTTTTTATATATTTTCTTTTTCCGTGGTACGCCGCTGCTGGTACAGATATTTTTGATTTATTATGGTCTGGGTCAGTTTGAGGCGGTGCGCGACTCGTTTTTATGGGAGCCGGTGCTTAGTCAAGCTTACTGGTGTGCGATCATCGCCTTCACCATGAACACCAGTGCGTATTTGGCAGAGATCATTCGCGGTGCGATTCAGGCCATTCCCGTAGGCGAGCTAGAAGCTGCGGATGCGCTGGGTATGTCGAAGTGGCAAAAGCTGACCCGCGTGACACTGCCGCGCGCCTTTGGTATCGTCATCCCTGCTTATAGTAATGAAGTCATCTTTATGCTAAAGGGTAGTGCGCTGGCCTCGACCATCGCTTTGATGGACATCACAGGGGTGGCGCGGACGATCAGTGCGCGAACCTATACCTTGATGGAGCTGTTTTTTGCAGCAGGTGTCATTTATCTGCTATTAACGTGGGTGATCTTGTTTAGTTTTAGAATGTTTGAAAAACGTATGAATCGCCATGCCAGCTATGTACCACCCGATGTGGTGACCAATACCATCCCTTAAGGATATCAGTCAGCATCGCCACTTTTGATGTTTGTGAATAACTTGCTATGAGAGCCGAGTATGAGTCAATCGCCCCATATGTCGCTGGTCAATGCCATCGCCGCCAATACCAATAATGATGAGAGCATGACCGATGCCAATCAAAGCTTGCGTGCGCCGATTGGTAAAGTGGTTTGTGTCGGTCGTAATTACGCTGCGCATGCTCGCGAGCTGGGCAATGAGGTACCTACCTCGCCGATGCTGTTTATGAAGCCCGCCTCTTCAGTGGTCTCTATCCGCCAAGGCGTGGTCCGTCCAGATCCGGCAGTATTTGGCGACACGCACTATGAGACTGAGCTGTGTATCCAGCTGGCAACGGACTTATCTGCTGCGACGATGGAGGAGGCAATGCAAGCCATCGGTGCGGTGACGGTGGGGCTGGATCTGACTTTGCGCGATTTGCAGTCTGAGCTAAAAGCAAAAGGCCATCCATGGGAGCGCGCCAAATGCTTCGATGGCGCTTGTGTGCTGGCTGACTGGCTCGATCCCCAAGCGTTTGGCGACTTTCGCAATGTCGCCTATCAGCTGTATATCAATGATAGCCTCAAGCAAGACGGCGATACTGCTTTGATGTTATTTCCGGTATATGAGCTGCTGGTCAATATCAGTCATGCCTTTAGCTTACAGGCAGGCGATGTGATTATGACGGGTACGCCAAGTGGTGTTGGGGTGTTACATGCTGGTGATACGCTGACCCTAAAGCTTGGCGCGCATGAGTGGCAGGCAGAAGTACACTAGGATATTGCCTGGCTAGTGCGTACTTTATCTAATAAGATTGTCTAAAAAATCCCAAGTGACCGCTTGGGATTTTTTTATTGGCGCTGTTTTTTATGAAAATGACTTTTGTGGGAGTGGTTTGTATGACAATGGCTTTTATAAGAGTGCTTTAGGAAGCTATTTGATGAGCATGGTTGACGCTTATCACTGTAACAACTTGGCAGCCTTTGACTGGCAGTTGAGTGATAGATTTAGCAGTTATTGTCAACGTACTGTCATAAATGCTCGGTAGACTTGAGCGTAACTTATATCGTTGTGGTGGATTTGATAAAGCCGCAACCCATCCTTTACGCCACTCTAGCCAAATAGCAAGGTGACTGAACATGACGTTATTGAACAAACCGCTCGCTCATGAAGCCGTAGAAGACTCAAACACGAGCAATAATATCGAATTTCAAACCATCATCAATCGCCGTATGCATCGTCGCCATATCTTAAAAGGCGGTACAGGGCTGACGGCGGCGGCGTTTTTTGGGGCGCTGCCTTTGGTTGGCTGTAGTGACGACGATGACGACAGCCCATCTCGCCTGCCCAGCGACGATGACCAAGCCGCCATCCCAGCACAAGGAAATCTCAAACGTCCCGACACCCTAAAATTCACTGCAGTGGCGCATTCGACAGCCGATACCATGAGTGTGGCGGAAGGCTATCAGGCAGAGATGATATTGCCACTAGGGACACCGCTGATGTCTGGTATCGCCGACTGGAAGGACAACCGTGAGCAGTCCGCTGAGTCGTTTGAGTGGCGTATGGGCGACAACCATGATGGCATGTGGTTTTTTGGCAAAAAAGGCAATACCTACGATGCCAAAGCTTCTAAAAACGGCCTGCTGGTCATGAACCATGAGTATGTCAATAGCAGCGAGCTTAGCCCATTTGGTTATCATGTCATCTCGGATAACAATGCGGCACCCATTTATCAAAACCGTCGTCTGGCCAGTGATGTGCGCCGCGAGGTTAACTGCCACGGGGTCGCTGTCGTTGAGATGACGCGCCGTGCCGATGGGATGGGTTATGAGATGGTCAAGGATTCAAAATACAATCGCCGTATCACCAGCAGTACGCCCGCCCAGCTGACGGGTCCTGTGGCAGGCTCTGATTTGGTCAAGACAAAGTTTGATCCAACAGGGTTGCAGACGCGCGGCATCAACAATAATTGCGGCGCAGGACTGTCGCCGTGGGGTACCTATCTGACGACAGAAGAAAATTTTTTGGGCGTATTTGCGCGTGGTCAAGACGCCGAGCAGCTAAGCACAAGTCATAACTACGGGCGTGAGCGCTATGGGGCCAGCGAAAACTTCTCTGGCTGGGAGTATCTGTGGCATACGCCTTATGCCAAAGATGAAATCATAGCTGATGAGTTTGCCCGCTGGGATATGACCGCGACAGGCACTGATGCTACTGAGGATTATCGCAATGGCTTTAATACCTTTGGCTACATCACCGAAATCGATCCTTTTGATCGGCACTCAGCACCGCAAAAACGCACGGCACTCGGTCGTTTTGCACACGAAAACTGTGCGTATGCGCCCGTCGAGTCAGGTAAACCTGTGGTGTTTTATATGGGGGATGATGCGCGCGGCGAGTATATTTATAAGTTTGTCTCAAAGGCACGATGGTCCAATGCAGATATCGGCGGCGGCCTCAAAGCTGGCGACAAATACCTAAATAAAGGCACGCTGTATGTGGCGGTGTTTCACGAAGATGGTCGCGGCGAGTGGCGGCCACTGGTCCATGGACAAAATGGACTTGATGCGACCAATGCTGAGCTGCCCTTTGCTGGGCAAGATGAGGTGTTGGTCTTTGCGCGCGCTGCCGCCGATGCCTTGGGTGCGACCAAGATGGATCGACCAGAGTGGGTGTCGGTGAGCCCCATGACAGGCGAGGTGTATGTGACCTTGACCAACAACAAATATCGCGGCGAGCGTGAGGATCAGCCTCTCTCAGCAGCCAACCCGCGCAGCTACGAAGCGCGCGGAAATGATAATGGTCATATCATTCGTTGGGCCGAAGCAGGCGGTGACCATGCGGCGACTCGCTTTGAGTGGGATATATACTTGTTTGCCGCGCCCAGTGAGCTTACGGCAGAGAACTTATCGCAATTAAACAAAAACAATGACTTGTCATCGCCTGATGGCCTGTACTTTGATCCGCGCGGGGTATTATGGATTCAGACCGATGATGGCGCGTATACCGATACCAGCAGTTGTATGCTATTGGCCGCGTTGCCTGGTCAGGTCAGCGATGGCACGCTGATCACCACATCTGCAGGCCAGCAAACCCGCGTCGGAATGCCCGCCCGTGATGACAATATCAAACGTTTTTTTGTCGGTCCTGAAGGCTGTGAGGTGACAGGCATCACCATGACGCCAGATTTTAAAACGTTATTTATCAACATTCAGCATCCTGGCAACACATGGGGCGCGGTGGCTGGAGGTAGTACGCCGCGCTCGGCCACCGTGATGATTACTCGCGAAGATGGCGATGTCATATTGGCAGAATCATTTACTTAGAGCGCTTGGATGACTCGGCTACGGTAGTGAAATGGCTGAAATAGTGAACGGCTGCGATGGTAAAGCGGCGGCACGGTGATTATAAATATGGATAGTGATGTTAGCTAAAACCGCAAGCGCTGGCTTGGGGTTTTTTTCTGTGAGTGGCGGCAGGTGTCACGACGTTTTATCGTAAAGCGGCTACCGGTTACATCATTTTTTTCTATTGCAAGCGTTTACAGGCTAGTATATAAATATCTTTTGACCAAATGTGTCCATTTCATGAACGCACTAACGAGTAACACTATGGACAGTGTAGAGATTATTTATAAAGACAGCATGAGGCCTGATAGCTCAGATGAAGCAGGTCATGAGCTGGCCGCGTATTTTGCCTCAGAGACTGCTACCGCAGACCACACAGTAGCGCCACATAGCGACCTATATGAGCAAATCGATCAGCTAGCCGCCATCGATATCGACGAAATCATCAAACTGCAAGCCGATGATGCCAATGCCGTGACGACACATCCTGTGCTGTATGCCGATTTTTTTGAAGGGCTTGCGCAGCTGGCGACGATGGGCGTGGTGGAGGTGACAGAGATTGTGGAAGCCATTCACCGCGAGGTGATTTTACGCCCTTTGGGACGGTTTAATGAAAACCACCTTAACAATTGGCAACGGGGTATCACGGGGCGTATATATGGCACCATACGCCAAGTCATGCTACTGGTGGGCAACAATCTGGCCACGGTGCTGCGTATCTACAAAACCATGATGCGCCAAAAAAACACTCAGCCGTTGCCCGACACCCTAAAAAAACTGGTCAATGTGCTAAACGGCGTAATGGGTGATCATCTGGTCAATCATAAAAACGCACTGGCCATACCGATGCAGCTCTATGATGGCAATGGTGATACGCAGTTAGTGACGCTCTCAGGGCGAGTGGTAATCTTATGTCATGGCTTATGTATGAGTCATCTCAGTTGGCAATCCGCAGAAGGCAATCATCTGGGGGAGGCCATCGCGCGCAGTCAGCCTGAAGCGACAGTGCTGTACCTTGATTATAATACGGGGCGGCGTATCTCGCGTAGTGGCCGTAAGCTGTGCCAGCTACTACAAGACTTGATCGAGCAGCATCCCAATATCACTCAGATCGATCTGGTCGGTCACAGTATGGGCGGCTTGGTTGCTCGCAGTGCGCTGTTTTATGGCGAGCAAGACCATCTGGCTTGGGTCAAGCGGGTCGGCAACCTCATCACCCTCGGCTCACCGCACCACGGCGCGGTGCTAGAGCGTATCGGTCATCATGTACAGGATATCATCGCCAAGCTGCCGTTTGCAGGCTCGCTTGCCAAGTTGGGCGAGATGCGTAGCGCAGGTATCATTGATCTGCGTCACGGTAGTATTCGCGATGCAGACTGGCGGGCGCTGGAGGGTCGTAGTGTGCTGCCGCAAGACTTTCGGCATCCTGCGCGCTTGCCAAGTGGTATCAAAACGTATTTTGTCGCCAGTGCATTGGTCGAGACCCATTATGACTCGAAGATGACACACCTGCTGGGCGATGGTCTGGTCTCTGTCGCCTCAGCGCTTGGAGAAGATGATGCCGAACATGCTTTGTTTGTCCCTGACGGGCATAAAGCACTGTTTTATGGCGTCAGTCATATGAATCTGATTCATAGTAGACGGGTGCGCGAGCAAGTAGTGGCGTGGCTGTTAGCTAATGGCCGCAGTGACTACGCCGAGCAGCCGCGGATATATTCTTATCCCAAAAGTCTGGGACTGATGGTATAAAGGTAGGTTAGGCTAGATTGCCTTTGTTAAGCACAGCATCATAAAAAAAGGCCCTCACACTTTATGTTGAGGGCTTTTTATTGAGAGGTGTTTTACCAGATACCGCCTATTTAGCAAAGATAGCGGTCACGTCGTCTTTATCAAACGGATAGATCTCACCGCAAAAACCGCAGTCCATCTCAAACGTCCCGCCTTGCTCTTCGACGATATCTAACGCTTCTGCTTCACCGATTTGCTCGATGGCTGTCTCGCACTTTTCGCGTGAGCAAGTACAGCCAAATGATAGCGCCACAGGCTCAGGTGCCACGATGTTTTCTTCATGATACAAGCGGTATAAAATCTCGCTGGTATCGAGTGTGGTCAGCTCTTCTGCTTTTAGCGTACGCGTGAGGACGTTTAAGCGCGGCCATAGGTCATCATCGATGCCAGCGTCTTGGTTTTGCTCAACCTCAAAGGTTTCCTCAGCGGTACGTGGCAACATTTGTACCAAAATACCCCCAGCTTGTAGGCCGTCTGATGCTAAGTTGATCAGCGTTGGAATCTGCGCGGACTGCTTTTGATAGTGCGCCAAGCAGTCTGCCAAATTGTCATGACTACGCTCGACGATACCTTGATAAGAGTCGCCGCCGTCAGGCTGGATATTGATAAACAATACGCCTTGGCCCATCGCGCCAAGCTCTGCAAAAGCGTCGTTGGCTGTGGTCATGCTCTCCCACGCTTGTGCTTGCGCGTCGGTGTCGGCCTTCCAGCTGGCAAGAGCGCGGATGATGCCGTCTTGGTCACACTCTGCCATTGCCCAATTGAGCAGGCTCTCAGGGTCTGAGGACTGCAGCTGGATAGACAAACGACCGTTGATTTTGACAGTGCTGATCAGCAAGCTTGCCGCCGTCATCATCTCACCCAATAAGCGTTTAATCGCTTCAGGATAGGGCTTTTGGGCAATCGTGGTCGCATAGCTGCGCGATAGACGCACCACATCACCGCGTACAGGCGAGTCTTCAATAAAAAAGCGCTGGCGAATGTCGTTGTAGCTGGTGGTTTGGGTGTCAGTATTTGGTGCTTGAGTATCTTGAGTCATAACTGGCTTATGTTATTGAGAAGTTGCTAACTTTATGGGGATTGTTGCGTATTTATCAATCTTATCAATTACCCCTGATGACCGTCGCGGGTTAGATGGGTAATCGCCAAAGACCATCATTCTATATTTTGCACAAAAAAGTTTATCGCCCGTTGCAATTTTGTTGTACAGTAACATTAAGTTGCATTGTGATAAACAATAGCAATAACGACAAGGGTGCATGACAACCAGTCAGTCGATAGGGGGTGATTTATAAACCCTTTATCGTCCAAGCACTCGTTTAATTTAGTGATAATGTGATAAAAAGGATGTATCTCATGAGCTATCTATCTTCCAAACCTTTCTCTAAGAGCTTGACCCTAGCGGCCTTTATGGCGTTTGGCCTCGCTGGGTGTAATAACAGCAACCAAGCGACCAGTGAGACAGCGCCTGCCGATGAGACGGGTACCGCGACCAGTGCAGCAAACGGCACGCTACAAAAAATCAAAGACTCAGGCACCATTGTGGTCGGTCACCGTGACTCTTCTATTCCTTTTTCTTATATCGCGGACGACCCAAATCAGCCGATAGGCTATGCCCACGACCTAGAGATGAAAGTCGTCGAGGCCGTCAAACAAAGGCTCAATATGCCTGATCTTAATGTCCGCTATAACCTTATTACCTCGCAGACGCGTATTCCCTTGGTACAAAACGGTACGGTGGACTTTGAGTGTGGCTCAACCACCAACAACGAAGAGCGCCAAAAGCAAGTGGCCTTCTCCAATGGCTTCTTTGAGATTGGGACGCGTCTGTTGACCAAAAAAGACTCCGGTATCAATGACTTTGCCGACTTAAAAGGCAAGACGCTAGTCACCACCGCTGGCACGACATCAGAGCGCTATATCCGTCAATATAATGACGACAATCAGATGGACACCAACATCATCTCAGCAAAAGATCATGGCGAGGCGTTTTTGATGTTAGAAAACGGCCGCGCTGCCGCCTTTATGATGGATGATGTGCTGCTCGCTGGCGAAAAAGCCAAAGCCAAAAACCCAGATGAATGGGTTATCGTCGGTGAGCCACAATCGTTTGAGATCTATGGCTGTATGATGCGTAAAGACGACCCTGAGTTTAAAGCGGTGGTCGATGAAGCCTTGGCCAATGTCTTTAGCTCAGGCGAGATCAATAGCATTTATGATAAGTGGTTCTTGAACCCAATCCCGCCAAAGAACGTCAATCTCAACTTTGAGATGTCTGACAACCTAAAGGCATTGATTGCCAACCCGCACGATGGTGCGCAGCCAAAAGCGGCGCCAGCACAGTAATCGTTGTCCCAAACCCTAGCTGGCCTATGCGTATGTCATGTGTTGTTTGACGCATAGGCTCTTTTATCGCTGCTTGGAGAGACAACCATGAATTATAGCTGGAACTGGGGTGTGCTGTTTGAGCAGACCGGTATCGGTAGCGAGCTGTATATCCATTGGATGATTACTGGTCTTGGCTGGCTGCTACTGATTGGCAGTATCGCTTGGGCCATCGCCATGATCGTCGGCACCATCTTAGGCATCATGCGCACGTTGCCGAGCAAGACGGCGCGAGCGATTGGTACCGCTTACGTGACGTTTTTTCGTAATATACCGTTACTCGTACAGCTGTTTTTTTGGTTTTATATCGCCCCTGGTTGGCTGACACCAACGATACAAGAATGGTGGTATAAAGACCTATCGCCCAATACCTCAGCCATGCTCTCGGCGAGTATCGGTTTGGGGCTGTTTACTGCCGCCCGTATCGTCGAGCAGGTGCGCACGGGTATTGAATCGCTACCAGATGGCCAAGTCAATGCCGCCTATGCGCTTGGCTTTAGCATCCCGCAAGTCTACAAAGAAGTCCTACTACCGCAAGCCTTTCGTATCATCTTGCCGCCGCTCAGCTCTGAGCTAACCAACTGCTTTAAAAACGCCTCAGTCGCCTCGCTCGTTGGGGTGATGGAGCTGATTAGCCAAACCAAAACCATCAGTGAATACACGCAAAACAGCATTGAGATCTATACCTACGCGACGATTATCTACTTGGTATTTAACTTGTCCTTAATCGCGATAATGGGACTGATCGAGCGCAAACTACGCGTGCCTGGGCTGATTGCAGGAGGTCAAAAATGAATATGATGACTGAGCTTGCCACTGCCTATCCCGGGTTGATGGGTGGCATGCTGACCACGCTTAAGGTATTGTTTTTGGCGATTTTGGGCGGTATCAGTTTGGGGACGATACTGGCGCTGATGCGTTTATCGGGTATCAAAGTGCTTGAGATACCAGCAAAACTGTATGTGAATTATTTTCGCTCAGTGCCCTTACTGCTGGTGCTTTTGTGGTTTTATTTTGCTGTACCGATGATTTATTTTTGGATCGTGGGTAAGTATCTACAGCTCGATGCGGCGTTTGCCTCTTGTGTGGTGGCCTTTATGATGTTTGAGGCGGCGTATTTTTCTGAGGTGGTGCGTGCTGGCATTCAATCGATTGGCAGCGGGCAGGTCAATGCTGCCAAAGCGCTGGGCATGACTTATGGGCAGACCATGCGTTTGGTTATCTTGCCGCAAGCCTTTCGCAAAATGCTGCCGCTGATTTTGCAGCAGTGTATTATTTTATTCCAAGATACGACGTTGGTGTTTGCCATTGGTTTGACGGATTTTTTCCGCGCAGCCTACGTGCGCGGTGAGCTGATGGGGCTTCTGACGCCTTATATCTTGGGCGCTGGTGCGGTTTATTTTGTCATTAGCTTAAGTGCGTCTATGGGCGTGCAGCAGCTACAAAAGCGTTTGCGGTTCTGACACACCCTAAACTGCGCGGTCGCGGTTGACGAAATTTTTAAACAATGATTATCAAGATAATGTGGTTAGGAGCCAATAATGAACAATGCTGATACGTATGTAAATGCCTTTGGCGGGCTGGTCACCAATAATGGTCATGCCAGTGATGAGATGGTCATTGAGATGGCAAATGTCAGTAAATGGTATGGCGACTTTCAAGTGCTGACTGACTGCACCGCCCATGTACACAAAGGCGATGTCGTCGTGGTTTGCGGGCCATCGGGTAGTGGCAAATCAACGCTGATTAAGACGGTCAATGGGCTTGAGCCTTTTCAACAAGGCGAGATTATGGTCAATGGTGTCTCTGTTGGTGCACCTAAGACTAACTTGCCCAAGCTACGTAGCCGTGTCGGTATGGTGTTTCAGCATTTTGAGTTGTTTCCGCATTTGACCATTATCGACAATTTAACCGTCGCGCAAATCAAGGTGCTGGGCCGTAAAGAGGCTGAGGCTAAACAAAAAGCCATGGCTTATCTAGATCGCGTGGGACTGAGTGCGCAGGCACCCAAATATCCCGCCGAGCTATCAGGCGGTCAGCAGCAGCGCGTGGCGATTGCCCGTGCGCTGGCGATGGACCCTGTAGCGATGCTGTTTGATGAGCCAACCTCGGCGCTTGATCCTGAGATGATTCAAGAGGTGCTTGATGTGATGGTCGAGCTGACTCGTGATGGCATGACCATGATGTGTGTGACCCATGAGATGGGCTTTGCCAGTCAGGTCGCCAATCGCATTATCTTTATGGATGAAGGTCATATCGTCGAAAACTGTAGCAAAGATGAGTTTTTTGAAGGGGCAAAAAGTGAGCGCGCCCAGCTGTTTTTGTCCAAGATTTTAAATCATTAATGGCAAAGTTTTTGCTGCTACTTTAGCGCCTTGATGTAGAGACTGTTCAATGAGCCCTAAGCATTTGCCAAAAAGCGTCTATGATTTTAGGCGCTTTTTTTGGGTTTTTTTTGGCCATAACGGTCCAGTAGCGGGGGGATAAGCAAGTAGATGAGTGCATGACTGTTTACTGCTACAATAGCGCTCAAGATACCGACAATGAAAAGTTTATACATTATATTGGAGCTATTATGAGCATAGAAAATGCCGACACCCTCGCAAACTCAACAAACCCCGCCAATGCTAAAACCCCTTTACATACTGAAAACCCCGCGCCAGCGGAAAACCATGCGTCAGCGGAAAACCAAGGCATCGTCATCGTTGGTGCCGGCTTGGCAGGTTGGCACGTCATCGATGCCATTCGAGCAAAAGATAAAGACATCGCCATTACTCTCATCACAGCGGATAATGGCGATCGTTACCATAAGCCAATGCTGACAATGGCCATCAGCCAAAACAAGCGGGCGGCAGATTTGGTACGTGCAACTGGCGCTGACGCTGCCAAAGCGGCAAACGTCAATCTGCTGGCCAACACGCGGGTCACGGATGTTAACGCCGCTACGCAGCAGTTGCAGCTGGTCTCTGCCCTGCGCTCTGACCCTGTTTATACCAATTATGCCACCATCAGCTATGACAAGTTGGTACTGGCGATGGGCGCGCAGCCGATTTTTCCAAAGAGCCTGCCGGAGGATTTGGTGTGGCATGTTAATCATATTGAGCGCTTTGGGCAGCTACAAGAAAAGCTGGCAGCAGGCAGTCAGCATGTCGCCATCGTTGGCGCTGGTATGGTGGGGACAGAAATCGCCGAAGATTTACTCAAAGCTGGACATGAAGTCACCTTGATTGATTTAAATGACGCGCCTTTATCACAAATGCTACCAGCAAAAGCGTCCGCTCGTATCGCGGCGGCGGTCCAATCCCAAGGTATTCACTTTTTGGGTGGTTATCAAGTGACTGGCGTTACGCGTCAGGAGGACGGCAGGCTACACGTCAGCTATGCGCCAGTGACAGACAGTGCTGGCAGCGCGGCCGCTCAGTCATCCGAGCCTTTGGTCGTCGATCATGTGATTGCCAGTACTGGCCTCACGGTTGATGCCAGACTGCCCACTGCTGCAGGGGTAGAGTTCGATCGCCGGACTGGTATCGTGGTAGATGCCACCACCTTACGTACGCAAGCGTCAAATATCTATGCCATCGGTGATTGTATGTCTATCAATGGCGTTGCCTGCCGTTATGTTGCCCCGCTGCGCGCACAGGCGGCGACCATTTCGGATGATATCTTAGGGCTGGCACATGACGGCTATGATCATAAACCGCCAATGATTCGTCTAAAAAACAAAGCCATCTCTGTCATGGCTACTGGCGTACCACAAGCTGCTGGCAACTGGCAGGTAAAGACTGACACGGATGACGAGTTAATCATGGATTTGCTAGATGATAACAATGACGTCAGTGCGACAGTAACGATTAAAGCGCCGCCAATGGTTAAATCTTAATCAACGCTTAATCGCTGTAAGTTTAGGGCGTGTTGAACATTCGCAAATAGGCACTGCTGATCGCTAAAATTGTTCCAGACAAGGCACAAAGCGACGATAATGCAGATGCCTTAGCGAGATTTGTAACGCAGTATGGGGCAATTTTAGCAT